>WNGN01000698.1_pt1 | contig 21058 bp, 19 predicted proteins | sample 5400561 | NCBI WGS metagenome assembly WNGN01 (sample SAMN13153379, study PRJNA577476) | soil metagenome | isolation source: 115 cm soil or saprolite under Garry oak tree replicate 2 | place: USA:California | collected 2016-06-15 | reverse complement strand
TCGCGTGCGGATTGATGTCGAAGGCTACGTTCGTGACCGTGCCGCTCGTGCTGTTGTTGTTGGATTACTGGCCGCTGCAGCGAGCGAATGATTTTCGCGGTTCGCGACGCCTCCTGATGGAGAAAATTCCGTTGCTGGCCCTGTCGGCGGCCGCTTCAGTGGCCACCGTCTTCGCTCAGACCGTCACGATGGCTTCGCTCGAGCAGTTGTCGCTCTTGGCGCGGCTCAAAAATGCCGCCGTCAGTGTGATCGTTTATCTCCGCCAAATGTTCTGGCCGACTCACCTGGCGGTATTCTATCCACATCCGCACGATCAATTAAATATTTGGGTGGTCTTAGCCTGTGTCGCGCTGATTGTCGTCCTTACTTTGCTCGCAATATTTTTCAGACAGAAACATCCTTACGTTTTCGTTGGATGGTTTTGGTATTTAATTTTGCTCGCTCCGGTGCTTGGGATTGTTCAGGCCGGTCTGCAAGCGCGGGCCGATCGTTTTACTTATTTGCCGCACATAGGAATCACAATGTTGCTGACATGGTCGTGCGCCGATTTGACGCAACAATGGCGATATCGTCGGATTGTTCTGATTTCAATGGCCACATTCGCGATCGCGGCCTTGACCGTCGTGGCTTACCAGCAAACGACTTTTTGGCGTAACAGCATTTCACTTTGGGAGGACGCCCTGGCCGTGACGCCAGACAATCAAACTGCGCATCAGAATTTGGCGGCAGCATTGTGGTCGAAAGGTAGAACAGCGGAGGCGAACAAACACTCACGCGCGGCTGCCATCGCGCACGCACGGACGACGCTTAAAGATTACCCGTTCGATGTCGCGACGCATAATGATCTCGGCGTCCTTCTCGCTCAAAATGGAGATGTCCGCGGCGGGATTGAACAGTGGGAAACTAGTTTGCAACTGAATCCGGATGACGGGAACGCGCTCAATAATCTCGCGTGGGTGCTGGCAACTTATCCCGCGGACACGATCCGTGATGGCAAGCGCGCCGTTGAACTAGCGGCGAAAGCGACAACTCTTCCCGGCGGCAACGTGCCGATTGTTATTCGCACCCTGGCCGCGGCCTACGCCGAGGCGGGCGATTTTTCGAAAGCGATCGAGACTGGACAACGCGCTTTGGATTTGGCCACTGCGCAAAACAACACTTCGTTGCTGTCGACACTGCGACATGAGATCGAGCTTTATCAGGCGCACACGCCTTATCGCGAATCGCCGCCGCAGTAGCTTCAAAGGATCGTCAGCGGTATTTGCATGAAGGCTCGTGCCCGAAAGATTAAAACGACCCCGCCGTCGCGTTTGGCGTACTTTGCTGTTTGCGGCGCCATCGTTGTTCTAATCGGGATTGTCTTCGGCCAAACGCTGAGCCACGACTTCGTAAACTACGACGACAAGACCTACGTTTACGGAAATCCGTTAGTTTCCGCCGGTCTGAGTATTCATGGCTTGTCGCGAGCGTTGGTCGACACCCAAACCAACAATTGGCACCCGCTCACGCTCGTTTCGCACATGATCGACTGCCAGCTCTACGATCTCAAAGCCGGCGGCCACCATTTCACGAATGTTTTGCTGCACACGATCGCCGCGGTTTTGCTTTTCTTTTGGTTGCGCAACGTCACCGGTCGGTTTTGGTGCAGCGCGTTTGTCACCGCGCTTTTCGCGATTCATCCGCTGCGGGTTGAATCGGTCGCCTGGATTGCGGAACGCAAAGACGTCCTGAGCGCGGTTTTTTTCTTTCTGACTCTTGGCGCCTACGTCCGTTACACGTGCGCGCGATCAATCGGTCGCTACCTCACGATGTCGATCTTGTTTGCGTGCGGATTGATGTCGAAACCGATGCTCGTCACGACGCCAGTCGTCTTACTGCTCCTTGATTACTGGCCGCTGAAGCGAATCGCCGATGGAAAATCATTTCGGCGAATGATCGTGGAAAAACTTCCGCTCTTCGCGCTTTCAGCTGCGGCCTCGATTGTCGCCTTAGCCTTGCAAGTGCATTCGCCTTCGTCGGTCGGCCAACTCCCATTCGGCTGGCGGCTCGAGAACGCGCTCGTGACTTATGTCACTTACATTTGGCAAATGTTATGGCCGGTGAATCTCGCGGTATTTTATCCGCATCCCGACGATCGCCTCGCGTTATGGCAAGTCGCGCTCGCTGCCGGGCTTTTGATCGCAACAACGTGGATCGTTTTCACGCTGCGGCAAAACCGCCCCTATCTCCTTGTCGGCTGGCTTTGGTATTTGATCATGCTCCTGCCGGTGATCGGAATCGTGGAGGTTGGACTGCAAGGCCATGCCGATCGTTATGCCTATTTGCCGCAGGTTGGTTTGTACATCGCGCTGACTTGGCTCGCGGGAGACATTTCAGCATCGTTGCGATACCGAAAAGAAATTCTCGCAACCGTTGGAATCGGCACTGTCATCGTCTTGAGCGCGTGCGCTTGGAAGCAAACGACTTACTGGCAGAGCAGCGAAACGCTTTGGATGCACACCCTGGCGGTTACAACCGACAACGATGTCGCCATGACAAATCTCGGCACGTCACTAATGGAGCGCGGCCAACTGGACGATGCGCTCTCTTATTTTCAAAGTGCGCTCGCGATCCGTTCTCGCAGTGAGCATAGCCACTACAATTTAAGTCTCGCGCTGATTCATGACAGCGTCGGTAATGTACTTGGTCGCAAGGGCCGGCTCGATGAAGCGATCGCTCATTTTCGGCAGGCAATCGCGTTCCGGCCCGATTATCCTGACGCACATTACAACCTCGGCACCGTCCTGTTTCGAAGGCACGATTTGAATGGCGCAATCTCGGAATGGCGGACTACGTTGTCGCTGCATCCCAACGATCCGGGAACGAACGCGAACTTAGGCAATGCTCTTGTCCAAAAAGGCTTATTGCGCGAGGCCGCCAATCATTACGAAATAGCTTTGCAATCGGAACCAGACTCCCCTCTGCCGTTAAATAATCTTGCCTGGCTAATGTCGGCAGGCCCGGATGATTCGCTGAGAAATGGAGTAAGGGCCGTTGAACTGGCGCGCAACCTGAATCGAGTCTCGAAGCAAAACAATCCATTCTTCATTCGAACGCTCGCGGCAGCCTACGCGGAAGCAGGCCAGTTCGACCTTGCCATCGAAACTGCCCAGGGCGCGTCGGAACTGGCGAATGCTCAGGGCCAGCACAGTCTTGCTATTCAGATTCAAGACGAGACCGATCTTTACCGCCAGCACGTGCCGTTTCGCGATCAAACCCTGCGAAATGCGCGATAGGATTTCCGAACGTTGGCTCGTCGCCGGAATCTGTGCCGGTCTTGTCGCGCTCATTTGGTTCGTCTTTGGACAGTCCATCCGCTTTCCCTTCGTGAACTATGATGATCCGACCTACACCTACGAAGCGCCGCAAGTAATCGCCGGCTTGAGTTGGCATGGCGTTGTTTGGGCATTTACCCATGCTCATGGAGGTAACTGGCATCCAATCACTACGCTTTCGCATATGTTCGATTGCGGAGCGTTTGGCCTCCGCTCCGGGGCGCATCATTTTGGTAACATCGTTTTGCACGGCATTGCATCAGTTTTGCTCTTCCTTGTCCTGCGACAGATGACAGGTCAAGGCCAGTCCATGGCAAGTGCGGCTCGCACTTCGGACTGGCGAAGCGCATTCGTGGCGGCCGTCTTTGCCATCCATCCATTGCGGGTGGAGTCGGTCGTCTGGATTGCCGAACGTAAAGATGTTCTAAGTGGATTCTTCCTTATGCTGACGCTCGCTGCGTATCTGTATTACGCGCGCAAGCCGTCGATCTGGCGCTACATGACGATGTCGATCTTGTTTGCTTGCGGGCTGATGTCGAAGCCGATGTTGGTTTCTCTGCCAATTGTCCTTTTGCTTCTGGATTACTGGCCTCTCAAACGCTTGGTCGACGTACGCACTTTTGGAAACTTGGTCGCGGAAAAATTTCCGCTATTCCTGTTGAGTATCGCGTCCGCCGTAGCAACGCTGATCGCCCAGACGCGAGCGATTGGTTCCTTTGAACAACTGCCGCTTTCCTCGCGCGCAAGTCAGGCGGTGCTTAGCTATCTGACTTACATTCGACAAATGTTCTGGCCGACAAAGCTTGCGGTCTTCTACCCGCATTCCGAGAACGGATCGGCTCTATGGCGGGTTCTACTCGCGGGGGCAGTTTTGGCCGCGATTACGATTCTTACATTTTTGCTGCGAAAGAAACGACCCTACCTCGTGGTCGGTTGGCTTTGGTATGTGTGCATGTTAATTCCGGTAATCGGGATCGTTCAGGTAGGACTGCAAGGCCACGCTGACAGGTACACTTACCTTCCTCAGATTGGTCTTTATCTGGGCGTAACCTGGTGGATCTCGGAACTGCTGTCGCGTTGGCGTAATGGTCCAGCGGCGTTAGCCACCACCGCGATCGTGATCATTGCTAGTTTGACTGGCGCTTCTCGTGTTCAGGCGAGTTACTGGAAAGATTCTGAGCGATTGTGGCAGCAGACTATCGAAAACACTTCGAACAATCATGTCGCGCACGCCCACTTGGCAGACCTTCTCTTGAGACAGGGACGCATTAACGATGCAATCTCTCATTGTCAGGAGGCGGTCAGGATTCAACCGAACGACACCGACGCGCAGAACAATCTTGGACTCGCCCTCCTCCAGTTAGGCGACGAAGCCGACGCTGCCATTCATTTTGAGCGGAGTCTCGCCAGCAATCCGAATAACCTAAATGCTCGATGCAATCTCGCGTGGGTCCTGGCTACATCGCCCGATCCTTCCCGGCGTAATGGCGAAAGGGCGGTCGAGCTCGCAGGTAGCGTTGCGCAGGGACCAGGACGCGGTAACCCAACTGTCCTCCGAACATTGGCGGTGGCTTATGCGGAGACCGGCCGATTCAGCGACGCGATTGAAACGGCGCAACAAGCAATCGCAATCGCGAAAGCGACTGGCAACGACGGCTTGGCCGCCGATCTCGAAAGAAACATCGCCGCCTATCGCATGAATCAACCGATTCGCAGCGGGCCTTGATCTAGGAAATCCAGATCGTCTTCGCGTTCATGAACTCGCGAATGCCGGCCGAGCCGAGCTCGCGACCGAAGCCGGAGCGTTTCACGCCACCGAATGGCAATCGCGGGTCCGAGGCTGACATTGCGTTGATGAAAACCATTCCTGATTCCAATTCGGATGCGAAAAGTTCCTGCTCGACTGGATCGTTGGTCCACGCGCTCGCCGCCAGCCCAAATTCGCTGTGATTTGCCATCTCAATCGCCTCCGCGGAATCGCGCACCCGAAAAACAGCCGCAACCGGACCGAAAACTTCTTCGCGGAACGCAGGCGCATCTTTCGGAACATCGACAAGCACCGTTGGTTCGTAGAAAAATCCCGGTCCTGCGATTCGATTGCCGCCCGTCAATAATTTCGCGCCGGCGGCGATCGACTTTTGGACCTGCTCGTGCACGCCGTTCAAAATCTGTTCTGTCGCCAGTGGACCGATCTCGGTTGTTTCGTCGAAAGGGTCGCCGACTTTCAGCGTTCGTATTTGCTCGACGAATTTTTTGAGAAAATCGTCGTAAATCTTGTCGGCGATAAGAAATCGTTTCGCCGCGATGCACGACTGGCCGGTGTTGATCATCCGGGCTTTCACGGCGGTGCTGACCGCGAGCCCGAAATCAGCGCTGGGCATGACAATGAACGGGTCGCTGCCGCCGAGCTCGAGCACGCTCTTCTTAATTTCACGGGCCGCCGTGCTGCCGACCGCGCTGCCGGCTTTTTCACTGCCGGTCAGTGTCACGGCTTTGATCCGAGGATCGACAATCAATCGTTCGACTTGATCGGACTCGATGAGGAGCGTTTGAAAAACTCCTTCGTCGAGTCCGGCGCGACAGAACAATTGCTCAATCGCCAGGGCGCATTGCGGAACGTTGGCCGCGTGTTTGAGAAGGCCAACGTTCCCGGCCATCAAAGCGGGCGCGGCAAATCGAAACACCTGCCAGAACGGAAAATTCCAAGGCATGATCGCCAGGATCTGTCCCATCGGTTCATAATGAACGTAGCTGCGACGCGCGTCCGTTTGTGCGACTTCGTCTTCCAGAAAGCGTTCGGCGTTTTCGGCGTAGTAGCGGCATCCGCGCTCGCACTTTTCGATTTCTTCGACGGACGCGCGAAATAGTTTTCCCATTTCGAGCGTCATCGTGCGGGCAAGCTCGTTCTTTTCGCGGTCGAGCAAAGTCGCGACGCTGACGAGCAATTGCGCGCGTTTTGGAAACGATTCTCGGCGACGTTGCTGAAAGGCGTGTTCCGCGCGTTTCAGCCGCTTCTCGATCTCGGCGTCGTTAAAGGACGCGAATTCCTTGAGCTTCTCGCCCGTGGCCGGATTAGTCGACGCGATCGCCATGTCGATCTTATAAACGCAGTCCTTTTGGAATCAAAACGCGATCGAGCAAATCGAACAGCGATTGCACCAGCAACGCGAGCACCGCGGCGGGAATCGCGCCTTGGAGGATCGTTGCGTGATCGTTCAGATTGAGGCCGCTCAGGATCGGTTCGCCCAGGCCGCCGGCGCCAATTAGCGCCGCCAGAGTGGCGGTCCCGACATTGATCACAGCGCTCGTTTTGATTCCGGCGAGAATGGAGCGCGAAGCCATAGGCAGATGAATCTGCCAAAGCCGCGCTGCCGGACTTAGTCCAAGTGCGATCGCCGATTCGCGCAACGCGCGCGGGATGTCCTGCAAACCGGTCGCGGTGTTTCGAACAATCGGGAGCAGGCCGTAGAGAAAAAGCGCCGTGATCGCAGTGCGAACGCTGATTCCAAAAAAAGGCAACGGCACGAGCAGCGCCAGCAACGCGAGCGACGGAACGGTTTGCACAATTCCGGCAAAGCCGAGAATGACGTGTCCAATTGCACCGCCGCGGCTCGCCCAAATCCCAAGCGGGATTCCAATCAGTACTGAAAGGAGGAGCGAAAATCCGGCCAGCTCGAGATGACGCGCCGTCCAGCGCGCGAGTTTGTGCGGAAATGATTCACCGCCCGTCCAGGCTGTCGATGTTGTATTGCTGTCGAAATACAAGGTGGCTGCGCGCGCGTAATTCTTCGTGCGTTCGGCTCCCGCGTTAAGACGCGTCATCTTCGCTTCGTCGATCGTTCCTTCCAGCTTTCGCAACGCTTCAATTGCCGGTGTTGGAAGCGCGTACCTGAATAAGAAGACAGCTTTGTATTGCGGGAAGAACTGACGGTCGTCCTCGAGCACGACCAGATCGTTCTCCGAAATCTTGGCATCGGTTGAGTAGGCGTCTTTCACGTCGATCGAACCTTTGCCGAGCGCCCCGTAACCGAGCGCATGATCGATTCCGATTACGTTTTGGGGATTCAATTGGTAATGCTGCGCCAACGGTCGCCATCCATCTTGTCGATCCAAAAATTCGTGGGTGAGCCCAAACTTGAGTTCCGGATGGTCTTTCAAATCGCTGACTGTGCGAAGACCGAGCTTTTCTGCGCGACTTCGCAACGTCACGAGCGCGTAGGTATTGTTGAACCCGAGCGGTTCGGTCATGCCGATGCCGGCTTTGCCGAGCTCGTTCGCGATTTGCTCGAACGTCAATTCATCGCCGCGTTTCAAAATCTCCTGCGTGATCGTTCCGGTATATTCCGGGTAAGCATCGATCTGGCCGCTGCGCAGCGCCTCCCAGAGAATGATCGTGCCGCCCATTCCCTGGCGATGCTCAGCCGAAATTCCAGCCTCGATCAGGCTGCGCTTCGCGATTTCGCCGAGGACATACGATTCCGTGAATTTTTTCGAGCCGATAACGACCGGCTTAGCAGGCAAAGAACCAGACAAAAAAATAAGGAAAGCGGGAACGCAGGAAAAAAGAAGGAGACGTCTGAAGGTTTCCTGTTTTCCTGTTTTCCTAATTCGATTCATAAAACGGCAAGGCTTCGTTGGGCGTTGATAAATTCGGAAACGAAGGAGCTGGCCGGCTTTTCGCGAAGATCGGCGAGCGAACCTTGTTGGACGATTCGGCCTTCATTCACGAGCACGATTTCGTCTCCGAGATAAGCGGCTTCGGCGAGATCGTGGGTTACCAGAAGCGCCGTTTGGCGGAGGCGGGCGAAAATTTCCTTCAAATCTTGTTGTAACGCTGCGCGCACGAGCGGATCGAGCGCACCCAACGGTTCATCGAGCAGGAGTAGTTCCGGCGAGAGCATCAGCGCGCGCATCAAACTCACGCGCTGGCGTTGCCCGCCGGAAAGCTCGAGCGGATATCGGCCGAGCAAATTCTCGGGAAACCTCGTCAAGGCGCAGAGTTCGGAAAGTCGCGCGAGCATTTCATTTTCAGGGCGTCCGAGATGGTGCGCCATGAGCAAAATATTTCCGCGCGCGGTCAGATGCGGGAAGAGTCCGCCTTCCTGGATCACGTAACCGACGCGCCGCCGGACGGTGTCGATCCCGCCTCCGTCGAGGCTACGGCGGGCAGGCTTGTCAGCATTAATCTTCGCGCCGTCGAAAATGATTTCGCCGATGTCAGGTTGGATCAAGCCGATGATCAAACGCAGCAGAGTTGATTTTCCGCAGCCGCTCGGCCCGATCAGGACTGTGGTTTTGCCGCGCTCAACTAAAAGATCGATCGCATGAACGGCGGCAGCGTCACCGAATGTTTTTGAAACACCGACCAGTTGAACCAACGCGCTCATTTATTTTGTCATGCTGAGCGAAGTCGAAGCATCTCTCTACATATTTCTGATCAACGGAATCGATTGAACTCGTTCGTCTCCCGACTCTCTCGCCGCTTCCCTCGCGGCACAACCGTTCATGTCGCTCGTCCCGCTCGCTCCATTCCTCCACTTCGGTCGGAATGACAGAGGGTTGAACCAATGCGCTCACTTATTTGTAGCCGTGGTCGTTGACCGCGGCCGGGATCAATGATCCCGGCTACAGAACGGTGAAATAGAAAACGCCAAACCAGCGTGCATCGTCGGTCCACACTTGCTCGAAATGAAAGCCAGCCTGGCGCGCGAGCTCGATAAATCCGGCGATGGTGTGTTTGTAGGAGTATTCGGTGAGAATTTCTTCGCCGGCGCGAAATTGAAATTCGCGCGCGCCGATGTGAACCGTTTGCTCGTTGTCGCTGATAAGGTAAATCTCGATCCGCCCTTCGGATGGACTGTAGATCGCATGATGCTGCCAGCGGTTTAGATCGAAGTCTGCCTCCAGTTCGCGATTGATCCGCACGAGAAGATTTTTGTTGAACTGCGCAGTCACACCAGCGGCATCGTTGTAAGCGCGCTCGAGAACATCTCGATCTTTCTGGAGATCAACGCCGATGAGCAAACCGCCGCCGTCGCCAGCGACGTCGACCAAGCGCGCGAGAAACTCACTCGCGATTTCGGGCTCGAAATTGCCAATGGTCGACCCTGGAAAGTAAATGACGCTCCGAGAAGAGAGTCGGCGCGGCAATGGCAACTCGAATGGTTCCAGATAATCAACGCAGACCGGCAGGACTTGCAGGGTGGGAAACATTTCCCGAAACCGAGCCGACGATTTTTCAAGCTGTTCCTTCGAAATGTCGATTGGCACGTAAACAGCCGGATTGTGCAACTCTTCGAGCAGGATGCGGGTCTTCGTTCCGGCGCCGGTGCCGAGACCAATCAGCTCGACTTGCGGACCGAGCGCCTTTGCCATGTCGGCGCCGTGCAACCGAAGAATCTCGATCTCGGTTCGAGTAATGTAATATTCGGGCAGGTCGCAAATTTCCTGGAACAATTGCGCGCCGCGCTGGTCGTAGAAAAACTTGTACGGCAGTTGCCGGGGTGATTTTGAAAGTCCGTCCAGGACTTCGTCGCGAAAGTTTTCTTTCGTCGCGCCTGCAACAACAGAAGTGTTTTTCTCGTTCACGAGAGATCGCGCGCCAAACGGATCCCGGTGAATTGCCACCGTTTATCAGGCGGAAAGAAGTTCCGATAGGTTTTGCGAATGTGGATGCACGACGTCGCGCATGAACCGCCACGAAGCACGTATTGATTGCACATGAACTTGCCGTTGTATTCGCCAAGCGCGCCCGGGCCTGCGCGATAGCCGGGATATGGCGAGTAAGAACTGCGGCTCCACTCCCACGCGTCGCCGAACATTTGTTGAAAATCGCCGTTGGAGCCGGCGCGCCCCCACGCCGGTGCCGGGTGAAACCGCTCGCTCTCGACGAAATTTCCGTCGATGTCGATCTTTGCCGCCGCCCGTTCCCATTCAAATTCTGTCGGCAACCGCGCGCCGGCCCAGTTCGCATAGGCATCGGCTTCAAAATAACTGAGGTGCGTGACCGGTTCGTTCGGATCGATCTTGCGCAGACCGGACAAAGTAAAATTCGACCATTCGCCGTCGCGCTCGATCCAATAAAGCGGCGCGCGCCAATTCTGTTCGTTAACGGTGGTCCAACCTAGCGACAGCCAAAACTCCGGGCGCGAGTAGCCATGGTCAGCCATGAATTGGAGATACTCGCGGTTAGTGACCAGTCGATCCGCGAGCGAGAAGGGCAGAACCAGAGCGCAATGTCGCGGTCCTTCGTTATCGTAAGCAAATCCGCTCCCATCGTGGCCGATCTCAACCGTCGCTTCATCGAATTCGACAAACTTCAGCGGCTCTATGTCGACCTTATCGTTTTCGATTTTGTGCTGCTGGAAAACCGGATAGAGCGGGTTCTGCGCGAAGACATGTTTGATGTCGGTGATGAGCAACTCCTGATGTTGCTGCTCGTGATGGATTCCAAGGGTCAGGATCGGTTCAATCTCGCGAAACAATTTCTCATCGGCATTGGAAACCAGAGCATCAATGTCTGAATCGATCGAGACGCGATATTTCTTCGCCTCTTCAACCGTTGGCCGCGAGATCAATCCACGGAGGTCGCGGCGATGCATCGCGCCGGCGGCGTTGTAGTAAGAGTTGAATAGATACGCGTACCCCGGAACGGCATCGCGATAGCCTGGCACCCATTTTTTTAAGATGAAGGTCTCGAAAAACCAGGTGGTATGCGCGAGGTGCCATTTCGTCGGGCTGACGTCCGGCATTGATTGCACGACGCAATCTTCCGGCGCAAGATTTTCGGCCAACCTGGCGGTGAAATTCCGAACTTCGCGAAAGCGCGCAAGCAGGCTCTTTGCCGGCGAAGAATCCGGCCGCGAGCGCGATTGCGCGGTCGCCGTTCGATTTACTGTCGCGACCGCGGCCTGGATCAAGTAATTCCGCCTTCCTGCTCAAGCTCTTCTCTGCGCGCCTCGAGCATTTGATCGTGGGCTGCTTCCTCCCGGCCGTCGCTGACGAGGTGTTCACCCACCGTCTCTTCTTCGTCGTCGATCCCGGAACGGGGCACACGATGACCCCGGTCGTCCGGAGTGACTTCCCATTCTCCGGTGACGTTCGAATTGTCCGGCGTTTCTTCGGGCGGCTCGTTATTTTCCGAGCCCATCAATTCCTCGCGTGCGTGGCTCCAATCGGCATCGGTAAATTCGTCCGGATTGCGCTCGTCGATCATTGCAATCTCGCGGGCACGTCGTTCGATGTCTTCGGGCGAAGGAACTCCCATTCCGTTGCCATGAAGCTCGATTTTGCCGCTACTCGGTCTCTTTTCCTTCATACATTTAAATTACGAAAACCGAATCAAGTATACGTGCAAAAAGTTACAGCGCGAATGTCGGGCGGGAAAGAGGATTTTGCTCGAGACCCTTTTCGGAACTAAGGGGGATTTGATGGACGAGTGCAAAATGCTCCGACTGCAAAATGGCGGCGAACTCGCTTACGTCGAGTACGGCAGCGCCACGGGTCCGCCGGTTTTGTTTTTTCATGGCTGGCCCAGTTCGCGCACCATGGCGCAACTGACCGATACGGCCGCGCGTGAACTGGGCGTGAAAATTATTTCAGCTGATCGCCCCGGCATTCGCGATTCCAGTTTTCAGCCGAATCGCAAATTGGTCGATTGGCCCCAAATCGTTGAGCAGCTGGCAGATCACTTGCGGATTCAACGATTTCGCATTCTGGCGATCTCGGGCGGCGCGCCTTACGCCTATGCCGCCGCGTGGAAAATTCCCGATCGAGTACTGGCAATCGCGATTGCAAGCGGCGCGCCGCCGATTGTCGATCTGAGCGATTATTCCGGATTGCTCTCGCTTTACCGCCGGCTGCTCTGGCTCCATCGCTTTTCGCCACCGGTGCTGCGGGCCCTTTTCTATCTGACCGGCGCAATTGCACGGATTCGTCCGCCAGTTCGTTTACGTCCGGTCGTTTTGAAGCTTTTGCAATTACAACCGTGCGACGCGACGTCCCTGGAAGATTCGGTCGCATTTGAGGCGTGTTTCGAAAGTCAACGCCGCGCCTGGCGGGCATCGGTTAAAGGACTCACCGTCGACGCGGAAATCTTTGCCGCGCCGTGGGGATTTCCCCTGGAAGATGTCGATGTTCCGGTGCGTCTCTGGCACGGAACAAAAGATCGCGCCTTTTCTACTCGCGTGGCCGAGTACGTCGCGGCGCGACTTCCCAATTGCGAGGCGCGCTATGTGGAAGGCGAAGGCCATTATTCGCTCCCGATCCGGCATATGCGCGAAATCCTGGCCGATTTGATCGCGGTGTAGCTGCCTCTACCCGCCTTCACTGAAGTTACGGCGCGGCAAGCAGAAAAATCCCGTGCGCGCATTACAGCGCACGGTAAATGTTTTGACGTGGAAGATTTTACCGCGGGAGCAATTCACGATCAGCCGGCGCGACGACTTTGGACGGTTGATCCGCCGTTCGATGAAAGGGTAAAAGCGCTCATTCGCGATTGGGGCGCGAACAAGAATCCGGAGTTGATCGAGGAGATGATTGTAACCGCGCTGAAGATGGCGCGGGACGAAATGGGCGTAGCGGATCTCAAACTGATCAATCGCTCCCTCAAAGAAATGCGGTATGCCGCGAAAGTTTTCGCGCGCTATTCCCAGTTCCGCAAAGTTGTTGTGTTCGGTTCAGCTCGCATCAGCTCAGACGCTCCCGAATCGAAGGTCGCCGAAGATTTTGCGCGAGCGATGGTGTCGCACGATTACATGGTCATTACCGGCGGCGGGGAGGGGATCATGGGTGCGGCCCAGCGGGGCGCGGGGCGCGAGCATAGTTTCGGGCTCAACATTCGTTTGCCATTCGAGCAGCAAGCCAACGAAATAATCGAAGGCGATCCGAAGTTGATCAATTTCAATTACTTTTTTGATCGCAAGCTCAACTTTGTTAAGGAATCACACGCGTTCGCGCTTTTTCCCGGCGGGTTCGGCACGATGGACGAAACTTTCGAGATCCTCACTCTGATGCAGACGGGCAAGGCACGGATTATTCCGATTGTTCTGCTCGACCGGCCAGGTGGCACTTATTGGGAAACGTGGCGGAGGTTTCTCACCGAGCATCTTTTCAAACTTGGCTTGGTTTCGTCGGAAGATTTTTCGTTCTTCAAGATTGCGCACGATGTCGATGAAGCGGAGCGCGAGATCCTCCAGTTTTACAAAGTCTATCACTCCGCGCGCTGGGTCGGGGAACAGCTGGTTTTACGCATCTGCCAGCCGTTATCGAAGAACGCGGTCGCCGATCTTAACAAGAATTTCTCAGACCTTCTTCGGGAGGGCGCGATTGTTCAGGGGAGCGCGTTGCGACAAGAAAAAAACGAGCCGGAAATCTGGAACCTGCCGAGGTTGATCCTGACGCCGTATCGAAACAATTTTGGCCGGTTCCGTCAATTGATCGACGCGATGAACGCTTCGTCAGTCGGGTAGAATCGGCTCCGGGCTTGCGATCGGCGCAAGCCGTGCAGTTTCGGCCCGCCCCTGCAGGCGGACACGGCGTTTTCGGCTCGCTTCGACCAGGGCAAGGTCGACATCGAGCTTGGAACGCATCATTCGATCGAAACAGAAATGCTCGCGGGCGTAGCGAAGACCGTTCTCGGCGCAGCGCGCGGCCAGATTTTCATCGGAAAGAAAGAGGAGAATGGCGGTGGCGAGCGCGTTGCTATCGTTCGGCTGGACACTGAGACCATTTTCGCCATGAACGATAATTTCCGGAACGTCGCCGACGCGGGTGGCGACAACGGGACGACCGCTCGCGAATGCTTCGCGCAGGACAATAGGCGATGCTTCAGTGTGACGTGAGGCGATCACGACCATGTTCGCCGCTGCCAGAATGTCGGGGGTGTCCCAACGGTATCCCATCATCAGGACATTGCCGTTGAGACCGGCGCGGTCGATAGCGCGGCGGACCCATTTCTCCCGGCTCCGGCCGCCAGTTGCTTCGCCGACAAAAACGAAGCGCGCATCGGGCCTCTGATGAAGAACGATTCGCGCGGCTTCGACCAAATTGAACTGGCCTTTGTCCGGCCGGATCATGCCGATGTTGGCGATGATCGGCGTTTCCGCCGACAGTCCGACTTCGCGCCGGAACTTCATCGGGTCGCGCGTAGGAGAAAATTTTGTTAGATCGACCGCCGACCCGATTACCTCGATTTTTTCAGGGGCGATCCCGTATTGTTCGATGAATTCTTTTTTAATGATTTGGGCGTCGGCAACGATTTTTGCGCAACCGTGCCGATAAATGAAGGCGCGGTTTTTCTTGCCGAGCGGATCGGTAATGCAGCGGGCGCGCGTCACCGGCCAACCGCAGAGAAAAAGCGGCAGGCAAAGCCAGTGGTCTTTTGAACTGTAGCTTTTGATCAGGTCGACGCGGTTGCGGCGGCAGAAAATCCAGATGCGTAAGGAGACAAACGGGTTGATCCGATGCTTGAGGGACATCGGAACTACCGGAGTGCCCAACTCGCGCGCCTTGGTGAGCACTTCACTAGTCGGGTCGCAAATGAGCCAGGCGCGATGGCCGTTTGCATTCAGCCAATTGATTTCAAGACAGGTGCGATATTCCTGTCCACCCCAACTGCCACTGCTCTCGAGATGAAGTAAATTCACGCGCGATTATCGACCTTTTGGGCAGTTTGATCAGTTTCCCCGCGTTTTTCGAGAATATAATCATGGATCGTATTAACCGTCCGGAGCGCCTTGCCGGCCACCTCTGAGTTCGGCACGCCCACTCCGAATGTCTTTTCCATGCTGACCACGAGCTCAAGAGCATCAATCGAGTCCAATCCGAGGCCATTCGGGCCGAAGAGTGGCAGATCGTCGCCGATCTGGTCCGGCGTTGTTTGCAGCATCAAATTTTTGACCAGCATCTCCTTAATGCGCGCGCGTAGGTCGACGACGGACATAATCAGCGGCGGCGAAGTTGTCGTAATCGGCCCTGGAGGTCAACTGCGCTTTGTCATGCCGAGCGAAAATGCCATTCGGCTCGGACTTCAGACTTGATCGGCCTTGCCGCCGGGAGTGGCACCTTGGTTCGGATCGGGGCGGACAGCGCTGCTTGCTGGAGCGTCAGTTCGGGCAACGGTCGATGCCGGCGGCGGACTGCCTTTGGCCGCGTCGTCACTGTGACCAGCCTTATGCAGCTCGTCCGTGAATTCATCCTTGGCCTTTTGGAATTCTTTGATCGCCTGACCAAGACCGCGAGCGAGCTCCGGCAGTTTCTTGGCGCCAAAGAGAACGAGGATAATGACCAGAATGACGAGCAGGTCTGGGCCGCCAAGATTCATGAAACTGGCGAGGAAACTCATATTCAGCTGCAACATTCAGACCCATTGACCCAACTTGCAAGGCAATTTGGGCACGCCCTTGATCGGAAGGCTTGGCTGGGCCGCGGAGTCTTGTGATTTCGTGCAGCGGGCGTAACTTCGTCGGTGCAAAATTATCCGCCCGCCGAACGGGCTCGCCCTGGAGCAAGCCGGGCATTTACGTTGATCGAGATCATTATCGCGGTCGCGATTTTGACCGTTATACTTTTGATGGCAGTGCCCAGCTTGGAAGGCGTTTTCGCAGACAGAAAATTGCGCGCATCGCTGGACGGATTTAACAAGCTCGTTCGACAAGCGCAGGAACGAAGCGTGGCCGAGCATCGCGCTTACTTGGTCGTTTGGGGCGAGAAGGATGTGATTGTGCAACCGGAGGCGTTCGCCAAAGGCGAGGAGAAGAAAGCGGTGGCGACATTTGCATTGGAACGGGGAAGCGCGTTGACGCTTACTTTGCCGGCTGCACTCACGGCCAAGCCCGCGGGCGAATGGATTTTCTGGCCGACGGGCACCTGCGAGCCTGCAATCGTTCGGTTTGTGGGAAGAGCGGGAACGTGGACGGCAAATTATTCGCCGCTTACAGGCTACGGCCAGTTGGCAAACTATGCGGCGAGGTAAGATCAGAGGTCAGAGATCAAAGGTCAGAGGTCAGATTGCCTTTGCGCTTTACGAAGTGCTGATGGGCCTGGCGATTTTCGCTCTCGGCGTGCTCGCGCTCGGTCGCGCGGTGCAAAACTGTCTCAACGCCAGTACCCTCAACGCGGAGGAAGACCGTGTCCGGCAAATTTTATCCAATCGAATGGCCGAGGTGCAGGCCACGCCCGGATTTCCCGATCCGGCGAAGGAATTCAATGTCGACACCGGTTACGGAGTTGTGAAGCTGGTTCAAAAAAGCGTCCCCGCTGAATTGGAAGAAAACAACGGAACGCGACTCGCCGGTGTGAATCGAGTTACGCTCACAGTAAAGTGGACGCGTGGCGGCGCCGAACAATCGCAGCAAGTCGAATTTTATGTCTATCGCCCCGGTTAATCGCCACCGCGGATTCACCTTGCTCGAGATCATAATGGCGGTTGCGATTTTGGCCACAATGGCGTTGGCCATCTATCGCTTCGTCCAATCCAATCTGGTGGCGATTCGTCTTTCTTCTGAAGCGCTCGCGGCCGATGCGCGTTACGACGGTTTGCGCGAAGTGCTCGCGGCGCAGTGGCAGAGCTTGCCTCCCGGAAAAGGCGCGCTGCTTGGAGAGGCCTTAAAATTGAATGATCGCGAGCGGGACGAGATCCGATGGATTTGCAGCGCGGGTCCAGGTTTGATGACGCGCTATGCTGCGGCCGATTTTGTAGTGGCGTTGCGGTTGCAATCGGAAAAAAAAGATGGCGATCGGCTCGATCTCGGCTTTCTGCGAAAACCGAAAGACGATTCGTCGCTCACTAACGCGAACGAAAGCTGGGTTCCGCTAATTGAAAATGTGCGCAGTTTCCAAGTTCGCTATTTTGATGCGCGTTTAAATGTGTGGGTGGAACGGTGGACGGACTCCGGCACGTTGCCGCGGCTGGTGAAATTAACGGTCGGCCGGAGTGATGCTGCTGTGCCATGGGAGGCCATCATTCCGCTTGGCCGGACGCCAATGTGATGATGTCGATGTTATGAAGATGCCTTCATCAAATTCGAAATTAATTTCTGGCGCGGCCATCATGCTGGCACTCTGGGCGATCTTTTTGTTGAGCGCGCTGGTGATTTCGTGGGCGCTTGACATCGATTCGCGGTTATCGCTTTCAGGAGAGGGAGCGCGAATGTTGAAGGCGGAGGCGGTGGCCTGTTCCGGAGCGGAAGTGGCGCTGCATCCGGCAGTCACTCCAGGTTCGCCAAATCTGAGTCGGCAATTAGATAACGGTGCGAGTTACGAGGCGCGACTCAGCGGTGAAGGCGGACGTTTGAACTTAAACTGGCTGGTGGCGGGAGAAGATCCCGAACGACTGGAAATTTTACGGCGATTTCTCGAGATTAAGGAAATCGATCTCCATGAACGCGACACCATGGTAGATTCGCTGCTTGATTGGGTGGAGCCAAACACCGGTCTGCATCATTTAAATGCTCCGTCTGAAAGTGACGACTATCATCCACCGCACACGTTGCTGACGCGTATCGAAGAGTTGAAAAAAATCGCCGGCTGGTCCGAATTCACGAGCACGCCCGGATGGGAAGATGAATTCACTCTCAACAGCGGCGGCCCAGTGGATTTGGCGTGGGCATCGCGCGACGTCCTGCTTGCTTTGCCAGGACTAACACCGGAGATCGTGGATCGGTTCTTGCAAGCGCGACGCGGGCCAGATGGAATCGATGGCACTGAAGATGATACGCAGATACGAGGAATCGACGATGCGCGCATGCTTCTCGGACTAAATGAAGAGCAATTCAAGCATCTCAACGGGCTCATTTCGTTCAAGGATCCGGTGTTGCGCGTTGTTAGCGTCGGAACGGCTGGCAAAGCCAAGCGCACGGTGCAAATGGTGTTTCGGCGGGTCGGCGCCGTTCCTCAACTCATTACCTGGAAGGAGTTTTAGTTATCGAGCCAACATCGACACCGGTCTTTATCACGCCGGCCGCGAACGGCTGGAATCTCCTGCGCGCGCGTAAGGACAACGGTTCGTGGAATGTGCGCTTGCTGCGCACGCTCGACGAAGCCGTGCCGCTCCTCTCGACCCAGGACAACGTTGTCTTGAGCTTGCCAATCGCTGCTGTCCTCGCGCAGCGATTCCGTCTGCCGACCATCGATCCGACGGAATTTCCGGAGATGGTCCGGATTCAAATCGAGAAGGCGCTTCCGTTTTCAGCGGAGGAAGTCACGACCGATTTCGAATTGATCGAACAAAACGAAACCGAAAGCGTCATTTCCGCCATCGCAGTGAGGAATGAGCGATTAGCTGAAATTGCTGCGCCACTAATTGATAACGGCATTATACCGCGCCAGGTCACAGTTTATGCAGCGCAGCGCGCGACTACCTATGCTCCGGAAGGACGCGCGCTGCTAATTTATCCAGAAGGCGAAACGCTGGTTTCGGCTGTGACTGAAAATGGAAAGGTCAGCCTTACCCGCACACTGGACGGAGCCGCGCCTGAACAACTGCAAATGGAATTGCCGCACCTGGCGTTAAGCGCAGAGCTGCAAGGTATCAATGGTTCCTTTCCAAGCGTCTTGCTCGATGAAAGTTGTTACGATCTGCGCGACATGGTGCAGGGGATTCTCGCGACTCCCACCGAGCTCGTAGGGATCGAGACGCCCCCGGCGTCGGTCAAACTTAATCTCCTGCCCGACAGTTGGCGGCAGCGCCGGGCGCAACTCGTTAAGCGCGGTAAATGGCAGAAGCGACTCACCTTGGCCGGCGGCGCTTACGCCGCGATTTTTCTCCTTTTTCTCCTTTACCTTGCTTACAGCCGTTTCGCGATCGCGCGGCTTGATCGACTGATTGCGCGCGACGCGCCGCAAACACAGTTCATTCGCGAGACTGAAGCCAACTGGAAAGCGCTCGCACCGGCGATCGACTCGCGCTTCTACCCGGTCGAAATTCTGTTGCACCTTTACGAAAGCTTGCCGTCGGCTGATGTCCACATCACGGCCTACAATCAGTCCGCGCGCCAGATCTCAGTCGATGGCGAGTCCAACACGGCCGCGTTGGCCTATCAATTCGCGGAGAAAATTAAAAAGAACTCCGGCTTGCAGAATTTCCGATTCGATATGGCCGCGCCGCGAATTTTGGCGAACAATCATGCGCAATTTCGTCTGGAGGGAAAACCGCGATGATGGCGAAATTGACAGGGGCTTATCAACGGATGAGTCAGCGCGAGCGCATCATGACGCTCGCTGTCGCCGGCATTTTGTTCCTGCTCGTCAATCTCTTCGTTTGGAGATGGCTTTTGGGAACGATTGGCACCTCGCGGCGCGAGCTGGCCTCGCGCAAAGCGACCCGCTCTGAGCAAACCGTTTACATGAAAGAGCGCGATCTCTGGGCGAGGCGCGACCAATGGGTGCAGAAAACGCAGCCTACCCTCAAAGGCGCCGAGGAAGCTTCCACTTTGCTCGATCAACTCAAACAAATCGCCGGCAAGTACAACATTTTAATCGAGAACCCGGCGATCGGGTCAGGCGAAACAACTCCCAACCATCAAGCCGTTTTCGCTTCAATCGAAACGAGCAACCATTGGCCGGAGCTTGTTCATTTTCTTTATGACGTTCAACAACCGGACGCCTTCCTTGTCTTTGAGAGTGTGAACCTGGTGATTGACAGCAATGACGCGACCATGATGCGCGGCAAATTCAAGATCGCGCGCTGGTTTGCGCCGGCTAACCGCAAGAAAGGTTGAGTACGATGCGCCCACGAATCTACATCTCGATCTTCGCAACGATCGGAATCTTTTCCGCGCGCGCCGATGACGATTTGCCGAAGCGATTAAATTTCGATCGCTACAAAGGAATGCTTGATCATTCGCCGTTTGCCGTCGCCAGCGCCGTGGTTGCGCCGGCAGCCACACCAAATTTCGCGAAGGACCTTTACGTTACCAGCGCCGCAAAGGCGCCTGACTGCGACATGGTTACGATCGCGTCAACGGGTGACAAGGAGTTCAAAAAATATCTGACGACCTGTGGTGGGCCGGTGGATGGTTACGCAATCGCGAACATTGAATGGTCGGACAAAGTGGGCGAAACCAAAGTGACGATCGGCAAAGACGGGCAATTCGCGACACTCACTTTTAACCAGCAACTAATCACTCAACCGTTGCCGAACAGACCGGCACCGGGCGTTGTTCCGCCGCCGCTGCAGCCGGGTTTTCAGAAACCGGGTCAAAATCCCGGAGTGGTCGCGCCGACACCGCATGTGCGCGGCACCATTCAACGAAATCCCCAACCGCAGCCACAGCCTCCACCGCCGGACGCGGAGCAATAAGCCGATTGTCGGTCTTAAGAGGCGTTATTCGCCCCAGTCGTCGTCGGCCGTGTCCGGCTGACGATCGGGCCCGGCTGAAAAGAGATCGTACTTGTCCGGATGTTTAATTCCAGGGCAGCGATAAATATAAACCGTGCCCCAGGGATCTTTCGGAAGTTCTTTGAAGAACTGGTACCACCGAGTTGGTCTGGGCTCGCTCTCGGCCTGGGTGACAAGCGCCTGCAAACCTTGCTCGGTGCTCGGATAAAAACCGTTCATCGCTTCATACTGCATCAATTGTGTGCCGATTGATTGGACGTCCGCTCGCACAGCCGTGGTCTTGGCGAACGCCGTCGGATTGCCCATTTTCGAAATCGCGAGACCCAGCAGGATCACGATGATGCTGACTACGATCATGATCTCGAGCAGGGTGAAGCCAGATTGATTCGTTCGTCTAATCATTGGT
>WNGN01000697.1_pt1 | contig 21102 bp, 13 predicted proteins | sample 5400561 | NCBI WGS metagenome assembly WNGN01 (sample SAMN13153379, study PRJNA577476) | soil metagenome | isolation source: 115 cm soil or saprolite under Garry oak tree replicate 2 | place: USA:California | collected 2016-06-15 | reverse complement strand
TCACCTCGGACAAGGTAAAGCGCGTGGTCGCCTTGGTCGCGACAGTCCAGGACGGTACCATCGTGCACATGCGCAGAGTCCACAGCCGGTGACTTACCAAGGGCGCGTCGTGCGCAAGCGCCTCTCGATAGGCTCCAAGAGCGAGCACGAGGCGCTGGTGCTGGTGACGCCCGACGGGCAGGAGTACAAGCTGCGCCGCCAGGAGGGCAATCCGTTCCGGGACCCTGAGCTCGACGTCCTGGAGGGAAAGCGCATCGAATGCGAAGGCATGCTGCGCAACGGCCAGCTCATCATGACTCGCTGGAGCGTGCTCGATTGAGTGCGTGCTAGCGCTGGGTCTTACTGAACCATTGTTTCCAGCGGGCAACCGAGGCCATGCGCGCAGCTTCAGGACCATCCCATTGATACAACCCGTTGGCTTGCCGTAGGGTCTCCCATGCCGTGTGGGCGTCGCTTGTCAAAGGCCTCGGCTGTAGCCGCTGCGTGATATCCCGAAGCACCACAGTGGCGAGAACATGCTGAGCACGCTGGCGAGTGCTTTCATCAGCCGATTCCATCAAGACAAAAACGGTGGGCAGAGTTGCCATGCCGAGATCGATTAGCGATTGAACGGCAGGTGTCTGGACGAAATGAAGGGGGTCGGGAGTATCGTTGATAGCCGCTTGCAATGCGTTCAGCGCGTCCGGTGCTTTGAGCCGTTGGAGACCTTGCGCACCGATGGCGCGAATCTCGGGATCGCTGCTGGCGACCGCCCGGCGGAACAGGTCTTCGGCGCGTCGATCTTCGATCGCCAACAGCGTGCGAAGAATCGTCTGACGATGGGGGACATTCTGCGGAAGATCAGCCGCCCGCAGCAAGACAGGCACAGCCTCGGCCCCAAGCTTTACGAGTTCCTTGCGGGCAGCATCGCGCTGCCTCGCGTCCCCTAACCGTTGGACCAACTGCTCCGTCGACGTGGACATCGTGTCCCGTTCTTGCGTAGGGACCCAGGCCCAAGCTTCACGGATTGATCAGCGAGGTCGCGGTGCGGACGAAGCTGATCACCACGCGACGGTTAGCGCGCAGGCTGCCCGCTGCGGCGACAGGGCTGCCGGGCGCGAAGGTTGTCGTTTGGCCGCGGCCTAAGGCCAGGTCAATTCGTGACTGATCCACACCCAAGCCGGCGAGAATGGTCACTGCATTCTCGGCACGCCGCAGTGAGAGGTCCAGATTGTAATTGGCGCGTGCTGCCGCGTTGGCGGGACCGGTCTCGTCGGCGTAGCCGTCCACTTGAACCCGAACGTCGGGGTAGCGAGACATGTAGCTTGTGACATCGCCTAACTTGGACAGCTCGCCAGCCATGGGAAGGTCGCGGTCGGTGTCGAAGTAGAGGACGATCGGCTCATGCGTGTAGTAGCCGCGGAAGCGTTCGAGGGCTTCGTCGAACTCGGCCGATTCGGCGCCGTAGGGTATCGCGTAATCATTTTGCGCAACACCACCGCGGATTTGGAATCCCCACTCTACCGCGCCATACACGACCTGATTGTCGGAACCCTTGGCAACGGTTTCAAAGGTGAAATCTAAATCGCTATTTGTTGAACTTGGGTAGTCACGCAGTGAGGCTTCCCGCACATCGGTGGGCGAACGAAGCCAGCCATGATGTTGCTGTGCGGGATTGCCAGCTATGTAAGAGGGCCGAGCGTATTCAGGCCCGGTTGATGAGCTTCGGGGCTCGGTTGCATAAGGCATGTCAATAAACGTGCCCCCCGCCGGAGTGCGCACTTCGTTGCGAGGTGCTTCTGCACCTGTTCCATCGTTGCTCCAATCCAAGGGAAGGCCAGGGATACCCCCAGTTGTCGTTCCAGCCATGTCAACAACGTTCGCCGTCTGGATCAACGTGATCTCTGTCGAGTACGGCCCCGTGGGGTTCGGATGAAACTCGATCGTGCCGAACATGCCGGGAGTGGCTGGGGCTTGTACTAGCACGAGTCCCATCTCAAATCCGCCCAAGGCGGTTGACTGCAGGGACATTGTCAGGTCGCACTGAATGGGTCCGGCTCCGCTACCACCCTGCTGTGCCACATGGGTTAGCTCGTGGGCAAGGAGAGCGCGGCCGGGCTGCGACTCGGGATCGTACTTATGCTCATTGAAGTAGATGTCGTTGCCGGTCGTGAAAGCGTTGGCTCCAAGCGCATGCGAGAGCTGGCTCGCTCTCGCATCCGAGTGGACGCGCACCGCGCTGAAATCGGTACCGAGCTTTTGCTCCATCGGTTCGCGCGCTGCTTGCGGGATCGGTTTTCCACTTCCATTCGACTGGTTGAGGCTTTGGCGCAACATGCGCCCTGCGAGAGACGGCTCCGCGATGGTGCCGGTAGAGCGGGTCTGATGAACCGGGTGGGAGAGGAACGACGGGTCCTGCGACTCGACAGCCGCTGAGATCCGGTCCGCCTCGTCTTCGTATGTCGCGTTCGCGGGGTCCAGCCGGGGACGCGCGGTCACACGCTGCAGGAAGATCGGCATCCCGGCCGCCGCGCCATTGTCGGCTTTGCGGGGGTGTTGCGCTGCGCGCGAAGGAGCGGAAATACTCCGGCCGCGTGATCTGGTTTCGGCTCTGGGAAGAAAGGCAGTACGCAAGAAACATCACCCCAAGGACGAGTTCTCGCCGATTTTACAATAGCAGTCCAGAAGGATATCAAGGCAGGGAAAGCGGCAACAGTAGCCTTGCTGCTTCGCCGCTATTCTGTCTCAGTGGGCTCAGTCCTATTTTGGACGAACACTCGATCATACTTGATGAAGCCGATGCGGCCGCGCACGCGGCGTTAACCCGCCGGCTCGATCGTCTCGACTTCGATGCAAGGGCCACCCATCGCCGAGGCGTAGGGGGGATCGTCTGGGTTGCGGGGCATGTTCTTGTGGTAGAGGCCGATCACGGGCACACGCTTGCCGAGGTGCTGATCGATCTCGGATTGGGGACGGATCGCGCGCTTGCTCCAGAATGGATTGAGGAAGGGCCCGAGGCCGTCGTCGAGCTCGATGCGCACCGCGCGCGGCGCTTCGGAATAATCGATGCCCGGCAGATCGGGATAGTGTCGATACACACCGACGACCGCGATCCTCGCGCCGTCTCTTGCGTTGCAATCGGCCAGCGTAGTGCAAATCGGAGGCGTGTTGTCCATGGGAGCATTCTCGGCGCACACGCCGCGAGGGCGAGCGCGCACAGCAATCGTGCGTTCACGACTAGCGATCGAATTCGGCGGTGCTGTCATACTCGGCGTCATCCCAGGGGCGGTTGTCGGTCGCCGGAGCGTCTCGCAGGACGAGGGCCGAGATGACATCATCCCGGAACACATCCGAATCGTACACCTTGACGTCGATCGCACCGGTCACGGGCGTGAGCGCGCTCAGCGCGATCCAGAATGTATTTCGATCGCCCGTGCTCATCTTCAGCTCGCCCGTCTCGCGCGACCTGCCGCCGTGCTCGGCATGAACATAGACTTCGTCGGGGTCCTCCTGCGCGCTCACGACGTCGACGGTCACCTTGATCCAGCGCGTGCGCATCTCGGCGTCGAGCGCCATCTTCTCGCCTTCCTGGGTCGCGGCCGCGCGACGCGTGATCAGGTCGCCGGTGGTCAGCGCGGGCGTGCCAGGGGTGAACGCGGAGGGATCGGCCGACGTGCGCGTGGGGATGGTCATGGTCTCCTTTCCCGGCGCGCCCACGCCGCTCCCCTCGCGGCCCGAACCCTCCGCCCAACGATCGTGCCAGGTCTGCCCGGCCTTCGACCGGGGCCCGTACATGTCGAAGTACCAGAGGAGGTTCTGGGTGCCGTAGCCTGTCCCCGGTCTGGCGAAGTTCTCGAAGGTGACGCGATCGCCGCCGGACAGCATGACGACCCCTCCCCAGTGAAAGTTGAACCCGGCCGAGCTGAGCGCGTCGTTGCGGACGGACATGTACGATTCACCAAGTTCGGCGCGGCGTATCGGTTGATGCCGTGCGCCATGTCGAACGCGTCGCGAGCAGCGGGGGCCTTGGCGGGGTCGGCGCCCAGCCCGGCGCCGACCAGGGCCTCGTCGCGGATGCTCGTCGGCCCACCCGGGGTGGTTTCACGCTCGGTCCCGCCGCTGTCTCGGTAGATGCCCCTCGCGTCCGTGTCCGTACCTGCGACGCCCTGGACCTCGCGGGACATCCTCCCGCAATCCGTCCAGGTCTCCCCGCTGCTCGTCGCCGACTGGACCTGCGCGACGACCTCGACCGTCGATTTGACCCCGCTCCCGTCGGGGGCGGAGCCACTCGGTCCGGCGGCGCCGACGCGCAGGCGAACCCCTGACTGCTTCGCCCGGAGAATCAGATTGGCAGACTCGATCAACGCGGGCTCGGCGTAGCAGACATGGCGGTCGGTCACCGAGGTGACCATGAGCCCGGTATCGGCGACGCGCGCATCGCTGCCGATGATCCACTGGCCCGTCGCCGTCTGAGTGGCTGCCGGTATCTCGGTGTAATGGCGGAGCGCCGGCGCTACGGGCTGACCGCGCTCGCCGAGGACCGCGCGTGGGCTCGCGCCCGAGACGATCGAATCGGCCACCGCGTGCGCGTGCTCCTCGGCGCCCATCCCCGCGTCGTTTGTGCGACCCGAGTGCTGGAGCTGGTGCGCGGCCTCGTGAGCGGCGACATGGAGCCCCGGCGTCGGGGTGGCGAAGTAGGTCACGGGCCCGTCGGTGAACGCCGGGACGCCGCGACTCCTGCAGGCGTCCGGATCGTGGATCGCAGACCCGGGGATCGAGGTGCCCGTCGCGGAGTGGATCGACGAAGCGTGCGGGAACTCGATCGCGGCACGGCGCTCGGCGTCGGCGCTCCGATCGTGGGCGGCGGACGCGCGCAGAAAGTGCGGCATCCCCGTCGGAGCGCCGCGGCCCCTCGGCGCCGAGGGTCGCTCCGCGGCCGATCGGTCCGGCCTTCCTGCGTGGCGCTCTCGACAAAGCCGCTTGCATCCTCACCCTCCTTCCACGGAGCTATGAGACATCCGCACGCCGAGCGGTGTCAAGCGGTCCCCTCTCAGGTGCCGCTTGAATCGTCCATCTGCCGCCGCTTCCGCTGCTGGCGCACACGGTACGCAATTGCGATGGCCACGAGGAAAGGGCTGCTCCAGTAGATGGCCGGCACGGCATAGCCGGCCCACCAGGCGGGGGCCTCTTCCCCCGCAGAGGCACGGTACGCGAGATACAACACAACCGCTACGACCACCAACGCGATCAGGTAGCCCGCGCCGTAGGGCAACCGTCTGAGATCGACGCGCTGACGCTTCGCTGCAGAAGGTTTGCGCATGGAGCTCATTTTGGGCTATCTCGGCGCTTGGATCCTCGGCCGGCCGACGATCAGTGCAGAATTTCTCAAACTACGGATTTTCTATGCAGATCGCAGATATCGACACGCTGCTTTCTCAGCAATTTCTCAAGTGCGCGATCGCCATGCGCCTTCAAATACTTGTGTTCAGTGTCGGCGATGGGGATGGCCTGCAGCCACGTAACTCGCACAGTGCCGGCTTCGAAGCTCGTCAGGCCCTTCCACAGAAAGGGCGTAGTTAAATACAGATGCGGCACGGAGGTGTCCTTGAAATAGAAGCTCACATGTTTCTCGATTGCAGCACCCGGATGGTACGCGCCTCCGCCCTTCAGCATCCGGAACGCTGCGCTCGCAAGAACGTTGGCAAATGCCTGGGCACTCGTGGGGCAAGCTCCTGCGAGCTCGACGCGCGTCGGGAACTCCTGGTCTCCCCAGGGAATCGGCGAATCGGACAGTCCGACGGTCGAGTAAGAAGTAACTCCGCGGGTGGGCCGATCGGCACACGAAAGAATATCGACCGCCATCGATTCCGAGTCATCGAGGTACTCCTTGACCTGGAACTCTCCGCCGAATACTTGAGCGACGAACTTCCCGACAAGTTTGTTCCTCTTAGATACCGGTTTTTTTGGCATCTTCTTACGGCCCATGGTAGAGGTCGGTTTTATCTTCGCCAACATGGCTCGAACTGGTTTCGGGTGTCTCGGGCCGGTACGGAGAATCATAGTACTCCTGCCTGAACTGCTCCCGTGGGATGCCGCGTTCGGCCGCACTTTGTTGATGCTTCCAGAATTCATATCCGGGTTCGTGTCCCATCACCCACGGGTCATTGGGATCCATGATTTCGTTGGTCACCGGGTCGCGGACATGTCCGTCCGGACCTCTGGCGCGTTCCCAGACCTCATCACGCATGCCATCCGGCCAACCGCTAGGACGATCGTACGTGCCCGTACCTGGCGGGTCTTCGACGAATGGCCCGCCTTCCGGTGGTTCATCCGGAACAGTAGAACCGATCTCGGCCTCGTTGGTGCGCATGTCGTCGGGATGAGGACCACGCTCCGCAGCTTCGGCGGCGGCTCGAGCACGTTCGGGGCCGGTAGTTTGTTCTGAGGTTCGGGGATTTATTTGATCGCGCACATCGTCAGCCACCGCCGCGACATACCCCGCAGCATCTTCCGGCGTGCCCGAAGAAGCCATGCGTTCCGCTCTACTGCGCAGACGGCCCTCGAGCTCGGCAAGCGCGCGTTCCGGGCTGTTGGCAAAGTCGCGCTCCAGTTGCTCCCATTGGCTGCGATTGAATCCGAGGTCCTCCGGCGTGATGTTGTTGTCGAGCATGCTTTCCAAGTGCTCCTGGACCTGAGCGCGCGCGGCCTCCGCAGCGGCAGCGGGATCCGCTCTTACAACAGGCTCGCCTACCGGCTCTCTTGCCGGGCCTCCTGCGGGCTCTAGCGGCTCGGGTCCTGAACCCGCTCCGCCACGGCGCGGCGGTACCGTCTCAACGACCGGGTTCGAAGTCGGGTGTTCGACGAAGCCAGTGCTGTCGGCTGTCACGGTACCCATGCGCGGCGGCCTGGGTGGTGTTGGAGGTACAGATCCTGGCGGTTCGGCTGGCGGGCCGCCTGGGGGTGTCACCGGCGCCGCGTCGACGGCCGGCGCAGCGGGTGGCGTCACGTCGACGGCCGGTGCAGCGGGCGGTGTCGCGTCGACGGCCGGCGCAGCGGGCGGCGTCACGTCGACAGCCGGTGCAGCGGGCGGCGTTGCGTCGACGGCCGGCGCAGCGGGCGGCGTCACGTCGACAGCCGGTGCAGCGGGCGGCGTTGCGTCGACAGCCGGAGGCAGTGCCTCGGGCGGCGCCGTCACGCCGGGCTCCAGCAACGGAGCGCCGCGCGGGGGCGGGATCATATCGAACCGTTCGCCCACCGATGTGGCGAGAGCACCGAGCCGCTGACCCGCGGCGGTTTCGGCGAACGCCGCGCCGCCCGCCTCCATCACCCCGGCCACGACGACCTGCGCAGCCATGTTTGCTGCCTGCGTGGCATCCTCGGTCATCTGATCCGATTCGTGTTCCAGCCCTTCGGCCGTCGTCGCGGTCGCAGCGTCGACGAGATTCTTGATGAGGACGTAGAACTGCAGCTCGGCCGCAATGGCGGCGCAGCTGATCGCCCAACCACCCACCGTGGTGATGATGGGGCCGAGGAATGCCGACGCCGCGACGAAAGCCGGGCCCATGGCGCCAAAAGTGATGATCGCAAGCGCGCCAAGAATGACCAGGATTGCCGTGCACAGCCCGGCAATGGAACCGAGGATGATGGTGAGGCCCGTGGCGATGTCTGCCGCCGACTTGAGCAGATTGCCCAGCGGATCCGCCTCCCATTGTTGCAAGCTGAGCAGGTTGGCGGCGCCCGACAGGGTCATGTTGAGGCCGCTGACCACTCCCTCCAGCGAAACACGGGGGTCGACGAAGGCGAGCGCAATCTGGCCGAGGATGTTCGGCCATTTGGCGGCCCCCAGATCACCCATCAGGTTCTCACCCACGATGTCCAGGGCGAGTCCCATCTTGTCCAGGGCGCTAAGGTTCTCGAAGTGGCCGTTGGCGCGATCGTTTATCTCGCGCAGACGATCGCGACGACGCGTGGCGGCGCGCACCGCTGCCTCCTCCTGCTCGCGTTGCTCGGCGATGCTCGGAGGACTGCGGAAGGGACTCAGGATATCCACGCGCTCACGCGAGCCGTAGGCCGAATGGGCGTCGCGCTGAATGACGCCCTGTGGGGCGGAGCCGTCGCTCTGGGCGGCAGCCGCGACGGCCTTGCTGCCCGGAATGGCGCGCATGTCGACTGCAAACTCTTCCTGCGCGGCATGGATCTGCGTTTCGAGATCATCCGCTGCCGCAATAACAGCCAGCGCCTGGTCTTCGGTACTGGCTGCACCGGCATCAAGATGCGCCGGGCCGTGTTCAAGCGCGGCGACCTGTGCGCGTGCCGCCACATTCTGCTGTTCCAGCTCTCCCAGACGATCATCCGTTTCCTGGACGGCGGCATCGGTCGCCTCCAATTTGCCGCTCGTGGCGACGTTCTTCTCTTGCGCCTGCGCGGCGTCCTGCACGAGCGCTTCGCCCTTCGCCTGAGTCCCCGTCACGGCGCCGTCGACGCTGGTCGCGTCGGAGCCGACCTGGGTCATCTGGCCGGAAGCGGCCTGCATCTTGCCAGCCGCCTCCTCATCGTCCGGTGTATTGGAACCGGCTGCGCCGGCCTTCTCCTGCGCTTCGGTAGCCATCGGGCCGGAGTCTTCGTGCGTCTGCGTCGCGCGCTGCGAATATTCCGGCGCCTGTGCGGCAACCGCCGCGGCCTTTTCCTCCGACACCGCCAGCGCCTCGCGCCCCTGAGCCACCACCTCCTTGCGCGTCTCGACATGCTCACGCGCCCTCGAGATACCTTCTTCGGCAGAATCCGAAGCGCCTTTTGCAATGCGAATATTGCCCCGCATTAGATGGGCATTCGCGCGCAAGCCGCTGGCGCGCTGACGCGCTACCTGAGCTTCGTCACGCATGCGCTGAATCTCGCCGCCGAGCTGCGCCGCTCCCTCATCCGCGACGACGTCGGGCGGCAATGCCTCGCCTTCGGCATTCACCGGCGCAACGGGTACCGGCAATTGCACCGGTGGAGGTGCCGACGGCACCGCCTGTGCGGCGGCCTGGGCAAAGCTGGCAGCCCCCAGCGCGGACACATCTCCGCCTTCTCCGGCCGCACCCGCTTCACCGCCGGCGGGCGACTTTTCCTCCCCCTCGGCCAGGGCCTCGGCGGGCGCATCGGCCTCCGACTGTACGTCGGCCGCAGCCTGGGCGACCAGCGGCTCGGCAGCAGCGGCGCGATCGACAGGCGGCTTGGAATATGGCTCCAGCTCGGCCTTTCTGGCCTCGCGCTCGGCGGGATCCACGGCTTGCGCGGCGTGCGTTGCCTCGGAAGAGCTTGCGGCGTCGGCCCCGGCATCTGCGCTGTCCGCTGCCGCGCCCGCATCCCCCTCGTCATCGCCGCGCGTTGCCTCGGCAACTTGCTGCCCCATGCTCTGCTGCACGGCCGCGCCATCCTCGGGATGCTCAACGCGACGCTGCACCAGCTCCTGCCCGGTCGGCACCGCTCGCTGCTGCACGACGTGAGTCGCCTCGTGCGCCATCAGCTCGACATCCTCCGGACTCTGTGAAGCGCCCAACCAAATATGGTTTTGATGCGTGAAGGCACGCGCGTTGAGGGCGTCTGCGGCGCGATGTGCCGAGGGCCCGGCATGCACTCGCACACCGCCGAGGTCCGCGCCCAGCGCGGGCTCAATGCGCTCGCGAACATGACTTGCCAGCGGCATACCGCCTTCGCTACCCGCTATCGATGGGGCGGGATGCGGCACGGCGGCTGAGGCCGGCTGGCGCCGGATCGTCGACGCTGCGTCGTCAGCGCTCGTCGAAGTCACGGATTGCGCAACCCGGTCCGCTTCGTGCTCGAGCGGATCATCGGCCGCGCCGATCGCGACCTTCGCCTGAATCGCTCCCGGAAGAGCGCGCGACCGGAGCAGTTCCTCCTCGTCGCCGGAGGAATCGATCGCGGTCCCGTGGCCCTTGCCGTTGCCCTTGAATTGCAGAAACATCGGCATCCCCGCGGATGCGCCCACATCCGGTTGCGCGCCGATCGGCGCCGGCGGTTCCACCTTCGGCGAACGCATGTCGGCGCGGCGTTGCACGGCTTTGGCGGCTGGAGCGGCGGGCATGGCGTCAGCGCCTCGCGCCGAGCTCCGAAGGCGCCTGGCGCCCGAGCTTTCGATACTCGTCGTTGATCGCGGTCGCCACGTCGCTGAACTCGATGGGCGTGCCGCGTGCCTGTGCCAGCACGGCCGCTGTCAGCACCGCGTTGCGGATGTGGCCGCCGCCGAGGTCCACCGCCGCAGCGAGCTGGTTCACCTGCGACATCCCGAGGCCGTGGCCGGCGCCCAAGTGCGACAGCCACAGCGCGCGGCGCTCCTCCGGACCGGGCAGCGGGAAGTCGATGATGAGGTCGAGGCGGCGCATGAACGCCGCATCGAACCGGCTCTTGCTGTTGCTGGTGAGCAGCGTCACGCCGTCGAAGGACTCGATGCGCTGGAGCAGGTAGTTGGTCTGCGCGTTGGCGAATCGATCGTTGGCCTCCTTGACCTCGGTGCGCTTGCCGAACATCGAGTCGGCCTCGTCGAACAGCAGCACCACCTCGGCCTGCTCGGCGTGCGCGAGGAGCTGCGCGAGGTTCTTCTCCGTCTCGCCGATATACTTGCTGGTCACCGACGCGAGATCGACGCGGTAGAGCGGCATCTGGAGACGGGTCGCTAGCCAGCCCGCCGCCAGGGTCTTGCCCGTGCCCGACGGGCCGACGAACAGCGCGCGCACGCCGGGGCGGTAGCGTGCCGTCGCCGACGCGCCTAGCCCGCGCTCGAGACCGTCGCGCGAACGGCAGCGCAGGAGCAGCATCTCAAGATCGCGGCGCAGCGCCGGGGTCATCACCATCGCCTCGTCGCAGATCGCATCGCGCAGCGGCTGCGCCAGCGCTTCCAGCCCGAGCCCCTCGCCGGCCCACGCTGCATCGGCGACATGCGACAGCGCGGCGCGGGCGCTCCCGTCGAGGGTCGCGCGATGGTGCGCAAGGCGCGCCAGCTGCGCGATGCGGCCGCTGCCATGGCGGTGCTCGCGCGCCAGACGGTCGGCGAGCTCGCCGTCACCGAGCGCCGCGTGCCACAGCTCGCGCCGCTCCTCGCGCGACGGAACCGGCAGCGACCACGAGAGCACCGCTCCGCCCGCGTGCTCGACGGTGCCCTCCAAGCCGCACAGCGCCAGATAGGGCCCGTCGTAAAGTGGCACATGCGGCAGCTTGCGCCTGTCCCCTGGACCCATCTCGAAGCAGAACACTGGGAGTAGCCCGCACAGCATAAGCAGCGGTCCGAGGCCCACGAGCCTGTCGGTTTCGATGAACAGCGGGCGCAGGCCGAGTGCGGCAGCGATGACGACCGAGACAGAGCGCCCTTCTGCACCCCCCGCACGCACGATGAGTCCTCGCGCCCCCCCCGCGGCAAGGCCCCGCGCGTGCCGTTCCGCCTCCGCGTGCGCGGATGGCGGAAGCTTGACCGGCCGCAACTCGCCGAGCCCGATCGTCATCCCGGGCAAGGTGGCGTCGCGGCCGGCGAGCGCGAGGCAAATCGGGATTGGAACACCGAAGGGCCGCTCGGGCAGTGGCCCCGACTCGCCCATCACCGACAGCAGGCCGCTGTGCATCGCCGCGCCGCTCACGAGTGCGTGGAGCGCCTGCGGTCCTGCGCCGGGCGCCGCCGCCAGCGCGCCAGCTACCAGACCGAGCGTAGGCCGCGACCCCCCGACGGGCGCCTGGAGCCACGCCACGGCCCGCCCGGCCATCGCATCGTCCTCGACGGCCGAGGCGAGCGCCACCGCAAGTTGTTCGAACACGGTGAGGCCGAACGCGGAGGCGAGACGACCGAGCCGGGCATCGCTCTCGTCGGGAGCGTAAAGGTACGCAGGCAGCGTAGCGAGGAAACCGCGGGCTGTCGGCGCAACGGCCGCAAGCTGGTCAAGGAGGTAGCGCTGCTCGGGGCGCGGTGACGACGTTGGCACGTTCGCTTGGGCGAGTTCCGCGAGCCCGGCGAGTGCGTAACTGCGCAGGGAGACGCCGACGGGCGCCGCGTCGATTGGAACCGGCTTGAGATCAGCTGCCATCGGATACTCTACCGGCGCGCGGGGCCGGAATCGATGTAAGTTGGTCGGTGTAATGGAACGCGACGACCCGGCCGAGCCACGGCACCCATCCGGGATCGGAGTCGATCCCCGCGCGGCGCACACGTATATCGGCGTCGCTCAATCGAAAGAAAACATCGGCATGCGTGGCGGTGAGTCCAATCGCCGCCGGCCGCATGACGAGGCTTGCCACACCGATGCCCGCGACGCGCCGTAACCAGCGACGGCAAGCGATAAGCCAGATGCGCGCGAGCGCTGCGGCGGGCTGGGCTTGCTCTGCCAGTGCAACGATGTCTTTCTCCACGGAGCCGCGTGGCGCCGCCAGCGTCGGATCGCCCCAAATCGCAGGCGCTTTGACGTCGATGTAGCCAAAGTCATCATTGAAGGACGTACTGGCGAGCAACCAAGCGGGGTCGTCTGACGGCGCATCCAAGCGCCGCAGAACCAGCGCCAACACCTGCTGCGCAATTTGCATGGCCGCGCCTTCAAGCAAGGTTTCAGCCCACGCCGCATACCCCAGTCTTTGCAAAGCTGGCAGCACGAACAGCAAGCCTCCATAGGCGCTGAGTGCTGCGTCCGGAAAAGGTCCGCCCCTCGATGCCGGTTCAGGCGCTTCCGTCGTGATGGTGTCCGGTTGGTCTGGTAAGTACACGGTGTCGGCTTCGATCTGCATGGGTAGGGGTGATTCATGCACATCCTTCGCACCGGTGTCGGGCGCGACAAATGCTTGTGGCGTTTCGACATTGCTATCCTTTTGGAAAGTTTGTTCGTTGCCAGTCTGACTCGGCCCGGCGGCCGCAGCCACGGGTGCCGCCTGGGCTGCAGGCGTCGCATGAGCCGTAGGAGCGACGCGCATATTGGACACACCTTGCGGCACAAAGCCGCCCGCACGAGCCAGTGTTTGCACCCAGGGAGGGAGTGCCGCGAAAGCAGGCTCAAGCTCCCGACGCAGTGACGCTTCAGCATGGTCAACATCCTGAGCACTGGATACGAGCTGCGGCAGTTCCGACGATGCCATCTGGATTATCCGCGGACGGTACGCGCCCACAAACAGGTGCGCGGCGCGCAGCAGCCCTGCGGCCTCCACGGGTCCGATCGCCTGCGCAAGCACAGGCGCAACACCGGCGGCGCTCAGGCGCGCGATCCATGCCGGCACGGCGGCGGGCGCTTCGGGCAGCGCGGCGATGGCCAGCGCGATGCGGCGTAGATTGGCCCGCCCGCCTTCCGCGGGTTTGAACTCCGGCACTGACAGCGGCCAATACCAGGCGGCGCACGGGGCGGCGTCGGCAAGCCGCAGCGCGAGCTCATACCGTGCTTCCAGCGCATCGCGAAAGAACACGAAATCGGCGCGATCGGCGTTCGGGGCGGCGCCGTGCACCCAGCCGGCGCCAGCTGCGGCGACGCGCCGCTCCAGCAAAAGCGACAGCGTTTGCGGTGAAGCGCCGATGGCGATGAGGCCCAGGTCGAGGTGACGCACCAGCAGCAGGCACGCGCCGGCGTCGGGCAGGCTCGCGCAGCGCAGCGCGTCTTCGAGCTTCAGCGCCGCACGGCGCACGGTCGCTTCGCTGTCGGCGCGCAAGCGAAGATGCCGGACAATGCGCTCCGTTGCGCCCACCTCGCCTCCCTTTCAACGCAACAATGCTTTGGTCATGACCGTCTTGACCGAAGTAAGGCTGACCGCCGCCGCATCGCTGAACTGCACGCGCACGTCATCGCCCAGATCAACCTGCGTTGCTGTGGTGTGGATGACCCGCGCAGAGACTTCGGCGCTGCCGATGTCTTCGACCGTGGCACGCGCCACCACGCTGCCCGCGCGAACCATCAGCGCCTGCATGCCGATGCGCAGCCGGCTCGGATCGAAGACGGTGAGCGGCAGACGCACGCCCGGCCGCACGCCGGTGACCGGCTGTTTCATGCGGCCGGCGATGATGCGATCGACCGGCGCGTGGCTGGCGAGCAGCAGGCACATGCGCACCACGTCGTTCATCATGGATTCGCCCTGCGTCTGCTGCGGGTCGATCTGCGCGAACAGCCAATCGACATAGGACTGCATCTGGCGCCGGTCGATGTAGCCGATCTCCGACCAGCGCGCGAGGCTGCCGAGGTTGCGCAGGTTGGGCGCGGCATCGAACTCCGACAAGGTCTCCGCCCAGTCGAGGCGAACGGACGGCAGCACGCCGGAGAACTCGGCGTGCAGACAGGCCGCGATGTGCCCGATCTTGTCGAATTCGTCGGCCGCCTGGCGAGCGACGAGGCTGCGGCCGTGTGCACCGTCGATCAGGTCGCCCAGCGATACCAGCTGCGTCGCCTGGCTGCGCACACCCTGCCAAGTGGCGCTCGCGAGACTGGCAAGGTTCAGACGCTGAATGGCGTCGACCCGCGGGCTCAACAGCTCCGTCTGCCGTGCCGCCACGCGCATGATGGCGTCGGCCAGCTTGTTCTGCGTCACGGCGATGCCGACCACCGGCAGCATGGTCTTGATCTGGGTGCGGATCTGCGCGCTCTGCAGCGTTTTGATCAGAAGATCGGGCCGGTCGAGCTGGTCGATCAGCTTGGGCACGGTCACGAACCAGTTGGCGGGCGCCTCGCGCACGACGCGCAGCATGTCCTGCAAGTCATCCGGTATGTCGCTGTGATCTTTCAGGCAGGCCGGCACGGGCGCGTCCATCAGGCCCGGGTCGAGATCGCGGCGCGGCGCGGTGAGCAGGTTGTCCACTTCGCGCGGCCGCACGAAGGCGAGGAAGCGCACCTGCTCCGAGAGCACCGTCGCGCGCCGCTCGTTGATGCCGTTGATGCGATCGGTCTCCTCGGCCAGCAGGGCTTTCGCGACGCTGACGTCGTGGCGCGCCTCGGCCAGACGGTCGGCGATGACGGCGATGCGCGCCTGAAGGGCATTGGCATCTTTTTTCAGGCCGTCGAGCACGCTTTGGCAAACACTGATCGCATCGCGGTAGAGCTTGATGCGGCCTTCCATCTGCCGCATCAGCGCAACGATGTGGTCGGCCAGGTCGGAAGTATCGGAGAAATGGCTCGCTTCATCCGCGTCGATGGTGCCGCCAGGAAGCGTGCGCGGGGGCACCGTCAGCAAAGCCGGCAGCAGCGTGTCGCGCTGGGCGATGAAGTCGGCAAAGACGCGCTTGCGCGTCGGGGTGGCATTCGCGGCTAGACCCAGGGACAGGAACGCGTCGCCCTCCAGCCCATTCAGTTCGAGACCGCTGAACAGCCCCGGCGTCACGCCGCTATCCTCGGCGATCAGCGTGTCGGCCAATCGCAGCAGCGCCTGCACAACTTCCGAGCGCGAAGAGGTGGCGTAGTCGCGGGCCTCCTTGGCCTTGGGGTCGTCCAAGCGCTTGGCGATCGCCATGGTGCGCACGAAGGTGTTGCCGATCAGCGGCTCCGCATTGGAGATCTCGTACGGCGTCACGCCCGCCTGCTTGAAGATAGGCGTGATGCCGGTCTTGGCGTCCATCAGCTTGCGCGAGGTCGTGAGATTCAGGGAAAAGTTGCCGAAGGCGCCGGCGTTGTTGACGATGTTCAGTCTACTACCCAGGTCCATGGCAAACCTAGGCGCGATGGCCTGGTCGCCGCCGCCGGCTCCGTCCGCTACGACCATCGCTTTTGCCGTGGTGCCGGCAGCGTTGGTTTTTAGATCGGCGAGGAAGCTGGCAATCTGCGTTTGCGAAGCCACTGCGGTATCGGCCTGCGCGATGGTCGCCAGCGCGGGCGATACCGCCAGTCGCGTCGCGGCGGTGCTGCCGAGCATGAGCTGACGAATACGGTAGACGTCCGTCTGCACCTTGACGAAGCCGTAATCGACGATGCCGTCGGCGCGATCGGCCCGCGATTTCAAATAAGCGACGAAGCCTTCCAGGCCGAGCACCGGCAGTTGCGAGCGCTCCTGGCCCGACAGACCGGCGAGCGAAGGGTCGCCCATGAGATCGGACAAGACCTCGACATGGCCGACGCGACTGGCGGGTGTCGGCGCGTGCAGGTTGCGCTGGGTCAGGAAATTCCATGTGCCGTGGGGCTGGGCGTTCGCGGGCCGGGCGCCGGAGAACCAGGGCCGGTCGGCGCTGCCCGCGGCGGCGCCGACAGCGCCCGCCGCACCAAAGGCAGCGCAGCCATCGAAGAGCGTGAACGCCATGCCATTGATCGCGCCGGACAGCCCGACGTCGGAGGCCGCCACCTGCAGGCGCACCCAAGCGCCCGGCGCGGGCAAATCGCCGACGCGCAAACGCGACACTGAGCGATCGTCACCCCAGTTGATGAGGTTCGCTCCCCAATAGGCGCGATGCCCCCAGTCTGCTGTGTGCCACTGCAGCATGACTTCGCGAGGCGGATCGTTCGGGTCGAGGTAGACCCAGCAATACAGCCAGTCGTCGGCGGTAACGGTCAGTGTCTCGGTCGCGCTATCGAAAAAGTGCTGGTGCAGGCCGCTGGCTGGAGGCTCGACGTGCCCACCGCCAACGGGCACCGTGGCGGGGTTTGCAGGTAGCACGCTGAACGGCGCCTCGAATGGCGCCCACAGATCGTTGTCGGTGATCAGATCCCAAGCGTCTTCGCCAGCCGTTTGCGCACCCAGCGGTAACACGCCAGCGAACCACTCCCGGTCGATACTGCCGTTCGTTGCACCCGTCACAGCGTATGCCGCGCGACCGCCGTACAAAGTGAACGCCATGCCGTCGATCGCCGCGGCGGGCAACCCGACGCTGGCGGCGAGCACCTCGAGACGCACCCATTCACCCGCTGTGGGCAGATCGCCCATGTGCAGGCGCGAAGCGGTGCCGTCCCGGCCCCAGTCAATGAGATTGTCGCCCCAATAGGCGCGGTGATCCCAGTCGGCCGTGTGCCACTGCAGCATGACCTCACGCGGCGGATTGTCGGGATCGAGATAGACCCAGCAGTACAGCTGGTCGCCGGCGGCGACCGTCAGCGTCTCGGTCGCGCCCAGAAAGTAGTGCTGATGCAACCCGGCATTGACGCTGCTGCGATGACCACCGCCCGCTGGCGGCGGCCCCCAAGGACTGAGACTCTCGACCTCCAGCGCATCGGCATCGTCATTGAAGTCGGGCACCACCGGCGTCGTGCCGCTGATGGCGTGCGTCAGCACGGCCTGCTCGTTGCGCATTCCTTGTCGACCGCCGAGCACCCGCGCGCGCACCAGCAGGAATTCGTCCAATGTTTGCTGGAACTCCGGCGCCACCGTCTCGTGCAGCAACAGGCGCGGCTCCCATACCGCTTGCGACACCGGCACCAGCATGCGCACGCTCTCGGCGTTCGACAGGTTGAAGGGTGCCAGTCCGGCACTGGCGCGCAAGGCGAGATCGAGTTGATCCACCGGTACGGGTGCCGCGTCAATGTCGAAACCCTTCGGAAAGAACTCGCTGCGCAGGTTTTGCAAGTCCATGGCGTTTTTCGGCAGCAGACCGCAAGGCGGCAGGCGCGCGAAACCCTGCGCAAGAACCCTCGCGCTGGGCGCCGGGTCGCCCGCGGCGGCCACCTGTTCGGCGAACTGCTCGATGCGCGCCTGCCACAAAGCGGGCAAGCGGCTGTTGGCCGCGAGCGACGCGGTCTCGGGCGACGCCAGTTGCAAGCGCAGATCGCGCGCGCGGCCACCCTGACGCACCACCGAGGCACGATCGATAAACAGCGGCTGCCAATCGGCATCGACGCCGATCAAGGCGATCGGCACGCCCCAGCTTTCCCACGGCAAGGCATCGCCGTGCTGCAGCGATCCTTCGGCGTCGAACATCAGATGCGCCAATTCGTTGCGCAGTAGCGGGCCGAGCGACGGCAGGGCCAGCCACTCCTGCGGCCATGCGTACCACAACAAACGCACACCGTCGGCAATGCGCCAATCCTCGAAGCTCGATGGATCGGAGCCGGCGCCGCTGCCGTCATCGCAGGGGCAACGATCACAGGGGTCATTGGGGTCGAAGTCGGCGGTATCGACTGTCACCGGTTGCAGCACCAGGATGCCTACTGGCGGCACCTTGGCCATCAAATTGCCCAGCGCCGGTCCGATGGCGCGCGGTAGCGGCGCGCCGGGAGTGGGATCGGCGTTCTGTGCGGCATGGTCTTCTGCGGCCTGCTGCGCGTCGGGATCCAGCACCCCGACAAACACGGAAGGCGGCGCCACCACCGGCAAGGCCGAGAGCAGGCACTCGACGTGGCGCACGAGCACCACGTCCTCGCCGCTCACGGCGAGCCCCTGACCGTCGCCGATCTTCAATCTGACGATGGCATGGCCGTCCGCGTCAACGTCCACCACGTACCCGACTTCCAGGCCACGCGCGACGCCGGGGGTGAACGCCTGCCCGCGCTGCGCGATATGCCCGGCCTGCCAGCGCTGGCGCTCATCCAGCGTGGCAACGGTCAGCGCGCGACCTGGGAAGAGATTGGGCCGCCGCGACCAGTCGGTAGCCGCCTCGCTGGCGTTCTCCGGCGACAGTGCAACGACGCGTTCACCCGTCAGCGCTTGTGCGATAGTCGTAATGCTCACGTCAGTTCTCCCGTGTCACGAACGGCGCAGCGGCACCCGCTCCTTGTCCTCCGCCGCGTGGAGAGGAACCGGGGGTTGCCACTTTGCCTTGTTCGTCATATCGGCCCTATTTCTTCCTGGACTTGGCTGTGGACGTCGGCTTCGCAGCCGCAGGCTTCGAGGCGGCGGGCAGTACCGCGCTTTTCGGCAATGCCTTTGGGGCGGGCACATTCACCGGCGCAGCCTTGGCCATAGCGCTGAATGTCTTAGGGCTGGGCATGACCGTCGTTGCGACCACGCTCGGTTGCACCAGTGCCGAGCTCGCCACGGGCCGTGCAGCGACCGGCGCGGCCAGCATCGTGTCACTCGCCAGAGCGCCCGCTTCCGGTGGCGTGACCACCGGCGCACCGGCGAGGTCGTCGCGATAAGCCAGGTTGCGGCGGCGCACGAACCACAACGTGCTGAGCCTGGCCAGACGCTGCCATTCCGCGTCCGACGGGTTGGTGACATCGGGCAGCGGCTGGTCGATGCGCGGAAGCCGCAAGCGCTGCAAAATCTCCAGCGGTTTGCGCTGGGAGATGAGATTGGACGCCGCGGGTTTGATGATGCGGGGGGACGGCGCGGTCATATTGAGCTTGGTCAGCACGGTGAGCCATTCGTCGCGCGGCACCGGCGCGACGATCACCACGGCCGTCGAGTCCAGCACCTCGGCGGGCGCCGAGAAATCGATCGGCGGCAGCGCGAGGGCTTCTTCCACAAGGGCGGCCAGCTCGTCTTCGGGGATCGGCGTGAAATCGACGTCGACCTGGGCCGGAAAATAATTCTGCGTGAAATCGGCAGGGTTGATCACGTTCGGCGGCAAGGGGCCGGCGGGCGGCAGGGCCGAAAACTGCGTGGCCGCCGGAAAGCTGCGTCCATTCATGAGATGGATCACATCGGCGAGATGCATCTGGTGCTGCATCAGATGCGCCAGTCGCAACCCGCGCGGCGCGAAACCGAGGCCGGGCAGATCGCCGCGATCCGCGCCCAGTTCGCGCCGCACCATCGCCTCGTCGATCCACACCACGGTATTGTTCTGAAGCGCGAGCATGGCCAGCGGCAACACGTTGGCCGATACGCCGCGTTCGACGCCCTGGGCGAAGATGGCGCGCGCCGCGCGACCGCGCCGCGCCTGCAGCGCATCGGTCGCACCATCGTCATTCCACGGCACGAGCACGACCGCCGTGGCTTCGATGACATCGCCGTCTTCGACCGTGCGCTGCCCGGTGATCGAAGTCGGATAGGCGCCGATGGGGTTGGCGGTGAACTCGACCGGCCGCAAGGCCAACACGAACAAACCGGTACGGCTGCGCAACGGCGGCTGCGGCACGCGCGACAGGCCGAACCTCGCCGACAGTTGCTCCGCGACCGGAATGTTGGCGAGTTGCACGCTCACGTCACGCGGCAGCAGCACCAGCTCGCCGGCCGGGGTCGCACCGTGGCCCGCACGGACCGTCAACGTTTGCGGCGCATCGCCTTGCTCGACGAACAGCCCGGCGGCCACGCCGCTGCCCGCCGCCTGGCCGAGGTCGGCTTCGCGGGTAAGGAAATATTGCTGATCGCGGATAAGGTCGCGCGCAGCGAGGAAGCGGCCGTCGAAGTAACGCGGTCGCTCGCGCCGCGCGTCGTCGATCAGCACTCCGGCAGCGCGCAATGCAGCGACGTCGGCAGGATCGATCTGTTCGCGGGCAGTGCCTTGAGTCAGGTTCATGGTGGGCTCCGTGTGGTGCTTGTTCAGATGCCGGTCCACTGCGCCAGCAGGGAAGCGGATGGAAGGAAGCGGCGGCGCCAGCCGTCGACCAGCACGGCGTCGCCCTGGCGAACAGGCGGATCGCCCGCAGCAACCGGGATCAGCGTACGGGCGATGAATACGGCCGTCGGGTCGAGTCCCGTCGGTTGCTCCAGCAGCCGCTCGAGCTGGCCGGCGTTGCCGGAACGCACGCTGGCGGCATACGCGGCGAGCACCGCGTCCTGCAACGCGGCGCGGCGCACGGCGGGGGCCGCCGTGGGATCGCCAATCGCAATCGCGCCCGGCGCGGCGGGCAGGCCGTCGTGGTCGTTGTCCAATCTCTCGCGCGGGATCAACAGCAATTCGTAGGCATCGCGCACGCGCGAGGTGCTGACGGCATTGAGCGCATCGAAAGGTCCCGCTGCGAAGCTGGGTGTGAGGCCGCGCGGGCAGGCGACGAAGCGCAGGAAGACGTCCGCCACCACCGCGCGATCGGGTACGCCTGCGGCCTCGGCAATCGCCCGCGCGGACAGGAAGCGGTTCAAATCGGCGTATGCCGATCGCTTGAGCGTGTCGCCGCCGTCTATGGCGTTCTGTGCGTCGTACCAGCGCGGCAGGCGCAGGCAGGCCGGGCGCGGCAATTCAATCAGGCGGCCCAGGCGATCGACCGCCAGGCCGGGCTCGACGCGGATCTCCTCCGGTACCGCATCGGCGCCGGTGGTGGCGATCTGGTGCGTGACGCGCAAACCCGCCAGCGTCCCACCGCCGGCCAGGAAAGCCATGGC
>WNGN01003228.1_pt1 | contig 21109 bp, 18 predicted proteins | sample 5400561 | NCBI WGS metagenome assembly WNGN01 (sample SAMN13153379, study PRJNA577476) | soil metagenome | isolation source: 115 cm soil or saprolite under Garry oak tree replicate 2 | place: USA:California | collected 2016-06-15 | reverse complement strand
TCATGCGAGATGATGAGCACCGTGCCAGAATAGTCACGGATGTATTGTTCCAACCATGCTTTCGCCTCCAGGTCGAGATGGTTATCAGGCTCGTCTAGTAACAAGAGGTCGGGCACCTGCAGGAGGATACGAGCCAGATTTACCAGCTTCTTCTCTCCCCCGCTCAGTACGCCCACTTCCAGGTTGTATTGTTCAGGGGTGAACCCCAGGCCATGCAGAACCGTTTCCACCTCGTGGCTGAGTGTATACCCGCCCGACGCTTCAAAACGTTCCTGGGCTCTCCCGTATGCTTGCAACACCCTGTCCATCGCCTGGGGTTCTGCGGCTATGGCCGGGTCGGCCATCTGCGCTTCGAGCTTGCGCAATGTCTCTGATAACGTACTGAGATCTGCCGATCTTTCTGAAACGACTTCAAAGACGGTTTTAGAATTCTGAGATGGATCGATTTCCTGAGACAGGTAACCGATTGTCAGATTCCGGCGCCGCGAGATGACGCCTTCGGTGGGTGTATCCAGGCCCGCGAGCAGTTTGAAGAGTGTTGATTTGCCACTGCCATTCTCGCCCACCAGGCCAATCCGCTCACCTTCGAGGATCTCCAGGTCGACTTCATCAAAGACCGGATTGCTCCCGTAATCTTTACTCACTTTTGAAAAATTCACCAACAACATAGGTATTTGTTCTCCTTGTAATACAAACAATTGGTAGAAGAGAATAATACCTGGCAGCAGAATACTGTTATGTGCAGAAAAGAGGAGCGCATGATGAGTGAGCTTACAGTGAAAGGGGAAAGCAGCACAAAGAAACGCAAGAACACTACTTACTTGTAGGGTGTGAGTAAGTATGTCTTCGTTTCGGCGCTACTATTCCGCCGCATAAGCAGAAGCGCCAGGCTTATGCGGCTATACCATGTGAATGGTATTTCGCCGGGTGCCATCCAGCCAGGGTATAATCTACCTGGCCTGTAATCCGATAGCTCATGGGTTAATGCTAACATGCTTTCGCCTGGTATGTCAAGGAGGAAGAAAGTGGGATTCTTCCTCCTTCTGGCGCTACTACGCCCCGCCAAAGGACGCGATATATCGGCTAAGCGTCAAAATAACGGACTGAAATGAAGGCGTAGCTGCGAGATTCATCGCGCCGGGGTGGGGGTATCCTAGACGAGGCCCTCCCCGCCCCCAGCGCCATAAATGTCGCGGCTACACCCTTTAACGTGACGCCATGAGATGCAGTAAACCGGCCCCCTGTTTACTTCACCCTGGCTTCAAGGGCGCCCAGCTGGTCCTTCAATTTGCGGTTCTCCTCACGTACCTGGTCGAGGTCCTTGCGCAACTGCTTCAATTGCTCGTCGGACTTGTCGCCTGTGCGCAGCGCATGAGCGGAGAGGCGCATCGCACGCTGCGGCCAGGATTCGAGTTCATGATTGGCAACGCGTTCAAGCACACCGATGGCGCGCTTTTCGCCAAGGAACATCAAAGCCAACGCCGAAAGGCCGCGCACAGGTTCCCAGCTATCATGCTCGATGGCATCACCGAGGGCCGTTACCGCTCGTTGGCATGCATCTTCGCTATAGAGGTGGCGATTTTGCCCGAGTGCTTCCAAACTGTAGGCAGCAGCGGAACGCAGGGTGGGATGATTCGCTTCCCTTCGCCCATCGAGGGCGCGCGTTTCCCCGAGATAGCCAGCGATATAGTCGATGACGCGATCCTCTCCACTCGCGGCCAACCCACGCAAGATGCCGCGCTGCACAAAGTTCATCCACGAAGGACGATCCATCAACGTCAAGAGTCGATCAACACTCCCGGCAGTGCGCGTTTTGCCCAGGGATTCGGCAGCAGCAGATTCCACCAGGTAGCTCACATCGCCATTCTCGAGCAACGCACCGAGAGCCTGCGCGGAACGATTCGCCAACTCTGCCTGCTGCGGCGCCTGGAACTTTCCAAGGGCCCCTGCGATGGCAGCACGGGTGCGCGAGAACTCCATTGGATCAAGGTCCTGGAGTGCCTGTAAGAGGGCATCCTGCGCTTTTGCATTGCCGATGGTACCCAGCGCCAAGGCCGCGGCGTTGCGCACGCCCCAGAAGGGATCATTGAGCAGTGCTTTCTTCAAGGATTCCAGACTCTCGTCATCGCCTTCCTCACCCAGCACCTCTGCTGCTTCGATACGCCCCAGTACATCGGGATCATGCACGAGCTGGTAGCGCAGCATTTTCGCAGGGCGCTCAAACTTGAGAGTTTTGAGCAGCCAACCATCGGGATCGAAGCGCACCATCACCGGTTGCCGCTCAAGGGGGATGTAGAAGCTCTGCTCCACCTGTCCATCTTCACCCAGCATGACACGCATAGTCACCGTGCGCGTCTCGGTGGTGTCGTCGTCCTTAGCTGCATCATCCGAGGTAGGGATGGTGAAAGCCAGTTCTACAGGGGTCACAAAGCAGGGCGTCAGGTCGTCGACTTGCTGTGCCTGGCGAACTTTGACCTTCGCCGTATTGTGCTCGCTATCCCACGAGTAGTTCACCTCAAAGGCAGGATAGCCTCCCTGGTAGACCCACTGCTGGAAGAACTGCGCCAGGCTGCGCCCTGTCACGTCCTCGAAGGTACGCTCCAGGTCGGCAGTGATGACCTCGCGCTCGCGGTAACGGGAGGTATAGGCATGGATGGCACGCCTGAAGGCTGCTTCGCCGAGCTGGTGGCGCAGCATATGCAGTACCCACGCACCTTTCTGGTACAGGTGAGCATCGAACAGCTCAAAACCATCATCGTGGTAGACATGGTAGACAATGGGGCGGCGGTAGAAGCCATCCTCCTCCAGGTAGTCTTGCTTGAGAGTGAGCATGGACTGCTTGAAGTAGTCAGCGCCCTGGTCGTGTTCGCCCCACAGCTCCTCGAAGTAGGTGGCAAAACCCTCGTTCAGCCAGCCATTGGCCCAGTCGCGGCAGGTAATCAGATCGCCATACCACTGGTGAGCCAGTTCGTGGGCTACCACCGGCACTAGATCGACGTCCAATGATGCTTTCTTGTCTATCAAGAGAGCGAAGCTGTGCGTGGTCGCGGTAGTGTGCTCCATTGCGCCCGTGTAGATCTCGACCACCGTTTGTGCGTATTTATCGTATGGGTACTCAACGCCGGTGTACTCGGAGAAGAAGCGAATCATCTCGGGAGTCTTGCCCAGATACAGGTGGGCATCGTCCTTGCGATCCGGCCGCACATAATAGGTGACGGGGACCTGCTTGTAGTGGTCTTCGATGACCGCGAAGTCGCCCACCACCAGGGACACCAGGTAAGCTGCGTGAGGTATATCATGTCGCCAATGATGGGTTTTAGTCTCCCCGTGATCTGTCACACTGAGCAGATTCCCGTTAGAGATGGTAATGAACTGCGCTGGCACCGTGGCGATAATCTCGCTGGTAGCCCGGTCATTGGGGGAGTCATGGCAGGGGAACCAATGGCTATGGTAGCGCGGCTGTCCAAAGGTCCAGGCCTGCAACGGGCGTGTCGGGTCCTCCGGCGCCGGTTTGATGAAATGCAGGCCAGTACGCGGCTTCGCATGATACTCGATGGCAATGGTAAACTCTTCGCCGTAGCGATACGGCCGGTCAAGGGTTACAATAAGCTTTTTAGCTTCGCCGGTAAATCCTAACTCTTTGCCATCTTCCAATGTAACATGCTCGATATGTAGCTCGACCGCGTCGAAAGTGATCGATTTAAGATCATCATAGAGAGCGGTAAAGGTGGTGTAGGCCGTGCCACTGACCGTCTCCTGCTCAAAGTCGAGCGAAATCGCCAGCTTGACGTGTTTTACGTCCGCAGGCCTGTCAGGCGCGTAATGCGCCCGATCATCAGCTAGCTCGAATGAGCGTGCCCTGGGCGTCGGAGCAAGCTTCCCTGCATTCAACAGGGCAAGACCGTAGCCACTTCCGAGGCCAATAACGTATCCGCGATTGCAACTTTTCAAGTGAATCCTCCTCATAAAATAGTTTATACAGTGATAGTCTGGGTACTGAGTTCCACGCCTGGGCGCAGCTCTTTCTGGTACGTGTCATACTGCCTGGCGATATGCATGCCAGCCCGCTCATAGAGGCGGGTTGCACCAGTCAAATTCTGCGAATCGACGCCCAGCCCAACCTTGTAGGTGCCACGCCGGTAGAATTCACCGAAGGCATGGAGCAGGAGCGCCATACCAAGGCCCTTCCGCCGCCACGGGCGCCGCACTGCCAGTGTTTCTACCCAGCCATCACTTCTTTCGTATGTACATAATGATATCCCCGCCATCATATCTCCATCAAAGGCCAGGAACCACAATGTCGGGTCGAAGTTTTCACGCCTGATCGTCCAATATTGCCATTCCTCGAATTTTCCTGGCATGTAGCCCCAGTGATCCTGGAACGCCTCGTCGTCTGTCTCAAACACCGCGCGTTCCAGGCCCGGGACAAAAGTGCGGACAGTGACTCCTTCGGGCCACTGCGGTATGGGTGGAGCTTCGTTCATTGCGATCTCCATGTCCCAGGAATGTCGCACCGGTGTATAGCCGGATTGCTCAAGCAATTGCTTTATTGCAACGTTACGACTGCTTGTCCAGGTATTCATGGTGACACGTGCCCCCTGGGGAGCAGCAGAAACATGCTGGCGCGCCCTCTCCTCCACTCGTTGAAGCAAGACTGCCGCGATTCCCTGTTTCTGATACTCGGGATGCACACGGATGTTCGCGTAGATGCGCGCATGTTCGCTATCGCTCATGCCTGCATAACCCACGACGAGACCTCTAGGCGAGATAACGAGCCAGTTATCCATTGCTAAGTCGACACCAGGAGCCTGCCACCTGGTACGCACGAGTTCTATCGTGGTCTCTGCCGTACCGAAGTCGGCAATTTCACCTGCATTGGTCAGTGCGGTAACGGCGTCCAGGTCGTTCATAGTGGGAGGGCGTACCAGAAAGCCCGGGGGAAGTATAGATACCATTGTTTGATTCTCCATTATTGAATAATCATCCTGGCAGGGGCTGCCGCTCGGCAGCCCCCACCGGGTGCTTAGACTGTTGCTCCTGCGGAGTCCGGCGATAAATCGCGGCCTACAGTGGCGGAGTCCAGCGATAAATCGCGGTCTACAGGGGGCGCAGGCAACTCCTGGCCAACGTGCAGTACTTTCTCGTAGATGTCGTACTGCCGCGCGACATACATGCCCGTGCGCTGATGTAGTTGCATTGTGCCCATCAGGTTCTGCGCATCGACTACGAGGTCAACTTTGAGCTTACCGTGCTGGTAGAACTCCTCGAATGTCTTTGATGGCACCTCATCCATCTTGATGACCAGGCGCCAGAAATGCCGGGCCAGAGTGTAACCCTCCCATTCGAGGAGATGGCGAGCAGCTGCGTTGACATTGCTGACAGCGGTATCGAGCGTGATGCGTACTCCTGGCGGCGCTTGCTCGGCTTGCTCACGCGCCCGTGCCTCGGCTAATCTGAGCAGCAATGTGCCAATGCCGCGACCACGATACGCAGGGTGTACGCATGCGAACATCTGGATGCGCGCATGCTCGCTATGCCACACACATGCATAGCCAGCGAACTGCCCGCTCGTCGTGACTATGATCCAGGCGTCAGTCTTCAGATTGAAGCCCGGCTTTTGCCAGTCGGAATGTACTTCCTCCCCTCTATCATCTGACAAACCGTAGTCTGCAGCGTCGCAGGCCATCACCAGCGCGGTAACGGCATCCAGGTCGGCCATTGCCGGAGCGCGTGCTATAAGGTTTCTGAGAAGTGCAGGCATAGTAGTATATCCTTCCGAAATAGCCTGGATGCAAGGATATTGCACCCGAGCTAGAGCTGAATGTTATCCATTTCTTTTCAGCTTACCGGTTCGCTTTGCATAGCGTTCAGCAATCCTGAAGATGTAAACGCTGACGGGAATACTTACGACGCCGGTAATGATGAGGGGCCAGGTGTAGCTCCATATCTCTGCCGACCAGATCACCTGGTTACGCAGGAGACCAGCACGCAGACCCTCCAGTACATAGGTAGCCGGGGAGATACGCGCTAGTGGCTGCATCCAGGCCGGCAGAACCTCTACAGGGTAATAGACGCCGGATATCAACAATAGTACCGCACGTACAATGTAGGACATCTGTGAGCCTCTTTCTGTATACAGAAGCGGCAACACCGCTGCGGCGATACCAAAGCCGATAAACGAGACGCTTCCCATCAACAACATAAAAACGGCTGTCGCGTAGTTAGCATGGCTCAGATCGAGATGGAAGAACGCTCCCACCACGAGCAACTGTATAAAAGTGAAGAGCAAGCCATGCGCTACGGCATACCAACAACTGCCTATCAAGTGGGTGAAGCGCGAGATAGGAGCCATAAAGGTATGCTCAATCGTCCCTTCCCAGCGCTCGAAGGTGATGATATCAGTCACACCTTCAAAGGTGACGCTGAGATACGACCAGACCGAGGTTCCGATCAACAAGTAGAGGATCAGAAAACTCGTATTGAACTTGATCCCAGTAATCAATTGCGCACTGGCACCAATGTAGGTAACCGACATAGCGTTCACAATGTTATAGACCAGCCATACAATCTCCCAGCCCCAGTAGCGCTTGCTCAAGTTCCAATTACGTTCAAAAAAGGCGTAAGTGGCACGTCCTTGATGCATTAGACTAGACATTGGCGTCGTTCTCCCTATTCTCCTTCATCCTCATCTTCTTTCTGCGCTTCATACGCTTCGAAAGCCTTTTCCCAGCTTCCGTAACGTTCAATGTCAGCATCAGTGATGAGATGAGCGACGGTATAATGCATGAAGACTTCATGCATAGTCACATGTTCATTGCGCCCCATGCGCTCTGCCACGGTGCGCTTGAGTTCATCCGCGCTTCCCAGGGCCACAATGCGTCCCTGATCGAGAATAGCTACGCGGTCGCACAATGCCTCTGCCTCATCCATGTCATGGGTAGTGATCAGGATGGTGGCATCATGCTCTTCGCGCAACTCCTTGACGAAGTTCTGCACATCGATCTTGGAGCGCGGGTCCAGGCCCGTAGTAGGCTCATCCAATAACAGCACAATCGGCGCCGTGAGAAATGCGCGGGCGATGGCTACTTTCTGCTGCATACCACGCGACATGTTCTCCAGGGGCTTGTCAATGCGGTCAGGCTTGATGCCCAGGCGCATAAGGATACTCCTGATCTTGGCGCGGGCCTCGCCGCCCGGCATATTGTAGAGCCGGGCAGCATAGAGGAGGTTCTCCATGGGTGATAGCTTTTTGAAGAACGAGGCCTCCACACTGACACGGTTAATGAGCCGCTGTACCATGCGCTCGTCCTTCTCAACGTCGTAGCCGAAGATGGTCACGCGACCGGCATCAGGAATGAGCAGGGTCGATAAAATGCGTATCAACGTCGATTTGCCAGAGCCGTTGGCGCCGAGAATCCCTACGATCTCGCGGCGTTTGATGGTGATGGTTACATCATCGACGGCACGAACCTCGCTCTTTCTATCATCTTGCTCGCGCTTGCTGCCGGGCCAGCGCAGGAGGGATCGCGACTTTTTGAATATCTTAGAGACGCCATCGATTACTACCGCGTCTTTAGTAGTATCGAGCGCTACGGTCATATGCTCTGTTAGATGAGTATCTTCTAGACTATGAATAGCCATGGGTTTGTCTCCTTTTAATGAAGTAATTCGGAAGGGCACATTACTCGAACATTTCTTCTAGTGTAACGCACTTCTCTGGCTGCTGCATCGACCATTAGAACAGGTTTCAGCCTGTACGACCAGTCAACGACTGCTTTTTCAAGACATCACTGCTTACTCCTTGGTGAGCCTTCAAGGTCCTCAGGGTTTCGTGATTGGCGGTTCACGATACATAAAAAGACGACAAAAAACCGTGGGACTGGATTTTCTGCTTGCTGCCAGTGCCCACGGTCGGGAACGCCTCTTCAACTGTTACTTATCATCCTGAGATAGGCGGAGATCCCCGTGAGATGGGCACACTGCGACCCTGGGCGAAAATGAAAACTGGTCCATTGAGGTTACTAGCCCAGCTGATGATGGAGCGCTGCTCCACCAGGCGCGAGGGCATAGCATGGCCGTAAGCGCCAAAGGCATCGCGCGGGCGCACGGTGTTAAACCACTTCTGGCCAGTTGCCATCTGTGCCATCTCCTTTCATGAAATCTGGCTGATGAGTCATACTAATAAGTGCCCTTCTTGAGCACTAAAACCAGTATACGGGATGAGTTAAAGGTTTGTCAAGAGCAATTCTCAACAATTGTACATTATCAGACTACCTAAGTTCCGCCCAAACTAATGACAAACTGCAAGGGAGTAAGCCACTCGCGCAAGGGACGGATGAGCCAGTGAGCTCGGTGAGAGTGCTGATTGAGCACTATCTCAACCACGTGATCAAAGGCATCAAAGCAGAGCAAGCCACTGACATGACGAGAGGTTTTCGTAAAAGAGCGTTTTCTGCTATGAGTTCGGACTTGCTTCTTCCAAGCGTGGCGGACACGGTCTGACCGGAGTCTACCAGCCTGGCCAACAGTATGATCGAGAGTACCTCGTATGGATGCGCCTTACACCTCAACATCGGCTATGGACTCTCGTATCCAGGTGGGCCGATAGGGGAAGCACTCCACCTGCTCGCGCGTAGTGACGCCGGTGAGTACCAGAATTGTGCGCAGGCCGCTCTCGATCCCGGCGACAATATCGGTATCCATGCGATCCCCGATCATCACCGAGTCTTCGGAATGGACATCGAGGGTGCGCAGGGCGGAGCGCATCATCATCGGGTTCGGTTTGCCGATGGAATAGGGCTTGACGCCCGTGGCTGCGCCGATCAAACAGGCGCAGTTTCATGAAGGGATCGTAGTCTGTAGTCGCTGCTGTGAGCGGATGCGCAGTCTCGCGTACAGCATTGATGAGTACAGAAAGTGCTGTATCTGACATTGCACATACCCTCCTCCCGCGGTAACCCTTATCGTTTGCGCGCAGCAACCGGTTTTTCTTGCTCAGCTTGAGAGAGCAGCTCGTGTACTTCTTCGTCCGATATTTGCGAGAAGTCCTCGTACCAGTAGCCAACTCCGTAGAAAGGCTCTGGTGTTTGAGCGCAGACGACCTCGTCTACCACTGTGCTCAGTTCCTCGCAGGTCGAAGGAGCCGCTACCGGCACTGCAACGACAAGACGAGCGGGATGCTGCTGTCGCAATGCTTCTGCGGCAGCATACATGGTTGAACCGGTCGCAAGACCGTCATCGACCAGAATAACGATGCAACCGTTCACGTCGGGCGGGGGGCGATCATCACGGTAGAGGCGTTCTCGCCGTTCCAGTTCCCGCTGCTCTTTTGCTACAACCGCATCGATCACGTGCTTAGGGATATGCAGCATCTGCACGACCTCTTCGTTGATCACACATATCCCTCCCGTTGCAATAGCGCCCATCGCCAATTCCTCGTAACCAGGGACGCCAAGTTTGCGCACAACAAAGACATCGAGGGGCGCCTGAAGTGCCTTTGCCACTTCATACCCGACTGGCACACCTCCACGAGGGAGCGCAAGCACCAGCACATCCTGGCGATGAGCATAGGCTGTGAGTTTCGTGGCGAGCTCACGCCCGGCTTCAATTCGGTCTCGATAGATTTTTATCATGATGTTCTCTCAACCTGGTTTTTTGCTATGCACTTCCGCAGGTGCGGTTCACTCTATGAAAGCACTCATGCCGCGAGATAGCGTGTAAACCACTGGCTTGCCAACTGCGCAACCTTCTCCAAGGTGCCTGGTTCTTCAAAAAGGTGTGATGCGCCAGGAATGATCTCGAGCTGCTTTTCGTACCGCAGCAGCGAGAACGCCCTACGATTCAATTCGATGACCTGTGTATCTTTTGAGCCAACGAGCAACAGTGTAGGGGCCTGAACTGCAGGAAGGTATGAACCGGCAAGATCAGGCCGACCACCGCGTGAAACAACTGCACCAACGGCCAGAGGGTGCATTGCCGCAGCAACCAGAGCGGCTGCCGCGCCAGTGCTCGCGCCGAAATACCCGATTTTGAGATTCGCCGTCGTTGGGTTGGTGGTAAGCCAGTTGGTAGCACCAACAACCCGCCGACTGAGGAGATCAATAGGAGTCGCAAAGCCAGCTTCGTGCAAGACCTGGGCAACAAATTGATTGCGAGGACTATGACGACTGCTTCCGCTGCCATGTGCAAACAGCACCACGCCGCGAGGATTCTCCGGCAGACTCAAATTGCCTTCAAGCGTGATTTTATTTTCGACCTGCACTTGATATGTTGCCTGGTTCCATCCCGATGTTCTATCCATACGTACCCCGGTGCGGGTACCCCCTCCTTTGCAGAGATTATGACTAGCTTTTTGCCCTCGCTGCGCATCAAGCGGAACGACCTGATCTTTTTCGTTCGCCCAAGCGAGTCCTCGCCCATTGCCGGGAGAGACTCGCTGGTGAGGGAATGCCCTCTTCTCAGAGGGATCAGCTCGCTGGCAATGAAGCAAAGATTACGGTAGAGGTCTTCTTGTCTTCGCCGCACCAAGTATATATTGTAGATGGTGCATTGTCAAGTATTTATATTATCTCATCAACTATTGCTATGAATCAATATATATTTTCTCTAGAAAAGATGCTGTGCGGGCATTTCAAGCACCCTCTCCCAGGAAGCCTCATGGGAGATGCGGAGGGTATGGAGTGGGCTGTCAGGGTCTTGCCCCACTTGCCAAACCGAACATCCAGGCCAGGAGGGTCGAAGCGTGTATAGTGCCCGCATTCCTGTTTTACGTGCACAGGAAATGAATGGGGCGCGAAGCCTGTTAAGGTATCCGGCTACTCAACTCTTGGCAACAGCTCTCACAAGTAACTGAAAACAGATGGATTGCTGTCGAGCAAATCTATCTGACTTCGCCGAGCCGTTTTCCAGAGATGACTGATCTATCTTGCAGGGTGATATCTGCATCTGTGGCATAGTGATCCCGTTTTTTGATCAGTAACCAGGCCTTCTCTCCCAGCCGTTTCTGTCGGATGAGCGCGAATTCCCCGCGCAATTTTTCTCCGAACAGCAGAAAACGGAGCTCTCCCTGGTTCAATTGCGCTCTTACCTGCTCCTGCATTTCCTCTTTGGTTTTCCCCGCAAGGGGTCTGTATGTTCCCTGATCCCAGACGATGACTTCCCCTGCTCCATACTCGCCCTCTGCGATCACCCCTTCGAAGGTGCGATACTCCAGGGGATGATCGAAGTAAACACCTGGAACCGCGCATCCATGATGCCACGATGGTGAAGAGCGTCTGCCCTTACTGCGCTGTGGGCTGCGGGCAGCGTGTATACGTTAAGGATGGCAAGGTGATCGATATCGAAGGCGACTATGATAGCCCCATCAGTGGTGGGTGCCTCTGTCCGAAAGGTGGGGCGAGTTTCCAGTTGGACATCAATGAGAGGCGCTGGACGACCGTAAAATATCGAGCGCCATATAGTACCGAGTGGGAAGACAGGCCGTTGGATTGGGCCATGGACCGCGTGGCTCAACTGGTCTATGAGACCCGGGAGACGACCTTCCGCGAGACGAACGAAGAAGGACAACCGCTCAATAACACGCTCGCCATGGGTTCACTTGGTGGAGCAACGCTTGATAACGAGGAGAACTACCTCATTACCAAGCTCTTCCACTCGTTGGGAATGGTTTGTATCGAAAATCAGGCCCGTATATGACACAGCGCCTCAGTGCCGGGTCTCGGCGCAAGCTTTGGGCGTGGTGCCGCCACTACTTTTCAACAGGATTTACAGCATAGTGATTGCATTCTCATAGAAGGGAGCAACTTTGCCGAGTGTCATCCCGTAGGGTTTCGCTGGGTGATGGCGGCCAAAGAGCGTGGCGCGACCATCATTCATGTCGATCCGCACTTTTCTCGTACCTCGCAAATGGCCGATATCTACGCGCCCATCCGCGTCGGCACTGATATCGCTTTCCTGGGAGGCATCATCAATTACGTTCTCCAGCACGATCTCTACTTCAAGGAGTATGTACAGGCATATACGAATGCGGCGTTTATCGTGCGTGATGATTTCCAGGATGCAGAGGACCTTGAGGGCGTCTTCTCTGGCTTGAAACCCGACCACAATGCCTACGATAGCAGGAGCTGGCAGTACAAGCTGACGAAAAAGGGAGAGTCACGAGAGCCAACAGAGGAGCCATCTTGCAGGATTACTCATCCGAAAAAAGGGGCGACTGATCTTCACGATGAGCAAAACATTGTGCCCGACGGTCAGGACGGACAGGGCTTGCTCGCTCATGCTCATCCCAGCCAGATCGAACGTGATGAAACCATGCAGCATCCACGCTGTGTCCTGCAAATTATGAAGCGGCACTACGCACGCTACACGCCGGAGGCAGTCGAACAAATCTGTGGTATCCCTCAGCATCTTTTCTTTAAGATTGCGGACACATTAGTAAAAAACTCAGGGCGCGAACGAACTACGAACATCTCATACGCTGTAGGCTGGACACAGCATACAACTGGGGTACAGATGATCCGCGCAGGTTCGATCTTGCAACTCTTGCTGGGCAATATAGGGCGGCCAGGCGGTGGCATCCTGGCCCTGAGGGGTCACGCGAACATACAAGGTTCTACTGATATCGCAACGCTCTACAATCTGCTGCCGGGCTACCTGGTTACGCCCAGTGCTTTGCGCGATGAGTACGACTTAGACACGTATCTGCAGCACAACTTCCAGGAAGCCGGCTGGTGGGTTCACTATCCCGCGTACTTTGTGAGTCTCATGAAAGCGTGGTACGGAGATGCTGCCACAGCGGAAAATGATTATGCCTTCAATTACCTGCCAAAGGTCGTCGACGATCATTCGGACCTGGCCATGTTTGTTGCCATGAAGGATGGGAAAATGAAGGGTTACTTCTCTATGGGCCAGAACCCGGCGGCAGGCGGGGTGAATGCTGGCTTCCACCGGGCAGCCCTGCAGAGGTTGGACTGGATGGTCGTACGTGACCTCTACGAAATTGAAACGGCAGCTTTTTGGAAACGGCCAGGCATTGACTCTACCAGGATTCCTACGGAAGTGATTTTCCTTCCGGCGGCATCACATGTCGAGAAAGAGGGCAGTTTCACCAATACGCAGCGCCTCATCCAATTTCGTGATCAAGCTGTAGACTCACCAGGTGATGCACGGTCAGAGAACTGGTTCCTGACAGAACTCTGCATGCGCTTGAAGGAACGCTACAAGGAGAGTACGAAGGAGCGTGACAAGCCCATTCAAAACTTGGTCTGGAATTATCGCCGTTCTGGACCGCTGCAGGAACCCGTTGTCGAAGATATCGTGAAGGAGATCAATGGCTATACGGTTGCCGATGGCAAGCCGGTCAAAGACTTTACCGAACTCAAAGCCGATGGCAGTACTGCCTGCGGCTGCTGGATTTTCAGCGGCATTATGCCCGAAGAGGGAAAGAACCTTGCACGTAGTCGTAATCCTGATGCGTATGTCAGCCTGGGCTGGGGCTTTACCTGGCCTGCCAACCGCCACATTCTCTATAACCGAGCTTCCGCTGATCCTGAAGGCAAGCCGTGGTCAGAGCGCAAAAAATACATCTGGTGGGACCCCGAACACGATAACGGGGATGGCACAAGGGGACGCTGGGTCGGCTACGACATTCCTGACTTCCCTGTAACGAAGTCGCCAACCACCAGAGCTGACCCAAATGGGAGTGGACTGGATGCCCATTCTGGTACGGACCCATTCACCATGAACGTTGAAGGTCGCGCCAGGTTCTATGTGCCAAGTGGACTGACCGATGGGCCGCTGCCCACGCACTATGAGCCGGTAGAGTCCCCTGTCACCAATCTGCTCTATCCCAAAATGCCTACCAATCCTGTCGTGAAGCACTGGCGCAGGCCGGACAATCCAGAAAACGGTATCGCTAACCCGCAGTATCCCTATGTGATCACCACCTACCGGCTCACCGAGCATCACGTCGGTGGGGCCATGTCACGCTGGCTGCCCTGGCTCTCCGAACTTCAACCAGAACTCTTTGCCGAGATTAGCGAGGAACTGGCGGCGGAAAAGGGAGTCAAACCTGGTGACTGGATTACCATCTGGACGGAACGCGGTGAGGTAGAAGCAAAAGCGCTGGTCACGCCGCGCATGAAACCCTTGCAGATGGGAGGTCGTACCATCCATCAAATCGGTTTACCGTACCACTGGGGATATCGCGGTGTGGTGACAGGCCATAGCTATGACAATACTGTAGCGCTTTCTGCCACTACCTGGCGGCATGTCGCTTTCATCGAGCATTCGCGGCCTGCAGATGGCACAGGCAAAGCGGTAAACTGGTTGATGATGAGCGACGTGTGCAAACATTGTACCCATGCCGGCTGCATGGAGGCCTGTCCAACAGGAGCGATCATCCGCAATGAGTTTGGAAATGTGTATGTGCAGCCTGATATCTGCAATGGATGTGGTTATTGTGTGCCTGCCTGCCCATTTGGCGTGGTGGGTCGGAACCGGGATACCGGCCTGGCTGCCAAGTGTACTTTGTGTTATGACCGGCAGAAGGATGGCATCGAGCCAGCCTGCGCGAAGGCTTGCCCTACTGATTCGATCACTTTTGGCGACCTGGATGAACTAAAAGAGCGGGCCAAAAAACGCGTAAATACACTTCACGAGAGGGGAGAAACCGCTGCCTACCTTTATGGCATCGATGAAGATACCAGCGTTGGGGATCTTAATGCTTTCTTCTTGCTCATGGACCGGCCTTCTGTCTATAATCTGCCGGAGAAACCCAAACTGCCACAAAATAACCTTGTTCCTGGATTTGTGGCAAGTTTGATTGCAGCATCGTTTTTGACCCTCACCACAGCCTTCTCACTGTGGAGAAGGGGCAAGTAAAGGAGCAGTGGGATGAGCAACACGCATGGAAACAAGCCAGAAGGACTTGGTAGAACCGCTACTGTCGTCAGACCTGACCGTGGAGGGGCAACCGCGGGTCGTGGCGAAGAATGGCTTGGGGAAGCCAGTACATATTACAATACACCGCTTATCAAAAAAGCCCACTGGTCCTGGGAGGTTATACTCTATTTCTTCTTTGGCGGCATGGCTGGTGGCTCATTCCTCGTATCCACTCTTGCCGATCTTCTCGGATCAATGAAAGATGCAGCTTTGATACGGGTAGGGCGTTACACTGCACTTATTTGTATACTCATCAGCCCGGTACTCCTGATTAAGGATCTGGGTCGACCGGAGCGTTTTCACCACATGCTGCGTGTTCTCAAACTGCGCTCTGCTATGTCGCTAGGGTCATGGGCAATTACAGTATTTGGCATGTGCTGCGGGCTCATCACGGCTCACCAGATGGCCAACGACGGCCTCTTGAACTGGTTCCCACCATTTGCCCGGTTCTTGAAAGTCCTGCCGGTGAAAATCATAGAGGTGTTTGGCAGTGTGTTTGGTCTCTTTGTTGCCTCGTATACCGGAGTGTTGCTCTCTTCTACGGCGGTGCCCATATGGGCGCGTGCAAGGCACATTCTCGGGCCGTTGTTTCTCTCGTCTGCTCTTTCCACTGCGCTTGCCAGTCTTTCGTTGCTCCTCTCGTTAGGACGCTCAAAGCAGGATACGCTTGAACGATTGGAAAGCGCCGAGATGATTACCATGGCCACAGAACTCGGTCTGATCTCGACGCTTCCCCGGGCGCTGGGTTCACTCGCCAAGCCTCTATTCAAGGGTAGAGTGGGAGTATTGTTTCTGGCTGGCACCATAAGTGGAGGACTAATAGTCCCGTTATTTACACGGCTTGGCTGGAAACTTACGAGAAAACCTATGCCCCGTGCTTTGAATATCGGCTCATCTCTTTTAATACTGGCGGGGGGCATGATTTTGCGTTATGCCTGGATCGTCGCGGGGCGTATTTCCGCTGATGATGTGCAGGAGACACACCACTATAACGCCATGGAATGACAAGCAGGGATAGGACTCCACTAATGCCCACATTGCTGTTTACTTCTCTGCTTGAGAGCGGATATCCTAAAGTAGCCAGTACAGGTAGCTGGTGGCGAAGGCGATGGTTGTGTGAGCGCACTGGCACTCAACCCCATTCACAGCATAAGCGTCCATCACCTCCTCGTCACCAGCCCGCCCTAACAGGTGGCGACCTTTCCCCTCATTCTGCTGGCAGGCAGCCAGCAACTCATCCTCGGATGGCAGCCTGGCATAGTAGAGAATCATATCGAGGTCGGAGGAAAAGTCACTCACGCCCTCAGCAGCCGAACCGGTCACAATGATGGCCCTGGCATCAGGGTGAGCAGCGTAGACCCGGGCATTGCGCCGGGCAAGCGCCAGCAGTAAGCGACTGGCCTCGCTCGCCTGTTCTTCGTTCATGTACTATCCTCTTTTGTGTGGTTATGTACGAGCATAGGTAGATCATAACACATCTTTTCATTGTGTCGTTGGTCCACATCAATGGGCGACGAGGTCAGATACGCAGCGACGAAGGCCCACTCATCGTCGCTTACCTCGCTTGGAGAGGGGGTTCTAATGGTCATGCTTCCTGGTATTTCTTTGTTCCCCGCGTTGCTGCTCTCCCCGCTGCCTCCTGAATTTCACCCTTGACATCGTATTGGGTTATGCCCTATACTTACCATACCCCTATCAGGGGGGTATGGGTACAGGACAGATGAAGATGAAGGTGAGCAGAATGGCTTCAGAAATTAAGCTGCCAAGAGAAGAGACAGGAAAGGTATCTCATCTCGATTCAAATGAGGAGGCTCGCGCGACGCTGGCCTTGGAGGGGATGACCTGCACCTCCTGCGCGATACGCATCGAGAAAGGGCTGAAAAAAGTCCCAGGGGTGAGGGACGCCAGTGTTAATTTTGCCACAGAACAAGCGACGGTGACATTTGACCCCGCACAAACAGGCATCGAGCAGATGGTGCAGAAGGTGGAAGCAGTTGGATATCATGCCATCCCTCGGGTACCAGCGCCGCAAAAATCGTCGCCGGAACGCGAAGTGATGGCTGTTGCCGCAGCCTCTGCTGTACCACAGAGCGGCATCTTCCGCGAGGACGAGCAGAGCAGACGCAAGCAGGCGGAGATCACACGCAAGCGCAACCTGCTCGTCCTGGGAATCGTGCTGACACTGCCAGTGGTGATCCTCAGTATGTTCTTCATGAATCACTTCCCCGGCGAGAACCTGCTCTTGCTGCTCCTCACCACACCCGTCTGGGCCGTCGTCGGCTGGGAATTTCACCGGGGTGCCATCAAGACGCTGCGGCATGGCAGCGCCAACATGGATACCCTCATCTCGGTCGGCTCGATGGCTGCCTATGTGATGAGTGTCGTCGCGACGTTCTTCCCGCAGATCGTTGGGGGCGTGACCTTCTATGACACCACCGCCTTGATCGTCACGCTGATCTTCCTGGGCAAGTACCTGGAGGCGCGTGCCAAAGGACAGACCGACGAGGCCATCAAGAAGCTGATCGGCTTGCAACCCCGCACGGCTCACGTGCTCCGCGCTGGGCAAGACGTGGAGCTGCCGATCGAGCAGGTACAGGTGGATGATGAAGTGGTGGTGCGCCCCGGCGAGAAGATTCCTGTGGATGGCGTAGTCCTCTCTGGTCTCTCCTCCGTAGATGAATCGATGATTACCGGAGAGAGCATTCCCATCGAAAAGGCCGTGGGAGAGCCACTCATCGGCGCGACCATTAACCAGCGCGGACTCCTACATATGCGCGCCACCAAGGTGGGAGCGGATACGGTCCTTGCCAATATCATTCGCATGGTCGAGCAGGCCCAAGGCTCCAAAGCGCCCATTCAGCGCCTGGCGGACACCATTTCGGGCATTTTCGTCCCCGTCGTGCTGGTCATCGCGGCGCTGACCTTCATCGCCTGGGCTATTGTCGGCACGATGACTGGCATCCGCGTAGCCGGTATGGATCAGGCCCTCAATCCCTGGATTGTTGCCATCGTCGCGGCGGTAGCTGTGCTGGTCGTCGCCTGCCCCTGCGCTTTAGGGCTGGCCACACCGACCGCTATCATGGTGGGGACTGGCAAGGGCGCCGAGCAGGGCATCCTGATCAAGGGCGGGGAGAGCCTGGAACGCATCCAGGCGGTGCGCGCGGTGCTGCTGGACAAAACGGGGACCGTAACCCGCGGCAAGCCGGAGCTGACCGACGTGGTCACGGTTGGCGGCCAACACACTGACGAAATGCTGCGTCTCGCGGCCTGGGTGGAACAGGGTTCCGAGCATCCCCTGGCCGAAGCCGTTGTCGAGGGAGCCAAAGCGCGAGGACTTGCGCTAAGCACATCTCCCGAGCACGTTACCGCCATTGCCGGGCGCGGCCTGGAAGCGACCGTCGAGGGACATACCATACTGGTGGGCACGCGCTGTCTGCTGAGCGAGCGCGCTCTCGCCTATGATGCGCTAGAGGAGCGACTGGCCGCACTGGAACAGCAAGGGAAGACCACTATGCTCGTCGCCATCGATGGCGAAGCCGTGGGGCTGGTGGCCGTGGCCGATACCGTCAAAGTGGGCTCACGAGAAGCCGTCGAGCAGTTACAGGCGCAGGGGCTTGCCCTCTGGATGATCACTGGCGACAACCGGCGAGCTGCACAGGCCGTCGCCGCGCAGGTGGGCATTCCTGCCGAGCATGTCCTGGCGGAGGTCCTGCCAGAAGACAAGGCGAAGGAGGTCAAGCGCTTGCAGGAACAAGGTCTGGTGGTCGCCTTTGCCGGGGACGGTATCAACGATGCCCCCGCGCTGGTGCAGGCGGACGCAGGGATCGCCATGGGCACGGGCACGGATATCGCGATGGAGGCCTCGGATATCACCCTGGTCAAGGGCAACCTGAAGAGCGTCGCGACCGCGCTGGCGCTCTCAAAGGCAACGTTGCGGACGATCAAGCAGAACCTCTTCTGGGCCTTTGCCTATAACGTCATCTTAATTCCGACCGCCATCCTTTCACCGCTGATTCCGTTCTTGCGAGAGAATGCGCCGATCTTCGCAGCGGCAGCCATGGCGCTCTCATCGGTAACAGTCGTGAGCAATTCGCTGCGGTTGCGGCGCTTTGGTCGTTACACGTAATGTGCGCCGCAGGTGGCGCGAAAGGAGGATGGTCTCATGCAAGATGAACGTCGAAGTGATGTGCTCAAACGCCTGTCCTATATCGAAGGGCACGTGGCGGGCATTCGTAGGATGGTGGAGGAGGATAAGTACTGCGTTGACATCTTACGTCAAACCTATGCAGTACGCAAAGCCCTGGAAAAGCTTGAAGCGCTGATCCTGGAAGGGCACTTACGCACCTGTGTCCCGGAGGGGATCAAAGGGGATCGTGAAGAGGAGGTCATTCAAGAGTTGATCCAGCTCTACTCGATTGCAGGAAACCCATAGTAGCTACCTTCTCCTCTTCTAGTACGAAGTCTGCAGGACAGATATAGTGGAGAAATGGAGTGCCATAGAACCAACCGCTCATCCACAACGTATAGCTGACTGCGAGAGCAGGAGTGGAGGGGCGGATTGCACCGTTTACTTTTAAGATGATTCACCCGCATCAAAGGAGGTTATGTTTCATGGAAGCGACGACACTGATCGCCCCCGATATTTCTTGTGAGCATTGCCAACACGCGATCGAGGGAGCAGTTGGCAAACTGGAAGGTGTGAGCCAGGTCAAGGTCGATATCCCGACGAAGGCTGTCCACATCGACTACGACCCCGAGATCGTGACCTTGGCGAAGATCGAGGAAGTGCTCGACGATACCGGATACACTGTCGCCAGGTAGCGACACTGCCTGTCCCGTAAGAGAGGGGGATGGCAAGACCAGCAGGTGCGATGACATCCCCAGGTTCGAGTGTCATAATGGTAGTAAGATGTTCTATGATTTCCTGGATCGAAAATACCATGCTCGCTGTATTCGAGTGCTGCTTTACCTGCCCGTTTACTGTTAACGTCAGCGTAAGCACCTGTGGGGCTTGCACAAAATCAGCAGGCGTAATGAAGGGACCCATGGGAGCAGCGCCATCGAAGCCTTTCAGCATTACCCAATCGAGTCCAAAATAAGAGCGTTCTTCTTCGGGAACCCAGTCACGTGCAGAAATATCATTTAAAATGCTATAGCCCGCGACACTCGCCATCGCTGCCGAGCGTCTCGCCCGTCATTACTCGTCCGTTGCGCTGGGCACCCTTGCTGTGCTGGCTCCCGAGTATGACCCTGTGCTGGTGCGTACGGCACTCCATTCTGTAATGCAAGTGCAGACTGGTGGAAAGAACGGAGCGCAAAACTCGAAATAATAAGGCAAAACTCTCTCGAAAAAAGAAAGGTTAGTAAAAGATGAACCAGTTACCCGATTGGATGTATCATGCAATTGAAGAGTCGTTTACCTGTCAATTTGCCAGCACAACAGTTCGTGATATTCCGGTGGCCCTGCCGGTCTTTCTCAATCACTTTGATCCCGATACAGGTACACTGATTATCTCTTCTCCCGCCAGAGTGAAACGCGTGGAGAATGTGCGCCAGCGCCCCAGGGTGGCAATCCTTTTCTCGCCGGTTGGTATCGGGCCAGGGGAGCCGAAACATGTGCTGCTGGTGCAAGGATTGGCCGAGGTCGATGATACCAATCTTATGTCTGGCTGGAAACGGTATTTTGCCGGCTGGGCACGACGGCAGCCTTCCGCCCGCGCATCGTTAGCGAGAATGGAGCAGGTCATGCCGGGGTACACGCAACGAGCTCTCATTCGTGTCCGACCAACCCGCTTTCTCGGTTGGCCCGATGGCAATTTCCAGCAGTCCCCTGAAGTTGTAGAGGTGAATCAATGATTGATTGGACAGAAGAACTGCTCACACAAATCGAAGTGTACAACCGTGTGGCTCTCAGCTATCCGGGTGTCGATGGCTACCCGGTGGTGCTGCCACTTCCTCTCGTCTTTGATCGGGACAAACGGTGTTTTACCTTGCCCATCCCGCACCAGAGACCGGTCTCCGCATCGGAGGAGCAGGTGTCATTGACGCTCTTGCACTATGATGAGCAAATGAAGAGCGAGCGATATTTGGTGCTCTACGGGCATTTGACCGAAACGGGGAATGAATGGATATTCACCCCTTCACATGTGGTGCTTCCACGGTGGGGAAG
>WNGN01000695.1_pt1 | contig 21118 bp, 20 predicted proteins | sample 5400561 | NCBI WGS metagenome assembly WNGN01 (sample SAMN13153379, study PRJNA577476) | soil metagenome | isolation source: 115 cm soil or saprolite under Garry oak tree replicate 2 | place: USA:California | collected 2016-06-15 | reverse complement strand
TTAACAGCATTACCAGTCGTTCTTCGGTACGCGCCAGTGCTTTTTTTACCGTTAGTGATCCGGATTTGCCGGCGGCTGATCTCTTTATGTATAACGGGAACGATTCCGGCGGCCTGATAACGGCCGGATCTAACGTGGAGTACATTTTGTGGTTTGGAAATAAGGGACCGGATGCGGCAGCGAACGTGCAAATTACCAATGCAACGCCTGCACACACGACTTTCCTGTCCGGCAATACCGACGATCCGAACGTTAGTTGCACGTTTCCAGAAGCAAATATGTCGGGCGGAACCACCACGTGTACGCTGGCCTCGCTGGCGTCAGGAGCGCATAGTAAAGTAACTTTGATTTTCAATGTGACTTCGGGCACCGCAGCCAGCACTACGATCGCAGATACCGCCCATATTTCGAGTGATACGCCAGATCCGCACGACGACAGCAATACGCCGCCCCCGGATGATCCAAGTGCCGATCCATCCAACAATACCGCGACATCCAGAATCAGTGTGGTCGCCGGCGCGCCCACTGCAACATGCACACTGCAATGTCCAGACAACGTGAATGCATTAGCCAATACCACGGAAAATAATCAGCGCGGTGCTCACGTAACGTTTGACGATGCGATCGCCACCGGCGATTGCGGGACCGTAACTGCGACGCCTGCTTCGGGTTCCTTCTTCCCGGTCGGCAGCACCGTAGTAAGCGTTTCTTCGGAAACTGGCGATGGTAGTTGCACTTTTACGGTTACGGTTGACGATACAGGGACGAATCCGCCAACCATTAGTTGTCCGGCTAACCAGACGGCCAACGCCAACAATGACTGCGAGGCGACGGTAACTATTGGCACTCCAACCGCGACAGGTGACAACGTGACAATCGTTGGCGTCCGCAGCGACGGCAAGCCCTTGTACAACTGGGATTGTTACCCTGCAGACCCAAATAATCCGGGCGTCGAATGCGAAATAACCGGCGCATGCACGCGCCGGGCTGATGCGCCTTTCGCGACCGGTGTAACGACAATCACCTGGCAGGCGATATCGCACAGTACTCCTGGACCCTACCAGACTCCGGCTGACGAAGAAGCTGCCCGGACCGGGACTGCATCATGCACACAAACTATTACTGTTAATGATGTAACGCCGCCGGTCATCACGGCGACCGACCAAACGGTTTCGGCGGACGCAAACTGCCAGTCTGCGGTGCCGGACTACAGCAACGCCGTCACCGACAATTGCTCATGCGCCTCCAATGACACTTCGCAGGATTGCGTCGGCCAGCACCGAATCACCGTAACGCAAGATCCGGCCGCGGGCACGTTGGTGGGTCTCGGTCCGCACATAATCCATCTAACGGCGAATGACGGCTCCAGCAATAATGGCGGTGCCGGCAACACTACGAACAAGGACATCACGTTAACGGTCGCCGACCAAACGCCGCCGACGATTAATTGCCCGGCTAACATCACGACGAGCAACGATCCCGGCTCGTGTTCGGCGACGGTAAATCCCGGAACCGCAACGGCCACGGACAATTGTGACAGCAATCCGACCATCACCGGTACAAGAAGCGATAACCAACCGCTGAATGCACCGTATCCAAAGGGCACAACAACTATTACCTGGACGGCCAAAGACAGCGCGAACAACAGCTCGTCATGCAGCCAAACGGTAACAGTCAACGACACCGAGAGCCCGACCATCAGTTGTCCGGCAAACATCACCAGGAATAACGATCCGGGTATATGTGGTGCCGTGGTTACTTACACAGCGCCCGTCGGTTCAGACAACTGTCCCGGCGCAACAACGGCACAGACTGCGGGTCTTCCGAGCGGTTCTACTTTCCCGGTCGGGACCACCACGAACACGTTTGAGGTGACAGACGCGAGTGGAAACAAGACTTCCTGCTCGTTCACTGTCACGATAAACGACACTGAGCCGCCGATGATCAGTTGTCCGGTGAGTCAGACGTTAGAGCCAACCTGCCCGTCAGGTGCGATAGCCAACTGGACACCTCCAATTGGCACCGACAATTGTCCGGGGGCTGTAACAACTCGGACAGCAGGTCCAGCACCTGGTTCGGTGTTCCCGATCGGAACCACGACGGTGACTTACACGGTCAATGATGCGCACGGCAATTCAACGTCGTGCAGCTTTACCGTCACGGTCAAGACCGTAGTCCAAACGATCGAGGATCTGAAGGTCAGCGTTAACAACTCTACGCTCAACGGAAGCCAGAAGCAGGGCCTGATCTCCAAATTGCAGGCGGCTGAGGATGCGCTTGCCATAGGGCACACGAGTACCGCGTGTCAAAAGCTGGCCGATTTCATTAATTCGGTCCAGAACTACATCGACCACGGAAATATTACGGCGGCCGTGGGCAACGCCTGGATCAGTACGGTTGCCCACGTACGCAATACGATTGGCTGTACAAACAACCCGTGCACGTGAACCAGGATGCCTGGGTCCGGGAATAATTAAGGAGATCGCTCGTCTTTATTCCCGGACCCATTCCAGGGTTAGGTTATTTCCGGCGGTCAAGCCGCGGTCCGCAGAAGTAAGACAGTCATGACATTGAAAAGGAGCGCCTCAAACAGCGCTCCTTTTTCAATTTAGCTCATCCAAGCCGGTTCAGGCACACCCTCAAAAATTTCGTCAATATCAGTCATCCCCAACGACCTTTCGTGGCATACATCCATCTGGGTACCGATCATCCCGAGTCATGCTTGATTAGGCAGCCTGACTTCGCGGTCACGACTGGAGGTTTTGGCCCCTCGTTGCGAAGAGCGCGGATCTCAGTCACTTTGCCGCACCCCCGCGGATCGGTTTTTGTGATCCGCACGCGGCTGATGCCGGTTGCAAAGTTTAGGGCGAGCTGCTTTACTCTTGCCGACCCTTGACGTAGAAGCCCTTCGGCGGGATTACCCATCATCTTGATAATGACTAAGGCCAAGCTGTAGACTGAGCCCCTTCGTACCTAACCTGGCAACCATATCAAATGTTTTATTTAGGGAAAGCCCGACGATTAAACCGCTGAGATAATTCTTTTGGATATCCTGGCCGGTGTTGCGCAGAATCGCCCGGAGCGATAGTGATGGAATTACCCTCCGAACCGCTGATCATAATTGAGCCACGCAGTTCGTGGCGTCTGGTTAGTCTAAAGGATTTGTGGGGCTATCGTGAGTTGCTTTATTTCCTGATCTGGCGCGATGTAAAGGTCAGGTACAAGCAAACTGCGCTCGGTGCCAGCTGGGCAATTCTTCAGCCATTGTTGTTGATGCTGATCTTCAATTTCTTTTTCGCCAGATTTACCGGTATTAAATCCGGTAACGTTCCATATCCGTTGTTCGCGTATTCCGGGCTGCTTCCCTGGACATTCTTCGCAACTGCGGTCACAAATAGCGGGAACAGTCTCATCGGAAGTACCAACCTGATCACCAAAGTGTATTTTCCTCGAATGATCATTCCAGCAGCGGCGGTGGGCGCGGCCCTGGTAGATCTCATGATTGCCTTTGGGCTGCTGGTCGTCTTAATGATCTATTACGGCGTCAATATTACGCTGAATCTCGCGCTCCTGCCGATATTGTTGCTTTTGCTAATTGTCCTGGCGTTGGCGATCGGCTTGTGGATGGCCGCCCTAAATGTCAAATATCGCGATGTGCGGTATGCATTGCCGTTTATGATTCAGATTTTGATGTTTGGCTCACCGGTCATTTATTCAGTGCCGGACAGATGGCGCTGGCTTTTGTCGCTTAATCCGATGACAGGAATCATCGAAGGGTTTCGTGCCGCTCTCCTGGGCCAACCGCTGAATTCAGCCACCCTGGATCTCTCGGCAGTTCTGAGCCTTGGGTTACTGCTTTGCGCGATGCTGTATTTCAGTCGCATGGAAAAGAACTTCGCCGACGTTATCTAGACGATGAAGCCAATCATCAAAGTTCAAGACTTAGGCAAACGCTACCGCATCGGAGCGTCCCGAGTTCCATACGGCAGTTTACGAGAGACCTTGGCGAACGCGGCCCAGGCGCCGCTTCGCCTTTTCACGAATAAGAGCAGCGGCGAGAAGCTGGAGTTTTGGGCCCTCAAAAATGTTAGCTTTGAAATCCACCCCGGAGAGGTGGTCGGTATTATTGGCCGCAACGGCGCCGGAAAATCGACACTCCTCAAACTAATCTCGCGCATCACGGAACCAACTGCCGGGCGCATCGAATTGTTTGGACGCCTTGCAAGTCTCCTCGAGGTCGGCACGGGATTCCATCCGGAACTCACTGGGCGCGAGAATATTTATTTGAACGGGGCCATTCTGGGCATGACCCGAAGTGAGATTTCAAAGAAGTTCGACGATATCGTGGCTTTTGCCGAAGTTGAGAAGTTTATCGACACGCCAGTAAAACACTTTTCCAGCGGCATGTATTTGCGCCTGGCGTTTGCTGTCGCTGCGCATCTCGAACCCGAGATCTTATTGGTCGACGAAGTACTGGCGGTTGGCGACGGGCGATTTCAGCGGAAGTGCCTCGACAAGATGCAGGAGATAGGCAATCAAGGGCGCACCGTTCTCTTCGTCTCGCATCACATGCCCGCGATCACCCGGTTATGTCCGCGGGCGATTCTGCTCGACAACGGTTCGCTCTTACACGACGGTCCCGCAACTCAGGTTGTCAGCAGTTATTTGAGCAGTGGTCTCGGCACGACCGCCGTGCGCACCTGGTCTGACCTCGGGAGTGCGCCCGGCACCGAGATTGCGCGTTTGTGGGCAGTTCGTGTCCTTACCAGGGATGGGGTAATCAGTGAGGCCATGGATATTCGCCGACCCGTAGGAATCGAAATGGAGTTTGAAGTTCTCCAGGAGGGGCATATCCTTGTGCCCAACTATCACCTTTTCAACGAGGAGGGAACCTGTGTCTTCGTCGCCTCAGATCAAAGTCTCATCGCGCGTCGGCAAGCCCGTCCCAGTGGTCGTTACATTTCTACCGCTTGGATACCGGGTAATTTTTTATCGGAAGGCACTCTGATGGTTGGGGCCGCTCTGAGCACTATGGATCCGGTCGTGGTTCATTTTTACGAACGGGACGCAGTTGCTTTTCAAATTGTGGATAGCATGGAGGGCGATTCTGCGCGCGGCGATTATGGCGGTCCAATTCCGGGAGTCATCAGACCCCTCTTGGAGTGGGAGACTCGGCTAATCACCGAAGCCGGCGAACGTCGGACGGCGAAAGTGAGGGAGGGAGTTCGATGAAAGTTGTGATCCTCGCCGGCGGCCTCGGCACCCGTCTATCTGAGGAAACGGAACTTAAACCGAAACCGATGATTGAAATCGGTGGTCACCCCATCGTGTGGCATATCATGAAACACTATGCGCATTATGGAATGAAAGAGTTTTACCTCGCTCTCGGTCATCGGGGCGAAGTTATCAAACGTTTTTTCATGGACTATTACAGCCTTGATGGCAGTATCAGTATAAACCTCGCTTCAGGACGAATTGACAAACAGGATCGCGAGTGCGAAGACTGGATTGTCAATTTGCGGAATACGGGTTTGGATACGAACACGGGCGGTCGCCTTAAACGATTAGCGCCGAGTCTAAGTGATGGGACCTTCATGCTCACTTACGGTGACGGAGTTTGTAATCTCAACCTGCAGAACCTGCTGGAATTTCATCGCGCTCACGGCCGCATCGCGACCGTGACTGCCGTTCGTCCTCCCGCGCGCTTTGGCGGTTTGATTTTTGATGGGGATATCGTTGTGGAATTCACCGAAAAGCCGCAAATCGGCGAAGGCTGGATCAATGGAGGCTTCCTGGTTTTCGAGCCTCACGTCTTCGATTACCTGGAGGGCGATCACAGCAGTCTGGAGGCCGATGCTCTCGAGCAATTAGCCTCTGCGCGGCAGCTCATGGCGTACCGTCATGAGGGCTTCTGGCAATGCATGGACACCTTGCGCGATAAGCGTCTGCTGGAAGGACTATGGCAGGAACAGCGCGCTCCGTGGAAAACGTGGGAATAGACACCAACAATAACTTTTGGGTTGACCGCCCGACATTTGTTACTGGCGCGACCGGTCTGGTGGGCGGTTGGCTCGTCCGACGCCTGTTGGACGCAGGAGCAGATGTTGTGTGCCTGGTGCGCGACTGGGTGCCGCAAAGCGAACTGGTCCGAGTCGGTTTGCTCGAAAAGGTTAAAGTGGTTCGCGGCGACGTGCATGAGCAGGCGCTGCTCGAACGAACGCTTGGCGAATATGAAATCGATACGGTTATTCATCTGGCGGCCCAGACGATAGTTGGAATTGCCAATCGGAATCCGGTGTCGACATTCGAGACTAATATCGCCGGCACATGGTCGCTCCTGGAGGCTACGCACCGCAGCCCGACGGTCAAACAAATCGTTGTCGCATCCTCTGATAAGGCGTATGGCGAGCATGAAGAGTTGCCCTATCGCGAGGATGCGCCCCTTCGGGGAAGGCATCCGTACGATGTCAGCAAATCGTGTGCGGACCTGTTGGCTCAGACTTATGCCGCAACCTATGACCTGCCGGTCGCAATCACGCGTTGTGGCAATTTCTATGGTGGAGGCGATCTAAATTGGAATCGCATCGTGCCCGGCACCATTCGCTCCGTGTTGCGCGGACAATCTCCGGTGATTCGTTCAGACGGAACTTACGTCCGAGATTATTTTTACGCCGAGGACGGCGCCGCGGCGAACATGGTTGTGGCCGAGCAACTGGCGAAGAATTCAGATTTGCCAGGACAGGCATTTAACTTTTCAAACGAGACTCAGGTCACCGTACTGGAATTGGTCGAGCGACTATTGACGTTAATGGGATCTCAGTTTAAGCCCAACATCCGCAATGAGACAACCAATGAAATTCGTCATCAATATTTGTCCGCTGAAAAAGCTCGCCGGCTGCTTGGCTGGAAGCCCCTGTTCACGATGGACGAAGGTCTGCGCCGCACGATCGATTGGTACGAAAGGTTCTTTGGAAATTCCTCATGAGCAAGCAACAATCGCCCGTCTGCCGCTCATGTAACGCAACTCAACTGACTCCGATTCTGGATTTGGGTCGAACTCCACTGGCAAATGCTCTTTTATCATTTGAGCAATTAACTGCGGCGGAGCCTACTTACCCGCTGGAGCTCGTATTCTGTCCCTCCTGTAGCCTGGTTCAAATTACTGAGACCGTCGCTCCCGACCAGTTATTCCGAGATTATCTTTATCTGTCATCTTTTTCAGACACGATGGTTCGTCACGCAGAATCACTGGTTACCGGCGTCATAGAGAAACGGGGCCTCAACGCCCAAAGCCTGGTGATCGAAGTAGCCAGCAATGACGGTTATTTGCTTCAGTTTTACCAGCGCGCTGAAGTGCCGGTGTTGGGTATCGAGCCCGCGATTAATATTGCCCGGGTGGCTGAAAAAGAGCGAGGGATCCGCACGATCTGCGATTTTTTTAGCGAGAGTCTGGCCCGCAACCTTGCTGAAAGAGGCATTCGCGCTGACGTAGTTCACGCCCACAACATCCTGGCACATGTTGCTGATCTAAACGGCGTAGTTCGTGGCTTTGCGAGCCTGTTAAAGGAAAGCGGCACGGTCATTGTCGAAGTTCCTTACGTCAAAGAAATGATCGATAGGTGTGAGTTCGATACAATCTATCACGAGCATCTTTGCTATTTCTCGCTCACCTCGCTTGATCGTCTGTTCCGCCGTCACGGTTTAATGATCAATGACGTTGAGCGTCTTTGGATTCACGGCGGCACGCTGCGCGTTTATGCGAATAAAGGAAACAGTGATTCTCGCGGGGGCCATGACAGCGTCGCCGCCTCGGTTAGCGCGTTACTTGAACAAGAACGTGCATGGAACGTTGGCAGTCCAGATTTCTACCTGGGGTTCAGCGCGCGCGTTAACCAGCTCCGGGACCACTTGGTCGAACTCCTCGGCGATTTGAAGCAGAAAGGCTGTCGTATCGCGGTGTACGGAGCCTCGGCCAAAGGAAGTACGCTCCTTAACTGCTTCGGCATTGGCCGTGAGACTCTTGACTATGTAGTTGATCGCAACCCGGTAAAGCAGGGACGCTTCACGCCAGGTACACATCTGCCGATTCATGCTCCCGAGAAGCTTGTCGAAGACATGCCTGATTATGTTTTGCTTTTGACCTGGAATTTTGCGGATGAAATACTTGCGCAGCAGACTGAATACCGGACCCGCGGAGGGCGGTTCATTATTCCCGTCCCCGAAGTAAGAATAGTCGGCGATCCGTTGGATTAATGGAGCTTATCTTGTTACCGTCCGTTCGCATCGACCGATGATCTTCACTGAGACAAAACTGAAAGGCGCGTTCGTTATTGAGCTGGAGAAGTTCGAGGACGAGAGAGGTTTTTTTGCGCTGAGTTGGTCGCAAGATGAGTTTGCCAAACGAGGTCTCGAATCATCACTGGCCGAGTGCAACGTCTCCTTTAATAAGAAAAGAGGGACCCTTCGGGGAATGCATTATCAGGAAGATCCGCACGGCCAGGTTAAATTGCTGCGCTGCACAATGGGGGCTATTTACGACGTGATCATCGATCTGCGTCATCAGTCGTTAACTTTCAAACAGTGGTTCGGTGTCGAGCTGAGCGCGAAAACACACTTGATGCTTTATGTTCCTAAAGGTTTTGCGCATGGATTTCAGACGCTCGAAGACAATTCCGAGATTTTTTACCAAATGTCTTCGCCTTACCTGCCTCAGAGCGGGCGAGGCGTGCGCTGGAACGATCCGGCTTTTGGCATTGAATGGCCCCACCCGACGCGCATTATGAGCGAGAGAGATAAGAACTACCGCGACTTCAAAGCATGAAAAAAGTTCTTTTGACAGGCGCGAGCGGGTTCGTGGGTCGTCATTGTCTGCCCGAGCTACTGGCCCGCGGCTTCGAAGTTCATGCCGTCTCGAACACCGGGCGCGCTCAGACCATTACGCCATCCGACGCACACTGGCATCACGCGGATCTGCTCGACCGACAGCAGGTTTGTAAACTACTCGAGCAGGTGCGGCCGACACACTTGCTGCATTGCGCCTGGTATGCTGTGCCCGGCGTGTATTGGGACGCAAGTGAAAACTTTCGCTGGGTTGAAGCCGGCCTCCAACTACTACGGGAATTTGCGGCCAACGGTGGCGAGCGTGTGCTCGGAGTAGGCTCGTGCGCAGAATACAGCTGGCAGGAGGGTCGATGTTCCGAAAGCTCAACGACGCTGGATCCGACCACGACTTATGGTCTTTGTAAGCACGCGTTTCAACTCCTGCTTGAGGAATTCGGCAAGAAGGCTGGACTGAGTACAGCCTGGGGGCGCCTTTTTTTCCTTTATGGGCCGCACGAACACAGCGAACGTTTGATAGCTTCGATGATCCGATCTATCTTGCAGGAAAGACCTGCGATCTGCGCGCATGGCGATCTGGTTCGAGATTTTCTTTATATCCAGGATGCGGCCAACGCCCTCGTGGCACTCTTGAATTCGAATATATCAGGCGCGGTTAACATCGCTTCGGGCATTCCCATAAGTTTGCGCGATCTTGTGTGGGCGATCGCTGCGCGGCTCGAACGGACAGATCTCGTCCAGCTCGGGTCGCAACCCATGGCGGAGTCCGACACCCCGTTAGTCGTAGCTGATGTTACGCGCCTGCGCGATGAAGTTGGCTGGTTGCCGAAATATGATCTTCAGCATGGTTTAGCGGAGACAATGGCTTGGTGGAAACTCCAACTGGAATCACAGTGAACTTACCCGCAAGGTGTCCGGTTTGTGATTCGAATTCGTTAAGCGAATTCTTATATCGCAAACAAGTTCCCATCCATCAAAATCTGTTAATGCACGATCAGGCATCGGCAATCGGGGCGCCGCGTAGCGATATGGCGCTGGCCGTTTGCGACGCGTGCGGATTCATTTTCAATCGAGCTTTTGATCCGGCAAAGCCGATGTATGGCGAAGACTATGAAAACACGCAGGGCTGCTCGCCGTCGTTCAACGAATATATGAACGAACTCGTGCGCGAGATGATCGTCGAGCGAAATGTCCGCGATTGTCATGTGGTGGAAGTCGGATGCGGTAACGGCTTGTTTCTGAGAAAGCTCGTGTCATACGAGGGGGCCGGCAATCGCGGTTCAGGCTTTGATCCGAGTTATCGAGGAAACGAGAGTGAATTTGATGGTCGCTTGCGATTCAGCACCCGTTATTATGATTTCGAGAGTGCCGAGGTGCCCGCCGATGTCGTGGTCTGCCGTCATGTCATAGAGCATGTGCCGCGGCCGCTCGGTTTACTTCACAACATCAAGAAAGCCCTGGCGCGTGCTCGCGGAGCGCGTATATTCTTTGAGACGCCATGTGTTGAGTGGATCCTGCGCAATCAGGTAATCTGGGATTTCTTTTACGAGCATTGCTCCTACTTCAGTAAAAACTCACTGACGACCGCTTTCGAGGTCGCCGGTTTTGAGGTCAAAAGCGTGACCCACGTGTTTGCCGGGCAATATCTATGGCTGGAAGCTACCCTGCCCGGCCCGGCGTCAAGGATCACCAGGAAGGCGGAGGGAATTGCCAGCCTCGCCAAACAATTCGCGCGGGCGGAAGAGGATTTGAAGCAGGCTTGGAAAAAGAAAATCCAGTTACTGATGCAAGCGGGAAAAGTCGGGCTCTGGGGCGCCGGCGCTAAAGGCGTCACGTTTGCAAACATGATCGATCCTGACCGGCGTCGGATCGACTGCATTGTTGACCTGAATCCCTCGAAGCAGGGTCATTTTATTCCCGGTACCGGTCATCCGATTATCAGCCACACGGACTTAATCGCGCGGGGTGTCGCGAGCGTAGTTCTGATGAATCCCAATTACCTTGAAGAGAATCTGGCATTGTTGAAGACCGCCAAAGGAGACATTCAGTTGATCGAGAAGTTATGAAACTGCTCATTGACACAAGAGAAAGGACCTTGACCCGAAAGACAGATACCGAGGAGATGGTGTTCGATCTGTATTCGAAAGCTGCCTTTGATCTTATTTCCGATCAGTGGCTGAGGGTAGGTTGGACTCAAAAATATTCCTACACTTTCACCTGGTTCGGCCGTCCTATTGTGCAATTACCAGAGGACCTGGTACGCGCCCAGGAAATAATCTACCGCGTGCGTCCTGAGATAATCATTGAGACGGGCGTGGCGCACGGTGGTTCGTTAATCTTTTATGCGACGCTCTGCAAGGCTATGGGGCGCGGACGTGTAATAGGCATCGACATAGAAATCAGACCGCAGAACCGGCGGGAAATCGAGGTTCATGATCTCGGTTCTTTCATAACGCTAATTGAGGGCAGTTCGATTGCGCCCGAGACTATTGCCGAGGTGCATTCGCTGGTCAAGCCGAGTGAAACTGTAATTATTTTCCTGGATTCGAATCACACGAAACAGCATGTCGCTGCTGAGCTTCACTCCTATTATAATTTGGTCACTCCTGGTTCTTACATCGTCGCTACTGATGGGGTAATGAAGAACCTCTATGACGTACCAAATGGCAGGTCGGAATGGGAATGGAACAATCCGTCTGCGGCCGCCAAAGAGTTTGCCGCGCAGCACCCCGAATTCATTTTAGAGCAACCAGCGTGGGAATTTAACGAAAGTTCATTAAGTCAAAATATTACTCATTGGCCGGACGCCTGGTTGCGGCGCAAATAGAATTTGCCTGGAAAACAGGAAAAGCGATGGCTTCAAAACGCCAAAATCTGATTGTGATTCCCACTAGAAACCGATCTGATCTGGCCCGCGACGCCATTCGTTCAGTGCTCGATCAGGGCGCGACGAATTTGTCGGTAATGGTGTCTGACAATTCGACCAGCCAGGATGAAAGTGAACAATTGGCCGCGTATTGCCGCCAATTGAAAACCGATAGTGTCCGATACGTGCGGCCTCCGCAACCGCTGCCGATGCCGGAGCATTGGGAATGGGCGATGAAGCAAGCGCTGGCAGACTCGTCGGCAAGTCATATTTCCTATTTAACAGACCGAATGGTCTTCAAACGAGGTGAGCTGGTCAATGTCATCAGCCTGTCTGAGCGCTTTCCCGATCAGGTTATCAGCTATAACAACGACATCATTCTCGATTACGCCGAGCCAGTGCAACTCAAACAAGCCAGTTGGACCGGAAGGGTTTTCGAACTCAACACGGCCGGGATGATTTTGGCTAGCGCCCAGGTCTCTACCTGGCTTTTCTTTTATTGCACCCCGCGCATGCTTAACACGATCGTGCCGCGGGAAGTCCTCAACCGTATAATCAAGCGGTTCGGAAATCTGTTTTTGTCGCTTTACCCAGATCTGTCGTTCGCTTACAAATGCCTCGAAACTCTGGAGTCGATCCTTTACTATGACAGGTCCGTGCTCATTAGCTATGCCCACTCACGTAGTAACGGCGCCAGCTACCATAGAGGGGTCATTACTAAAGACTACGCAGATTTTCTCGCTAATCTAAATGGCAAGACATTGAATTACGCGGCTCCTATTCCGGAACTCATGACGGCCACGAACGCAGCCATTCATGAGTATTGTTTTCTGAAGGCCGAATCTCAGAGTGCGAAATTTCCAGACATCGATTTAGAAAGATATCTGTCTTCGGTCGCCGCGGAGATCTCCAGCATCGAAGACCCAAAGTTTAAGAAGGAAATGGAGTCATTGCTGGAAAAGCACCGGCTCAACATTGCGACGGAGTCGCGTAAGAGCTTGGTGGAAAAACTTCAAGTATTGGCGGCAAAGCTTGCGCGCTTGTCGCCGCGATGGTTGGTTTCGCTTGAACGCCCGCAAGTCTTATGGAATTTGCTCGAAGACCGATTCGGTGTTGAACGTCGTGGCTTCAATGATAAGATCCGCGAGTTCGAAACGGTTGAAGCTGCCCTTAAGTTTGGCGAAAGGAATCCGCGCGTTAGAAACTGGGGGGCCTCGCTAGCTGAAGCAGTTACTTATTGGCCGTCGACATTCAGCAAGCGGATCAAATGACTTGTAGCGTCGTCGGATCCATATCCAGGCGTTGCCGCTCGTTTCTAAATCGCGACCCCGGCTGGTTTGGATAGGAGATGTAGCCAGGTCCGAATATCTTGATAGCCTGAACGCCCTGGCCAGTGATTCGCAGGTAGATTTTGAAACGCGCGTCAGTGTCGACGATAAAACGCTTATCGACACCCTCAATCGCGCGCTAATGATGGTTTACGTTCCGCGCTAAAGGTGGTTTACGCGAAACGATCGAGCATGGGGTTAACGGACTGCTGGTCGATCACGACGCGCGATCCATAGCCGCGGCAATTGAACGCCTGCTCGCCGATCCCCGATATACTGCCAGGTTAGGAGAGAACGGTTTAAGGTTAGTGACTGACAAATGGTCGCTTGAAGCAGCTCTGGATCGTTTGGAGCGGCGCCTGCAGACCATTCTGAGAGTTGTAACCGAAGCCTGAGTAATGAACAAACGAGCATTGATTACCGGCATCACCGGACAGGATGGAAGTTACCTGGCCGAATTATTGCTAGCCGAGGGTTACGAAGTGCATGGGCTTGTGCGGCGCGTGGCGCTGGAAGATCCGCATCGGCGTTTTGCGCGCATCTCGCATCTGCTTGATCGAATTACACTCCACCCGGGCAGCCTCGAATCTTACGCCTCGATCTTTCATACGATTAGCCGTAATGAATTCGACGAGTGTTATCATCTTGCGGCCCAAAGCTTTGTGGCTGAATCGTTCGCGGATGGCTTTTCGACGATGAATTCGAACATCAACGGCACCCACCACGTGCTTGCCGCCTTGCGTGAGTTAAGACCCCAATGTCGGTTTTATTTTGCCGGTTCATCTGAAATGTTTGGCAAAGTGGTGGAAACCCCGCAAAACGAGAACACGCCTTTTCACCCGCGCTCTCCTTACGGAATCAGTAAAGTCGCGGGCTTTGATCTCACGCGCAATTATCGCGAGGCTTACGGGTTTTTTGGTGTTGGAGGCATTCTCTTCAACCATGAATCTCCGCGACGCGGTCATGAATTCGTTACTCGCAAGGTCACGTCGACAGTGGCCAGAATCAAATATGGCCTCGTTGGTGAATTGAGATTGGGCAACCTCGAGGCCCGTCGCGATTGGGGTCACGCGCGCGACTATGTCCGAGCCATGCGTTTGATGTTGCAGGAACCAGAACCTGACGATTACGTCATCGCTACTGGCAAGACTCACACCGTTATGGAACTATGCGAACTGGCGTTCGCCGAAGCTGATTTGGATTATCGAGACTATGTAAAGACTGATGAACGCTTCTATCGACCCGCGGAAGTCGATTTGCTCACTGGCGACGCGACAAAGGCACGAGATAAGCTTGGGTGGACGCCGAGCTACACCTTTGAGGAGTTAGTTCGAGAGATGGTAGCTGCGGATTTGGAAATCATCGCGCGCGATGGATCTGCGGGATAACTGGGTACTGCACGTCCGCAAGTCGTCGACTATGCCAAACATTCAAGTGGCGTGCGAGTCTACTAATTACCGCAGACATTCGTTTTGAAACATGACGGCGAACCTGTCCATTATTATCGTTAATTGGAACGCAGGTGACCTGTTGAGACGCTCCATTGAAAGCGTCATTAGCTCTTGTCTAGGGATCAGTTATGAAGTAATCATCGTTGACAATGCCTCGCATGACAATAGCCTCGAATTGCTGCGCAAAAGCCAGCCATCCGCGACCCTAATTTCTAACGGCCGGCTGCGGATTGTTGAAAACTTTGAGAATAAAGGGTTCGACAGTGCTAACAATCAAGCCTTTGATTTGGCACAGAGTCAGCTCGTGCTTCTGCTCAACCCGGACACCGAAGTCCTGCCGGGAGCAATTGACACTCTGGTTAAGACTATTCACTCCGACCCAAAAATCGGCGCCTGCGGGCCAAAAATACTTAATACTGATGGCTCGATACAGATCAGTGTTTGGCACAATCCACCAAGTGCGCTGCCACCAACGGCGTCTGGCAAGGATTGATACCCTCCAGTCAACTAATTGCCGCAAGCCTGGTTTTAAATAAGTTCAACCCGGTCTCCTTTGACGTTTCCTTACTTGTATTTGAGGATTAGAATCCGTGACAATCGCATAACTACCCGTGTTACGCGCGATGAGAATGGCCGAATGAAAATAGCAGTCTGGCATAATCTGCCCAGTGGTGGTGGGAAGCGAGCACTCTATGATCATGTTCGCGGACTGGTGCAGCGCGGGCATTTACTTAAAGCCTGGTGTCCGTCCACAGCAGATCAAAGCTATTTACCGTTAAGCGAACTAATCCCAGAGCGCGTGATAGATTTGGTGTGGCAGCCTCGGGCAGAGAAGGCCTTTCCGACAAGATCTCTCACTCTGCAACACGATCTCTTAACCAGAGTCAAAGCGTTGGACGAACACTGTTATCGGTGTGCTCAAGAGATAAACGAGGAGGGATTTGATATTCTCTTCGCTAATTCGTCTTTATATCAAAGTGTTAGTAGCATTGGCCGTTACACGAATATTCCCAAAGTCATTTACCTTCAAGAGCCCTTACGCGAGTTGCATGAGGCCTCGCCACGCTTGCTGTGGATGGCCCTGCCGCGACCGGCAAGCCCCTGGTCGTTGAGCTATCTAAGAAGTTTTCTGAAGGACGCGGTAATCGTGCAAAATCTCCGAGTGATCGCCAGAGAAGAGTTTACCAATGCAAAGGCGTTTGATGTGATTTTGGTCAATTCCTTTTTCAGCCGTGAAAGTATCCGGCGAGCGTACGGACTGGACGCAAAGGTTTGCTACCTGGGCATCGACGCCAACAAATTCAGTATTCGAGAGGGCCCGAAAGAACAGATGGTTGTAGGCCTCGGGGCTTTTGTGGAGAATAAGAATATTGAGCTGGTCATTGAGGCAATGGCCCGGGTGTCTAAACCTCGTCTTCGCCTATTGTGGATTGGAAACTCAAGCTTTCCTCCGTACTTAGAGAAGTTGAGAGTCTTGGCTAATTCCCGCGGGGTGGATTTCGAATCACTCGTCGGAATCGATGACGAAGAATTAGTCAGCTTGTTGAACAAGGCTCTTATGATGGTTTATGGGCCGCGACTTGAACCCTTCGGTTTTGCCCCGTTGGAAGGCAATGCCTGCGGCTTACCTGTGGTGGCCGTAGCGGAGGGGGGGATTAGAGAGACCATCATAGACGGAATAAACGGACTGTTAGTCGAGTGCGATCCTGACGCAATGGCAGGCGCGATAAAACGTTTGATAATTGATCCCCAGGAAGCCAGACGACTTGGTAAAACTGGCCGCAAGCTGGTGGAAGACAATTGGTCTTGTGAGGCTGCCGTAGCGCGCTTAGAGCGACGACTTAAACAAGTCTATGACGCAGTCAATCAAGCGCTTTGAGAGGTAAGAGAAGAAAAAGCGTAAGACGCCGAGTTAAGTTTGAAAGCTGTCTAAAATCAATGGGTTCCGAGAGCGTCATTTCCGAAAGAGCATATGAACTCCATCCGCAGGCCTCTGTGGTGATCGTCAACTGGAACACTCGCGAGTTGGCTCTGCAGTGTATTTACTCGCTGAAAAAGTCGCTTGCTAACTTTCCGACCGAGATCATTGTCGTTGATAACGATTCCACAGACGGAAGCGCCGACGCCATCGCTGAGCAGCATCCTGATGTGTGTCTGGTGCGGAGTCCGGAGAATGTAGGTTTCGCGCGCGGAAACAATCTCGGGTTTCAATATGCGCAGGGAAAATATCTGGTAATGCTCAACAGCGACACGATTGTGCTTCCCGGCGCTGTCCAGCGATTGATCGAATATCTGGACGAGCATCCGGAATTTGCCGCCGCCGGTGGTGAGCACTTGACGGCAGAGCGCGAACCAGTGCCCAACGGAATGTTCTTTCCATCACTCTGGGGTGACCTGTCGTTGGCCCTGGGATTGAAGAAATTTGGTCAGCACCTGCTCAAGAAACGAAACCCGCTCGCGCGTTCCTGGTACGCGCTGGACACGCGTGCGGTTGATTGGTTGAGTAACTCGTTCGTCGCCGTGCGCCGTGAAGTGATCGACCAGGTCGGACCCTTGCCGGAAGAGTTTTTTCTATACGGTGAAGATGTGGAATGGTACTGGCGCATGCGCGCGGCAGGCTTGCGCGTCGCCTATGTGGCAGGCGCACCGATCATTCACCTGGAGAATCAGAGCAGTAACCAACTCTACCAGCACAACGACAAAGCCTATCGCTACCTCGACGCCTTCTACATCTTCGCCGCGCGCCATCGCAATCCACTCGGTTGGCGTCTGGGCTGGCTGGCGAACGCCTGTTTCTGGACGTTGCTTGGCGCGCGTTGGCGCGTTGTTCAGTTGTTAACGGGACGCACGGAGGCAGGTGAGCGAGCCCGCATGCTCTGGCGTTATGCGCGCTATCACGTCGATCAGGTGACTGGCAGGATTCCACCTATTCCTCGTTAAACTTAATGGGACAGTCCACTCCAACAGAGGTGCGCCTCGCGCTAGTCGGATGCGGCGCGATTGCCCAGGCACACGCGCAGGCCATCGCGGCCATCGATGGCGTCCGCTGCACTGCCCTGTTCGATACGGATCCGACGCGCGCCGAAACTCTGCGCCGCACTTTCTTCCCTGAGGCGCGCGTGGTTGATGAACTTGCGCAGATTGGGGAACACTCAGACGCCGCCATTGTCGCCGCGCCAAACGCTTATCACGCCCCGATCGCGCTTCAGCTATTGCGTGCCGGTCTGCACGTTCTCTGTGAGAAGCCGCTCGCGACCACACTAGCCGATGCGCAAGAGATGGCCGGGACGGCGACTCGTCTGAAGCGTGTGCTGGCTTGCGGGCTGGCGCGTCGTTTTGCGGGCTCGACGGCGCTGGCCACGGCGGCATTACAGCATGAGATCGTCGGCCGCGCACGGCGGTTTGAAATCCGCGAGTCGGTCTGGAATTGGCCGCTGAATCGCGCGACTTTTGACCCTAACGTGTCCGGTGGCGGCGTTTTGATCGATATTGGGCCGCACGTGTTTGACTTGCTCGCCGCGTGGTTCGGGCCGGTCGAGTTGATCGAATATCGCGACGACAATAGTGGCCGAGTCGAGTCCACCGCCTGGGCGCGGGTGCTTTGTCGCGCGCCCCATGGCGAGATCGCAGGCGACATATTTCTTACGCGCGCTCAACAGACCATGAACCGGGCGCGTATCTACTGTGATGGCGGCTTCATTGATGTCGATCCGCATCAGCGGACGCACATTGAACTCACGTTTGTGACTGGTAGGGACAAATTAGTCACAACGGCGCAGACCAGCTTCACCGACCCGCTTGGCAAGCAGTTGCAAAACTTCATCGGCGCGATCAGCGGCATAGAAGAGTTGGTTGTGCCCACCAGGGCAGCAGTCGCCACCGTTGCACTCGTCGAGTCATGTTACCGCAACCGGAAACCACTCGCAGCGGCGTGGAATGACATGCACGCACCGGCTACGGTTGAGGAGCCGCGCAGCCCGTACCGGAAAATTCTTGTTACAGGCGCAACTGGGAAGGTCGGCTCGCGTTTGGTTGAGATGTGGTCCGAGCGCGGGCGCTTGAACGAGCTGCGATGCATGGTCCGAAGTTATCGCGCGGCCGCACGCCTCATGCGCTTTCCAGTCGAGACGGTCGAGGCTGACCTGTTGGATCTCGAATCAATTCGTCGCGCCGCTTCAGGTTGCGATGCCATTATTCATCTTGGTGTAGGAGAGCGAGCCGAGCGAGAGACGATTTCACTGTTAAGAGTTGCGCGCGAGTTGGGCATTCACCGCTTCATTCACATGAGCTCGGCGGCTGTCTATGGGATTCACCTGCCACCGCAAATCACGGAGCAACAGGAAGAATCGAAAACACGCAAGCTCGGTGAACCTTATGCCGATCAAAAAGTTGGGGCTGAAAATGCAGTACTCCGCGAATGCGCGCGCGGACTTGAAAGTATAGTTTTGCGGCCCCACATCGTCTACGGCCCATACATGCGTTGGAGCAGTGAGCTCTTCGACTTACTGGCGTTGGGCCGGCTACCGATCATTGAAGACGGCGGTTATTGCAATTTGATTTATGTTGACGATTTGATAGAAGCCGTGATGCGCGGGCTAACCGCGAAATCAGGTTTTGGACAACCAATGTTCATCACCGATGGGGTGCCCATTGCCTGGCGCGAGTATATCGAAGCTCATGCCGCCCTAAGTCGATCTAATCCGCCACGCGTCCTGCGCGCAGAAGTACAGCGTCCCAAACTCAGCGCGGGTGAGTGGTTGAAGGCCTCCGTGCGTCCGCTCGCACCGGTCATGCGAAGTAAAGAGTTCCGCGCGTTCGTGTTTGAAAGTCCGGCTATGCAGTCGACGTTGTTTCGCGCGTACCTGGCGCTGCGCGACAAACCGTTGCTGAGTCCGCTGGTCGCGAATCTGGGAAGCGGCAAGACGGCTATGGGGGCGCCCAACGGTGAAACGTCCTATCATGAGTTATGGACCGACTTGCAGCTTTCCGAAGCCAAACTTAGCGCTGCGCGAGCTGAATCGTTGCTTGGATTTCGCGCTCGCATTGCTTTTGCCGAAGGCTTGCGGCGCATGGCCTTGTGGGCCGGGCAGTACGGATTGATAAATGAAGCACAAACGCCGGCGCCTTCGACCATGCCTGGCGCTGAAGTTACACTGGTTGAAACGTGAAGTGAGTTGAAGTGATGCGAAAGATGATCGCCATTCCATTCAAAGCACTACGACGGCTCCTGGTTATTATTTGCGGTGTGGTGATAGGAATCAGTATCGACCTGACTGATCGCTGGGGGCTGCTCTACTGGCCCTTTGCGTCAGAGGCGCTTGGTCTGGTGCCATTCACATTCGGCTGGCAATTGCGATACGAAATCTATCGCCGACTCGGCATCTGTTGTGGAGACCAGACGGTGCTTCATCACGGAACAACCATTGGGGATCGGCGGACGACGATTGGTTCTGATGTGTGGGCCAGCCGCGATGTCTATATTGAGTACGCTCACATCGGCGATCATGTTCTAATCGGACCGGGCGCGATCTTGCTGGCGGGACGGCACCACCATCGCGCAGAAGATATTGAGCAGCCGATTAAGTTGCAGGGCAACAACCCGCTCGAGCCAATCAATGTCGGCGAAGGAGCATGGATCGGTGCGAACGCTACCGTGATGGCTGACCTCGGACCTCACGCGATAGTGGGAGCCGGCTCAGTCGTCATCAAATCGGTACCCGGTTATGCCGTGGTTGCCGGTAATCCCGCGCGATTGATCCGCGATCGGCGCCAGTCATCTTCCAGCTCTGTATTAACCCAGGACTTGCCGACGAATAATTTACATGACGCCGGCCTGGAACATGCTCAGTTGGTATCGAGCTCAGATTGATGGGGTGGTGTTCTGAGCTCGAATCGAAAGCGGCTTTGCAAAACAGCCTTCGTTACGTTCTTGCCAGGATCGCGCTCGCATCCGAAACAAGCTTTGGCCCTATTTTGCGCCAGGCCCCGGCGCGCGTCGTAGCGGAACTACGGCGCCCCGGACATGACTGATATATTTCGACCTACTTTTTTCGGCATGCACTATCACCTGATCGGAATTTGCGGCACTGCTATGGCTTCGTTGGCGGGAATGCTGCAAGCGCGCGGGCACAGCATCACCGGGTCTGACGAGAACGTCTATCCGCCGATGTCGACGATGCTCGAAGGCCTGGGCATCAAGATCATGCGCGGTTACAACGCCGCGAATCTAACGCCGTCTCCTGATTATGTCATCGTCGGCAATGCGATTCCGCGCGGCAATCCGGAAGTGGAAGAGACTCTTAATCGCCGGCTTACTTATCGTTCGTTACCGGAAGTCGTCAAAGAAGAATTTATTCGCGGCAGAAGGTCTCTGGTGGTCGCAGGCACTCATGGCAAGACAACCACGGCCAGTCTGGCGGCCTGGGTGATGGATCAGGGCGGCCTTGAGCCTTCGTTTTTGATTGGCGGCGTGGTTCAGAACTTCAGCGCCAGTTTTCGCATCACCGACAGCGATTTCTTCATTATCGAGGGCGATGAATACGACACAGCCTATTTCGATAAGGGGCCGAAGTTCATGCACTACCTGCCCGAACTGGCCATCATCAATAACATCGAATTTGATCATGCGGACATCT
>WNGN01002225.1_pt1 | contig 21138 bp, 23 predicted proteins | sample 5400561 | NCBI WGS metagenome assembly WNGN01 (sample SAMN13153379, study PRJNA577476) | soil metagenome | isolation source: 115 cm soil or saprolite under Garry oak tree replicate 2 | place: USA:California | collected 2016-06-15 | reverse complement strand
CTCCAGACGTCTTGCTTGGACCAGAGGATCACGCTGAGCCTTCGAATGAAGGAAGACCGAGCCGAAAACAGTCGGACTCTAGCCAGAATTTCAAGCATGGCAAGAAGGCCAAGGCTTCACAAAAGAAGACACTGTAGATCGTCCCGCGTCCCAAGAGATTTTCTTCGGTTCCCGGCCGCCTTCCCTGGCCCGTTAAAGAAACAGGCGACCTGTTAGAAGTTTTTCGCAAAAAATGGTTGCTTAGGATCCTATGCTAGGTCACAACTATTGTGACTGCAAGGCTAGGCGGGATAGTAGCGTAACCCTGGAAAATTGTCACGCTGCCACTGTAAGTGCCCTTGCAACTAAGGGCGACCACAAGACATGTCGCAGTCACGGTGATTGGGTCCGGGGCTGGACCGCACGTCGCTTCGCTCGTCGGATTCACAGTGAGACTCACCTTGGTCGGATTACTGACCGTGGTCTTCAGAACCACATTATCGGTCTTTGGAGCACACTTTACTAACTCTCCAACACTACCCGAACTCGCACTGCCTGAGAAAGTAATAGTGACCGGGTTCAATGACCAGACCGCCCTCGGGGCCGAGCTGGCGGCAAAGCCGACCGCGGCATACGCTCCCACCATGATGAGGCTTATGGAAAGGCCTACCAGCAGATGTGGAAGATATCTTCTGATAGGGGACGACATTGCAGCTCGCGTGGTCGATTCCTTGGAATTTAAGAGTTGCCCCGTTCGAAGGCGAATTTCGACCGTTTCCGCAGTCCCGGGATATCCTGATACCGCTGTTTCGAGAGAATAGTAGAACGTCGCTTGATGATTGCCGGTTACTCACAGTCTTCGACGAATGCCAAAGCCACTAACAATGTTTTCTTGATCCGCTGGAAGAGGTTTGAGAGATCGAGTTTAGGTGATGGTTAGGACTTGAGGTTGAATGTGGCTTCTATGAAGCTGGACTTACCCTCCTCAACGCCCTGACAAGTCACTGAGAGATTCTTTATCGAAACTGTCCCCTTGTTTGAGAATGATTGGGATGTTGATACTGTACACACCTTGCCGCTCTCTACCTGTGCCTTTACAGTGGCTGTGATGCCGTTTGCGTTTATCGGAACCGCTCCACTACCGGAGACGGTGCACGCCGGTATGCACGCACCACAGGGGCCAGCTGATCCCGACCCGGTGTTCTCAGCCACCCCATTCACGGTCCAGTTCCATGTCGCTGTCGCCGAGCCGCCAAAAAAAGCAAACTTGCTCCCATCACATGTAAAGTTCCATGAAAATGTGGATTGTGCACTCGCCAGTGGCATGGTAGATAGCATGATACCGAGAACGGAAACAAATCCGATTATCGCCTTGTTCATGCGATTCAACTAAAAAAAACGTGCTACATTCATAGTAGCTATATATCGTTTTCGGATTGAGACTGATGACGGTTGGATTTGCGAGTGGTTCGGGCTTCTCTGGAAGCATAAAAAAAGAACGCTCGTGCCGTCACTGGCCGAAGCGTTGTTGATGATCCGAGAGACCGTTCCTACGATAGTCATACTCGGCCTCGTAGCGTTCGAGATCTCAGTTCTCGTAGTCTTGGTGTTCTTTCCCTACCTGCCGGACCCTGGACTCTCCAATCTCAACACGGGGATGTACTTGTTCCTAGCTCCCCTCTCGACCGTGTTTCTGTTAGGCCTTCTCTACGCCTGGCTCGTGAAGCTTGGAACAAGGGAAGCCGTTCGCCGGTTGGTTTCGTTCAAGTCCTTTCTCCAGTTTCTCTCGGCACCCTTCAGGAATCTGATCTCCTCAGTTCGATCTGTTTCGTTGTCCGACACAGCTCGCGGGTTCAAGATACTGTCTCATCCCAAACTGATGCTCGCGATCAGCCTGTTTAGCAGTTCTCTTCTAGCGTTCGTCCCTTATCGACCCGACCTGAACCCGAGCGGCACACTTGTGGGGATAGACAGCCCAACCTATGTCAGCTGGATCAACCAGATGCTCCAGAGACCTCTACCACAAGCGCTTCAATACTCGTTTGTCGAAGGCCTCGACGGCTCCAGGCCGCTACTGCTCATACCGTTGTATCTTATCGCGACAACAGGAATCTCCCCCAGCCTGATCATCGAGTACTTGCCGATGCTTCTAGCCCCACTCCTATCCTTGTCCACTTACATCTTCGTGCGTTTCGGCCAGGGAAGCGCGAGACTCGCCGGACTCACCGCCCTGTTCACTTCAACCTCATTTTACATCACCGCCGGGATGTGGGGAGGATACTACGCCAACATGCTCGGGATGATCGAAGCCTACCTCTTCCTAACATTCCTACTCCTATTCTCGAAGTCTCCCTCGACTGGAAGATATGGGGCCACGTTTGCCTTGTCCATTGCGCTCTTCCTTACGCACCCCTGGACTTGGATCCTCATCGCCACAGCCTCACTCGTCTTCGCGATCTCAGTATGGAGAGAAACAGGTCATGTCATCCACCTGAGATCAATAATCGGAATCATCACCGGCGGCATTGTCTTGGATCTCTTGAAGAGCAGTGTCTTCGCGACCCGAACGGTAGCGGCGGACTTGGCAACAAAAGTGCCTACTGTCGGGCAGGTGGCCTCTTTCTGGACGAATCTGGTTGATGCGCTACTTTACACTCACGGGGGACTGTTCGGGAACTGGCTCGTCCTAGGGCTCGGGTTGATATCTGTTTTCGCGTTGCGGTTCGGAGATCGGTTCGAACGTCTGCTAATTCTCTGGATTGGAACAGCATCCCTGCCCTTCCTCCTTCTGGACAGCTACCACCAAGCACGTATCGTCTACGACCTCCCAATTCCAGTACTGGGCTCTGTCGCCGTGCTCTTCTCTCTGCCTCAGATAGGAACCAGGAATATCCGGTGGCCCGGGTTTTTGATAGTCCTTCTACTCGTTCTCAGCGCGACCTACGCTTTGCAGAGTATCTTATTCCTCTAATCTCTGGTTGTTAATACACGAATGTATCCTTGGCATCCTAAAGGACGCTTTGCGGGCAGATAACAATATGAATCCATGTTATGAGTCCTAACCTCTTACCTTGCGGATGGCTATCCTTCAGCAATCCTACGGTAGGTTCGGGGGAGCGGAGCGGCTAGCCTTCTCGCACTACGTTCAACTGAAGAGAATGAACAAGGATGTGACCCTGTTCTACGAGGGAAGAGTGTCTCCTGGCTGGAAGAAGAGACTCCAAGGAGAGCCGATCCAATCGATTCCCAGTGGAGTCGCGAGTAATCCTCGGGGGCTGAAGCATCTCATGGAGTTTCTCCGCAAGCTAAACGACTATGACAGAATCATAATCCATCATCACGTTGAACCCATACTGGCCTTCTACCTCTCCAAACTTCTGGGCCCCAAGATCATCTGGTACTCAGGATCTGTCTTCGAATTACCCTGGGAGAAGACCATCACAGGAGAGGATTATCGGAGAATCAGCACGACGGTAAAGAGAACAGGCTCAGAATTCTATGGAAGCCTCTTCTCCAAACTCCTCCTCTCCGATCCACTATACGGTCTAACGGTACAACTCGCAAAATTTGTCGATATCAAAACAGCCCGTGGATTCGGAAAGATCATTGGGAACAGCCTCTTCCTCTCCAACTTTCTAGCGCGAACATACGGGCTCAAAGAAGTCCCTCCGGTTGCCTACCCGGGTCCAGACCCACTGTTGGAAAAATTGTCATCAGCTCCACCTGTGAAGGAACAGGACTACATGCTGGCAGTTGGGACCCTCATTCCCCTGAAGAACATCGAAGGGTTGATCCTTTCCGCAGCTAATGTCCGATCATCCAAGGTTGTCCTGGTGGGAGACGGTCAGGAGAGGGGTAGACTGGAAGAACTTGCGGAGAAGGTACATGTGCCCATCGAGTTCAGAGGAACTTTCGACGAAGAAACCGATCTAGCCAGGGCATATTCTGAGTGCAAGTTCCTAGTCCATTTGTCCCTGTACGAGCCATTTGGTCTAACGCCGGTAGAAGCGGGGCTATTCGGGAAGCCCTCCATCGTGACGAACCTCGGAGGCCCCCCCGAAGTTGTCATGGAAGGTGTTACAGGGTATGTCGTCAATCCAAGAGACCATCAGTACATTGGAGCAAAGATGAACGCGCTTCTAGCAGACGACGAGAGATGGGCCAACGAGCCAGAGAGAACATTGCACGAAAGTTCACGCTAGAAAAATCTACAAGGAGCCTCTTGGACGAGATTGATGGGTAGATGCGCGACGTTTATCGGGCACCAGTCTACTTTGTACTAGTCGCGTCAGAACGACCTGACAGTTTACCAAGGCGAGCGATCGGATCTTGAAAACTAGGAATTTCTACGCGCTCCTTGTCATTTCAATTATGATCATGGCCACCATGGTCATAGTTCTCAGAGGAAAAAGCCCGCAACAAACCGTGCTGCAGGTTTCCGGGCTAAATAGCCTTGATTCCTCGTACTATGTTGCGCCGGGTAGCACCATTTGGCAAGACGACCTCAACAACGCTTCACAGTGGCATCTTAACTACCAGACAAATACAACCCAAGTCAGCCTAGGGGCAAATGGGGCCTTACAGGCAAACGCGACATTTGCATCAGAAGCATACTCCCGGGCCGTTCGGATCTCTCGTTCCATGAACTTGCCGTTATCTCAAAGTCCAGCCATTTTCATCACATTGAAGGCAAGCGTGGGAATACACTATGGAATTAGGATCACAGGGGAAGATTCCTCAAACACACCGTTCAACGCTTGGTCGGAGTCGTCATATCTTCAACACAGGAAAGGACAGGGAGAATTCGAGAACTTTACGATCAATCCTATGGTAGAAGCCTACAAGGTTAACGGAGTTTTTCCTTCGCCCGGTTCATTCATTACTAGCCTACTATTCTACATGGAGGCTGGGGCGGTGCAAGCCGGCGAGTTCTCATTGGAAGTATCAGGAATAAGGGCGGTTAGCCTCAATCAAGTTCCCTTCAACCCTACTACTCTTGTGTCAGCAAGCATGACCGGAATAGTGTTGAATGTGAATTTGACCAATTCTCTCGGATATGGGGACAATCAATTTTTCAACGGATACGTAGACTACTTCCTTAGCGGAACGCCGAGCCTCACCTATACTGTCTATTACCTGCACGACTTGACCGTACTAGGACAAGGATTTGATTATCTAGCTGGTACGACGAGAAGTTATCAGATTGCCGTCTTTGAGATAAATAAGATCAATAGCTATCCTCCGTTTCTTGCGGGCAACAATTCGTATTCGATTGTTCTTGCCTCAGAGCAAGGATCTTTTCAATCGTTTCAACTTTCTGGCTTTTCTGTGAGATACCTCAGTCAGGGTCTCTCATCAAATCCTGTCGATCCCGATGCTACCGCGGTCCTCGCGTATTATATCGCGTTTTTGTTCGTGACCCCTGTCGTCATTGTAGTTCTCTTCTCAAGAATCCTTTCGAAGGAATCGAAGCATGAATAGATCTGGCTACGCCGTTCTGCTATCAGGATTGGTCTTGCGTCTTGGACTCGCTCCGTTAACTGGACACCCATATGATACTGGTCTGTTTGTGACCTCGCAGAGACTCTACTATGAGAATGGGATTCTAGACCTCCGATATTTTCCCACAGTTCCCCTGCTCTACTACATTCAGTTGGCCTTCTACGCCCCATATGCACTACTTAGATTGATCGGCATTCCCGACTTTCAATTCTTCTATCACACTACACTGATGATAGAAGGACTTTTTCTGAAACTTCCGTTGATTCTTTGTGATGTTGGAATATTTCTCGTTCTGCTGAAGTTTACAGGAAAGCTGTTTCCGGCTACGCTATTCTTCCTAAACCCCTTCCCGATATATCTGTCAGCTGTTTGGGGAACCTATGACTCTCTAATGCTCTTTCCTCTAATCTTGGGAATCTACTTGTACCTTCAAAACAATAACGCCTTGGCTGGTATTGGATTTGTTCTATCGGGACTTCTCAAGCTCTTTGGGTTTTTCGCATTTGCAATGATTTTCTTCGAAACACTCGTTCGCAGAAGATTTCGCCAAGAACTATTACTTGGCTTCACTAGCGCGCTGACCCTGACCGCCCTTGTAATGCTTCCCACATTTCTCTTTGGCGGCCTCGAAGGCTTCCTCAACGGCTTAGTTTTCCGTTTCATAGGGTTGGGAAGACCGAGTGCTGGCGGCGCTAGATGGAACCTTTTCGAAGTTTTGTTCAATATCAATCCCGCCGGAATCTTCCCGACTGTTCCCATCATAGCTGCTGCAATCTGCGTTGGTTATGTCTTCGAGACGAAGAAAGGCAAAAGGCGAGATATTGCCTTGATGAAATGGACACTTGTGGGCGCGATAGGTTTTGCTCTATTTTCCGCGTCGGAACCGCAATGGCTTTCTTGGCTTGTGCCAATTGGAATCCTGTATGGTCATAGCGTTGGAAAAAGCGGACTTCAATACTTTTCGTACATCTTTGGCGTTGTGCAAACATTTCTGACAATGACGCTATTGCAGAATACCGGATACTTATTGCTAGGAACAGGGTACGTTTTGGTTGGCTACGTTGAAAATCTTCCTAGCGGGAGTTTACTCTATGTCTCAATAATGACCTTCATGGTGGGGATGTTTTCCTGTTATGCTTTTGTCGAGCGCTTCCGCTTGTTTAGAATAGAAATCGTACCCTTGACCGTGCTAATTTACCTTCAGGCATATTTCTGGATCGTAATTGTTGGAGTCGGCAGAGGTATATGGGCCACATCGATGATAGTCTTTCCGAAGTTGAGAAGTCGACCTCAGGTTGCGAAGCCGGTCAGGTTCAGGTTCGAGGTTGCTGCAATGACTCGGGTCATCATCAGCGCTCAAGCCGAGTTCTCGCTATCGATAGTAGGAATTCAAAACCTGTAACATCGCTGAGTTGAGTGGCTATTGTACAAATATAATTTTCATGGCTTATTCTCCCTTTCATCAAACACATCCTATTTCGATGGACTGCTTCGGTCATTCAGAAGCGACATGGACGGAAAAATCAGGCTGAGTTTTCTACTGGATAGCAATTTGAGAGTCTCCGCCGAAGGAAAACCAAATGTCAACATGATGCTCTATCGGAATGCTCAGGACAATTCTATCGAATTTAGCTACCCTTGGATAGTACCAGTCGTCGCCAAGCTGGTGTTTGCCGACGATTATCTGAGTTACACGTTTAGCTTCAACAAGAACTACTTGCGATTTTCCAAAATCGTCGCAGAAGGATGGGAACTCATCGACATATTCCGCAGTCTAGTACAGATTTCCCTGATAAAGGTCGGAATGTACATGGTTCATGGAGCCGCTGTCAGCTTGGGTGAGGAGGGAATCCTCGTGCCCAGCTTTGGGAACACTGGGAAGACCACGACTTCGTGGATGCTTGCAAAAAGAGGGGCTGAGTTTCTCACCGATGAATTTGCCATTCTAGATTCACAAGGACATTGCTACGGATTCCCATGCAGTTCCTTGGTCTCCGGCGCGCTAGTCAAAGCAGCCGACTTACGGTTGACGAGAAAACAGGGTGCTTCGCTATGGCTCAGAGAGTTGATGTCCAAGATGCTGTCCACACGATTTGCCCCTGGGGGAATAAAGCTCTATCCGGATCAGATTTTCAAAACACGTGATGAGGCTGCAATCACAAGAATAGTATTCATCCAGAAGGGATTCGACGACATTCGAACGGTTGACCCTGATGAAGCCATCAATCTACTTACGGCCGTTCAGGATTACGAGATGAACTGGAGAGCGAATCCCTACATCATAGCTCAATCTTTCTTTCGCCCCGACTTCAACTCTCGCGACCTGTCCTCGAAAGAGGCAGAAATAATGCGGTCGATAGTTTCGAGAGCCAAAGCCGCATACCTTGTGTCCTCTTCCAATGGATCACACTTCGAATCCATCGAAGAGATTGCAAAAATGCCGAGCTGGGGACCTCAGAGGCCAGGTTCAGCTCATACCGAGCATCGTTCAATATTGGAAAAAGGTCAGGGAATGGCACAGGGTTCTCAATCAGAGCTAAACTTACGGCCTCCCCCGTCTTCAGCATCCGAGACATAATGCGAGATCCACGGGTCTGCGATAGGAGAATGATCGCCAAGTACGACAGCGCTCTTCTGGGTCTAGGTTTACCGATGAGATTCTATGAGACAAAGCCGAGGAAACGGTAGCGGTCCATGAGAAATGGGCTTAGCTGGATAGGGGTCGCTCCGCGTCATGCGACCGCTAGAGCAACAATTTCATTCGCCTCTAGTATTCTATAGGGGGTTCTAGGTTGCCCAAAAGGAGATGCAATGTCCCTCTCAGAAAACTTGGACAAAGTTGGACGGAATTGACGGGGTCACAGAAGGCCGACGAGATTAGAGAGACAATTTACACTCTCTACCTCAAAGGGTTCAACGTGCGCGAGATCGCCAAAGCAGTGGCTCTTCCCAAGAGCAACGTAGCCTATCACCTCAGCATCATTCGTAAACAGAACACTGCTTGGTTCGACAAGAACGTCGATCCCGAAGGTCGACGGCGCGCCCTTACCAAGGAGCTTGCTGACCAGATCGGAGAGACCATTCTAGAGTCCTGGATACTTTACGATATGGCTCTGACCTGCCTCAAGGATGTTCTCAAAACAGACAAGGACCCGGCGGGCGCGTTTGGCATCTGCAACTCCTATATTCGCACGATTCTCAGCAGCCTACAACAGTACCGTCTATGTCTTCAAGTGGTGGCGCCTAGCATGGACGATGTCTCGCTGCACGACATGATGGACAAGCTGGGGAAGGAACAGGAGGAGATACGGATGAAAATGAAGGTGATAGGTCTTCCTCCACAATCTATGTGCTGGGAATACCAAGGAACGAAATTCATCTATGTGCTGGATTCTCAATGGGAAGACCGCTCCGTTGGTGGCCTAGGTTCCCCCCAAGGTTCAGGTGGTGCCTACATTACAGCATCGAAAGGACCGATGTCCCACTGTATCATAATCCCTTCTCGCAGTACCGAACCAAGCCCGTATGAGAAGTGGGCCAGACTAGCAGGCTACGGGTTGCAAATGAGCAGCGCAGGGAAATTCCTTCCGACGCAAGTCAGCGACGTGACGTTCCCGTTGAAGTCTCGATATGCCCTAAGGCCTCCAGCGGAATACATCAAGTCTCGGATTCGAAAGACGTGCGAGTTGTATCCAAGAGCGGGTAGTGTTACCAACGAATTAGATGTTGGCTTGGTGACGGCTCTCGCAAATACCTCATTAGGCGCAGACGCAGACTATCAACCGGCATACCACCCTATCTCCCGTGATGATATCATCTTTGAACTTGAATCTACGAAAAGGAACGGGGAAGTTCACATCGAAGGAATGAAGGTTGATTTCTCAGATAAGCGATCCTCTTCGGACTCTTCCTCCTAGTGGCAATGTAGACAACCGCCCATTAGATCTGTTTTCGCATCATGGGTTTCCCGCGTAAGAAAAATGGGGGGGATCTCGCTCTGACAATGGCGCTTCTAGCTCCAGCTTATTGTGAAGCTGGGAACGGTGCCTGACGATGGGCTAGCGTAAGTGAGACAATACTCATACGAGCCTGCGGATATTGTCACCGGTGTTCCTGTTGTTAGCGCTGTTCCAGGTGTGCAGGGAGAATTCGTGTTGATGAACGATGTGAGGGTTAGTGACGTGTACCCCGTTGGAAGCGTGAAGCCGGGCGTGTCGCTTCCCCCCGTCGAGGTGAACACGGCGACCGGCCCGGGACACTGCAAGGTGACGGTTCCGCTTGTTCCCGAAAAGATAGTGGCAGGTGAGGCTGCCAATGTTGCACTCGCGCAAGTTGTGGACAACGCTGGGGTTGTCACCGTGACCGATGGAACGTTGTGGCTGAAAAGCGCTGTTAATCCGTAAGCTGTCCCCGAGGTTCCGAGTACGACTAAGGCGATTACTCCCAAGAGCTTTCGGAGAGAGAGGGTTAGCGTTCTCATCTAGGACACTTCACCAAGCTTGCCATCTGCTATGTTGTCTCTATATAGGCTTCTCAACCTAGTTCGAAGGATTGTTTCCGCGAAAGTTGCCTGCGGGCACGGCCATGGCTCAGGACAGCACTGGACCCTTGACGATCAAGGTTTCCCGCGAGATGGGTGCCGAGAAGGTCTGGGCCCACCGCAAAATCTCGCTTGAGAATGGTTCGGGAATCGCCTAGATAGATCGAGATATCAGCTGAGCTACGCAGGCCCAGACTGTGTCGGAATAACGAGGCTTCTATTGTTCGCTGCCTGTCGAAGTCTCGCTGTCCTTATTATCCTGGCCGAAAATGGAGCTGGTATCCGAGAAGGTCGAGCTTGTTTCGGTTGACGAAGACCCGAAAAGGGAATTGTCTGAAGGCATCTGCCAGGACGGTAGCGTTGTGTCTGGGTTCGGCGCGGTATTCGCAGACTGTGTCTTCGTCGCGGATTTTGCTTTCTTTTCTTCCTTGACGTATACTATTACGATCTTGTATGACTCGTGACAGCTCTTGCATCGTCCAGCTTGGACAACTCTCTTGAGCTTTAGACTACGAGTCTTGCAGTTGGGACAGTCGATGAAACGGCTTCTTGCAACTGGTTCTTCTTGGTTGACGGTCTTCATCTGCTCAGTGCCTCAGCTCGATTATCACGACATAGCCATTCTGTAACCAGTGCGCTAGACTAGTCGTCACCTCTTCCCTCAACTTCGAAGATGAACATGTACTTGATCGACCTATCCGTAACGTCGGGCATCGAAATTGGGAAATATTCGGTAGTCCCGGATTCTACCGGCGTTGGTTTTAACATCCTTAAAAGTAACATAGCACGGAAAACTGGTTATCAAGGAAAGGTTCGAAGTTGAGCCAGCCGAGCAGTTCTTTTTACGATAGGGCGAAGTCGCAGACTAATCTCCAGGAGAAAGTCATGCTCCTCATTCCAGGATTTCACGGATACAAAGAGAAAGAAATCCGCCGTGAATCAGATAAACTTCTCCGAAACCAGATCTATCAGAAACTGTCCAGCGCAGAATCACAAGCGAAAGACACTTACAGGTCCCTGGTAAACCAGGGCATCAACGACACGTGGGACGACACGGACCATCTCATGGCCCGGCTTGATAGGGTTGTTGAACGGATCAACCATTCCGAGTACGGTTACGCCGGCTTCTTTGATGTCACAAAAGTCAAAGAGCCTGACTTGGACCGAATGATGGACTATGATTATCAACTCTTACAGATGACCGACACCGTAACAACTGTCATTCAGGGGCTCAAAGATTCCGTGGACAATGGACATGTTCAGGACGCAAAGGGCAAGATCTCCGACGCGATGAAGGCAGTGGACGCACTCGAAACCGCGTATAACGGCCGCAAAGACGTAATCCTAGGAGTCCAGCAATAATGCCACAAGTCATAGAATGGCGCGGAGCAGGCCCAGACGATATCGTCTGGCGATACCCAGTAGAGGAAATAACAAACGCCGCTCAACTGGTAGTTCACGAGTATGAGACAGCAGTCTTCCTGAGAGACGGCAAAGCCTACGACGTCTTCCCGCCAGGACGGCACACCATTACAACACTCAACCTACCTCTCATAACCTCAGCATACCGAATATTCTTCGGTGGCAAGACTCCATTCACCGCTACGGTGATCTACGTCTCCACGAAACAGTTCGCTGGCAAGTGGGGAGCAAAGGCCCAGACAACAGAGCTAGCTCCGCTGATGGTTCACGGAACAGCCTGGCTTCGGATAACAGACTCGAACCTGTTCGTTAACGAAGTCGTTGGAGGACAAGGCGCCTTCTCCACTCCGCAAGTGGACGATTTCATCCGGGGATTCATCAACGAACGAGTCATCGATGAAATGTCCAAGTATGATCTTCAAACCGCGTTCACCCAGCTTGACAAGGCATCGGTCACTGTAAAGGTCAACATTAACGATGCTCTGAAAAGAATCGGGACCGACCTTGTTGATTTCAAATTCGAAGGAATCGATACCTCCGACCAGTTCCGAGACAGACTATTTTGGATTAAGCAGAAGGCAGCCACCTCAGACGTACTTAGGATGGAGACAGCTAAGGACATCGGAGCAAGCCTCAGCACATCTTCAGGCGCTGGACTCGGGTCGGGAATGGTCCTCATACCCCAGGTGATGAACGCGCAGATGCAACCCTCTGTGCAGCCTCAGGCAGCACTCGTCGCATGCCCCAAGTGCGGAAACGGCGTTCAACAGGGCGCTCGGTTCTGCCCTAACTGTGGAGCGACCATCTTCGTCCCTCCAGCTGCACAAGCCATGACGCCTTGTCCCAACTGCGGAAAACCGGTCGCTGCCGGGACCAAATTCTGTCCCGAATGCGGGCAAAAGATGCAATAAGACATCCATTTTCTCGGCTCGCAGTCCAACCTGACCCCTTGTGATAACTACGAGTACGAATTACTCAGCGTTATCTCATTTCAAGACAAGGGTATAAGAATCGGGCCGACGAAATGATCCTGTTCCTGAAAGGTTACTAGAATAGCCATGATAAAGAAGCTGGACGGGCAGTTCGTCGTTCCGGGAGTAAAGCTTGGCGTTGTAGAAGAGTTCATGCCCGGCCGAGGAACAACCGAGGTAGACGGGACGGTCTACTCGGCTGCGACTGGAGTAGCCGCAGTTGACTCCACCCGTCACATAGTTTCGGTAAAAGCCTCAGCCGGACCCCCAGTCGTCCCTGAAGAAGGCTCTACAATCATCGGTGTCGTCGAAAAGGTCCAAGAGAAAATGGCCATCATCAACATCGTGGTAGTTGATGGCCACAAGCTGCAACCGCCATTCACAGGCATGTTGCACATCTCCAACTCCAGTCCGAGATTCGAGCGGTTCATGGGCGATGTCTGCAAACCAAACGATATTATCCGGGGCAAGGTGATCGATGTAAGTCAGCGTATACCTAAACTGACAACTGTCGGGCGGGACATGGGCGTGATCAATGCCTACTGCTCCCGGTGTGGTGGCGAGCTCGTATTATCCGGAAGAATTCTCCGTTGCACGCTATGTCTAAACGTTGAGAGAAGAAGGTTGGCCGAAGACTTCGGAGTTGGAGGAAACGTGCCAAGTTGAAAGTTAACATCTTGAAAAAATCAAAGGGATTCCTCAAGGTCGAAGTCGAAGGAGAAGGCCATACTTTCGGGCATCTTATGCAAGCCGCGCTCTTGGAAGACAAGACCGTTGACTGGGCAGGCTACGACCTTCCCCACCCACTCTTCACCAGACCAATCATAACATTGAGAATGAAGGGTGAGTCGTCTGCCGAGAAAGCGTTGGAGCGAGCCGCGAAAAAAGTCCACGCGGATACTGATGAGTTCATAGAAAAGTTCAGTGCAGCAGTAACAGCCGAAGCTGAAAGCTAAGCCCTGGGGGGACCGCCCTCTGCCATCGAAGGGCATCATCTTCGATTTTGATGGCACGCTATACGGAGACTGGAGACTCTGGATCTCCCTAATCGAAGAGACACTTCGAGAATTCAATCTCTCGATTACAGCCTACGAAGCTCTCGAACAGGCAAGAAACGAGATCAGAACAGGTGGAGCAAGGGAAACCGTCAAGATAAGTGGAATAGCAGTCTCCCTCGCCAGAGAACAAGGACTTGAACGCGATGAGGAGGTCCGGTCGAGACTTTTCGAGAAGCTAGACGCCAAAATGGATGAGACAGGGCCTGGAAATGATCTCATCATGCTTTTGGAACAGCTAAAGGAGAAGGGGATTATCATGGGCATCGTGACCTTTGTCCGAAAGACACGCCTCACACGACGTTTGGACATGTGGAGACTTGCAGACTACTTCCAATGCACAGTCAGCCCGGAGCAAGTTGCGGAATTCAAACCATCGCCGCAACCATACCTCAAAGCTATCGAGGACTTCCACCTCGCGCCAAAAGAGTGCGTTGTGGTTGGAGATGAGCCTGTGGATATGCTGGGCGGAAAACGCGCCGGTACCCGAACAATCGGGCTACCCCAGGGATTCTATTCGCGAGAAGAATTGGAGGGGGCGGGAGCTGACTCGATAATTGCCTCTCTCAACGCGCTACCAGATATCCTCCTCAAATGACACATTGAATAGCGCAACGATTGTTCTTGTTTCAAGGTATTCCTAACTTGAACGATCAGGATATTGGAAGGATTCTGACAAACACCGGACTCGCTCAGTTCGGAGACTCCCTTCTGAACTTCGCCTACTCAGTAGCCCTAACAGAAACCACGGGTCGACCACGAGGAATAAAGGTCCAAGATAAGATCCTTGCAGATGCCGCGGCAAAAGCTGGATTGAGGAAGCGCCTGCCGAGAAGAGTGGGCCGAGGAGATGTAGCTAACAGTTTAGAGGCATTGCTGGGGCACGTGTGGTTGCAGAAGATGATCACACTTGAGGAGATCGTATCATGTCTCAAACTAGAAAATCTTGACCCCAGCAAGAACTTCTCAGTCTTAGCGGATCTAGCTCTGTGGAAGCTTAGAAAACAATCATGACGGGGAAGCTTACCATCAAGAAAGAGATCAGGACACTAGGACTCGACCTATGCAACTCCAGACGTTTGGTGGGTGCGGTCGTAAGGGGTGGCGTTTACCTAGACGGAGTTCTGGTCTTTCCGTCAAATCCCATTCCAGAGAGCAGGTCAATTGCATCTGCGATTCTTGGGACGAGATTTTTCCCGGAGCTTAGGCTGATCATGACGCACGATCCCAAGGCGCGGATCGACCCTGGGGTCATCGAGAAGTGGACCAAGCTGCCAGTAATCCAGATCGACGCAGCGAGAAGAAGAAACCCTGTCAGCTTCAGATCATACCGAGTTGGAGGGAAGGAATTGCAGGTAAAGAGTTCCCTACCGCCCGGGATCCTTCGGGAAGTACTCTCCACAACTTGGACAACTGGAATGCTTCCTGAGCCCTTACGCATAGCCCACTTACTCGCAAGGTCTCGATTTTTCGGGAAAAACACGCGTTTTCAAGCTAACAAATAAATTCGTCGCCGAGGCCTATAAGAGGCGAACGTGTTTTGCAGTTCTGTCCGAAATGCGGGTCCACGCTTCTACCCGCCAAGAGAGAGAAGAAAGTGTTCATGGCCTGCGGAAAATGCGGCTATACAAGCAACCGCGGCGATAAGCAAGTCAGTAGGCTGGCCCACGAGAGAGAGAAGATCGTCGTCATAGGGCGCGAAGAACAAAAGATACGGACCCTTCCGAAGGCCAAGGCTGAATGCCCGAAATGTAACAATCACGAGGCGTTCTACTGGCTCGTTCAGACGAGGGGTGGCGACGAGTCCTCGACCCAATTCTTTAGATGTACCAACTGCGGAGCCACATGGCGGGAGAACAGCTAGAATTGCTAGAAAGCTCAATAGCGGAAACATCGGTCAAGAAGGAAAAGCCGGCAAACCCCATGTTCAAAGCCACCATGAACGACGCTCGTCTATTCCGCAATCTAATCGGAGCAATCTCAAGCCTGATCGAAGAAGCCGACTTCAACGCATCACCCGATGGAATCAAGCTACGATCCATGGACCCCTCCCACATAGCCATGGTCGACTTCGAATGGCCCAAAACAGCCTTCGACACCTACGAGTGCACGGCCCCAACCAAACTGCGCCTCAGCGTCTCGAACCTCCTCAAACTATTGAAGAGGACAAAAAGTGACGAATCCATTGAGGTCGTTTATGATGATGCGAACAAGAAGCTAAACATCACCCTCAAGGGTAGCATCGTCAGGAAATTCATAACACCAACCCTCGAACCTTCCACCGAAGAAGTTCCAACGCCAAAAGTCCCGTTCAACGCGAGAGTCAAGATTACAGCAGCAAGCTTGCGAGACATTATCGATGATGCACAGTCCATAAGCGACAATGTCAAGTTCGAAGTAACCCAAGAAAAATTTGTCGTTAGGGCAACAGGCGAGTTGACTAGTGCGCTGATAGAACTCGACAAGGGAAGCGATGCCATACTCGAACTCGATGTGAAGGAACCGGCGAAGGCAACCTACAACCTCAACTATCTCGGAGAAATAATACGAGCAGGCTCAGGAGCCTCAGAAGTCACATCTCTCGAGTTCTCCACCAACATGCCAATCAAAGTCGAGTTCGAAATGCCTCAGCAAGGAAGGCTTCTTTATTATCTCGCCCCAAGAATAGAAGCCGAATAAGAAGAACCTGATGTTAACAAGGGCTGACCTGGCCAAATACCCCTTCCTCAACGAAGCCTCAGACTACATCAAAGAACTAGGAATCTCCATCGAAGACATCGCAACACCCGACTTCAGCCCAGTCCTAGAAAGAGCAGAGAAACGGCTGGAAGAAGCTCTCTCAAAAGGAAGAGTCTCAAACGAGTTCGAAAACGAAAACGCTGAAATCCTCTCGTTCCCAGTCTCCAACCTAATCCTCAGCCTTACAGGGGAGGAGAGAGCGCAGAGACGATTCGCGCTCGCAGAAGCCAAGAGAGCCTACGACCTGCTCCGACAGGAAAACCCAGAGAAACTAGACTACATCGCACGAACGACCTTCGGGTGGAAGCTAAAGAAAATAGATGCTCAGCCCGGAAAGAGATTCTACGATTTCGCCATCTCACTCGCCGACTACCTGAGAAACTCGGTTCATCTCAAAGAGCCGCGATGGAAACTGCCCAACAGAATTCTCGACCACGGCCAGGTCTACGCGACCCGAGAAGAACTGGCCCGTCTGCTCGAAGAAGAAGTAAGGACAAGAATAGTGGACCGGACGGGAAAGCTTCCCGGTGAAGTACCGAAGCTCTTGCAGCCGAAAGTCGAGCGGACCCGAGGACTCATCACCAAATGGCTGGGCATCCCATCCCACTACGAACTTCCACAAGTACCAACGCCCGAGGCAATGCCTCCATGTGTCAGACATCTCATAGACAATCTTGCAGAGGGGAAAAATGTGCAACATATGGGCCGATTCACCCTCGCATCATTCCTTGTCAATATTGGAGCGGGAGAAGAGGAGATCGTCAAGACATTCAAGCCTGCCAGCGACTTTTCAGAGAGAATGACCAGATACCAGGTCGAGCACATCGCCGGAAAGCGAGGCGGAAGAACAAAGTATACCTGTCCAATGTGCACGACCCTCAAGACGCACGGAGTCTGTTACAAGCCGGACGAGATCTGCGGGACGATCCGAAACCCATTGAGCTACTATAAGCGAAAGGCTAGAGTACTGACCGGACGGGGGCCGAAACGTGAACCCAGCTGAACAAGCCATCAGACAGAAGTTTCAACAATACTACCTTGACCCGAAAAGACAGCTGGACCCACCTCCAAGCCCAGCGGAGAGAGAGTACGGGTTTCTTCTCTTCAACGGAAAGTTCATGGTTAGACACCGCTCTTTCAAAGACCCTGGATCACTCCTCAGAGCTGTCAGAGATCTCGTACCATTGCATGTCTACTTCTCCACCGCCTACTATCGCGAACCCACGGCACCGATGGAAGAGAAAGGATGGACAGGCGCCGATCTGGTCTTCGATATTGACGCGGACCATCTCAACACACCATGCAAACCGGACCATGACAGCTGGAAATGCAAAGCCTGCAGCACAGCAGGAAAAGGAGGAGCTCCAAAGCTCTGCCCAAAATGCAAGAATGACCGAATGGAGGAACAGACGTGGCTCTGTGATAGATGCCTCCAAGAAGCGAAGGAGGAAACCGCAAAGCTACTCGAGATGCTTTACGCCGATCTCGGAATAGACCATGAAGACACGAGACTATTCTTCTCAGGACACCGGGGCTACCATGTTCACGTTTACTCGAAACAGACCTCACAGCTCGGAGAAGAAGAACGCAGAGAAATCGCCGACTATCTCTTAGCTCAGGGATTGGATCCACAACTACACGAACTAGAAGAGACTACTGTCGGCGGGACAAGGGTAGCAGAAGGCCCACAACTGGGTCAGCCAGGTTGGAGAGGACGAATCGTGGCTGGAATCTATGATATTCTCGGAAGCGAGATCGACCAGATAGGCTTGACCTCGACCCAGGTCAGCGCCCTGAAGTCCTGGGACAGGGAAGACCTGCTCAGGAAACCATTCTGGAGTTCCGTGAAGGGTGTCGGAATGTCCACATGGAAGACCCTAGTGGCAAGGGCCGTCGAGAAAAAATCGGCAAAGATAGACTCGGTCGTGACAACGGATATTCACAGACTAATCAGAATGCCTGGAACCCTCAACGGCCACACAGGATTGCTGGCGATGAAAGTTCCCGAAGAAAGACTCGACGAGTTCGACCCGTTCACAGAACCCGTTGCGTTCCAGGGGGCGATGAAGGTCAAGGTCAAAGAGTCACCAAGCTTCAGACTAGGAGAAGAACGGTTCGGCCCATATCGCGACGAAATCGTCGAGTTGCCCTCGGCCGCCGGCATGCTTCTTCTCTGCAAACATCGAGCAGAACCCACCGCCTAAACCACTATCAAGATATTATTAGCCCGTCAACGAGCTACCCCATCTTACAAAGAGATGCTGTGCCACGGCCACTATCTACGATGAGACCATTGAAGCATGGCGACGAGAGTTCCACAGCCCCGACCTACAAGAGCTTAGGCCCGAGTTCTTTCGAGACGTAGCAGCATATGTCCGAAGATTGAAGGAAGCCCAGAGAAATCTAGACCAACGATCCCTCAAAGCCATCCTTCTCGACGAAGAAACAAAGCGGATAGAACGACTAGCAGTCCAGCTCGTCGACCGGAGAGTCGCGAAAATCTGGAATGCATCCCAGACGAACACCCAATTCACGGCTCACTCCTCCGAGAAGTGGGCCCAGGAAGAACTCTCCACTCTTGCCCGCCACTATAGAAAGTTCAAAGAAGACACAGTTCAAGGAATAGAGCCCTCTAACTCTCCAGAGAAAAAGAAGGACAACCTACTACTTCGATTCATCAAAGACATGCCCTCTATCATAGGCGTCGATCTGAAAACTCACGGACCATTCATCAAAGAAGACATCGCCGTCCTTCCCTACGAGAATGCTGAGAGCCTAATACGACAAGGCACAGCAGTCGAGGTAAGACCAAGCCACGGGGGATAATGGATAAAAGGACGCCCCGCCCCCAAACCAGCCTTCCCCCCCACGGTGAAAGAAAAAACGAAGTATCCAAAAGAGATCAACACCTACTGCCCCAAATGCAAACACCACACAGCACACGCCGTCGCAGTCTACAAAGCGGGCAAACAGCGGACCCTATCGTGGGGAGCCAGACGACAAGAAAGACGAAAACACGGCTACGGCGGACAGAAATTCCCCGAGCTGAAACGCACAGCCAAAACAACCAAGAAAGCGCTTGTCAAACTGAAATGTCGAACCTGCAACTATACAATTGAGAGGCTTGGCATCAGGCTGAGAAAACTGGAGGTCTCTAACTAACCCTTGCGATGGGAACTAATTCCAAAGCCCCGAAGCATATTCCTAAAAGTCAAATGCCCAAAGTGCGCGAATGAACAGGTAATTTTCGAGAGAACCAGTAACTATGTGAAATGCACCGTATGCGATGAGCTTCTAGCCCAACCAACAGGTGGAAAGGCAGAGATCAGAGGAGAAATATTACAGCCCCTCGCCTAGAGGGAACTGGGAAGAATCGAGTTGAGTAGCCAGGCTTCACAAGCGCTAATGCCGGAAGTCGGCGACCTAGTTGTTACAACTGTAACCAGAGTCGAAGACTACGGCGCATACGTGAAGCTCGACGAGTTCAGCGGGATCGAAGGTTTAGTCCATATTTCCGAGATATCCACTACTTGGGTCCGGAATATCAGGGAACACGCGCGACAAGGTCAGAAGCTAGTTCTGAAGGTCCTCCGAGTAAGCTCCCAGCGCAACCAGATCGATCTCTCCCTCAGAAGGGTAACGGGGAGAGAGAAGTCGGAGAAGATGCTGGAATGGAAGAAGGAGCGTAAAGCCGAAGCGATCTTGACGAGCGCGGCTGACAAGCTGAAAAAGTCGGCCGAAGATGCTGAGGATATCAAGAAAATTCTCCTGGACAAGTTCGGTGGACTCTACTCTCCGCTCGAAGAAGCATTGGACGAGGGTCCTGAAGTACTCGTGAAGGGCGGCCTCACCGAGGAATGGGCTCAGGCGATAACCGAGGTTACCAAGAGCAAGATCCGACTCGAGAGGTCAAAGGTGCGAGGAACCGTCGCAATAACCTGCCACAAACCAGGTGGCGTTGGGATAATCAAGCAAGCCCTGATGAGCGCGAAGAAGGTCCGCAAGCCCCGCGGAAGCGAGGTGAAAATCTACTCGATAGGCTCCCCCAAGTACAGGATTGAGGTGGAAGCTTCAAGCTTCGAAGCTGCCGAGAAAACCCTCAGCCTAGCAGTGGAAGAAGCTCTAGGAACTATCAAGAAGGCTGGCGGTGAGGGAAGGAAGCTTGGATGAAATGGCTGATCAGACGATGCCCGAAGTGTTCTAGATACACCCTCAGAGAAACATGTCCAGCCTGCGGGGCCCCAACTAAGAATCCTCACCCTCCAAAGTTCTCGCCAGACGACAAGTACGTTCGACAGAGAATGGAAGGGTCCAGCAGACCCTCAGAAGTCTAGAGAGACCCTCTCACATAAAGGTCAAAGGCTGGGGCATCGTGATGGCGATATCCAACAACTGAGCAGGGTCACCCTGCCACCTGGCCCGGACCAGAACGTATTGCTCGCCTGTAGGCAAAATGGTCCAGGTGTAACTAAAGTGGCCTGCCGTCGCATTGACATTTGCGATGAAATTCCAACTGGTTCCACCGTTAACTGAATCTTCCAGAATGACCGGGATCCTATCGGTCGTAGTATCTACTGGTTTTCCGGTCGATGTAGTCAGTGTTCCGGTGATGGTAGTGTTTCCGCCAGTGGGCTTGACAATTGCCGGGGTGAGCTGGGCCGTCATCAACGGCTGGTCAGGATATTTCACAGAATACACGAGGACGTATGAGGAGGAAGAGGCGAAGTCTTGGACGAAGTAGTGTGGAGAGACAGCGGTATCGTTCGGGTCGCTTGGCCGTCCTCCAGGATAGCTGCTCCGCATAAGCATGCCAAGAACAGTATTGCTAGTTGGGATCTGCACGTTCTGGAAATTGCTGGTGATCCTCTCTGTACTAGTCCTGTTCCCTATCTTCACTATCCGGTAGTAGTCAGATGCGCCAGTTTGGGCG
>WNGN01000693.1_pt1 | contig 21140 bp, 18 predicted proteins | sample 5400561 | NCBI WGS metagenome assembly WNGN01 (sample SAMN13153379, study PRJNA577476) | soil metagenome | isolation source: 115 cm soil or saprolite under Garry oak tree replicate 2 | place: USA:California | collected 2016-06-15 | reverse complement strand
GCAAGACTACCGGGCGTGTCCAAGTTCACGCAGTGGTTGACAACTCCCCGACGATGTTGTCCCACTGCCAGAACGAGTTCGGTCCCCTAGACTACAGGCTAGACTATCATGAGCTTCTCACAGACCCGAAATTGTCCGGAGTGCACATCACCTCGCCTAACGCGACACACTTCGAAGTTGCCTCCGACTTTCTCAAAGCCGGAAAGAATGTTCTGGTCGAAAAGCCGCTCACTCTAAAATCGAAAGAGGCGTACCAGCTAGTACAGCTTGCGAAGGACAATAATCGCGTCCTTTGCACAGGCCATATTCACAGGTTCAACAACGGCGTTAGGGAACTAAGGAGAGCCCTCGCCAGCGACGTCCTCGGCGACCTCTACTATCTCCGATTTGTCTGGACTGGTTTCCTGCCTCCCCAAGGTTTCCGGGAAGTCATAACGGACCTTGCGCCACATCCGTTCGACATCTGCAATTACCTCCTAGACATGTGGCCAAACAAAGTTACATGCAGGGGCAAAGGATACAGGACAAAGGAGAATGAGGAATTGGCTAACATAACAGCGGAGCATGCGGGAGATCTTACCGCCCAAGTCGAGGTTAGCTGGCTAAGCAGAGAAAAGCGGAGAGAAGTGACTGTGGTTGGTAGTAAGGCGGAAGCGTATTTGGATTGCTCTGAACAGAAGGGCGTTCTCCGGACCGCGGAGGGCACCCAGCAGATATCAATAACACCTAGTAACACTTTGAGGGAGGAAGTTGAACACTTCCTGAATTGCATATCCAGCCATCAGGACTCCAAACCCTTTTCCAATCTCTCGGACGGGGTCCTAGGGGCCGGGGTAGTCAGCGTCTTGGAAGCTGCACGTGAGTCCATCCGTCAAGAGCGTACAATGCAGGTCCAGATGCCCCCTGTCCCGGAGATCCCTGCAAAGTGAGAACGAACTCGAGATATTCGGTAATCAAGAAATCTAAGATCGGGAAAGACTCCCGCGTCTACGACCAGGTAAACCTCTACGGCTGCACTATTGGCAAGAACACGAAAATAGATGCATATGTCTACATCGAAGAAGGGGTCACGATAGGTGACAAGTGTAAGATCAGACCGTTCGTTTTCATTCCCACCGGAGTAGCGATTGAGGACGGCGTTTTCATCGGGCCCAACGTCACTTTCACCAATGACAAATATCCCAGGAGCAGCGGTGACTGGTCCCTTTTGAAGACCCGGATCAAAAGATTCGCGTCCATAGGAGCTGGGTGTACCATAAACCCGGGAGTAACGATCGGCGAGAACGCGCTTATCGGGTCCGGTTCTGTGGTTACGAGAGATATTCCCAGCAACGCGGTCGCGATTGGTAATCCGGCCCGAGTCGTTGGCAAGAGAGAACCGCCCAGGTAAGGGACTCGTTTTCGAAAACTCTTGTGATAATCCCAATCTATGGAGAAGCTTCGTCCATAGGGACAGTCCTAAAGAGGTTTGAGCCAGGCGTTGTTGACGAGATTTGTCTGGTGGCTGACAGTCCGTCCCCAAGGACACTCGAGGGGATAGAGGATTCTCGCCAAGAAATCAACGTTCCCATCCATTTGATTCACAATTCTGAGAGGAAGGGAATCGGTTACGCCATCAGGCAAGGATACCACTACGCACTCGACAACAACTTTGACCTAATTGTCGTCATGGCCGGAAACGGAAAAGACGATCCCAGAGAAATTCCCCGACTTACATCACCTATACTGAAAGAAGGGATTGACTACGTCCAGGGATCACGGTTCCTTCCAGGAGGGCGACGGCAAAAGAATCCCTTCCTCAGAAGCATCTTCACGCGTCTCTTTCCAGTCGTCTGGACCTCGATGACCGGTGTCCACTGCACGGAAGTGACCAACGGTTTCAGAGCCTACAAATCCTCGATTCTAAACGATCCTCGAATCAACGTCTCGCAGACCTGGCTCGACAACTACGAGCTAGAATACTATCTGCACTACAAGGCTCTCACACTAGGCTACAAGTTCGCAGAAAGACCAGTCTCGAAAGACTATACCGAAATCAGGAAGGGAAAGTACTCGCACATTTCTCCACTCAAAGACTGGTGGCAGATCGTCGGGCCCGTATTCCTGCTGAAGCTCGGGGTCAAAAAATAGCTTTGAACCCCGCCATCGCGCCACCCGTATTCTTGAGAGGTGAAGAGGAGAGAGAAGTTCGAGTTCTGCGAGAATACGCAGAATTCTGGAAGATACCATATGTTGCCGGTACCTCCCGTGAAAAGAACCAAATTCTCGTTTCATGTGGGATGGTGCCGAGGACCGAAGCCAAAACTCATTCTAGCGTCATCATATTCCCTTCGGGACTGGAGGACGCGAAGAAAATCGCCGAAGAATACGACCTCGCCCTTAACTCAAGGGAAACCATGCTTCGACTCCCAGTTAGTCCCGGTGTCTCCGTTTCAATAAGAACCAAGGTGAACGAGTTCTCAGGACCCGGCATCGAACCCGTAATTAGCGATGGCGAAACACCAGTACTGTACAAGCTGAGTGGTACACGCGTTCATCTATCATCTGTGGATCTAGTTTCCGAGTACGAAAGGCTCGTCGCAGGAGGACTGGAAGAAGTTCCGAGCAGGAAATTTCGTCTTGTTACAAAGATTCCATTCTCATACCGAGCAATACCTTCTTTCATCAGAAATCGGGCCTTCAGGGCTCCTAATTCTGTGACGGAACCAACCGAAGACAAGCTCGTTCCAGTAGAATGTCTACGGGTAATATTTCTAGCAAGCCTAGTTGTCTCAGCGGAATGTGCAGTACCGCGCATAGCCTTCTGGAGGAAGGGAAAGTCGCACGCCCTTGCGATCACCCATGATGTGGAGACAAAACTTGGCCTAGAGGACGGGGCTGGACGTCTTGTCGAGCTTGAATCCAAGCTGGGGGTTCGTTCGACTTGGAACGTTCCCAGCGAGCGATATCCCCTTTCATCGCAATTACTGATCTCTCTGGCAACCGCTGGGGAGGTTGGAGGACACGATACGAAACACGATGGCAGGCTGATTTTCGAGAGCTTCGAGAACAAGGTGGGAAGAGTCGGCAGGTGCAAGTCACGACTTGAGTCCCTTTCAAAGAGAGAAGTCCGGGGGTTTAGGTCCCCTCTACTCCAGCATGGGCGGGAACTCATAGACGCGCTGGGAAAGGCCGGGTTCCAGTATGACTCGTCCGCGCCAAGCTGGGAAGCTCTTTCGCCCACATCCCTCAAGCCCCATGGAGTCGGAACCGTCTTCCCATTCTTCATCTCAAACATGCTAGAGATCCCAGTTTCTCTTCCGCAGGATCACCAACTCATCAGAGTGAGCGGTCTCACTGTCTCCGAGGCAGTTGAAGAGCTGTTTCGAGTTTCAGGGTTGGTCCAAGGCATTGGCGGTGCCTGCGTCCTGCTGGTTCACCCAGACTACGAATTTGGTCAACCAGAGAACAGCGAGGAATACTATCGTCTTCTAGCGAGGTTCAAGTCCGATCCTGAGTGCGAGATTCTGACTTTGGGGGAATTGGCTCGGTGGTGGACTCACCGGGCGAACTCGCAGATCGAGACGGGCAACGGCGACATTTCGATCCGGTATGGGGACAAAGAGTGGTCAGGCGATCTTGAACTTGAGCTAGTGACTGGTTACGGTGGTGATGGATTCAAGATCGTCCGGATCGAGGACAAAATGGAAATCACTTCTCTCCAGAGGGACGCGTCTAGGGAGGAAAAGTTTTCCTGATCAACATCGTCCTTGTTGCTTGGATTCTGGTAGGCCTCATCCATATCGGCATTCCTCTCGCCTACTTCGGCGTGATGGGAAGGTTGGCATCTTCAAGAGGTTACGGCTTGAATCTCTCCAACGAGTGGGAGCCAACAGTCAGCATCATTGTTCCGACATACAACGAGAGCCCGGTAGTAGAGAAGAAACTCCGCAACCTATCAGAGGTTGATTATCCGAGGGATAAGGTCGAGCTGATCGTGGTCGATAGTGCTTCGTCTGATGGTACCGCCAAGCAAGCCAGGAAGGCTTTCGATGAGATGGGATTCAAAGGAGTTGTTTTGGAGGAATCGGAGCGGAAGGGTAAGGCCTCCGGCCTTAACACCGGTTTGAAGCGTGCTTCTGGAGAGCTCATCTGCATCAGTGATGCCGAGTGCCTCTGGAACAAACAGACTCTGAGAAACGCCGTGAAATATCTCTCGGATCCTTCCGTCGGGTCTGTTTCAGGGGTTCATGCGAGTCAGGCGCTAGACGCCAACCTGGCTGTCAGCATGGAGAATTCTTACCGGTCGATCTATCGTGCAGTGAGAATCGGCGAATCGAAAATTAACAGCACTCCCGTCGCCGAGGGGGAGATTCAGCTCTTCCGTCGAGCGGATCTACCTGGATTTGACACTCGAATAGGAGGGGACGATACCGATGCTGCCCTGTCAATGGTGGAGAAGGGGCTCCGTGCGATCAGTGCTGAAGACGTGGTTTTCTTCGAACCTACCCCCAGCGTTTGGGGCGCTCGGTTTCGGCAGAAGATAAGGAGGGGCCAGCACGTGATCCAGGCGTTTCTCGCGCACCGACGCCTCTTCACAAAGAGGTCTACTCGCACAGGAATTATCTTTCCGATGGAGTTCTTCCTATACGCTATCAATCCGATTCTTTTTGTTCCTTTCGTGATCTTGACTATCTGGGTCGTCACAATATTTCCGTTGGTTCTCTATCTTGCATTAGCTGGGCTTGCTCTGGTAATCGGGGTTCCCAGTCTGAGGCAAATGGGAGCGACCTACCTCACTAACAACGTCATCATGCTAGCCGCGTTGTATCAAGAGGCGCGCGGGAACAAACAGTTGACTTGGGAAAAGATCGAAGAGAACCGGCTACAGTGACGATTATCTCAGATTCGAGCATATTGCCAAATGCATCCTTGGATATAGAACTGTCCTTTGTTATCGGGCTAGGATTTGGTTTCCACCCGATTCAGCTTCAGAGTTTATTACGCGCTGTAGCTGTTTCATCATAGTTTAGGGTCCAGAGGGTGTCATGGAGAGCGTAACGTATGTGAGTCCTCGCTACCCTCCTTACATTGGAGGGGTCGAGACTCATGTGTCAGAACTCACCAGCAGGGCTTCAGCTCGATTTCGCAGGGTTTCGGTCGTGACCACGGACCCTTCAGGAGGCCTTCCCTCCACGCAGAACCTAGGGAATGGTCTGACAGTCTTCAGAGTAAGATCCTTCGCACCTGGAGAAAACTACCATTTTCCCACGTCTGCGAGTCTTATCAGGATTCTTCGATCGTGTCGGTCGCCCATCCTCCATTTACACAGTCTACACGATGTTCCGGGACCATTAGCAGCCATCCTAGAAAGCAAGAGTGGTAGCTCAATTGTGTTCACTCCCCATTTTCATGGGAAATTCAGTTCTAACCTTGGAAAGCTATTCTTCGAAGCGTCTCGACCCGTCTTGAACATGGTCATGGACCGAGTTGATTGCATTATCTGCGTCTCAAGGTTCGAAGCGGGAATAATGGGCGACGCCTTTCCCGATTCGGCTGGAAAGATCAAGGTAATACCTAACGGCGTGGACTCTGAACTTCTCTCCCAATATTCATGGTCTCCACCCACATCTCCTAGGATTCTCTTCGTCGGTCGACTGGAGAAGTACAAGAATGCAGACAAGGTCTTGTCAGCATTCGCGATCTTGCGAGAGAAGCTACCCTCTCTCAAGCTCACTGTCGTTGGAAAAGGGCCGGCCAAAGAAGATCTAGTGGCTCTAGCTGGGCAACTGAAGCTGAATTCCAGCGTGGAATGGCTGGAGGGGTTGAAGAAGCATGAGTTATACAGGCTGTACGAGTCGAGCACCATGTTTGTTCTTCCATCCTATCTTGAGGCTTATGGGTTAGTGGTCGCGGAAGCTGTTGCTGTTGGGACCCCTGCCATAGTGGCGAACTCGTCCGCCCTATCCGAGTTTGTAACGGCCGGGTTGGCTACTTCTGTTGAACCTCCAGTGGAAACGGAAAAATTGGTCGACGCAATGTCCCTGGTTCTGGAGAGCCCCAAATCATACTCGTCCAAGCGCAAAACCTCTGACATAATCCAGTCCTGGGATAGCGTGGCCGCGAAAACCTTCGAAACCTACCAGTCACTTCTTTGACGGAGCTGAATCATATGCGAATGGATTTTCTCGAATCGATGGGGATAGTCAAGACAGCCAGAAAAGAAGCCGATTCCATCATCTTGGCCCGGGTCCTCCTCCGAAGTGAGCCTTTGCCTTTCGAGTCTGAAAAATTCGTAGAACTAGCTAAGCTCAACAAGGTACTCCTGAGGACAGCTGACCGGCTGAATATTCCTCCTCCGGCCCGAGAGCAGGCCAAGCTGGATGCGACTGAGGCGTGGGAGTTGTTCGATAAGATGAGCCGCGCCTTCGAGGAGCGAGGGATCTCCTTCGTAGTGATAAAATCCTTTGACTCATTACCTGATATCGGCCATGACTTAGACTTCTTGATCTCCTCGCCATCTGAATTTCGCAAAGCCAAGGATCTGCTAGTAGCAGACTACAAAGTAAGCCCACAAGATCTTACACACTGCGACAAACTTGTCGGCAAATTCAGTTGCTACCTGCCGAAGTTCGTTCACGATTTCGAAATCTATCCCACCATCAGTCAGCTCGGAGAAGTGTACCTGTCACCAGAAGAAGTTCTGAAGACCCGCAGGAAAGAGAATCTGAACGGTCGTGAAGTTTGGCTCACATCCGACGTTGATGGAGTTCTGATAAGGGTTATCCATGCGATGTTCCGCCATAATTTCCTGAAGCTCTCTGACATCCTCGATTTTGTCAATATGACCCGGGGATGTTCCAGTCACGAGATAATCAGAGGGATCGAGAGAACCGGGACCCAGGACGCTTTCCTGTTCTATCTCTCCACCGTAGAGCGATTCTTAGAGGCATGTGAGGTCGATTTTCCCCACGTTACAAATCTCAAAAGAGAGGCTGAAAGGAGTTTTGGACGCGACAAGCTCGCCTTTCTGGGAAGGGATAGGCTGGTTCTACCCTACCGGATTCCAGTTCCAGCGCTTGTAATGGTGTTCCTCCTCAAAGCCGGGCGGGACACAGCGAAGGGCCGCTTGGGAAGCGCGGTTAGATGCTTGCTCGCTCCTCCGCTCGTCCTCTTGAACTTTGTCAACGCAGTATCAGGCGACAGGCTTCTCAAGAAGGTCTGGTAAAATGAGTATCCTGTTAGTTACGCTCAGCGGGACCCATGGAACCGGCAAATCCACCAACGCCAGCAAGTGTTACTACCTGCTAAACAAGCAAGGTCTCAAGTTCTCCTACATTCGGCATCAAGATCTGCTGGACCCGCTAGGTTTTGTACTGAGAAGGGCAGCAAGGGTCTTTGGGTTCAAAGACACCGCAGACTTCGAGAGAATAGAACCTGTGCGCATCCTTTCATCAACCTACTATTTGCTCGTCTATCTTCCCCTGCTGGCATTTGGAATAAAGGCCCGTAAGCTCCTCGGTTACAACACGGTAGCGGACAGGTATCTGTATGATCTCATAGCCGGTTCTTGGGATAACGGGATGAGGCTGCCTTTGGAAAATCTATTATCACGTATGGTTCCTCGGCCTGACGTCTCCTTTGTCTTTGATGCGGATGAGAAGAGAATTCTCGCCGATCGCCCCGAGCATACATTGGAATACATCTTGAATGAGAAGCAACAATACAACAAGCTCGTTCGCGTTTTTGGACTCAAGAGGGTCAGCACTGACAACCCTCCCGAGGAGGTATGGAATTACATACTTCACGAGATTGAAGCCGCGTTCTCCCGTCAGAGCCAGGGGAGATCGAGTCTGGGGGCCCAGCTTTGAAGGCGATGATAATAGGCTTGGATTCTGCTTCTCCTCAGCTCATTGACAAGTGGATAGACAGGCTTCCCAATCTCAAGTCTCTCTCTGAACAGGGGGTTCACGGAGTTCTCGAATCCATCGTGCCACCATCAAGCGTCCCGGCATGGCAATGCTTTGCGACAGGGAAGAATCCGGCGAAAATCGGGAATCTGGGTTTCATCTACATAGGCAGGGATCTGCAGATAATGCATGGCAAGACGACCCCTGGTATGGGGTGCATCTGGGACATTTGCTCTCAGGCCGGTCTTAGGGTCGGCGTCTTCAACATTCCCGGGACCTATCCTCCCTATCCGGTAAATGGGTTCATGGTCTCCGGCTTTCCCGTCCAGCCAGGGAAAGCTTGGTCGTATCCAGCGAACCTCATGAAAAAGCTGGACTCAGCGTTGGGGGGATACGAGGCTGACGTGCCTCTAGCAAAGCCGTCAGAAATGAAAGGTGGAGAGAAGGCCTACCTCTCAGAGGTCGAGCGGCTCCACTGGAAAAGCGTCGAGTCAGCGAGGCTGCTCCTTGAGTGGTATCCACTGGACCTGTTCGTCATGACTCTTCAAGGCCTCGACCTGGTTCAGCACGACTTTTGGCACTACATGAAAGATCCTGGTTCGCAATACGCCAATGTTGTCCTGGATTGGTATGTCAAGATGGACGAAGCTATCGGGCAACTAACACAAGCCACACAGGAGGATACCTACATCCTAGTTTTGTCAGACCATGGATCCGCTCCGGTTTCTAGCACAGTTTACATCAACGAGTTCTTGAGGTCCCAAGGGCTACTAACATGGAATCATAATGGTGGCGACAAAGCGAGGAGTAATAGATCTTACCGGAAGATTCGACAGCTCGCCATAAAACACGTACCCCCAAACATCGTAAGGACCCTCTACAATCTTTCCCCGAGTTTCATATCAAACAAGCTAACACTTTCCGCCGAGATGGAACGGGTCCTGCTCGATCTCGTTCGCAGCATTGATTGGACCCGGACCTTGGCTTTCTCTACTGGGGGACATGAAGCGGCTATCTACGTGAATTCTCACCGAGACAGGCCAGCGGAACTATCAGATCCCGCTGCTCGCTCGGCGATAGTCCGCAAGATCTGCAGCCTGATGAGTGATCTTACCGATCCGACTTCAGGCGAGAAAGTTCAGTCTGTATTCCACCTCGGAGAGGATGTCTTCAGGGGACCATACCAGAGCGAGGCACCAGACCTTTGTGTCGAGCTTTTCGAACGAGATGAGAAGATTCAGGTCAACCCACGTCTAGGGTCGCGTAAGACTTGGAGCTCGAATTCGCACTTCTCGGCTACCCATGTCAGGGACGGCTTTTGGGCATTAGCTGGACCGCAAGTCAGACCGGGGATTACCCAACATGCTGGGATTCTTGACCTGGCGCCGACCCTGCTGAGCCGCTTGGGATTGAAGGTTGCAGAGGATTCTGACGGACAGATCCTTGATTCCATATTCTCTGGGGAGGAGATGCGATAGGTTTGCTAGACGGGGATTGGTTAGATGCGTAGACGCAGGCTTCTCGTATCCTTCTCCGGCATAGATGGAAGCGGGAAAACTACCCAGGTCAAGTTACTTGATGGTCGGCTGAAACAGAACGGAATACAAGCCGTAAGAATGTGGTCCAGGTGGCGCCCGCTACTATCGCTTCCTCTCTTGCAAGTTCTTCGCTGGAGCGGCCAGTTAAGAGTTTACAAGAAAGATTTCTTGTCTATAGTGGAGTTCCAGGACCACAAGAACGAGGGGGTCGCCTCTCTCTGGTGTTTTGCGACACAGCTGGAGAATTTCCTGAAGACAAGTTTGAAGATATCTCTCCCATTGGCGCTTGGGCGAACTGTCATTTGCGACAGGTACACGCTTGACCTTCTAGTCGATGGAATGTCTGATCTTCACGACTCTCCTACCAAGCTGAGGTTCGGTTTCAAGCTTCTCAGGCTTCTACCCAGGCCCGACCGGGCTTTTCTGATTGACACAGATGCTGAAGTGGCTTTCGGGCGGAAACCGGATCTACCTAGCGTTTCGCATAACGTGGAGAGGATCACCCTCTTTCGTAGCTTGTGCCGCAATGCTGGTGTCAGACTAATGGACGGAAGACGGTCACCTGATGCAATTCATCAGGACGTCTGGAGCCTCGTGTCAGGGATGATCTCTTCTCAGTGAGTGATTAGGTTTGGAAGTATGTCTCGTTGGAGGCGATGCGCATCCGCCTTGGAACCACGCCGGATCCGTTCTGACAAAGCGAATGATCGAATGTCTCTCTTCAAGCGTCAACTGCACCCTGATCACCACTCAGCTCCCAGAAGAATCTAAACAGATCAAGACAAGTTGGAGCACTCTTGCAACTAGGCGGTCCGGGACAAGCAGTCTCGATGCAGTCAAATTAGGAATGCGAGCGAGTCAAGAATCGCACGACATTGTTCATATTGTCGGAGCTAGCGTGATAATGTTCGCACCTGTATACAAGTTGCTGGGGGCCCGTGGAGCGATCGTCCGCCAAATCTTTACTCCTCACGATCTCAATGATGGTTTGGTTCGCCCTATTAGACGGTTAGTGAACAATCTTTTCGTGGATGCATACGCGTTTACGAGTCCTTGGAATGGGCCGTGGAATAGAGATCTAGGGTATCGAATGCGAAAATTCCTGCTGCGACCCCCCATTGACTGCGAGCTGTATCGCCCGTCTAATGGGTACGGCAGTCATGTTTCTAGTGACCGTCCGCACGAATATACTGTTCTCTACATGGGCCCACTATGGCCGTCCAGGTTTCCAGCTCGAAATGTTCTGGGAGCGATCAGATTATTGACCAAGAAAGGATTTGATGTCGGACTAAACGTGGTAACCAGCACTAGAAGTTCGGTTCTGCTCGATAGGGAAGTTTTGGCGCTTGCCAAGAGGCTTGGTGTTGATGAGAACGTTGTATTGGAAAGGAAGGATCTTTCCGAGAGCGAAAGGGTCGCCGCATACAATTCGGCTGACGCGGTACTCTTTCCCTACGTAGGCCCTGAACCTGAACAGCTTGCCGATCCACCATTTGCAATCTTGGAAGCCATGGCATGCGGGAGAATTGCTGTCTCCACAGGGGTGTTGAGTGTCCCAGAAATCCTAAACAACGGAGTAAACGGCCTCTTGATCCAGTCTGCTTCGTCGACGAACATCTGTCATGGGATCATCCGGGCGTTGAGATCTCCTGGTAAGGACGACCTCGGAACTCGCGCTCGAGAGAGGATTCTCGATCATTTCAGCTATCCGGTCGTCCGCCGGAGTTTGCTCGAAGCATACGAGTCTCTACTAGCGGGTTGAGCTATTGGTTTCTTGCGGTCCATTCGACTCTTTATTCGCCCTCAAGCCACCGACTTTTCCTAGTAACGTAGAAATCGTCAGTTCGACAAGTGAACTAGGTTCATGACAGAGGTCAAAAGATTGGCTTCCCCTTCTTCAACACGATGGGTCCGGATAGGCAGAACAAGAGCTTTCTTACTATTTGCAATTCTTCTATTCTCATTTCTACTGATCCCAACAAGTGACCAGGCATACGCCGCTGGTCCATCCTTCCAGTTCGCGGCGGCCGGAGATCATTCCCAGGACATTAACACGAATTCATCCCTCCGCCTCCTCGCATCTTCCGGAGTGAACTTCTACCTAGCGCTAGGCGACTTGAGTTACACGAGAGTTGGCGCGGAGGCCAAGTGGTGTAGTATAGTAAAGTCGTACGTCGCTCCAAACTTTCCCTTCGAACTGGTGTCCGGGTTCCACGATGACGGGCTCGAATCAGCACCCAACGACGGTGGTCTAATCGATAGCTTTGTGGGTTGTCTGCCTGATAAGATGGGATCCAATGGGATTTATGGGAAAGAATACTACTTTGACTATCCACCGTCTAGCCCTCTCGCACGAATCATAATGGTATCTCCAGATCTGAACTTTACCAACGGCGGATACTACTCGTACACCGTTGGGTCTTCGCACTATGAATGGCTGTCAAGCACGATCGACAGGGCAAGATCTGCCGGAATCACCTGGGTCATAGTGGCGATGCACAAACCCTGCATTTCCGCTGGAATATACCCTACTTGCATCGTGGGCGGAGACCTGATGAATCTCTTGATCGAGAAAAGGGTTGATTTGGTTCTCCAGGCCCACGATCACAACTATCAGCGAAGCAAGCAGTTGACTTGCGCCGTTGTGTTGCAGTTCCAAAGTGGTTGCGTGGCAAACGACGGGTCCTCGGGAACATATACGAAGGGCCGTGGGACAGTTTTCGTAATAGCAGGAACGTTCGGGCAAGAATTCTACCCAATCAATTTTGAGAGCCCGAATGCTCCATATTTTGCGAACATGGCAAGCAACAACACAGCTGGAATGGGACATGGATTCGTCAAGTACACTATTACAGCCGATGAGCTCAGCGCTCAAACTGACTTCGTCGGCAGCTTCTCCGATTCATTCCACATAATCAAACCGGGGGCTCTAGTAGCATTCCGCCTTTTTGTCGAAGACAATCCACTCCTCGTGTCGTTGCTGGTAGCACCCATTGTGTTAGGTGTTGCAGTCGTTTCGCTGAACCGGTGGAAAGGATGGCCGCCTCTGTCAAGGCGCTAGTGCAACGGGATCCAGTTGCCTGAATTCAGATTCTGGGACGACAAGGTATTAACTCGATTGCGCTATTCCTAGATTTGGAAAAGCCCGTGGCGAGTCATCGACTAGGCGAGGCCCTCATCGATATACAGACGATAGTCATTGTTGGACTATTGTACTGGTTACTTCGCGAGGAACAGTCTAACCCCTACCTGCGCAGTTGGCTCTCAAGCAACTTTCCGCTGGGATTGTACCTCCTTAGCCCACTTACTGTCGTCGCGATCAGCGGAACTCTCCTGGTCCTTACCGTGTTCCGGATCGCTTTCTTCGTTACAGGCAAGAACCCAGCTTTCGTGAGCGGAGAGGCTCTTCACCTGCTGAAGAAGCAGGGGAAACGACTTCGACAACTGGTCTCAACAAAGGGACCTAACATCTCAGCCCTGGTGCTTGCTTCCTTTGGCACGGCGCTAACCCTGTATTCATACTTCCTAGCCCATGTGGTTCCCCTTACTGCCTTGGGTATCTCCTGCATCATTCTGGGCTTTACCGTAATATCACTCCCTCGCCACGTTGGAGGCGGTCCTGGTATGAGAGCTATGCTTCATGGAGCGAGCCTTGAGGTGGAAGCGCTACTTGAACAGGTCAGCGTTGAAAGAGCAACCTATCTCCCGCCCGTTAGTGGCGGGGTAATCTCCGCCTATGTCCCGTTTACCCCCGAAAGGGGTGCCCTAAGCCTGAGCGAGATGAGGAATGCTCCGAAGACTCTAAAGGGTAATGGCCAAAAAGGCATGCTCGTCTATCCGGTCGGTTCCGGACTGGGGAAAATACCCGAATTCGAAGACGGTCTCTCCCTTGAGGAGAGGTTAAGGTATATTCTTGTCGAATCGACTGAGATCTGCTCTCGAGTGATGGTAGAGAAGACTGGAACCGTCATAGTTGTGGGAATGAAGGGCGCAAACGTGGATATCCAAGGACAAAGATACCAGAGGTCGCTTGGGAGTCTTCCCTCAAGCCTTGCCGCATGCGTTATCGCGGCATTGCATGATAAGCCCGTGGCCCTGCTTGAAGAGAGGAAGACGGGAGACAGACTTATTGCCCGTTTTCAACTGCGTGAATGAGCCAGAGGAGAGCTAGATAGTTGCGACGAGAAAGTACATTTCTGATGATGCTGGCAACCCTGCTCTTAACCTCTGTAGTTATGCTTTCAGCGTTGGGAGTTCAGAACCTCGCGGCTTACCTAAGCCTCTTCACACTCTGCTATTTCGCCGTTTCGTTCGTTTTCAGGCCGAAAAGAAGAACAGTCGACTTTGTAGGCCTCGGTCTCTTGTACTACAGTGCTGTCTTCATTGCGATCGCGTTCGGGTTGTAGCAGGTCTCGTGCGGCAGCTTCTCGTCTTACTTCATTTGGCCGCATTCGGAGCTTGCTCTCTTGTTATGCTGTTTCAAGCCTATACTCGTGAATTGCCCACTCTGACGTACTATACGACCCTCGTGCTTTTCATCGCCGCTGTCATGTCATCGATCATTCTTGGGAGCGAACACCTTGCAGTGGTAGGCGTCTTCTCCTTCTTTCTCGTGCTTCGATTGATGTTTTATGTTTCTACCCTCTTTCTAGTCTTTCCCTTTGGCGATCCGTACGGCCAGTTCGGTGTTTTACGAACGTTCGACCAGTCCTCTCATATCTCGATCGTGTTTCCCAACATTCCCCCGTTCGACCGGACCTTATACCTGTCCGTTCTTACGAATCAGTATTCTCAATGGCCGGGATTCCAGATCCTGACGCTCAGCTTCTCAAGGATAACCGGGTTACAACTGCTTCAGTCGGCTATGGCGATAACCATGATCCTCGATGTGGGCTGGTTCATGGTTTCGTATGCTCTAGTCAGGAAGGTCCTTGCTAGAACCATTGTTAACCTTCCCAACTCTGTAGCTCTCTGCATGGCGATCGTTGCAGCGCTGCCAACAACCGAGATGCCATCATATTTCAAATACGACTTTCCAGCTACACTATTCCTACTCGTCTCTGTCCTACTCTTGCTGCGGGTCTACGACAATCACGACTTCAAGGTCCTGATTATGCTTACAATTCTTAGTGTCGCGATGACAGTCACCCATAGCATAACAAACCTCTTCTGGGTGTTGCTGCTGCTACCTTTCGCGCTGTGGACAACCGCGCCCCGCCTTTTTACGGCTCTGTCTTCGAAGCTCCCCTTCGTCCTAGGGCGGTCGATTCTATGGCCGAAATTTACCCGTCAACCTCCACTGCACGCTCTCTTCGTCTTTGCTCTGCTCTCATTCTTTTCCTGGTCAGCATTCTATGCCGTATACCTAGTGAGGTACACTAACGTCTCCGCGGGAAAGGTTCTCTCTTCTTTTTCACTGGCCGCTCTCTCGAGCTCGCGATCCTCATCCAACGTGAAAAATATCGGTATACTCACCCCCAAATGGATGCTTGACCTATTGGTTGTCCGCGACTATTTGTTTCTCGGTCTTCTACTGGCAGGGCTGGCCCTGTTGGTCTCGGTCCCGATTTTGGTCAGAAGGGCGCACGTGAAGATTCTGCTTCTAACCGTGGCTTTGATTATCGTCGTCACAGAGTTCTCGGAGGCGTTGAACTTTGGCGACCGTGCTTTTCTGCTTTTTGCCCCACTGATCGGGTTTCTCACTTTCGTTCCCTTGATAATCTTAGGTTCTCGCTGGCCCAAGCCAAGCAAAGTTATGGCGGTCTTTCTAGTGGCCTTGCTTATGTTCAGCATAGGGCTCGGGTTTTGGGGGTCCTCATTTGCTCCCACTGGGCTCTACGTTCAAGGATCAAACATATCGTTAGCGAGCGGAAGGCCCGTCACGTGGCCGGCGATTGCCTCGTATCTGTCGCTGTCCGGGAGGCAGCATTGTATTTTGACGAACGAGATCTACACGACTTCATTAAGCATTCCGGTGCAGGAATGGAATGTTACCAAAGTGATTGGAAACGTCCCTCCCAAACCGGGCTGCGTCGTAATAGTCTCCCCTAGTCTTTATTCGGCTGTCAATTCGAACGGGTCATCGTTTGGCTTTGATGAAGCCTACTTCCCCTATCATGGATTCTCAGCCAGCGTGTTCTACAATCATCTCTACAATGACACAGACAGGATTTTTTCGACTAACGATGCGACAATCTACTACTATTCGTGACAGAGCCAATGACAACTGGGTCCGGGGAGAATCTGAGAAGAGATTTTCGATGTTTCTATGCTACGACTGGATCCAGGTGACAATTGTTCCTTAGTTCATTGTTGGCGTCGTCGTGGGACAGTGATTTCAAGCTGAGCGGTTTGCTCTGCCTAATCCGCCGTGCCTGTAAATTCTGGATCTGAGGACGAGTAAGGGAAGAGTGAAGCCTATTGTCATGCCAGCCACGAGCCAGAGCATCGTTGTCGCCGATAGTATCGAGGTTATCCATGAAAATGGTCCACAGTTGCCGCACGAGCCTCCAGTTTGATCGGCGACCTGCACACTTACAGTCTTGATATTCGACATCTGTGGCGTCCCGTTATCCGTTGCTTTGAATGTCATAACGTAGGTGCCTTCCTCGCCTGTCTTAGGTGTCCACGAAAAGGTTCCGGTGGACGAATCGAATGTCGAGCCAGTTGGTCGGCCTGTGACAGAGAGGGTCAGGATGGCGTTTGGAAGATCAGGATCTGTGGCGCTAACTCTGAAGGTAAGGGTCGAACCGATCGTGACTGTTTCAGTGCCTGGGACGACGAGAACTGGGATTGTGATTCGGCCGGAGACGAGGTTCTGCACCTGGATGCCCACCATCTCCGTAGCGTAAAGGGAGGAGTTGCTGGTATCCGTAGCGGTGAAGCTGATAGTGTACGTGCCCGCTTGGCTCTGGGTCGGTGTCCATGAGAAGGTTTCACTAACTGTATTCCCTGTACCTGGCTGGAACGTGGAGTTCGTCGGAAGGTTAGAGGCTGATAGTGTGACTATCTGGTTGCTGGTTGATCCGGCAGCGACCACCCGGAAGGCGAGCGTGGAATAAGCAGTCACAATCTGATTGCCTGGGAGGGCAAGGATAGGTGGACTGATGGTTATAACTGAGACGACGTTTTGGACTTGTATGGTAATTGTCTGAGTCGTGAATAGGGACGCGTCTATGGCGCTTGTGGCGGTGAAGTCGACTGTATAGGTGCCTAGTTGGCTGTGGGTGGGTGTCCAAGAGAATGTTCCGCTAACTGTGTTTCCAGGGGTTGCAGGCGCGAACGTGGAATTGGTCGGTAGCCTGGAGGCTGACAATATGACTATCTGACTGTTCGTTGATCCGGTTGCGCTTACCTGGAAAGTAAGGGTGGAGTAGGCGGATACGACCTGATTTCCCGGAACAGCGAGGATGGGATTGTTCAGTGGTATCTGAGATGACACAGGTTTGTATTGGAGGATGCTTCCCCATCCATCGGGGATGGAGAGGGCTCCGTACATCAGCTCCCCAAGCGGAGTGTCAGTCCAGCTTCCCATAGGCCACCACAGCCAATTGATTCTCTGAGGGGTGTTGGAGTCGTAGAAGCTTGTGAGTGCTTGGATGAAGTGGAATGTTGTAATGCTATATCCCGCGGAGCCAACCTGGATTTGGTCAGGAGCGCAGAGAGGAGATGGGAGAGAGATTCCGCCGGAGCAAATAAGTCCCTGCGGGTCGGGACCACCTTCTGTATTCAGAACTGGCCAGCCAGTTCTCTGGGACCCGGAGACGACGGCGTTATAGAATTGCTGGGCTAGCGAGTCTGCGGTCCCGTTGTTCCAACCGGAACTGTACCATTTGTAGGCCATGTAGGAGTGCAAGCTGATGAATATCTTCCCTTGTGTATCATTAACTGTCGGATATCCGTCGGCCATGTTCGAGAAACCGCAGTTGGAACTGCACAAGTTCTGGACTACTATCCAGTGCGTATCGCCCAGGCCTCTAGCTTGATCGATCCATTGCTGGTAAGCGTTTGACATCGAAGCCACGTCCGTGGTGCTCGTCATGGCGGGTTCGTTGATCGGTTCCCAAATGATCTGGTTGTAGGCACCCATAAACTGTTGAACGATGGGGTTCCAGTATCCAAGCCAGCAGTTAACCCCGGTTGTGCTCGTTAGATCATTGTAGCCGTGGTAGTCGACTATTATCCAGAAATTGTAATGTTTGGCGATTATTATTGCTCTGTAAAGCCAGTTCGGATCGAAAGAGCCCATCTCTTGCGGGCTTGAACAGGCCGACTGGAAGCTAACTCGGATGCCGTTGAATCCTCTAGCTAGGAGTCTTTGGACCTGGAGTTCCATGTTGCTAGCTGATTCTCCCAAGAAAACCTGGCTTGGTGGGTTTGCTAAATCGGCCTGGGATTCGTCAAGTCTCACTCCTCCCCAGCCTACTATCGTAGGAGGGGCAGAGGATGTACTGGCGTTGTATGTCGTAAGAGCGTTAGTGCTGTCGAGCCGATAAGGCGCTAGCGTAGCCGCTGTTATTGTTCCGCATAGCATGAGAATTATGAACAAAGGTTTTCGGTCAAGCTTCAATCCAAACACATCCTCCTCATTCTAGCCCTGCCATGGGAATCGCTCCGCTGGCAATTTTGTGCCGGCATGGGGTTCCCATGTTTGACGTTCATCTTTCTTGTCTCCCGTTTTCTGTAGCGCGCGCCCTATTCGAAGGAGCGTTCAGCGGGGCGCGTGAGCGAGACTTCGTTACGACCGAACTTCACGCAAGAAATACATGGGCTGTCGTTCACTATATAGTGCTTTACACCTTGGCCCTGGGGTCAAGGTTCTAGTAAGCAGTCTCAACGCGACAATACCATGACCTCGTCACTGGGTCGATCCTAATACTGGATATTCTTCTTGAAGATGGCTCCCCCGTGCCCGCTTCTTAACGAAATTGAGTAAGCTCTGGATCGATTCTAACTCGAAGCCGCGCAACCGAATGCTTCTAATAAATCGGATTCTATTTGCCGAATTATCTGAGACGTGTAGATTGCAACCGGCCATCCCCGTTATCTTGCTTCTTTTGGCGGGCGCTACAGGCTCTGGTATTATGATAGACCAGACAGTTCCGGCCCCTTCCCCAGTCTTGACGCTTGCCCATGTTGTTGTGATAATGATGGAGAACGAGGGAATCAATCAGACCTACAATTGCGGCGTCAACTGCGATTATATCACGAGCCTTGCCAACCTGTATGGTTTGGCCGAGAACCTATCCAGCGTCGCTCACAACAGCCTCCCAGACTATCTCACATTTCTCAACGGGAGCAACTTCGCGTATCCCGGCTCTGCTTTTGGAAACTTTTGCAGCCCATCCAATTGTCGCGTGAATGGGACGAATATTCTGGACGAGATCTCAGGCTCTGGCCGAACTTGGCGAGCTTACTTGGAAGACTATGTCGGCGGCTGTCAGTTCACCAACGTGGCGGGTCACAGGAGTGTCGAGTACGATGACGCGCACAACCCATTCGTCTACATGGCTGAGGCTCACTCCTCACCGGCCTACTGCACAAACCTGATCGACGCGAACCCGACGAGCACAGGCTACCTAGCCCTTCCCACTACGCTCCTCTCCGACCTCAACAACATTGCCATTCCAGCCCCCAATTTCATCTGGCTGACCCCGAACAACTGCGACAACGGTCATGATAACAACGCGACAATCACCTTCTACAACACGGCGAGTATCTGCCCTTTATCGAGTACCGTGCAGGAACAGAACACTTACCTGAAAGCCCTCGTCCCCGCCATCCTCAACAGCACCACCTTCACGACATCAGGCTCTCTTCTGCTCATTACCTGGGACGAAGGAGTTGCCTGCACTCCAACAAACGACCCGGCATATCCTGAGACCTTCCCGGTCTGCATCGACCGCGTAACAACAATATTCGCAGGCTCCAACGCTCAGCCCCATCATATTTCCAATAAAGGCTACAGTCACTACGGCTTCCTCCCTACGCTCGAAGAAGTCTGGAGCCTGGCTCCCCTCGGAGGACAGATTGAAGGTCCAACATTCGACGAGTTTCTAGCACCAATGCCATCGACTCCTCAGGGAGGCGGAGGGATCGGTCGCCACCTACTCGTCTGAACGCACCGTCATCTATTGAGGGCTTGTTAGCCCCACGGCCATAGTGTTCGCGAGACTGTAGTAAGAATATTTTCTGAGAGCTGTTAGAAAGAGCAGCCCAATCGTTGCGCCAGCAGTCGACAAAGCCACCGGGAGCAAGGTAATGCCAAAAGGGGTAAAGTTCAGCACCAGCCCGACCAGCGTAGTTATGGCTAGGCTAATGACGAAAGAAACCGAGGTTCTAGTCAGGTAATCGAGTTCATCCTTCTTGAAGTAGATGAACCCAATGAGAGAATACCCCGGGAGAAATAGGACCAAAAGAGACCCGAAAACGTAGCGTAGGTAGAGCGCCAGGCCTGAAGATGCAAAAACCAGGCCGAGTGATACTACCGTTGCGACTACGAGTTCCCAGAACCAGAGGGAGATCGGAGACAGAAGATAATCCACGAACCTTCCATAGGGAACGCGCTCTCTGACCAAAATCCTGTTGTCGGTTTGAAGCCTAATTATCTCCGAGATGATCTTGTCTTGTTTAACGCCTATCTCGGCAGACAGATCTCTCACCAACTTTTCGAGAGAGATGGCTTTCACAGAAGATTTCTCCAATACGTGAGCCTCGATCTGTCTCCTGGTCTCAGAATCGTCAGCTGGTTTCTCTTTCTCATTCATCTTGTGACCAGGGTGGGGTACGGTCTTCCTTGCTCGCGGCAAAGCCATGTCGATGCCTAGGCTGTCACGTTTAGCCAAATTTGATCCCATAACCCTGTATATTCGTAACTGGAGGAGGGAACGTCGTAGGACCAAAGCTCGAATATGATCCTTGTGTCGTTTCCAGCGTGATTCAGGCTGAGATTCATCGGGAAGGTCCAGGTCTCATTCTCACTAAGGATTTGCCAATAAGTCGAGATCACCGGTGCGTTAGCATATGTGGAATTGCTCACCAGTGTAGTTTGGTTGCCGACCTTGACTAGCAGCTGGTAGTCTTCGACGTGCCCTTCGTGGTTTTTCACAAAACCGTAGAGGAGAAAGGATTGGTTCACAGGTACAATCGTCGGATAACCGCTGGTTGTCCGGGTGGGGCCTAGGATGCCTAGTTCCGAATACCTCGGCTCTCTCACAGATATCAGGGGCGCTAGCGCGGCTATTATGACAAGTATTGTGATGGACGCCAAGATTGTTGTTGCGATCTGTTTATTCATCGTTTTTTTTCACGACATGGTTTCTGTAAACGTACAACCATAACCGCCGGTAGACCCGGTCTCCCTTGAGATAGGCCAACGCCGCTAAGCCAAGCGCGGCGGCAACGGTACCTAGCGATTCATACAAACGTAGTTGGCGTGCTATCGAACCGCTGGTTGAGACGGAGGAAGAATTCAGCGAAACCATTTGAGCGATTGTAGTTGCATTAGAAAGGTCCGCGGTGGCCGCATTTGGATCCGTCGCGTTTTCCGCCACAGCTTTTTGAATCAGAAGAATAGCAGTGTTCAACTTCTCGACAAGCGCAGATACGTCTCCACCATTCTGCTCAGCGTAATAGATCGCGGAAAAAGCGCTGTTAACCGAGCTATTCGCGGTCGCTAATTGCCCACCAGTAGCTTCGTGCGAACTAATAGGAG
>WNGN01001622.1_pt1 | contig 21145 bp, 15 predicted proteins | sample 5400561 | NCBI WGS metagenome assembly WNGN01 (sample SAMN13153379, study PRJNA577476) | soil metagenome | isolation source: 115 cm soil or saprolite under Garry oak tree replicate 2 | place: USA:California | collected 2016-06-15 | reverse complement strand
CTCGTGCGGAATTTGCCGCTCTAAAGCCTGGACCGCAGTGTCGCATGCCTGTGCCGCGCGGACGACAGCATCATGCTGGCGTGCGTTGGTCAGCACCAAATCATCCGCCAAATCGGTTTTCTGTTCCAAAAGAAAGGCGCGCAATGTATCGCGCAGATCGCTCAAACCTTGGCCGGTTTTCGCGCTTACACAGAGCTTCTTCGCGCCATTCAGCGCCTCAGTCTCGATCTTTTGAGGGAGGTCCGCCTTGTTGATGACAATCAAATTCGCGATTGTAGCGGCTTTTTCAAGTACATGCCGGTCATCGTCGTCGATAGAGCCGGCGCCATCCAGCACGACGAGCGCTAAGTCCGCATCTGCCAACGTTTGCCATGTCCGGCTGACGCCCATCTTTTCAACCTGATCATTCGTTTGGCGAACCCCCGCTGTATCCGCAAAGCGAAGCGGCACGCCGTCCATGTTGATCGTCTCGGTGAGAACGTCACGCGTAGTTCCGGGAATCTCGGTCACTATAGCGCGGTCTGCGGCGACCAACCGGTTGAACAAGCTGGATTTCCCAACATTTGGTTTCCCAAGAATCGCTAAGCGTAAGCCCTGATTCAGCATCCTTCCGTAATCAAAGGTCTCCTCAAGGCGGCGCAGATCCGCCGCTAGCGGGCGCACCGACTCGGCGATGGCCGCATTTGCCGGAACATCCACATCGTCTTCCGCAAAATCGATCCCGGCTTCCAGATGCGCGATGATATTCAGAAGCCTTTCCTTGATCGGCCGGAGCCGAATCGACATGGAGCCTTCCATTTGTCTCATGGCAATTTTGGCTTGCTGCTCCGTTTGGGCTTCAATGAAGTCGCGGATCGCCTCCGCCTGGACCAGGTCCAATTTTCCATGTGCAACCGCGCGTAACGTGAATTCGCCGGGTTGCGCGATCCGCGCGCCCATGGTGCGGCAGCTCTCGACAATGCGCTTTAATGCGAGCGGACTTCCGTGACCGCTGATTTCTACGACATCCTCGCCGGTGTAGGAGTTCGGCGAGCGAAAGAAGGTAACGACGACCTCGTCGATCTTATCGCCACGGGAATCAAGCCAAGTCCCAACAGACGCCGTGCGATGCTCTAAAACAGGCGCGGAATGCGGCCTGAAGAAACGGAGCGCGATGGCCGCAGCTTCAGCTCCTGAGATTCGCACGACACCGATCCCACTGCGTCCGAGCGGCGTAGAGATCGCCACAACCGTTTCATCGCTTGAAACGATTTTGTGCAATCCTTCGCGCATGCTTCAGCTCCCGGACGCTTCTTTCGGTCTGGTTCGCGCGCCGAGTTTCGCCTCTGCGTGAGGTGACCAATACTTGTTGATGAACACTTGCTGGATGATGCCGATGAGATTACTGGTTAGCCAGTACAGGACCAAGCCGCTGCTCTGTGACCAGAACATAAAGGTAAACATCAACGGCATGATCATCATCATCTTCGCTTGAGCGGGATCTACGTTGGTTGTAGGAGTCAGCTTCTGCTGGACGAACATGGAGATGGCCATCAGGATAGCTAGAACAGGAATGCTGTATGTGCCAATCTGAATGATATAGTCCGGTTGCGATAAGTCCTTGACCCATAACATCCAGGGTGCTCTTCGCAATTCGATCGAGTAAGATAGCGCGCTGTAGAAGCCAAACAACAACGGCATTTGTAGTAGAAGCGGCAGGCAGCCGCCCATCGGGTTTACACCGTGTTCTTTGTAGAGGTTCATCATTTCTCGCTGAACCTGCTCCCGCCGCGGGTCGGTTGCTTTAAGCTTCTTGTACTGGTCCGGCGCATGTGCGGCTGGATCTTTTGCATTTTCAGCATCGAGACTTGCTGTTTCAGTCGTAGCGGAAACAACACGACATTCAGTGCGATGGTCAGCAGGATGATCGCCCAACCGAAATTGCCGATGTAGCTGTGGATCCATAGGAGGCAGAAAACCAGGGGGCGGGCAATGAATTCGAACCACCCGTAGTCGATGATGTTGCCAAGCTGGGGATCGGCTTTGCTCAACCAGTCCCGCTGCTTGGGTCCGACGTAAACGCGAATGGCTCTGCCCTCCGGGACCGCGGCCGCGACGGACAATGTCAGCACCGGTGTCTTTGCTTCTGGCGCCGGATACTCCTGCTTGCGAACCTTGATCGGTGCAGGACTGTCGGGGAACAGAAACATCCCGAGAAAGTATTGATCTTCCACGCCCGCACGGATCGTCGTGAAATCCTGCTCCTGGTCTTTCAAGCTGCGAAGGTTCACACGCTTGTACGCACTGTCGGTCTGGTAGACAGCATTTTTCTTTACGGGATCTGTTCGTTGGTTTTCTGGAAGAGATTGGTCGCCGAAGCCGCCACGCCAACTGATATACGATGGGATGTTCTTTCCGTCCTTTGCGACCGCCACCTGCAGCGCAAATTCGTAATTTTCCCGATCGAATTGGAAAACCTCTCGCACATGCAAACCATTCGCGGCTTTTTCGAAAGAAAGAAGATCGCCATCTTTGCGTCCTACAAATGGTGCACTACTCAGTTCTTCGTCGAGAGTCTTATCGCCCGTTGTTACGGCCAACGGCCATCCGACTTTAGAACCGGCGGATTGATCGATCAGCTCTAAGGGATGCCCTTTGTCGTCCGAATACGCTTTGAGCTTGTAACTTTTAAGCACCCCGCCGACATTCGAGAATGTTGCGGTATAGAGCGGTGTATCGACTTCAAACTCTTCGGCCTTTTCTGCTCGTAATTCTTTAGTCGAAGCCGCTAAGACTTCGCTCTTTTCAGCAGGAGGATTCGGAGGAGCAAGGCTTTTAGTGGGCGGCACCGGTGTCGGCGTCTGGACGTCCGCTGGCGTTAGTGTTGGGGCCGGCGGCGAATACAAAGCACGAAATGCGTACAGTACGGCGAAAGATAGGATGAAGGCGAAAATGACGCGTTTTTCCATTACAAACCGTCTATCTCACGGGATCGAATCCCCCGCGGTGCAGAGGATGACATCGAAGCAGCCGGCCGGCGGACCGGACACCACCCCGAACGAGACCGAATTCTTTTATGGCGTCGCTGGCATATTCGGAACACGTAGGCGTGAACCGGCACGCGGCTGGCAGCCAAGGCGAGACAATAAGCTTATACACGCGCACCAGCTTTAATGCGAGAATTGGCACCGTCGCCGCCAGCCTCATCTCTCTGCTCCAAGCAGCGCCATCAGTTCCGCGCGCAGTTCATCAAACGTGCGATTCAGGGCTGCCCGCTTCGGATTTACAACAATGTCCACGCCACGCTGCAGTCCTGTTCTTGATGTACGTAGAATTTCCCTGACCCTTCTTTTGATCCTATTGCGCTCGTGCGCCTTGCCGAGCTTTCGAGGCGTGGTCAAACCAAATCGGCTGTAACCCAAGGTATTCGGCAAGACAAATACTAGAAAGGAACGTGACGTTTTCTTCACACCTTTTGTGTAGGTGTTCTGAAATTCAGCGGACTTTCTCAAACGAAAATCTTTTCGAAATGCGTTAGCCTTCGCGGCAGGGGATCGCCAATTAAGTGTAGTCAACGTCAATAGTGCTCGACGGACACTCGTTTGCGGCCTTTATCTCGCCTGGCCTTCAGCACGAGCCGTGCGGCGCCGATTGTTCGGTTGGTATGTCCTCTGCGGCATTCCTTGTACTCCTCGGAAACTTAAAATGTAGCACAGGGGCTTTCTAAAAAGCATCCGATTCATCGTTGAAAACGGAAAACGAAAGTGCTACCCTTTCGCGTTTCTCACGCCAATTGGACACCTTGTTAAGAGGAAACCGAACAACATTGGCCTGGGTTTTCCACATCTGTGGAAATTTCTGTGGAAACCTTGCCCCTTCGTATGTGGTCAACCATGGATACATGGCAACAAGTTCTCGATATCGTTGAAAAGAAGATCAATCAGCAGAGTTACAACACTTGGTTTAAGCCGACACAACTGATCAAACGCGACGACACAGCGCTATACGTGCGGGTACCGAATGCGTTTTTTCAGGATTGGTTGAACGACCATATCGATGTCGTGCTGGAAGCCGCCCAGTCTGCGGGAATAGGCGAAATCGATGTGATCTACATCACGGAAAAAAACCCCACTGAGGTTACTAATTCGCCATCGCAAGGCAAGTTGGATTTTGACTCTATCGACAATACGCTGAATCCGAAGTACACGTTTGAGACATTTGTCGTAGGGTCCTCGAACCAGTTTGCACACGCGGCCGGATTAGCCGTGGCCGAAAAGCCCTCCAAAGCTTGCAATCCGCTGTTTCTCTATGGCGGTGTGGGCCTTGGAAAGACTCATCTGATGCATGCGATCGGGCACATGATCAAGCTGAGTAACAGGCAACTCCGATTAACTTACGTTTCAACGGAAAAGTTTACGAACGAAGTCATCAATGCAATCCGGTACGACAAGATGCTTAGTTTCAACGAGCGGTATCGAAATAATGATGTTCTGCTCATCGATGATATTCAATTCATCGCCGGGAAGGAGCGCACTCAAGAGGTGTTCTTCCATACCTTCAACTCGCTATACGATACACACAAACAAATCATCGTTTCGGCCGATTGCCCGCCCCGCGAAATACCAACTCTCGAAGAGCGGTTGCATTCTCGTTTCGAGTGGGGCCTTATCGCGGACATTCAACCTCCCGATCTGGAAACTAAGGTCGCGATTATTAAAAAGAAGGCTGAGAGGCAAAACATCTTGGTCCCCGACAATGTAGCGCTCTACATTGCCAGTAAGATCAAATCGAACATTCGAGAACTCGAAGGTGCGTTAGTCCGATTAATTGCATACTGCTCGTTAAAAGGCTCAGAGATTACATTACCCATGGCCCAAGAAACACTGCACGACATTCTCGGACCTGGTGAGCGAGCAGTAACAATCGAGATGGTTCAGAAGGCGATCGCCGATCACTACAAAATGCGGGTCCAGGAACTCAAGGCGAAAAATAACTCCAAATCGGTTGCGTTGCCTCGACAGATTTGTATGTACCTTTGCAAGAAACTGACAGGAGCATCCTTACCTCAGATCGGAAGGGAATTCGGCGATAAGCATCACACGACAGTCTTACATTCAATTAACAAAATTAATGAGTTGATTCAGCACGATCGTGAACTTGGTAAACAGATACAGGGTTTCATGGATTCGTTCAAATAGCGACTGTGTTCTGCACATGCCTTACGGACGCCTGATTAAGCGCAAGTGACAAAGGCACAACAAAAAACAAAGGCCTGTCGAAATTTTCCCCTGTCCGTACGCCACGCCGTGAATCCCATGTGGACCTCATGTGGAAAAGTTGGAGACTACAATTAATCACAATGTGTCCACACGATCCGCTCGCATCTTTTCAACAAGCAAGCTCTCCATAAATAGCTGCGTCTGTGGATGATGTTTCTTTTGTCACAGATTTGAAGGGCATTACAATTAAGAGAATATTAGTAGCGTATGGAATTTACAGTTAGAAAGTTTGATCTTCTACAAGAACTTACCTTGATCCAAGGAGTGGTTGAGAGGAAAACTACCATACCAATTCTGGCTAATGTTCTCGTTCGTGCAGAAGGGGGTGAGCTTGGGATTGCAGCAACCGATCTAGAAATCGGGCTTAAATCCATGTGCGTTTCAAAAACAACGGTGCCAGGTGCAATCACTCTTCCCGCAAAGCGTTTATATGAGATTGTTCGGGCATTGCCGGACAAGGAAATCAAATTTAAGCGCGGTGAGGCCAATTGGGTAACAATAACGTGTGGTACTAGCCGCTTTCGAATTGCGGGGCTACCTCAGGATGACTTTCCCACACTACCTGAGACGAAGAGTAATGTTGGAAAAATTCCGGCAGATGTTCTCGCAAAAGTAATCTCAAGAACAATATGTGCCATCAGCACAGAGGATTCAAAATATACGCTCAGTGGGGCGCTACTTTTGCTGAAACCGGGATCCATCACGATGGTTGCAACGGACGGACATCGACTGGCGCATGTCGAAAAAGCCGAAGCGATGGAGGATGTTAGAGAAGAGATCAAAGTGATTGTTCCTAGAAAAGCAATGGCGGAGCTGATTCGAATCATTTCTGAAGCTGCGGATGCAGAATCCGTTGGGTTGTCGCGGGATGATAATCACTTGTTCTTCGATATGGGAAAACGTCTTCTAATCTCGCGTATGCTGACTGGGCAATTTCCCAATTATGAAGCTGTCCTGCCGCGAAACAACGAACGTATCGTAACTGTAAATCGTGAATTCTGTCTGATGAGCGTTCGCGAACAGTAAAATTGACGTTGTCAGATGGGACGATGGAAATAAGTGCGAGCCACTCAGACCTTGGCGAGGCCCATGAAACTTTGGAGGTTGACTATGGTAAGGATAGCCTTCAAGTTGGGTTCAATTTCCAATATCTTCTGGATTTCCTGACAACTGCAGACGAACCCGAAGTCAGTTTCGAATTCAAAGACAGCGAAAGTGCCACCCAGCTCCGAGCCCAACCGACTGGCGATTACACCTATCGCTATGTCGTCATGCCAATGCGCATCTAGGAGCGATTTCCTTTCAGCAAAGAACTACAATATATTGATATATAACCTCGGACAATACCCAAGATGAATGGCTAGATGCGCCAATGCGCTACGAAAGTTTCCCCTCCCGAAAGTGGCCCAAACCTTGCTAAAATAATGGTTACTTTTCTGTCCGAGGAGACCCCCTATTAGAAGCGCGCTTTCAGAAGGGCTACGGCTCGTCGCTAAAGAAAAACCAACGGATTTTTCTCTAAGTGCTCCGAAGAAAAGAAACCTGAGCGCCGCCATTCTTGCGGACGCCCAGCGAGCGAATGCATGACAGGACGAATTGAATACCCCGGCAATGGTGGGGTCGAACAACCCCTGCAAACTGAGGCGGATTACAGCGCCGAGCACATCAAAGTGCTCGAGGGCCTGGAAGCTGTCCGCAAGCGGCCGGCGATGTATATCGGGACGACCGGCACTGAGGGACTACACCATCTTGTATACGAGGTAGTCGATAACTCTGTTGATGAAGCTCTTGCGGGTTTCTGCACGGAAGTCCATGTCGTTATTCACATTGACAATTCCGTTACTGTCATCGACAACGGACGAGGCATTCCGACTGAAGTGATGCCCAAGGAGGGAAAGCCCGCCGCGGAAGTGGTGTTAACCAAGCTTCATGCGGGCGGGAAGTTCGATAACGCTGCCTACAAAGTCTCGGGAGGATTGCACGGCGTTGGGGTCTCGGTGGTCAATGCTCTGTCCGAGTGGCTGAACCTTGAGATCTGGCGAGGCGGCAAGGTTTACGTCCAAGGCTACAAACTCGGAGTGCCGACGGGTCCGCTTGAGATGACGGGACATACGGACCGCCGGGGCACCAAAGTCAGCTTCAAACCGGACGACAAAATCTTCGAAACGAACCAGTTCAGTTTCGACGTTCTTTCGCAACGATTACGCGAGCTAGCGTTCCTCAATAGGGGATTGCTCATCACTATTGAAGATGAGCGTGACGAAAAGAAACACGAATTCCACTACACGGGCGGGATCGTTTCCTTTGTCGAGCACCTGAACAAAAATAAGGAACCTTTACACGACAAGGTCATCTACTTCGAGGGAGTTCGCGAAGGTATCGACCTCCAGATCGCAATGCAGTACAACGATAGCTATCAGGAGCAGATCTTCACTTTCGCCAACAATATCAATACTCACGAAGGCGGAACGCACATGATTGGCTTCAAGTCCGCCTTGACGCGAACGCTGAACAATTACGCCCTATCCAACAATCTCTTTAAAGAAGACAAGGAAACGCTCTCCGGCGACGACGTCCGCGAAGGGTTGGTTGCGGTGATCAGCGTGAAACTTTCCAACCCACAGTTTGAAGGACAGACCAAGACAAAGCTCGGAAACAGTGAAGTAAAAGGGATTGTCGAGACGCTCGTCAATGTTGGATTGGGAGACTATCTCAATGAAAACCCGTCGGTTGCACGAAAAATTGTCAATAAGGCTATCGAAGCCGCACGGGCCCGCGATGCCGCGCGCCGCGCGCGGGAGTTGGTCCGGCGAAAGGGAGCCCTGGACAGTATGTCACTGCCCGGCAAGCTGGCGGATTGCCAAGAGCGATCGCCGGAACGGGCGGAAATTTTTATTGTAGAGGGCGATTCGGCTGGTGGTTCTGCCAAACAGGGCCGGGATCGCCGCACTCAGGCGATTTTGCCGATCAAGGGAAAGATCCTGAACGTGGAGAAAGCCCGCTACGACAAGATGCTCACGCACCAGGAAATCGTAGCGATGATTACGGCGCTCGGCACAGGTATAGGTCAGGATGATTTTGATGCGGCGAAACTGCGCTATCACAAAATCATCATTATGACAGACGCCGACGTGGATGGATCGCATATCCGAACCCTCCTGTTGACCTTTTTCTATCGCCAGATGAATGAACTTATCGAGAGGGGCAACATCTACATCGCGCAGCCGCCGTTATTCAAAGTGAAGAAGGGCAAAAGCGAGCAGTACATCAAGGATGAACGGCAGATGTCACGATTTCTCTTGAAGAAGGCAACGGAGAATCTAGTTATCGAAGTTGGCGGGCAAGAGCTCAAAGGGCGGGATTTGACGAGTTTTCTGGAGAAGCTCATCGAGCTCAACGGTGTCTTTACGCGGGTTGACCGCCATTTTCGCGATGCCCGAATTGTCGACCATTTGCTCAGCATGGATGCGGAAAGCCGCGCGTTTTTGGCCGACCAGCAGAACATGAAAACCTTAGCCGAGAAGGTCGAGTCCTTCGGATATTCGGCCGAGATCCTGACCGACGAAGAACACAGCGTTCAGAAGTTGCTGTACCGGCAGGGGAGCCAATCCCCCAGACTGGTTGGATACCCGCAATTGTCGAGCCCCGAGTATCAACGGTTGCTCGTGCTGCACAAGGCCATTGGCAGCCTCGATCAACCTCCTTTTACAGTTAAGCTCGATTCCACAGCAACAGTGCTGAAGGATCGTCAGTCCTTGATCGATCACGTCATGGAACTCGGAAAGAAGGACTTGCAGATTCAGCGCTACAAAGGTCTCGGCGAAATGAATCCGGAGCAACTCTGGGAAACGACCATGGATCCGGAAAAGCGGACGTTGCTTCAGGTTCAAATCAATGACGCCGTGCTGACCGACGATATTTTTAGTGTACTCATGGGCGATGCCGTCGAGCCCCGAAGAAGGTTCATCGAAGACAACGCGCTGGAAGTGAAGAACCTCGACATCTAATCCATGGCAGACGAAATCACACCACCCCCACCACCCCTATCGAATCTCGTCCCGGTAAATATTGAGGACGAAATGAGGCGGTCGTACGTCGACTACGCGATGAGTGTCATCATCGGGCGGGCTTTACCCGACGTGCGCGACGGCCTGAAACCCGTTCACCGCCGGATTCTCGTCGGCATGCGTGATATGGGCCTTGCCTCGAATCGTGCATACCGCAAGTGCGCCAAGATAGTCGGCGAGGTCATGGGTAACTATCATCCACATGGCGACAGTCCGATCTACGACGCGCTTGTCCGTATGGCCCAGGACTTTTCCTACCGATACCCCCTTGTTGACGGCCAGGGCAACTTCGGTTCAATAGACGGCGATCCGCCGGCGGCGATGAGATATACCGAAGCGCGCATGGCGCCTTTTGCAGAGGCACTTCTCGAAGATATCGACAAAGAGACCGTGGACTTCGTCCCCAATTATGATGAAGAGCGCGAGGAACCGTCGTATCTGCCGAGCAAAGTCCCTAATCTTTTGGTCAACGGCTCCAATGGTATTGCTGTCGGTATGGCGACCAACATGCCGCCGCACAATCTGACGGAAATTTGTGAGGCCGTGATTCATTTGATTAGCAATCCACACGCCACGCGCGGCGACATTATGACGCATGTTCCGGGTCCTGATTTCCCCACCGCAGGAATCATTCACGGCCGGAGCGGGATTCGGCAGGCTTATGAGACAGGCCGCGGCACCATCACCATGCGTGCTCGCGCCTCGATCGAACGCCAGGGAAAGGACCGCGACAGCATCATCGTTACCGAGATTCCGTATCAGGTCAACAAGGCTCGATTGATTGAAAAGATTGCAGAACTGGTCAATGAGAAACGGTTGGAGGGGGTCGGCGACGTCCGTGATGAGAGCGACCGGCACGGAATGCGCATCGTCATTGAGCTGAGACGCGGAGAGCCGGGTCTTGTCATACTCAATAACCTATACAAACTCACGCAGATGCAGACGACCTTCGGCGTTATCAATCTCTCTATCGTCAACGGCCAGCCTAAAGTTCTATCGCTAATTGAACTGCTTCGTTCCTTCATAGAGCATCGCGTCGATGTCGTGCGCCGCCGCACAGAATACGAATTGCGCCAAGCGGAAGCGAGGGCGCACATTCTGGAGGGTCTAAAGAAAGCGCTCGATCACATTGACGAGATCATCAAACTGATCCGTGCCTCCAAGACAACGGCGGAAGCGCGCGAGGGCTTGCTGGCAAAATTTGAATTCACCGAGATCCAGGCGAAAGCGATTCTCGAAATGCAGCTCCAACGGTTGACCACATTGGAGCGGCAAAAAATTGAAGATGAGCTCAAAGAGATTCGGGAAAAGATCGCCGAACTGAAAGAAATCCTCGCGAGTGATGCGAAACTGCGCGAAGTGATTGTTAAAGAACTCCGCGACGTTCAGAAGAAATACGGCGATGCACGGAGGACTGAGATTACTGAGGAAGCGGCCGAGATCAGGCTCGAGGATTTGATTGCCGAGGAAGACGCCGTCATCACCGTCACACATAGCGGCTACGTCAAACGAACTCCGCTTTCGGTTTATCGACAACAGGGCAGAGGCGGCAAGGGCCGAATCGGCATGAAGACGAAAGAGGAAGACCCGGTCACGAATGTCTTCGTCGCGAACACCCACAGTTATGTGCTCGTCTTTACCGATCGCGGGCGGTTGTACTGGCTGAAGGTTTACGAGATTCCTGATGCCAGTAGTGCCGGGCGGGGAAAAGCCATCGTCAATCTGGCGAATTTATCGTCCGAAGAAAAGGTGCGCGCACTGCTCTCAGTTAAGGACTTTGATCCCAACGTGTCCGTCCTCATGGCGACGCGAGCCGGACAGGTAAAGAAGACCTCGCTCGAGGCCTTCAGTAATCCGAGCGCCCGTGGGATCATCGCAATGGGCGTCCCCGATGATGACGAATTGATTGCAGCGGAAATCGTTTCGGCAAACGAAACAGTATTCATTGGGACGCACGATGGCATGGCTATCCGCTTCGCTCATGATGAGATCCGTGAAATGGGACGGCAAGCATACGGAGTCATCGGTATCCGGCTCGAGGAAGGTGACTATGTTGTCAGCATGATCGCCACCAGTAATGAGAACGACATGGTGCTTTCTGTTACTGAAGGGGGGTTTGGTAAGCGGACCGCCGTCGAAGAGTACCGCACGCAAGGCCGGGGAGGCAAAGGCGTCATCAACGTCAAAACGACCGAAAAGAACGGGAAGGTCGTCGCCATCATGCGGGTGCGGGAAGATGCCGACGTCCTCGTGATCACTGCAAATGGAAAGCTGATCCGCGTCAGCTCACAGGATATTCGCGCCGTAGGCAGAGCGACGCAGGGCGTGCGCTTGATTCAGCTCGAAGAAGACGACAAAGTTACTGCCGCCACCCTCATCGAACCGGAAGGAAAGAGCGAAGACGAGGCGGCTCCGACCGTTCACTGATGCACTCCCTCTCCCCGGGGGATAGGGAGTTCTGATCTCCCTGTTATCAAGTCAATCCCGATTGACGGAATCGAGAACACCAAATGCTTTTTGAGGGTCAGGTAGCTTTGATTCCCAATTATCAGATTCCCAAGAATCGAACGTACTGTACGGCTTCGTCGGGAGATCTGTACAGTGCGCTTGCAGAAATCTGCTCCTAAGAAATGGCCCCGGTAAAAGCGCCTGTACATTCGTGCAGCCCGCGCCAGTTCCTGCCCGATTTCGCCTTTGATTCTGGAGGCGTACTCGTCCGGTTTGTCGATCGTTTCCGACAGGAGCTCCGCCGATTTGAATGCGTAGTGGATGCCTTCGCCCGTGATCGGATCGACAAGTCCCGCAGCGTCTCCGATTAACGCCCAGCGATCGCCCGAAATCCGATTTGCTTTCCACGAAGCCGGACTCAAGCACGGAACCGGAGCGCTAAAGAATTCGGCGTGCTTGAGGGGATCGGGGCCTAAATCAGCAACGATGAAGTTGGAAAGCAGCGTCTTCGCACGGGCGGTCCAACCAGGTTCACTCCGTGTGATCAATCCATAGGAGATGTGATTTGGGCGGGGAAAGGACCAGATGTAACCCTCAAGGCCCGGCACGAAGTAAACCTTCATGTGCGCCGGGCCGCTGCCGGGAATGAAATATCCCATCGTTACAGCGAGTTCCTCGGGCTGCAGAGCAGTTGCCACGGTCCGGCGGACGAGGCTCGTCGCCCCGTCGGCGCCGATTAGGAAATCCGATTGCAGTGAAGTTTCACGGGATAAGAGGCGCCAACCACCCGCAACCATATGCTCAATGTGGTTGACACGGCTCTTTAGAATGGAAACCCCGGCATTTTCTGCAGCGTCTAAGAGATATTTGCCGAGTTCACGCCGGGATAGTACAGCTATTGGTTTGGCGGGAGTAACGGTGACGGAGTCTTTATCTCCAAAATAGATGGTGATTCGGTCAATGTTCTTGCGCGGCAGATCCGAGGTGAAGATTTCAAAGTGGGAGAGCGCCTTCGCAGTAACGCCTCCGCCGCACGGCTTTTCCCATGGTGCTTGGGCATCAATGAGAGTTACGGAATGTCCGCGCCGGGCGAGAAGTACTGAAGCCCATGCGCCGGCAGGCCCTGCTCCGAGGACGGCTATGTGCATGAATTTTTGAAGATCCACATTGGAAGGCTGTATGTTACCAGAAGGATTATTGCATGATTGACAGAAGCCAGCACGAAATTCCCGCCGACCATCCAATCCGAGGCTTTTTTAAGATATTAACCGAGCGTGGAATGGGCCAACTGAATTTGCACGATCGGGACACCATCCAGTACATCACAAACCTTCTGACCGAATTTGTGCAGATCGAAAATATGTATCGCATTCAGGATGAGTCGGGACGGCGGGTGCAGTATTTATTCGAAATGCTCAAGCAGGCCAGCAGCGAGATGTCACCGACGCTTCGTCGCGATTGCTACAAACACGTCGGCGATCTCACGCTCTTCAACCTCGGACTCTTTCCCGAACACCTGAGTTACGGACGTCACACCGTCAGCCCGGACTATTATGCTGAAACGGGCCGACGGTCCTACACGATCGTCGCAGAAATGGATTCCTCACCGCGTAGCGTGACTATATACCGTAAGCTCTCCGAACAATTCGAGCAGTGCGTCATAGGTCTGAACTGGGTCAAAATGTACATCAACGACCCGTTCTACCAGTACATGTTCCGGGAATTCGACCTCACGTAGTAAACTCATTGCCCTCTTCCCAAAGGGAGAGGGCGCAAATGGCTAAGAGTAAAATTTCGATCGTCAAGTACCTCAATGCAGTCCCACTCGCATGGGGCATTTTGGAAGGCCCACAGCGAGAGCTATTCGATTCCGTTTTAAGCACTCCGGCGGAGTGTGCTGATCAGTTGGCGCATGGCGGCGTCGATATTGGTCTCATTCCATCAATTGAATTCCAGCGTATCAAAGGCTGCCGCATTGTGCCTGGACCGGCCGTGGCTGCAACCCATCGCGTGCGCAGCGTCATTCTGGTGAGCGTCGTTCCACTTTGGAAAGTGAAGACTGTTGCATGCGACAGCGGGTCAAGAACCTCGGTTGCCCTCGCCAGGATTATTTTCAATGAGTTCTATCACACGCGTCCGGACTTCAGACCTGCTGAACCGAATATCACCAATATGCTGGCGCAAAGCGACGCGGCATTACTTATTGGCGATAATGCATTGAAGTTCATGGAAACCCACGAGCGTCCGAACATCGAACTTCAAAAGCCGCTGGTGCGCCTGGGTTCGGAACCCGTTCAGGTCTTCGACCTCGCCGAGCGATGGCGTTTCCTGACCGGGTTGCCTTTTGTTTTCGCATTCTGGGCTGTACGGGAAGGTTTTCAAGACGGCAACGTCGTTGATGTTCTCAAGCAATCCCGCGACTTTGGGTTAGCCAATATTCCGACAATCGCTGCAAAGTATAGCGAACAGCTGCAGATCAAAAAAGAACTCGTTCAGGAATATCTCGAACGCAACGTGCATTACTACATGGACCCAACGTGCCTTGAAGCGCTGGGGTTGTTCTACAAGAAAGCCGCGCATGTGGGCGCGCTGACGTCCGTGCGTGACCTGCAATTCATATGAGAAGTGTTGGGTCGATTTTGGAATCCGCTGCTGAGGGCGGCCGGATTAGTTTGGAAGAGGCCGTCCTTCTTTTCGAAGAGGCAGATTTGTTCGATTTGGCGTCATGTGCGGACAGTATTCGCCAGCGCCGTCATCCTGATAACGTCATCAGTTACATAATCGATCGCAACATCAATTACACAAATATATGTAAGGAGTTCTGTACATTTTGCGCCTTTTACCGCGTCAAGGGCGATCCGGAAGCCTATGTTTTGCCGGACCACGTGATCCATAAGAAGATTGAAGAGACCATTGCGCTCGGAGGCACCGGAATCCTGATGCAAGGAGGAGTTCATCCGGATTTGAAAATCGATTACTACGAGCGGCTGCTTGCCGGGATCAAACAGAGGTTTCAGATTCACTGCCACTGTTTTTCACCGCCGGAAATCTTGAATATTGCGCGTGTTTCGAAACTCTCGGTCGCGGAAGTTTTCGTCCGCCTAAAGACGTCCGGTCTGGATTCGATGCCGGGCGGCGGCGGTGAAATCCTCGATGACGAAATCCGCCAATCCATCAGCCCCTTGAAATGCAGAACTGAGGAATGGCTGATGGTTCATCGCGAAGCACACCATTTGGGACTGCGGACCACGGCCACGATGATGATCGGTGTCGGCGAGACGATCCATCACCGCATTCGCCATCTTCAGCGCCTGCGTGAATTACAAGACGAAACAAGCGGCTTTACTGCATTCATTCCGTGGACATTCCAACCGGAAAACACCGAGCTTGCCGCGCGCGGCGTCCCTGAAGTGACCGCTGCCGAATATTTGCGCTTGTTAGCGCTGAGTCGCATTTACCTCGATAACATTGAAAATGTGCAGGTGTCGTGGCTGACCGTCGGTCTGAAAGTCGGGCAGGTCGGTCTGCGATTCGGCGTAAACGATGTGGGAAGCATCATGATCGAGGAAAATGTGATCAGTGCGGCGGGTGCGCGCAATCGCGCAAGTGACGCCGAACTGCGCCGGATCATCCGGGATGCGGGCTTCTTTCCTCGCCAGCGCACGACGTTATACGAGCGTTACGTGAATTAGCGCAGCCCTTTTTGAACGAATGTGCTCAGTGCGAACACTCCGAAGAGCATCGTATTGTAAGAAGTGTGAATGATGAACGAAGGGATCAAAGAGTTGGAGCGCAAGCGCACAAACGATAGGATGTAACCGACAATAAAAATCAGAATGACGCCTCCCCAGCTTCCCCAGAGTTGCGGAAGGTGGAGTAATGCAAACAATATTGCCGTTACCGAGACCGCCATTCCAGATCCCCCGATATCGAACAGCACCTTAAAGAGAAAGCCCCTGAATATGATCTCCTCGAAAAGCGGGGCGGCCCCGATTCCGAAAATTGCAAAAACATATACCGCAGTTGCCGACGAAAGCAGCCGTTCGATGGGAGGTGGTTCTCCAGCCGGGAAGAATGAGGAAACGAGCAATACACTAATGGCGAGCGTAGCACCTAAAGAAATGAGAAAGCCTATACTGAACTGATGGTTTCGAAACCAATGAATCGTTTCCACAAAGGATTGCCGGTGCACAACCTTGATCAGGAAAGCAATAAAGCCGACCAGGACCGAATTCATCAATCCTTGAAGTATGACTTGATCCACGGCTGTGAGATCGGCAACTCGCAGCTCGGGACTGAAAATATGCCAGACGCGCAGTACGGTGATGGGTAGCAATAACACCGTAAGCAAAAAGAACACGGCAAAAACGATGAGATCCGCAATGCGCCAGGGACTCTTCGGAGCCGGTTCGTCCGTTCGGAATTCGGAATCAGGCAATGGAAAGCTCATTGCTTTGAGCTTCTGTTGAGCCGCGAACCGCGAGGCCGATTGTCCGAAGCCTCAAGAGAAGCTTTGAGCGCGGCGGCAAGCAAAGGAACCATGATTTCGTGGTGCCCTGTGAGAGCAATCGCCTGGCCGGAATTTTGCGTGGGTCTTTTCAATACGTTTTGAGTGGGGCGGTAATGCTGGATAAAGTCGAGATTCGCGGTCGTGAATTCTTCCAGGCGGTTTCCAAGATTGCGCACGACCGACACGGCTTTCAGAAAGACTTCCGGCAAGATCACGGCTGACCCGATATTCAAGAAAACGCCTCCACCATCGAGCTCTCTAGCCATGCTACAGAAAAGACGAAAATCGTGATAGCTCACCTTACCGAGATTTTGCCCGGAGGCCTGGGGATGAGCATGGATAATATCGGTTCCCAATGCAACGTGAACAGTCACAGGAATCTTTCTGGAATACGCGCCGGCCAAAACACTCATCGACTGATAGGGGAACTCGATTTTACGGTCCGTGCTTCTTGAAATAAAGTGTCCCAATCCTTCGCCCATGCCGATGTCGCCGGCAGCAGCAATGTCGACCGCATCATTCATGTATTCGGCGGTTTCACGCGCCATGCCGAAACGGCCGCCGCGAATCTGCTCTTCGACCTCTTCTGAAGTCGCTCCGGCCAAAGCGACTTCGAAGTCATGAATGGCGGCTGAACCGTTCATCGCAATGCCGGTAATCAACCCCGCGTGCATCAGATCATTGATTACTGGGCCAAGGCCGACTTTGATGACATGTCCCCCCAGTCCCCAAATGATCGGTTTGTTCGACGAACGCGCGTATAAGATCGCGCGAATGAGGGCACGAAGGTCATTCCCCGCGAGAATATGCGGAAGTTTGGATATAAACCCGAGCACGTTTTCCGATCCATCCATCGGTTTGCCCAACATCCCGGTATGCACTTTGCTTTTGCGCTCACGAAGCGGATATGTGGAGACGCCACTCAAGTTCAGAGGTTTGGTCGAATATTCCGAATCCACAGTTAATCCGTGGGATAAATTTCAGGGAAGAGCTCGCGATCAACGAGCTCACAAAGGATATGACCGAGTAAGGCGTGCGTTTCCTGGATGCGAGGTGTCTCGCGGCTTGGAACGCGAAACAACACTTCGACGCGGTCCTTCAATTTTCCGCCGGTCTCTCCGGTAAAGCCGACAGTGAACAAGCCCTTTGATCGTGCAACATCAATTCCTTCGACGACGTTCGGTGAGTCTCCACTGGTCGAAATAGCGACGGCAGTATCCCCGGGCAGCCCTAAAGCTTCGATCTGCCGGGCAAAAACCTTGGCAAATCCATAATCATTCCCAATGGCCGTCAACACAGAGGTATCCGTCGAGAGCGATATCGCTGGCAACGGTGCCCGGTTCGGCCCGAACCGGCCTACCAACTCCGCAGCGAGATGTTGCGCGTCGGCGGCGCTGCCACCGTTTCCGAAGAAAAGAACCTTGTGACCAGTCCGAAGCCCATGGGCAATGGTTTCGGCGGTCCGCGCTATGGTTTCTTTGTTTTCTTTGAAGAATGCGCTCTTCACTCGGAAACTTTCGCCGACGAAGTGTTGGATCAGTTGTGCGGCGTCTTTCATTACGTTCAATGCAATGTCAATTGTCGGGAGCTCGGCTTCAAGAGGACCTGTGCCAGGGCCTGACCTGTGTATGACTTCTTGGAACCCGCGATCTGCTCCGGAGTCCCCGCCGCCATAAGGCGGCCGCCCTGCGCTCCTCCCTCGGGTCCGAGATCGATGACCCAGTCCGCTGTCTTAACGACGTCGAGATGATGCTCGATAATGATCACCGTGTTTCCAAGGTCTGTCAACCGGCAGAGAACGTCCAGAAGCTTTTTAACATCATCGAAATGCAGACCAGTGGTGGGTTCGTCGAGAATATAAAGAGTTTTTCCCGTGGCGCGCCGGCTCAATTCTTTTGCCAATTTAATCCGCTGAGCTTCACCGCCGGACAATGTGGTTGCAGATTGGCCAAGACCGATGTAACCCAATCCAACGTCGACCAGTGTTTGTAATTTGGAATGGATTTGGGGAATGTTACCCAGCACCCGCAGTGCATCTGCAACTGTGGAATTGAGCAGATCGGCGATCGACATGCCTTTGTACTGGATGGACAGCGTCTCGCTGTTATAACGCTTGCCATGGCAGACTTCACATGACACGTAGACGTTCGGGAGGAAACTCATTTCGATTTTGCGAAGGCCGTCTCCTTGACATGCCTCGCATCGGCCGCCTTTGACATTGAAGCTAAAACGCCCAGCTTTGTATCCCCGGGCTCGGGATTCAGGCAACATGGCGTAGAGCTCGCGAATTGGTGTGAAGACGCCGGTATACGTTGCAGCGTTGGACCGCGGAGTGCGCCCAATTGGAGACTGATCGATTTCGATGACCTTGTCGATGTATTCCAAACCTTCAATAGCTTTGTGGAGGCCAGGTTCGTCCAGAGCGCGATGGATATTTCTCGCCAGCGCCTTGTATAGGATTTCGTTCACGAGGGTGGATTTACCTGAACCGGAAACACCGGTCACGACCGTCATCAGTCCAATCGGGAAAGAAACGTCAATGTGCTGCAGATTGTGTTCGGCGGCGCCACGAACCACAATCGCCTTTCCATTGGATTGCCGGCGTTTGTGGGGTATCGGAATTTCGCTCCGTCCGGACAAATATAGGCCCGTCAAACTGCCGGAAGACTCCGCGATGACTTCCGGAGAGCCGCTGGCTACGACGTGTCCACCTTCCGTTCCAGCTCCGGGTCCGAGGTCGATGACATAATCGGCGCGTCGAATCGTCTCTTCATCGTGCTCGACGACGATAACCGTATTTCCGAGATCCCGCAACTCTTCCAGAGTCGACAATAGCCGGGTGTTATCCTTGTGGTGAAGTCCGATCGATGGCTCGTCCAGAACGTACAGCACGCCCCGAAGTCTGGAGCCGATCTGTGTTGCCAACCGAATCCGTTGACTCTCCCCCCCGGACAGCGTATTGGCTGCGCGATCGAGGCTGAGATAGTTCAAGCCGACGGCATCCAGAAATTGCAATCGATCGCGGATTTCGCGAACGATGCGTCCGGCAATCTGCTCCTCCCGGCCACCGAGTTTCAGATCCGAGAAGAACCGCAGAGTCTCAGTTACCGGCCAAGAAACGATTTCCGCAATCGATCGATTCGCGACCTTGACGGCAAGACTCTCCGGCCGCAGGCGAGCGCCGCGGCAGGCCGCGCAAGGTTTGGTGACCATAAAGTCCGAGAAGTCCTCGGAAACGAGTCCTTCCTGTTCATAATAACGATTGAGAACATCGACAATACCTTCCACACGTCTGCCGCGTTCCTTGATTCCGTAAAAGACCGCATTCTGAACTTTCGGAGGCAACTGTTCAAAAGGAAGCGACAAATCTGCGCCCAATTGTTGCGCAATCTTCGAAACCTGCACTTCAAATTCGTCGTCGAGCCAGCCGATGGCCATGCCAAGACCGCCGTTCAAAACGGGTCGAGTCGGATCGGTGATGATACGGGCGGGATCGAAATCAAATTTCATCCCCAGGCCATTGCAGACCTCGCAGGCACCATAAATGCTGTTGAAGGAAAAAGTGCGCGGTTCAATGGCCGGGATACTCAGTCCGCAGTCGGGGCATGCCATCTTTTCCGAGTACAGGCGCTCCTCACCATCCACAACGGCGACGAGGACGATGCCCTTTGCCAGTTTGATGGCCTGCTCGATCGAAGCCTCGAGTCGTTTGTGGATATCTTTCTTGATCATCAATCGGTCGACAACGATCTCAATGGAGTGATTCTTTCTCTTATCGAGGTCGATAGGTTCGTCGAGATTATGCAGTACACCGTCAATGCGGCCGCGGACATAGCCGGTCTTGGCCAATGCCTGAAGCTGTTTCTTGAACTCGCCTTTGCGGCCGCGAACGATCGGGGCAAGGATCATCACGCGTGTGCCTTCAGGCAGGGCCTTTAGATGGCGCACGATTTGATCGGGAGTCTGTTTGGCGATTGGCTTGCCACATTGATAACAATGCGGGATTCCGATCGAGGAGAATAAGAGGCGGAGGTAATCGTAAATTTCCGTAACCGTTCCGACGGTTGATCGCGGGCTGCGGGCGGCCGTCTTCTGTTCGATGGAAATCGCGGGCGATAGACCTTCGATGGAATCGACATCTGGCGGTTCAAGCCGATCGAGAAATTGCCGTGCGTACGCTGAAAGCGACTCCACATACCGCCGTTGCCCCTCGGCATAGATCGTGTCGAAGGCGAGGCTGGACTTACCCGAACCGCTGAGACCGGTGATTACAGTCAATCGATTACGCGGAATTTCGACGTTGATGTTTTTCAGGTTGTGTTGTCGAGCACCACGGACGGTTATATTTTTAATGCTACTCTGCATACAGCAGGGATCTGAGAATGATAAAAACTTTACATTCTAGCGCATCTGGTGCCCATCACAGTCCCATTAATTCCCAGTGTCGCGCCAAATCTTCGTAGAGCTGCTCCAACATCACTTTCAAATCCGCGTATCGTCGGTGCGTGGACTCCCAGTCGGTTCCCGTTGTAGGGTTCTGAAACGATAGCTCTAATTGGGCAATCTCGCCCTCCACGTCGGCGATTTTCCTCTCCACGTCCGCAACCGCCTTTTCGAGTTGCTCGAGTTTATTCTTTGATAACTTTTGCCCCTCCCTCTGGGAGAGGCCGCCGGCGCGAAGCGGTGACGGGTGAGGGTCCCGGGACTGCTGGCCGGATGCTTCCAGCCACTCCTCAAACGCGGTCAGCCGATCAAAAACGTGCGCCTTTCCGTCCTCGATATACAGCAAGTGAGTCGCAATTTTCTCCACGAGGTATCGATCATGAGTAATGAACAAAATCGTTCCCGGATAGCCCATCAAT
>WNGN01001894.1_pt1 | contig 21162 bp, 15 predicted proteins | sample 5400561 | NCBI WGS metagenome assembly WNGN01 (sample SAMN13153379, study PRJNA577476) | soil metagenome | isolation source: 115 cm soil or saprolite under Garry oak tree replicate 2 | place: USA:California | collected 2016-06-15 | reverse complement strand
GGAGGGTTGCGACACGAGGTCGCTTCTGTAGCTGTTGGGACTGAGTCAACAGGGCCCAACCCGATGTTCTGCCATCGGTACCCTACCAGGACCTGCGCTTGGAGTAATCCAGGGGTGGGAAGCTCTTGGGACAATGAAGCCTCACCCAGCAAGGGTGACGACTCAACTGTGAAGGGCGGTCGTGACTGCTAGCATCAAAGCAGTCGGGAGCTAGGGTCGAGTGATATGGTCAACTTAGGTGAATCGCTGATAAACGTCGTAAACCGGTAACAAGCCAAAGGTGCTGACAGGCTTGGCCCAAAAGGGATGTGGCTGGGTACAGGACTTCCTTCCCTATCCTGTCGTAGACAACAGAGCCACCGGCGAACAGGCGGGACCTACGTCATTCATGGTACAGAAGCGGAACGTGGAAACCCCATCGTTCTCCCGCAAGGGAAAGCTAGCCGTAAGGAAAGCCGATAGAACGGTGGGTACAGGAGGATGGAAAAAGCGAACGCTGCTCTGTAATGGAGCAGATACGGGCTGAGTCGCAAGACAACATCGCCCGACGCGAAAGCGCGCAGACGTCCATCGGGTCTTCCAGGACGAGATCGTTTGAGTAACCGATAAAGGAGACAAGCAGATGACGGCCAACACCCCTGCTCCGACAGGCACGGAGGCTGGTGCGGTTTCCCACGACAGAACGGAGTGGCAATCCATTGATTGGAATGTCGTCCGCAAAAACGTGCGTCGGCTCCAAGCCCGTATCGTCCAGGCAACGAAGGAAGGCAGATGGGGCAAGGTGAAAGCCTTGCAACACTTGTTAACCCACTCCTTTAGCGGCAAAGCGCTTGCCGTCAAACGAGTGACGGAAAACCAAGGTAGGAAAACACCTGGCGTGGACAAGGTCACATGGACGATGCCGAGCCAGAAAATGGCAGCCGTACACCAGCTTCGACAAAGGGGCTACCGTCCCCAGCCATTGAGGCGAGTGTACATACCCAAGAGTAATCACAAATTGCGCCCGTTAGGCATTCCCGCCATGTCGTGCAGGGCCATGCAGGCTCTGTATCTTCTGGCGTTGGACCCCATCGCCGAAACGCTTGGGGACTCCAATTCCTACGGGTTCCGCTCAGCACGATCTCCAGCAGATGCCATCGAGCAATGCTTCACAGACCTGTGCCAACGCAACTCAGCGCAATGGATACTTGAGGGAGACATCAAATCATGCTTCGACAACATCTCGCATGACTGGCTCTTAGCACACATTCCTATGGACACACCCATCCTCAGGAAGTGGTTGAAAGCAGGGTTCATCGATAAGCACGTCCTCTATGCTACCGAAGAAGGGACCCCGCAAGGGGGGATTTGTTCACCCGTGATTGCCAACATGGCCTTAGATGGCCTTGAGAGGAAATTACGAGAACACTTTCCCAAATCCCATCGAGGAAGCAGCAAAGAGAAAGTGAACTTTGTACGCTTCGCCGACGATTTCATTATCACTGGCAAGTCGAAAGAAGTCCTTGAACAAACGGTGAAGCCCCTGGTGAAGCAATTCATGGCAGAGCGAGGGTTGGAACTCTCACCGGAGAAAACCCTCATCACCCATGTCGAGGACGGCTTTGATTTTCTGGGACAGAATGTCCGCAAGTACAAAGGGAAACTCCTCATCAAACCCTCTCAAAAGAACGTGAAAGCGTTCTTAGAGAACATCCGAAAGATCGTGAAGGAAGACAAGCAAGCGGTGGCTGGACATCTGATAGCACAACTCAACCCGAAAATCCGGGGTTGGGCCAATTATCACCGCCATATCGTAAGCAAGGAAACCTTCACCAAAGTGGACCACGCAATTTTCACGATGTTGTGGCAATGGGCCAAGCGGAGACATCCCAAGAAATCCCACACCTGGATCAGGAAGAAATACTTTCACTCTATTGGAGGAGATAATTGGGTTTTCAGTGGAGAAATTCTTGGACGAGATGGAGCATTTCATCCCATCCGACTCCTCAAGATGAGAAGTATCTCCATTGAAAGACATGCCAAGATTCAGAGCGAAGCCAATCCCTATGACCCCGCCTGGGAAATGTACTTTGAGAAACGTCTTGACGTGAAAACGGTACACAACCTTCGGGGAAGACGGAAGTTGCTTGCTCTCTGGAAACAGCAGCAAGGTCTTTGCCCACTCTGTTCTCGAAAGATCACCAAACTGACGGGATGGCATAGCCACCACATCGTGTGGCGAAGTCTCGGAGGTGGAAGTGAGTTAGAGAACCAGGTGTTACTCCATCCTGAATGCCACGACCAACTTCACCGCCAAGGGTTAACCGTATCGAAACCGCGTCCCACAAGGGGCGTTAGAAAGGCTTGAGCGGCATGCGGGGAAACTCGCTCGTGCCGTTCTTAGAGGGCTTGAGGGCGGCAACGCCCTCCGGCTACTCGGCAGGAGATTGGAAACGGGGTCCGAGAGGAATACCGCGCCGGTCTCCTACCTCATCGAAGAGGCCACTGGTTCGAAACCAGTAGCGCCCATTATAACCTTCAAGAGACTTCATATAAAAGTGAGAAGGGCGACGAATACTTTCACCAGACGATCCCCGCTCTAATGCGATCAGCAGGATGTGACCAGGAAAACACAGAATGCATTGACATGCATCAATCATCTTGCTTGACTATACATGTTTCACGCACTACACTTGAAAGAAAGATCCCTTTGCCGTTATTGATTTTCTAACAAATTCGTAATGCGAATTTTTCCTCTCATTCTCGTTCATTTGGAGAGGCAAGTATGGCTCATGACCTTGAGAAACAACGCCAACATCTAATAGAATCTCTTCGCAAGAATGGGATTACTGATGAACGTGTGCTAGACGCAGTAGCAGACACTCCCCGTGAGATGTTTCTTCATGAAACTCAATGTAATATGGCATATGAAGATCGAGCTCTTACCATTGGTATGGGCCAGACAATTTCACAGCCATTGATAGTTGCCACTATGACGCAGGCGCTACAATTAGATGGAAATGAGCGAATACTTGAGATTGGTACAGGCTCTGGCTACCAAACAGCCATTCTGGCACATCTGGCTGGTTACATTTATAGTATCGAACGTATTCAGCAACTTGCTTGCCTGGCTTTAAAACGTTTGGAAAAACTAGGGTGTTCAAACGTTTCGGTATTGGTCGGTGATGGTTCGTTAGGATGGCCAGATCAGGCACCGTATGATCGCATTTTGGTTACTGCGGCAGCGCCTGAAGTATCTGAGCCGCTGTATAGACAGCTTGTACTTTGGGGAAAAATGGTGATACCGGTAGGGGGACAAGAACGCCAGGAATTGTTTGTGGTTAATCGCGCACCCTGGGGACCGGAGAAGCGCTCTTTAGGTGGGTGTATTTTTGTTCCGTTAGTTGGTGCAGCAGGCTGGAGTGAGTAACTATTGCCGAATGTGTAAAATAGCTTATAATATATTGTGAGGAGAATATTGCTCGTCTGTTTTCTCGACTGTACAGGAGTTCAAGGAGAGTAGGTATGCCAGGCACTATAGCCAGTTTATATGTTACGAGCATCCCGGGGCTGGTTACTTATTTGTTAATTTGGATCGTCCTGGTCGAGTGTGCGAGAATACTTGTGAGAGCGTATAGAAATGATCCCCTGGTTGGTTGGGCTGTTGGGCCGCTTGGGGTGTCAACACTGTATTTGTCCGAACCGTCGCCGGTGTTTATTTTATTCAATGCTCTCTTTCCAGCTGTAGTATCAGCTTTTGTTCTTTATCTTGGACTGTTTACCGCTCTACCAAGCCCGCTTACCTTGCCAAATAATCCACTTGTTGAAATACTAGTGATTACTATTGGGGTTTTGATCACATGTACTGTAGATTTTTTAGACGCTATGCGTGATTTGCGTTATCCCTTGTGGGGTGAAGCTCGTATCTTACGCAGCATTCAATTGCTGCGCGCAAGTTGGGCTTCAATTCATTTCACCCCATTTGGCCTATCTTACTTGCGCGAACATTTTGGATCTAATCCGGCAGATTTACTACAGTCATTTAGTAATAAGGTTTCACATTTGTAGTTTGCTGGTGCGTGGCACGCGCGGTAAAGTAAAGTAGAATGTGCTACCACTATCCAGATTGCTGGAAAAGCCGATACGCCCTCCATGAGCTTCAACGATTGCCTTTGCAACAAACAACCCCATACCAATTCCTGTGTATTGACGATTAGCAATATTACGAATGCGATAGAATCGCTCAAAGATGTGGTCAAAAGATTCTGGACTTACGCCAATACCCTGGTCAATAACCCTAATCAAGTATTCATCATCTTTTTCCTGCAGTTTTACCGTCACTTGCTTGCCAGGAGGAGAGAACTTGATTGCATTATCCAAAACATTTCCAAAGACTTGTCCTATACGTAGTTGATCTGCAACGATTCTGCTATCTTGTGTCTGGATATCGAGGTAAATTGCATGTTGTTCGGCACTGACCTGGGCTAGACGTACACGCTCGGTCAACACATCAGCAAGATAAAAACTGGAATATTGGAGACCCAATTCTCCCCATTGGACACGTGTAAGATCGAGCAGATCACTTACGAGCCGTTCCAGGTGTTCAGTTTCACTTTGTACAATGTTTAAACTACGAAGATCGTAGCTCTCCGGAAGTTCTATCAGGGGGTCGGTACTTTGTTGTTTTTGACGTGCCTCGCGTAGACGGCGCTCAATTCGACGTATGAGATGTTGCGTATAACCTTTTATTGCTGTGAGTGGAGTACGAAGCTCATGAGATACTATAGATACAAACTCGTCTTTCAGTTTCTCTATTTGTTTGATAGAGGTAATATCATTGAGGACAGTCACTACACCAATTGGCTGTGTTATATTTTGGTTCGCATCGTGAAGAGGCGCAGCGCTTATACTAAATGTCAATGGGACAGTTTCGCTGTTCGTGCCAACAGTTAGTTCTTTGTGCATAACTATATTTCCGGCCAGAGCCTGGTCTACAATTTCTGCAAAGTCGAGAAGCCAATTGACCCTTGTAGTCGCTGCCAATTGGCGGAGTGAAGTATGAGGCTTCTGTTGTAAATCAACTTCAGCCAGTGAAAATAAATGTCGAGCTGAACTATTTAGAGAAGTTATTGCTCCATGAGCGTTGGTGATGAGCAATCCCTCAGCCATACTGCTAATAATGAGTTCCAGACGGTAGCGTTCATGCTCGGCTTCCTTCCAGAGGGCTCTCTGGCGTTCACGCAGACGAACATTTTCCAACGCAACGGCAGCATAATCTGCAATCATGGTAGTAAGTTGGAGCAGGTCAGTATCAAAGGTCCCCTCATGTTCATCAAAGAGGCTCAGTATACCAATAATACGGCTTTCAACCGTCAAAGGTATATTGAGAAAATCGCCGATTTTAGTTGCTACCGAGGGAATTTCGTATGAGGGAGTGGCTAAATCGTCAGGGGCGTCTAAATCAGCAACCACCGCTAATTCTTGAGCTGACACACCTGAAAAATCTACGACACTTGCGGCTCTGGCTATACTTTGGATCATTGCTTGTAAAAAAGCACTGGTGAGGGGATATCTTGGGATGATGGAAAGTTCGAAAGGATCGCCTTTTAATAAGATAGAGCAGGCTGAAAAGCTGTACAGTTCCTGGAGGGTGGCAAGTAATGCATGATGCACTTGAAAACGGTCATTTGCTGCCACAAAGCGCTTACCGATGGTGTTGAGTTGCTCCATTTGCTTACGGAGAGACGTTATATAATCCCCATCACCATTTTGTGCTATGAAGGAGCGGTACGCGCTTTCCGTTGCATGCGACTGTGGTTGCACGTTGCTCTCCATTTCGTTTCTCTAGGGCATCTGCTCCAGTTGACGAGTTACCTCGTCGAGGAGGGGTGGGCCAATCAATTCCCCGGTCAGCTCTCTCAAACCTACAAAGCACTCCTGCAATAATGCTTGCAAACCCTCAGAAAGTTCCTGAGGTGAAATAGAACTCCATTGTTCTGTAATAACTGCTGGAACTACTTCGGTATAAGGCATCTTTTCTAAGAAATGTAGGAAGGGATACTCATTCGATACCCTTCTAGCGGCACCTTGTACTAAAACACGAGTGGTAGCTTTCCCTAAAAAGGGTGTAACGCGATCATCAATGAGTTGTATGGCCTTTAAGTAGGATTCTACAACTTTTTCATTGTATGCTGAAGAGGAGTTGTCAGACATATTGGGCATATGCATCGTTGCCACTCCCTTCACTGCTTTGATAAATTCACTTTTTCATTATTATACCATATGTTAATTGTAATTTGTAAGTGGGTAGCCAATCAGTAACTCTTCAAGTATTACGGATGTTTGCGTATATAGGTGTGTTTGTATGCAAGTAATGCGTTTCCACATATATACTTTTGAGCGTCGATGTGAATACATAGCGAGACGTGAATGTAAGCATTTGTTCCGCTAGATGTGAAGAAACCCAATTGAGATTTGCTGATATTCCTACGGGGCTAAACCGAATAAGCGTGCCAGCCATAGCCGAAAACCTCGAAGGCGGGGTTTCTCATTAGTATTTAAATCTGCTGCCATTTCAATTAAACGCTGTCGTCCAGCTTCTTTGCGCGATTGAGCCTGCTCAACAGCTGTTTGCGCAGTATAGCGAACATTTTGCTCATCAATGGCTTGGCGAAAGTGGTTCATTCGAATCTGGAATTGTAAGTAGAGTGTGCTTGTCAATGTACTCTGTATTTGTTGTAAGTTAGCTTCAGGGGAGGTCATCAGGTCTGTGTTGGTAGCACGATCTGTAGATGAAGAATCGTCTTCGGTTTCTTCAGTGACCTCTACATGTTGCATATTCAACCTTGGAGCAATCCATTCGCGCATGGCAAGAAGGGAGGCACGGCGGCAGATTGCTTCAATATCCGCACCATTGCGTCCTTCGGTGAAACGAGCCAATTCTTCTATCGAAATTTCAGGGTCAACAGGTCTACCTTTGGTATGTATCCCAAAGATTCTACAACGTTCGCTTTCATCAGGATAATCTAGCTCGACCACAAGATCAAAGCGGCCAGGGCGCAAGAGTGCAGTGTCGATTAAATCTGAGCGATTGGTGGCTGCCACCACGATTACTCCTGTACGTCCTTCAATGCCGTCCATCTCTGTTAACAATTGCGCTATAACGCGATCAACGGCGTGTCCATCGATCTCGCCGCGTCTAGCAGTACATGGCGCTGCCTGTTTCGCTCGACGGAAGACCTCTCGGATGCCTTTTTCTGATTCTCCAATCCATTTTGAAAGTAACTCTGGTCCTTTAATCGAAATGAAACTTGCTTCACATTGATTCGCTAGAGCGCGAGCCAGGAGAGTCTTGCCCGTTCCGGGAGGTCCTGAAAGCAGGACACCGCGTGGAGCCTCAATTTTTGCACTTTCGTAAAGTTCTGGAAAGCGTATAGGCCATTCTACGCCCTCGGTAAGGGTGGCTTTGGCCTTTGTCAAACCTCCGATATCATCCCAGGAGGTTTCGCTGACCTCAACATAGACTTCGCGGGTTGTTGATGGTTCGATTTCACGCAAAGCTGCCTGGAAATCAGCCATCGTTATGTTAAGGTTTACTAGTATTTCGTACGGGATATAACCACGTTCGTAATCGATATGAGGTAGAACGCGGCGAAGAGCAATCATGGCTGCTTCGCGACAGAGTGCCTCCAAATCAGCACCAACAAAACCTGGTGTAAGCTGTGCCAGACGGGCAAAATCGATATCGGCGGCCAGGGCCGCGTCTCGACAATGAATGCCTAAGATCTCCATACGCCCACGTAAATCAGGTACGTGTAAGGATATTTCGCGATCAAAGCGACCAGGGCGGCGAAGCGCAGGGTCAAGTGAGTTAGGTTGATTCGTGGCTCCTATCAGCAAGACTTGCCCTCGCGAGGCTATGCCGTCCATCAATGCTAGTAATTGCCCAACAATGCGCCGTTCTAGCTCACCATTTGTTTCTGAGCGTTTGGGAGCAAGGGCATCCAACTCGTCAATAAAGATGATGCTGGGAGCTTTTCGTTGTGCCTCCTGAAACACTGAGCGCAAGCGTGACTCGCTTTCGCCATAAAGCTTGTTCAAGATTTCAGGCCCGTTGATTACAAAAAAGGCTGCATTGGTTTCAGATGCCACGACGCGAGCTATAAGCGTTTTTCCTGTACCAGGAGGGCCATATAGAAGTACTCCTTTTGGTGGTTCGACGCCCAGACGATCAAAGACTGCCGGATATTTCAACGGCAGTTCGATCATTTCGCGGATACGTTGGAGTTCTTTACCAAGTCCGCCAATATCTTCGTAGCTTACTCGTCCCAGCCCTCCAGGTTTAGTTGCTCCACGTGCCTGCGCACGTACAATGGTTCCCTGCTGCACAAGTACCGCCTCGGTGTCATTTACGGATTGAGGTAGTACTGGAGGGATTAGTTCATCGAGTGTATCAGAATTACGCTTGTGTATGGCATAACTGGGAGTAGTAGGTGTGGTTCCAATGATTAGAAATTCACGGGGTGCTGTACCCGGTGTGCCAACACGCAGGAGGTCGCCAATTACAACAGGAAGTCCAACTAGATAACGTGAGATATATTGTAGGTCGCTCTCCTGTATTGGTGCTCCTCCAGAAAGAGGGAGTAATATGATCTTTTCTGCTTTCTTCACTTTCGCCTTATGAACAGTAACGCGCTCACCTAGACCCGATGCGCTATTTTGTCTTACCTGACTATCCATCTGGATGATCTGCTGATCTCGATCAATGAGAGCCGTTGGTACAACTTTGGCGGCAGTAGTGCGGGCGCCAGTGATCATAACAATATCGCCAGGCTGACACCCCAAACGCGACATATCAGTCGGGTCAATGCGTGCCACTCCACGCCCAACCTGGAAGCCTTCAATAATGATAAGTTGCAGACTATTATAAGGGCTAGCTGGCTGGTCTGTATCACTATTGGTGCTACTATAGGTATTTGAATTATTTGTGTTTTCCTGAGGAAGTTTGCCGGTTGTTCTTTGAGTGGTAATTGGGTTGCTACTTGTGGCAGTTGGCTCTTCCATATGCCTTTCCTTTTCCCCCGGTGAAAAAAATTCATTACTGATAATTTAATACATGTACGTGAGGAGGGGGGAAAAGTTGAACTTTACACATAAAAATATCACTTGAGCTGATCAACCAGTTTGCGTGCAACATGCAACCACTCTTCGGGTGTATCATCTGGCACTGAGCAGCCATTGGCCAGGATCAGCCTTCTTCCTTTGGTCTGAGTCACAGCTGCCATGATTTCGTTTTCTATTTCTGTTTCTCCACCGTGTGTTAATGGACCACGTTCGGCTAAACCACCCATGAGGCATTTATCGGTCATGGAAAGAGCTTCGCTCAGGCTTGGTCCTGTGATCCGATCACTCCAGCTCATCACCTGTACTGGATAGTCAATGAAGTTTTCAAAGTAGATTTCATCGTCCTCTTGAGCAGGATCGGCATGGGCATGGATAATGTTAAGCCAGCCAGCTTTCGTACTTTCGAGTACCTGAAGGTCGTATGGGCGACCGAAGCGTGCATATTCCAAGGGCGTGAAGTCGATGTTAGTTGCACCCATGCTGGAGAAAAAGATACCGCTCGCGCCAGCCTCGATCGCTGCGCTAGCTAGCAGACGTAGATTGGTGGCCAGTGTCGCCAGGCCTTGCTCGAAGGCCACAGGGTTCTCACGGGCATGCGCAATGGCTTGCGTTTTGCCAATGAAGCGGAAGATTTGAGTAAGCGGACTAAATATGGTGAGAATCAGGGGAAAGTCCTTTCCCAGTTGTGCACGCAGCATGCGAATACAGATAAGTTGCTGTTGAAACATGGGTGTGTCAAGTCCCAGGCCTGGTAAGCTGCTCCATTGATTGGCGAGTGTGATGGTTTGTTCAGGTGCAGGATAAGGCAAGTCTGGCATGATTTTTACAATGTCCAGATCGAATTTCTCACGGAAGAATTCCATTGTGAGTTCGGCCATACGTGTTCCTGATCCTTCGGGTTTGAAGTGGTGCCAGAAGCAGAATGGGACACGGTCTACATGTTCTCCTACAAGTGCTGCTTGTACACGTTCGATTGGTGCCATTGTATGATGTGGTGTTGTCATGTTGTCTTCCTCTTGTTATGTGATGATTCTTTAGCCATTTGTTTTGTACTACCTATGTCGTCGAGATGAAGGCAATTGAATTTCCCTGTTACACTTCGAACCCTGACAAATGACTTATATAGAGTATACGCTATGTTTTTGTATGGGGGAAAGGTGAGATCCAATCCCACTCAATGGAAAAGCGTTCCATATTCCTGTCTTGAAAAGGTATACTTAAGAACAACGTCATTCTTAAAGAAAAAAGCCTCACAAACTCTCGACGATAAGCCGAGATTCTGATAGGATGTCCAGCAAAAGCATCAGGAGTCAATGTACTATTTTAGACCGGAGGATGTATATTTTATGGACGAACTTCAACGTCGCATTCAGATTGCGCGTGGAGCGATCCCTGCAGATCTTGTATTACTTAATGCTAAGCTCGTGAATGTGTGTAGTGGCGAATGTTATCCGGCAGATGTTGCTATTGCTGATGGACTTGTGGTTGGTGTAAGCGCCCCTGGTGAGGGCTATCGAGGGCTTAAGGAGCGCGATCTGCAAGGACGCTGGCTGGCTCCCGGGCTAATCGATGGTCATATGCATATCGAAAGCACCATGCTTGTGCTTTCAGAGTTTGCAAAAATCGTGACACCACGCGGGATTACCAGTGTTATGCTCGACCCGCATGAATACGCCAATGTCATGGGTGTAGCTGGCATACGCTATGTTCTCGAATCCGGTCGTGGGTTACCACTCTCCGCTTATGTGATGATCTCATCCTGTGTTCCTGCTTCCTCTTTTGAAAGCCCGTATCGTGTACTAATGGCTGACGATCTCCTACCACTTTTAGAAGATAAGCAGGTGCTCGGTCTGGCAGAAATGATGAATATGCCAGGCATATTGCAAGGAGATGAACAACTGCTTGCGAAGATTGTTGCCACCAGGCAGCATGGCCTCGTCGTAGATGGTCATGCTCCCGGACTTAATGGACGTGATTTGTGCGCATATACCACAGCCGGTGTGATGTCTGATCATGAATGCTCAACAATTGAAGAAGCTCGTCAGCGTATTCGCCATGGTATGTGGCTAATGATCCGCGAGGGGTCAGCAGCGCGCAATCTCGATACATTACTCCCACTTGTCAAGGAGTTACACCCACCGCGCGTCTTCTTTGTCACTGATGATCGTGATCCACAGGATTTAACGACGCGAGGGCATATCGACTCGATGGTGCGCCGAGCAATCGAAATGGGACTTGACCCGGTTGAGGCAATTCGCCTCGCAAGCTTTAATACTGCACAGTATTTTCGCTTGTATGATCGTGGAGCAGTTGCCCCCAATTTTGTTGCCGATCTTGTAGTATTGGATGATCTTAACACGTTCAAGGCCGAGTCAGTTTACAAGGAAGGTAAACTGGTTGCTCAAGATGGCAGGCTGCTAGTTGATGTGCCTACTGTTACATTTACAGGTGTGACTGATACCGTACATATCGGGAACATAGGCGAAAATGATTTGCGCATAGCTGGGAAACCGGGGTTGATCGAAGTGATTGGGATCGAACCAGGGCAAATTACGACAAAGCATCTACGGGAAGAGGCGTCTATTAGAGACGGAGAAATTGTAGCGGATCCTGAGCGTGATTTGCTCAGGCTTGTGGTGATCGAACGGCACCATGCCAGTGGTAAGGTAGGTCTGGGGATAGTTAAGGGGTTTGGTTTGAACAAAGGCGCCCTGGCTTCCAGTGTTGCCCATGATGCTCACAATTTGGTGATCGTGGGAGTGAGCAACAGTGATATTTTGCGGGCGGCACGGGTTCTGGAAGAGATGGGTGGTGGTTTTGCCTGTGTAGTGGACGGAGAAGTGCGTGCCAAAGTTCCGTTGCCATATGGTGGTCTTGTCTCACCGTTACCTGCCTATGAATTGGTGCAGCAACTACATGTGCTAGATACCGCCGCCGCCGAGCTTGGTTGCAGCTTGCAACATCCCTGCATGGCGCTTAGCTTCCTTTCGCTGTCGGTTATTCCGTCTCTAAAACTAACTGACCAGGGACTCATTGATGTTGAAACGTTCAAGTTGGTACCACTACAAGGATGAAGACAATGTTATTGAATCTTTTGGAATACCATTGGGTGGAAGGCATTGACGATGCACTGCTGTTGTTAGCGCGTACAGATACCAAAACTGTGCCGTTGGCAGGAGGAACCTATCTGCTTGGTCTAGAGGATAACACTATCCAGGCTGTGGTTGATTTGCGCGATCTTGAACTCGAGTATATAACTGAAGATGCAAACGGAATTCATATTGGCGCGATGACCACACTACAAACAATGGGTGATTCTCCACTGCTCAAAGACCTTAGTACGGGGATACTCGCGCGTGCATCATTAGCATCGTCGTTTTCGCGCTTGATTCGCAATAGCGCCACTCTTGGCGGGACGCTAGCAGCAGGAGCCGCTTCGCAGGCTGACCTGCTCACCGTTTTAGCGGTAATGGATGCCGAGGTGGTGTTGCGCTCTGGCTCAAAGTCAAAAGTAAATCTGAGTGGAGGTACTGCCGACCGTCCTGGTCTCGCTCTGCCGGGCGTTACTTTTAAAGGCAAACAGGAGCGACGTGTCCCCAGTAAATCTATTGCCACGGAGCGCAAACCAAACGAACTCATTATTGAAGTGATAGTTCCTCGGTTTGCCTATGGTAGTGCTGCATCTTTCATGCGTGTCGGACGCACTCCTACAGATGTAGCACTAATAAATGCAACAGCCTTCGTAGAGGTGAATGATGGTGTCTACAAGCAAGTACGGCTGGCTTTGGGTGGAGTAAATATGGAGCCAGTTCGTATTGAAGCTGTTGAGCAACAACTTGAAGGACAAGTTGTTGCTACCTCAGGAGACTCAAACACTGCCCTTGATACTCAACAAATTATTGCAGCGATTCAAGTGGGCATGGCGAACTTTTCGCCACCAGAAGATTTTCGTGCAAGTGGTGCATATCGGAGGGTGAGTGGCATGAACCTGGCATTTCGTGTGCTTGAAGAAGCTGCTACTATCTCGCGTTGGCGTAATATGGTCTCAAGTAAGGGGAGGCAATAGATATGGAACTCGAATTGAGAATCAACGGGATGATAAAGAGCCTGGATGTTGCGCCTAATGAATCATTGATGACTGTGTTACGACAAGAAGGTTATTATAGTATCAAGCATGGTTGCGAGACGGGTGAATGCGGAGCTTGTACTGTACTAGTTGATGGTATGCCGCGACCTAGCTGTGTCACACTCGCTGCTCAGGTGGGGGGGGGTACATTGACCACTGTTGAAAGCCTGGGCTCTGCGCGGAATTTGCATCCTTTACAAGAGGCCTTTATTGACACTGGTGCAATTCAGTGTGGGTTCTGCACTCCTGGGATGGTACTCTCTGCACATGCATTACTTAAGCGCAATCCCAATCCAACAGAAGATGAGATACGTGATGCACTTTCGGGCAATTTATGCCGCTGTACCGGATATGTCAAGCCTGTCCAGGCTATACAACGTGCTGCTGCAATTTTGCGTGGTGAAAAGATGGCACCGATTAGTCTGCCTGATTCTGGTGGGAACTTCCAACCATGGGACCCTGGACGCTCCCCGCTTGAGTATGCTGAACATGATGCAAACAGACAGGGAGATGATAGCGATTCCACTGGAGTTAGTGGAGAAAATGACCAATCCTCCCAAGACGATGGATCGTCAGGTGGAGGAACAGCAACACTTGTGGGCACTCGAGTTTCCACTGATCTGAATATTGTTGGCAAAGCCGAGCGCAAGGTAGACGCTGTTAAGCTAGTTACTGGAAAGCCAGCTTTTGTTGATGATATTGAATTGCGTGGCTTGTTGCATGGACGCCTACTCACCAGTCCTCATGCACATGCTATCATTCGTAATATTGATGTATCTCGAGCTAGAGCTTTGCCTGGAGTGCATGCAGTATTGACGTATAAAGATGTTCCAAGAATCCCATATACAACTGCTGGACAATCTTGGCCAGAACCAGGCCCACATGACCAATACTGCCTCGATTATCGAGTGCGTTTTGTTGGCGATCGTGTTGCAGCAATTGCAGCCGAGACGCCAGAAATTGCCGAGCAAGCTTTAAAGCTCATTGATGTCGAATACGAAATTTTACCAGCACTATTTGATCCCCGCAAGGCAATGGAACCTGATGTCCCTCGATTGCATCCAGAGCCAGAGTCATACCACATTCATGATGCGTCACGTAACATTGCAGCACATCTGCACGCAGAAGTAGGTGATGTGGAGCTCGGATTTGCCGAGTCAGACCTGGTTGTCGAGGGAGAGTATATTGTCCCACAAGTGCAGCAGACTCCAATTGAAAATCATATAGTGATTACTTATTGGGATGAAGATGATCGTCTTGTTGTAAGGACTAGTACACAGGTGCCCTATCATGTGCGCAGGATTATTGCTCCAGTGATAGGCTTACCTCCTCGCCGCATTCATGTCATCAAACCGCGTATTGGCGGCGGTTTCGGTGTAAAACAAGAGGTCCTACTAGAAGATATTTGCTCACTGCTGACTATTGCTACTGACAGACCGGTGAAATTGGAATTTTCTCGTGCAGAAGAGTTTCGCAGCAGTCGTTCACGTCACCCACAAATTCTTCGCATGAAAACAGGTGTAAAGAGTGATGGCACTATCATAGCCAATTCGATGACTGTACTCGCAAACACAGGAGCTTACGGTACGCATTCTCTGACTGTTCAAAGCAATACTGGATCGAAGCCACTCCCACTTTATCCGTGTCCAAATATTCGGTTTGATGCAGAAGTTGTTTATACAAATCTGCCACCTCCTGGCGCTTTTCGTGGCTATGGTGTCCCTCAGGGCTTTTTCGCTTTGGAAAGCCACATGGACGAAATAGCCAAACAGATAGGCATGGATGCGTTAGAGTTCCGGCGTAAGAACTGGATTAAAGTTGGCGACGAAAACCCGTTAGCGAAGGCCCTGGGCGAAGGTAAAGAGGGCTATACACAGATTATTGAAAGTTGTGGTTTACCGGAATGTTTACGCATAGTTGAGGAGAGATTGGGCTGGAAGGAGAAACGTGGAAAAGGTGGAACTGGACGTTTTAAACGAGGCGTCGGTGTAGCGCTTGCTATGCATGGTACAGCTATTCCTGGTTTAGACATGGGCGGTGCCAGTATCAAGCTGAATGATGATGGTTCGTTCAATGTACTGGTAGGCGCTACGGATATCGGTACAGGGTCAGATACTGTGATTGCGCAAATTGCCGCCGAGGTTCTGGGGGTACGTGTTGAAGATATCATTATGCACTCTTCTGACACTGATTTCACACCCTTTGATACAGGAGCCTATGCATCTTCAACGACCTATATCAGCGGTGGAGCAACGAAGAAGGCGGCAGAGCAAGTGCGCTCACAGATACTCGAAGTGGCAAGTCATATGCTGAATGCTAATCCTGAGAATCTAACTATTAGAGACCGCATCATCACGTCTACCAACGGGCAAACAGTGACAGTTTCCCACGTGGCATTACACTCTTTGCATGTCGAGAATCAGCAGCAAATAATGGCTACAGCATCATGGATGAGCTACGAATCACCTCCGCCATTTGCCGCTCAGGGAGTTGAGGTTGAGGTAGATACTGAGACAGGTGTAGTGCGCGTACTCAATGCAATATCAGCCGTCGATGCCGGGCGTGTTATCAATCCGATTACTGCTGAGGGCCAAATTGAAGGTGGAGTAACTCAGGCGCTTGGCTATGGCGTTTGTGAAGAGATGGTTTACGATGAGCGTGGTGCATTGCTCACTACTAATCTTAGCGATTACCGTATTTACAGTGCCCCGGACATGCCAAAAATGGAGACATATATTGTTGAGACGAGTGATCCTTTCGGTCCCTTTGGCGCCAAAGCAATTGCTGAAATTCCCATTGATGGTATGGCTCCTGCTGTAGCAAATGCAGTCGCTGATGCACTGGGGATCCGAATTCATCAGATTCCGTTGACACCTGAGAGGGTATTGCGTGCCATTCATGCTCAAGGGGCGAAAAAATGATTGGAGCTTTATTTGGACCCAATCAACGTATTTGATTATGAGGCGCTAGCCCAGGCCAAAATGGATCCCGCACACTGGGATTACATTCAGGGTGGTAGCGACGATGAGGTGACGTTGCGATCTAATCGTGCTTCTTTAGAACGTATTCGGCTTCGTCCGCGTGTGCTTGTAGATGTCAGCGCCAACGTGCTCGACACACGTACCAGTGTGCTGGGTACTCCTGTAAGCATGCCTCTAATGGTAGCACCAATGGCGATGCATTGTCTGGCGCATCCTGAGGGCGAATGCGCGACTGCACAAGCAGCAGGTAGAGCAAATACGCTGATGATATCCAGCACTACAGCGACTCGATCACTCGAAGAAATCGCCCAGGCGGCAAGTGGCCCATTGTGGTTTCAACTATACGTTTATCCTAGCCTGCAGTTTGCGGAGAAACTCGTACACCGCGCGGAGTCCTCTGGATATCGCGCTATTGTTCTCACTGTAGATCTACCTACCCTTGGTAATCGGGAGAAGGACAGACGTAATAATGTATTAATCCCACCACCACCATTTTTTGAAGCAAATTTTGTAGGTGTTGAAAAGAGTGGACAAGAGTGGGTAACACTCACCTGGGAATCGCTGTCCTGGTTACGCTCGATTACTTCATTACCTATTCTACTCAAAGGCATATTGACGGCAGAGGATGCGCTGTTAGCGATTGAACATGGTATGGATGGCATTATTGTTTCAAACCATGGTGGTCGCCAACTCGATACAACTCTGGCTAGTATTGAAGCATTACCTGAAATTGTCAAAGCAATTGCGGGACGATGCGAAGTTTACTTTGATGGAGGTATACGTCGCGGCACTGACGTACTGAAAGCACTGGCACTTGGTGCACGAGCAGTGCTGGTTGGTCGTCCAGTTCTCTGGGGACTGGCTGCTAACGGAGCAGAAGGAGCTTATCATGTGCTGGAAATACTGCGCAAGGAACTTGAACTGGCTATGGCTCTTTCTGGTCGACCGACATTGAGTAGCATCGACAAGACATTAGTGAAAATGTAGGAATAACTTTGGGGATATGAGAGTCTGGCGGAGGCAAGCTTCGCCTTCACATGTGCTGTACTTGAAGGGACAAATTATGTTGACTGTCCCAATATTGTTTATTGGAGGTAATAATTGATGGTTGATTGGAACCGTCGTGCGCGAATTGCCGAAAGCATCCTTAATACGGCAGGGATTACGCCAATGGTGCGGCTAAGGCGTGTGGTGGGTGATGTTAGACCTACTATCGTGGCCAAAGTTGAGTATTTCAACCCTAGCGGAAGTGTCAAAGACCGTATTTTGCCTTTCCTTGTATCAGAAGCTGAACGGAGAGGCGACCTGCATCCTGGTATGACCATTATTGAAGGTACGACAGGTAACACTGGAATAGCTACCTCTTGTGTAGGTGCTGCGAAAGGATATCCCGTTGTTATTGTGATGCCAGATGGTATGAGCGAGGAACGTAAGAAAACTATCCGCGCCTATGGAGCGGAATTAGTACTGACTCCTGGAGCCGAGAGCGATGTAGACTTGGTAATCGAGAAGGTCAAAGAACTTAAGGCTGCAGCTCCTGGTAAATATTGGGAAGTCGGTCAGTTTGTCAATGTTGATAATATCGAGGCACATTATCGTACGACTGGTCCGGAGATCTGGGAGCAAACTGAGGGGGAAATCGGTGCGTTAGTGTTATCACAGGGAACAGGCGGCACAGTGACAGGAGCAGGCAAATATCTTAAAGAGCAGAATTCCAAAATTAAGGTATTTGCTGTTGAACCTGCAGAATGCGATATCCTTGCTGGTGGCACTTGGGGTCCACACAAAATCGAGGGTATTGGAGATGGCTTTATCCCCGAAGTGTTGCACGTTGAATATCTGGATGGAGTAGTTACCACCACGTCAGATGAATCTATCCAGATGGCTCGTCGCTTGTCGCGTGAAGAGGGTATCTTCTGTGGTATCTCATCTGGTTGTAATGTTGCGGCTGCCATCAAAGTTGCACAACGTTATCCAGACCTTGGTATGATTGTAACCGTGCTCTCTGACAACGGTCTGCGTTATTTCTCAACTGAACTCTGTGGTGTCTTCACCGATTTGGAGGTGCCAGACCGCGAGCATCCAATCAGCGATCAAGACAAAGCCAAATTAGCGCGTGTAAAACTTGAGGTGATTCACTAGAGGTCTAATAATGTCTGCTGACCATATACTTCACCTACAATGTGTGATCTGTGGAGCTGCGTATGATCCCGCTAAGATCGAGTATACATGTCCTGCATGTGGCCCTTTAGGAGTTCTGGAAGTCCAATACGATTATGATAGGATAGCACAGCGCATCAGCCGTGTTACGCTAATGAATGATCACGATTCAACATTCATGCGCTACCGTGCGCTCCTCCCCCTTTCCTATAGCCAGATGGAGATTCCTGCACTGGCAATTGGTGGAACCCCACTCTATCCAGTGAAGCTTCTACGTTCACATTTGGGGATGCGAGATCTCTGGCTTAAAGACGATTCGCGTAATCCCAGTGCCTCGCTCAAGGATCGCGCAAGTATCATTGCGGTGATGCGGGCGAACGGAAGAACGTTGGCATGTGCCTCTACAGGAAATGCAGCTTCTTCCCTGGCTGTACAGGCGGCTTCGGTAGGTCTACCGTGTTATATTTTCGTGCCTTACAATGCGCCGCGTGCCAAGATTGTTCAACTACTCATGTGTGGTGCGACTGTCTTTGCTGTACAGGGCAGTTATGATGATGCCTTTGATCTGTGTATTGAGGCCTGCAATACCTTTGGGTGGTATAACCGCAATACTGGCTACAATCCTTATCTTGTCGAGGGGAAGAAAACAGTTGGCTTAGAGATTGCAGAACAAATGCAATGGCAGGTCCCTGAAAGCGTACTCGTACCAACAGGTGATGGCTGTATTATCAGCGGTGTCTATCGGGGTTTTGAAGATTTCTATCGTCTGGGGATGATCGATCGTATTCCGCGTATGATCGCCGTACAGGCAGAAGGATCGCCTGCGATTGTGCGTGCTCTGGAGGGTGATGGCATTGTGCGTCCCTATCCTGCACAGACAGTAGCAGACGGTATTTCTGTTAGTTTACCGCGCAATGGAACAATGGCGATAAAAGTTATACGTGAAAGTGGCGGATTTGGCATTACCGTATCAGATGAAGAGATACTCGCGGCAGAGAAAGAGCTTGCCAGGCTAACAGGTGTGTTTGCTGAGCCATCAGGTGCAGCCGGCTATGCCGGTTTGGTACGCCTGTTAAGAGAGGGCAGAATTGAGGAGGATGAACGAACGGTGCTGCTAGTAACCGGAAGTGGCCTGAAGAGTATCGATGCTGTTGTTGGTAGTGCTGGCAGTGTAGTGCCTATTGAACAGGGAGTTGAAGGTATGCAGATGGTAAAGAAGGTAGTGGAAAGGTCGTGATACATTGTAATCCAGGGAGAGGAGCATAAATCAATGACAGACATCCTCATCGGCAACGGGACGGTTGTCACACTTGGCTCACAAAACCAACTTATCGAAGAGGGAGCCGTGCTTGTACATAATGGTCGTATCGCGGCTATCGGCAAGGATACTACACTGCGCCAGCAGTATCCTGATGCTGAATATACCGATGCGCACGACGGCTTGATAATGCCTGGATTTCTTTGCACCCACACGCATTTTTATGGCGCGTTTGCCCGTGGTATGGCTATCCCAGGAGACCCACCTCGCAACTTCCCCGAAATTCTTGAGCGACTGTGGTGGCGGCTCGACAAACTCTTAACTCTGGAGGATGCTCGGGCCAGTGCTGAAATATTTATGGCAGATGCCATTCGTTGTGGTACAACATGTGTCGTCGATCATCATGCCAGCCCAAATGCAGTAGAGGGAAGTCTAGATGTCATCGCTGATACCGTTGAACAATCTGGCATTCGTGCCTGTCTCGCATATGAGGTCTCAGACCGTGACGGACTTACTATAGTCGCAGATGGGATTAGAGAGAATGAACGTTTCATCCGTTCGCTACGTGCTGAACGCAAGAGACAGGCGGAAGTTGGTATGATTGCAGCCAGTTATGGTCTGCATGCATCCTTTACTCTAAGCACAGATACACTCGAACGTTGCGCGTCTAGTGGTGCTGAACTGGGTGTTGGCTTTCATATCCATGTTGCCGAAGACATTTTAGACGAGAGAGATAGCACTACACGTTATGGTATGCGTGTGGTGGATCGTTTAGCGGCAGATCGTATTCTGGGACCTCACAGTATAGCAGCACACTGTGTGCATGTGCGTAGTGGTGAAATGAGTCGCCTGGCCGAAACTCGTACCAATAGCGTTCATAATCCTCGCTCAAATATGAACAATGCTGTAGGACGCATGCCTGTCGAGGAGATGGTTCGAGCCGGAGTAAATGTTGGTCTGGGCAACGATGGTTTCAGTATGAACATGATGCAGGAGATGAAAGCGGCGTATTTACTTCATAAACTGGCACTTAAAGATCCACGAGTTATGCCAGCAGACCTGGTGTTAAAGCTGGGATTTCAGCATAATGCCCGAATTATGGATGCCGTCTTTAGCCCATTCTGTCCCGATTTCCCGCGAGTCGGCGAACTTAGCGTTGGCGCTGCTGCAGATCTTGTGTTGCTTGACTACCTGCCCCCGACGCCACTCGCGAGTGGAAATTTCCCCTGGCACCTGATCTTTGGCATGGACGGACATCAAGTCAACTCAACCATGGTTAACGGCCGCTGGCTGATGCGCAATCGCCAGTTACTTACTATAGATGAGGCGCGTATCCACGCGCGAGCAAGGGAACTATCACAGGCCCTTTGGAATAGGATGTAGCCTGGGTGAACTTTTATCACATGGTGTCATTATTGCTCGGAGTGTTGAATATGAAGAAGGTGCATTATGTGAATGCACAATATTTGTCAGTATAAAAGATATGTAAACAAAACAAGAAAGGGTAGTTATGGACATTCGTGAAGCACAAACCA
>WNGN01000692.1_pt1 | contig 21180 bp, 19 predicted proteins | sample 5400561 | NCBI WGS metagenome assembly WNGN01 (sample SAMN13153379, study PRJNA577476) | soil metagenome | isolation source: 115 cm soil or saprolite under Garry oak tree replicate 2 | place: USA:California | collected 2016-06-15 | reverse complement strand
GATCGCGCATTCATGAAACAGGGCATTGCGAAGATGTTGGATGACCATCTTGCATTCGACTTCACAAAACGAATTGTGCGGCCTGACGGAGAGATTCGTCACGTACGTTGTGTGGGTGTTCCGGTCACGCAAGGGGGGACTTTCGAGGGTTTCCTTGGGACAGGGATGGATGTTACCGAGCAAGAGCGATTAACGGAGGAACTGCGCCTGAGTGAGCATTATCTCAGCGAAGGGCAGCGCCTGGCGCACATGGGAAGTTGGGCATTTAACCCGTCTGGTTTCTTCAGCCACTGGTCACGTGAACTTCTGCGCATATACGGTCTTGATCCGGCCCAGGAAGCCCCCAACCTTGAGGAATACCTCGCCCTGATCCATCCGCAGGATCGCGAGTTCATGAGATCGCTTATCAAGAAAATGGTGGCGGAAGCTTCGGGATGTGATGTCACCAAGCGCATTGTGCGACCCAACGGCGAAGTACGGTACGTGCGTTGCGTTGGTGCTCCTGTTGTCGAGAACGGGACACTGAAAAGAATCGTTGGCACTGCCATAGACGTTACGGTGCACGAGCTCCTGACTCAGGAACTCCGACGCCGCGAAGCATACCTGGCGGAAGCTCAACGCCTTAGTCAAACTGGCAGTTTCGGGTGGAGACCTGATTGCGGAGAGATTGTCTGGTCAGACGAAACCTATCGCATCTTCGAGTACGACCACGCGGTGAAGCCAACAATAGATTTATTGGTGCAGCGCGTCCATCCCGAGGACCGGCCCGACTTTCTGAAGGTCATCGAGAGTGCCTCTGCGGGGGCGACACAGTTCGAGCATACCTATCGTTGGCTGCTGCCTGACGGGAGTGTCAAGCACGTCCACGCCCTGGCCCACGCATTACAAGATGCATCCGGCAACCGCGAGTTTGTGGGGGCGGCGACTGACGTGACAGAGACAAAGAGGGCAGAAGAAGCCTTGCGCCAAAGCGAAAACTATCTCGCAGAGGCGCAGAGGCTGACGCACACGGGTAGTTGGGTTTGGCAGGTAGCAGGAAGAGACGCACTGCATCTGTCGGACGAATGGTATCGCATTTACGGATTTGATCCCAAACAAGGAATGCCAACGTGGGAGCAGCGGCTGCAGCGAGTACATCCGGAGGATCGAGACACGTGGCAAGGAACAATCGAGCGAGCAATTCATGAGAAGTCGGATTATGACCTAGAGTTCCGTATTCTTCTTCCTGACGGAACGTTCAAGTGGATTCACACCGTGGGTCATCCCGTCTTAAGCGCAGCGGGAGAACTCGTGCAGTTCGTGGGTAGCTCGATGGACATCACCGAGCGCAAGCTTGCCGAACAAACGCTGCGCGAAAGCGAAGCCTATCTGGCGGAAGCGCAGCGGCTGAGTCAAACCGGCAGTTGGGCATGGACCCCTGCGACCGGTGACATCCGGTACTGGTCTGAGGAGTGCTACCGCGTGCTGGGTTTCGACCCGTTTGGACCGCTACCGCGATTCGAAACATTCTTTCAGCGGATTCATCGGGACGATCAAGTCGCGATGAGGGAACGGTTCGAGAAAGCGATTCGCGACAAGGCGGACTTCGAACTGGACTACCGCATCATTCATCCCAGCAGAGGGATCAGGAACATCCACGTCGTAGCTCGCGCGGTTCTCAGCCGATCCGGCGATCTCGTTGAATTTGTGGGAACGGTGATTGATATAACCGAACGTAAGCGCGCAGAGAAGGAGCTTCAGCAACTGGTTGATTGGGTCCCGCAACTTATTGTGGTACTGGGACCTGATGGCAAGTGGATTCAGGCGAATCGCGTCGCCCGGGAATACACCGGCCTTACGCTTGACGAGTATCGGTCCGTGGACCTGATCGGTAGGGTAATTCATCCGGACGATGCGGCCGGAATGCGAGCGGTCAGCGAGCGTGCATTCTTGGAGAATGGCCCGTTTGAACTCGAGGCAAGATTGCTCGGAAAAGATGGCGCCTACCGGTGGTTCCTGTTTCGTTATAACCCGTTGGTCGAACAGGGCTGCGTGAAAAGATGGTACGCGACCGCGACGGAAATTGAGTCGCGGAAGCAGGAGGAAGAGCGGATTCGAAAAGAAAACGTGCGCCTGGAAGAGCGCACTCGGATTGCCCAGGAACTCCATGACACACTTTTGCAAACTTTCTTGAGCGCCTCGATGCAGCTCAGCGTGGCCTTGGATGGCGTACCTCCAGATTCGCTGGTCAAACCGCTGTTAGATCGAATTCTTCGGATCATGAACCAAGGGATAGAGGAGGGCCGGAACACTATTCAGGATCTCCGCTCGTCGGACTCGAGCACATTAGATCTGGTTGTGGCCTTGTCCGGGGTTCAGCAGGAACTCGCGGTTAAACCGGATGTTGACTTTCGCGTCGTTGTCGCTGGGCGGCAACAGCCGATGCGGCCAGCCATCCGGCATGAGATATACCGAATTGGCCGCGAGGCCCTGGTCAACGCATTTTGTCACTCCCGAGCCAAACGCGTCGAGTTCGAACTCGAATATGCCGACACTGAACTGCGCATGCGGATTCGCGACAACGGATCTGGAATCGAGCCGCAGGTGCTCGCCGCAGGACGCAAGGGACACTGGGGCTTGGCAGGCATGCGGGAGCGAGCGACGGGAATCGGCGGGCTGCTTAAAATCTCCAGCAATGCAACCGCCGGGACGGAGGTCCAACTGTCGATCCCGAGCGGGATTGCGTTCCAGCTCTCACCTGCTGATCGGTTAGCAAAATCCGGCTAATTACGCGAGTGCAGCCTACAATGTTCTCTCAGGCCAGGCTAAACCGTTGTCGGGAATTTTTGTGCTCAATCGCATTACCACAAGGCTGCAGTCGGAACCCACGATTGGCAGGCGCCCGTCACTTGTCAAGGTCTCCTGACCAACGTTCCTCATCAAGTAGAACGCGCGACGCTGTGCCGCTCGGACTCTAACCTGCCCGTTTGGAAAGATATAGCACTCAGCCAGGCGTACCAGACCAGATTGGAGTTGTGAGTGCTCAAGGCCAATGGAGAAATCGATCCGAGATGGAGGATGTCATGCGAGGGTGGAAGCCAAGTCAGGACAGGCAATATGCAGATTATGTTTTCCTGTGCGGGGTGATGTGGGCGCAATATGCTTCGGAAGATGCAGCCCGGGAACTGGTTCGGGCGCTGTCCTCCGAAGATCCAGACGTGGCTTTCCTCGCGTGTGCTCTTCTCGAAAAGACGGTGGCGTCCGCCTAGCTTCTGGTCTCAGTAGAACGCCGGAAACAGCGGACCGACGCTATGGGGTTCAAGTCCTTACCTGATGTCGAGACCTGAACGAGAATTGAGACAATAGCTATTTTTCCACATGCGCCCAGTAGGGCATCTAGCTAAACTTTCTCCACGCTGAGAACTGCGATCATTTTGTGCTCCTGCCCTGGAGCCAGATTGACCGCAGCGTCCAGGATGTTGCTCGCCTCGACACAGAGAAACTGCCGCCATTTGCCGTCACCCAGGTCGTGCAACTCGGACGCTTTATCGCGCCACGGATTCCACACCACAGTGGTGAACGAATTGTTTTTCCTCAGTCGAATCCGACGGTGCATCTTCGGGTCCACCAGATCAACCGCGTGCTGGGTGTTCATGTAAGCGCTGTCGGTTTGTGAGGCGATCCCAAGGTCACCAAGCTGGGTGTTTTCCTTGTTCGAGTCAGTGTTGTCAAGAAAGTGCACGCTGTCCAGACCCTGCAAACGCACCTGCTCGACATCGGCCACTCGGTTGTAAGTGTGGAGGGCTTCCTCGAAGCGTAAAGGCGCTGTGCCGGTGTTGGTGCAAACAAGCTCCAGACGGAGCTCGGTACCAAACGTGACACGATGCACAAGGCGAAATTCCGCAGGCCACCAGCCCCGGGTCTGTTCATCGCTCTCGGTGAACATGCTTACGGCAACTCCGTACTCGTTTTCGACAATGGATTCGAGCTGCCACATTCTGGTGCGCGCGAATCCATGCGCGGGAGCTTGGGAGTCGTTTGCCTTGGCGCGGAACCACGGAAAGCAGATCGGGATCCCCCCTCGGATCGCCTGACCTTCTTGCCAGCGCGATTTCGTGCTCATAAAAAGCACCTCATCGTAGGCCGCAGGCTTCCAGGAGGTCACGTGGGCACCATGCAGATAGATCTCGCCGTCGCCGCGGGAACCGCTGATCTGGACTCGTGGTAGGGTGCCGTTACCTTCGCACACTCTGGCAACACCTGGCACTCCGAACTGGCGGTCCAGTTCCGCTGCTACTGAGATTGTGTCCATATTGAAGCTCTCCTTCCCCGAGGACAAACAGGCTGAGCCATGCGAGTCACCCGCGAGCGCTCCTGCTGTTGGCCAACAAATTGCCGACTGAGAAAAAGTGACCACCGAGTTTGTATCTGGAGTTTTCTCAGAACATCAGAAGGACAGCCGCGGCTGAGTTTCCGTGACGCCAAAAACGTGATGAGCTTGAACGGCCGCCTGTAAATCTGCCACTTAGTTATCGAAGCCCTCGGCGGGCGGACCGGCAAGAGATCCGCCACAACCGTTGGGCGCTTCGGCCGGTAATTGCCTGTAAATTCTTTCCTGCTTGAATGAACATGCTGCGGTCCTCGAGACAACTCACCGTCTTGGATCCAGGCGCGACCGCTCGTGACTAGACACATCAGATCTGCTCGTTGTGTGCATTGCCCGCTCCCATTCCGCGAGCCAGTTTCTGCGGCACCTGCCGCAGCATTGGAATTCCATCATGCTTCCGCCGCACCGTGGGCAGACCAAATTGATAATTGAGGAGATCATGCTCGCGTTGGGTTCTCCTGGTACTGTCTCGACGATTCTCATGTTTGCTCTCCTCTTTCACTGTAGGTTTCTTTCCGGAAAGGACTGCGGGTTGACAACGACGCGAGGCGCAGCCGGGGGCTGCGTACGACGGATAGTTTCCCGCGGGTGTCTTTTGCTCTCAGGCGCTCCGTGCTGGTTGGCTGCGGAGTTTGTCTGAGTCGCCTCGCCGACTGCTGCCTCGCTGATACACGAGCTTGCAAGCGCGGTGCCAAATGCGACATGTAAAGGACAGCTGGAACGCGCGGATTCTTAAGGTTCGGGAACCGCGTGTCAGAAACCGTTGGCAAGCTTTTGGCAAGTGACAGGCGTCGGTACGCTGTCTCACTTGGCCATCCGAGAAGCGATCAGGTGTAAATCCGTTGAAAACTAGTCCGCTGAGCGATTCTGTTTCATGTTTCCCATTTGGCACTGCGGTTGCGACTTTAGTGAAATAAGACGAACCTTATTGACGCTATTTATCTTCGCCAATGGAAGTAGGCGGAAACTAAGAGAACCGTGACGAAGTTTAATCAGAATCGCAGTTTGGTCATCGCAATGTGCCTGGTGGCATCGATGGCGTGGGCCGATTCTTTGGAGCTGAAGAATGGCAGCCTGATTAACGGCAAGTTCATGGGCGGCACGGAGAGTGAGATCAGCTTCCAAGTCGGCTCGTCGGTGCAGAAGTACGATCGTGCGGACGTCACTTCGCTGAAGTTTGATAGCGAAATGGCAGGCAGCGACATGCCCGTCCGCCCCGCGACTTCCCGTCTCAATGAAGCGGGGACGGTGGCCGGCACGCAGGTGCCCGCGTATGTCACCATTCCGGCGGGAACGCGTATCTCTGTGCGCACCATCGATACCATCGATTCCACGAAAAACCATCTCGGGGATCGCTTTCAAGCTTCCCTGGAAGAACCGTTGACGATCGACGAAAACGTTGTAGTTGCCAAAGGCGCCGACGTGTATGGCCGCCTGGCGGAGTCTAAAAAGTCAGGGACATTCACCGGCCGATCAGAGCTTCAGCTGGAGCTAACCGGGATTGTGATAAACGGGCGAACCGTGCCGCTGGTGACGGGCGAGTATGAGTTGAAAGGCAAGTCGCGCGGGGCGAGCACGGCGAAGAGAACGATCGGCGGAGCGGCGGTGGGATCGATCATCGGCGCCATCGCCGGTGGCGGCAAAGGTGCTGGGATCGGAGCAGCCGTCGGCGGTGGTGCTGGCGCAGGGTCGGAGGTCATCACCAAGGGAGACCAGGTGAAGATTCCCAGCGAAACCCTGCTTGATTTCACGCTGCAGCAAGACGTGGCCATACCGAAGCAACGAACCTGACTCATGCGAACTCGACGAGATCTGGAACTCTGACGCAGGTTCATCGCGTGGATCGCGCCGCCGTGAGGAGTAAACGATAGGAGCGAATCATGCTTAGATTAATGTGTGTGATCTGTATTTGTCTGATGACGTTTCCAACTTTTTGTGAGTCTGCATCGAAGTATCAAGTGGCTACAATTACAGACGTCAAGACTCATCAAGCTGGTGGTGGCGGCTCGGATGTCGTCAGCTATGAAGTTTCCGTTAAGGTGGCCGACACCATTTATGTGACCCTGTACGCGCCACCGTTGGGCGAGAACACGGTGAAATATGCTGCAGGACGTGAGCTGCTGGTGCTGGTCGGGGAAAAGACAATTCGGTACAACGATATATTAGGTCAATCATTCGAGGTTCCGATCGTCAGCCGGAAACCGGCCACAAATGCCAAGCAGTCCAAGTAAGTGCCCAGCGTCGCTTGGGTGGACTCAGTGCCGGGATGCCCGTCACATGCCAAATGCCCGCCACTTACTACATCGAAGCCAGGAACGCGGATGGCGCCTCGGTGACCATCGACGCTATGCCACTCGCATTGGTCCGCGTTTGCCCGCTTGGCCCGGGTCTGGAACCGTGAATGCTTGAGCGACTGGGTAAGAATTTAGTAAAGCCTTCGCGATGATGAAGTAATCCGGGTGGGTCGGCTTTGGAGAGAACATGAATCGTACAGCTACTCCGTGGTACTACACGCCGAATGCTTACTTTCCGATACGTCGTCCGGCTGTGGCGTTGCTGATCCTGCTGACTTGGTGTAGCGCAACGGACCTTGCCCAGAATGACAGCCAACCAACGAAGTCGGCCACACCGTTCAGCATTCGCGCAACCCATCTCCTGGGCTTCGAAGGTGCCCCAAGCAACGCCAACGGGATTCTTTCAATTCAAGACGATGCTTTGCAGTTCCAAAAGGGCGGAAGGCCCGCCGTACAAGTAAAGATAGCTTCTGTCCAGGATGTTTTTCTGGGCGAGGAAAGCAAACAGGTCGGCGGCTTGCCAATGACTATGGGCAAGGCTGCGGTTCCGTTCGGCGGTGGCCGAGCCGTTAGCCTCTTCTCTCACAAGAAGTACGACACTCTTACCTTGGAATATATTGACGCCACTGGTGGGGTTCACGGAGCCATTTTCCAGCTAAGCAGTGGGCAAGGGGAGGCTCTCAAGAATGAACTCGTGGCCAAGGGTGCACATGTCAGCCATGGCGATGACGAACCCACAAAACAAAGCAATGCGGAGGTCCCGAGTGGAAGCAAATAAACGAGTCTCATTGTTAGTGCTAGCGGTGACAGGTGTGATCATAACCGTTGCACAGCCGCCTTTGCCTGCTCAAACTGCCGCGGCGAAATCCTCCCCCGGACGCAACAGTCCCAGCGTTCCGCAATGGAGTGTGCAAGTGGACAAGGTTGGCCCCGGTGACGTAAACCTCGCACCTTCCTTCCAAATTGCTATCTACGAGAGTCTTCTTGATGAGTTAAACAAGACGAAGAGATTTAAGCAGGTGCTTCGCGACGGTGACCGTCACGCCAACGACGTTTCTGATTTGCTGATTCTGAAAACAACCGTGCAGAAGTACACGGCTGGGAACGAGACTCAACGTGCGGTGACCACCGTAAGCGGGGCAACAAAGCTGACTGTCCGGAGCCAGCTGTGTACCCGAGACGGCCGGGTCATTCTAGAGCGCACCGTTAATGGCAACGTCCGTTTTTTGGGAAGCAACCTGCGAGCTACGCACAACCTAGCTCGTAACGTGGCCAAGACCATCAAACAATCATCTTTACCCGGATATTCCCAATCGGCTCCGGTACAGAGCAGCCAAGAATCTACTTTTTCCGCGAAGGACACCCGATTTGACAGCAAGATTGGCGTGGACCGGCCTGACAAGAGCGTGTCGTGACGATCACTCACCGCCAGTCTGCGTCAAATCGTTGCCACCAGACAAATCTTGGGCCGGTGACGCGCCCGCGAATCGCGCGAGCTTCATTAATACCCTCACTGCGAAGCATGTGCGGCTGGTTCAAGACTCCAGGTTTGGCAATTTGTTTGCCCTTAACTACAAAGGCGAGCGAGGGATGGAAGCGAAACTCGCAAGAGTAAAGGCCTACCCCCATTCGGCGTCAAACGGGAGAACCAAACATGTGGAGAAAAGACAGGGCAACGCCGAGGGCGAAACTCACACTCTCTCTGGTGGCTGCCACATTTGTTGCAATAACAATGTTCGCGGTGGCGGCGACAGCGCAGTTTAACGAGGAGAGCCACCCGGAGCTTACCGCCCCGCTCGAACCGTTGCGTCCGGGTGTCGCTGAGGACCAGCTTTTCGTCGAATTAGATGCCCATAACGAGCTTCGAAAGTCGGCGCTGCACGACTACACAGTCCTTAGGACGTATCAGGTGATCGATCTAAAAGGGAAGGTGCATGCCGAGGAAATCGGGCGGATGGAGTTCCGTGCACCGGACAAGAAAACATTTATCGTCACATCCGAAACGGGGTCGGGACTTATTCGTCGTAAGGCGCTGAATCCGCTAATCTCCAGCGAGATCGAAGCAGCAGCCGGCAAGGAGCATCACGATAGCGCCATCTCACCTGCGAACTATTCCTTGGATCTGCTCGGTGAACAGCAGGTTGGACCTTATCATTGTTTCGTTGCCCTAGCGGTTCCCAAGCGGAAAGACAAGTATTTGTTTGAAGGCAAACTGTGGATTGATGTTGACGACTACGCCGTGGTCCGCATCGAAGGCCACCCCGCTAGGAAGCTTTCCTTCTGGATCCAGCGCGCCGACTTCGTGCGGCAGTACCAGAAGATCGATGGGTTCTGGCTTCCCCAAAAAGATCAGACCTTCGTCCAAGTCCGACTCTATGGTAAGAAGGTTCTGAGTATTGAACACCAGAATTATGTCGTGAATGGAGCTCAGAACAAAGAGGCGCTGACGCCCACTCAGGAGGCTCGTGTACGGGCCGTCGTTGGCGCCAATTAGCGTGGTTCGGCGACTCGGTTATGGGGGACAAATATGCAGGAAGCCGGTTTGCTCTTAGGAGTGCTGCAACCGTCATCCGTTACAACCGATCCGATGACCTTGCGCAATATCCTGTTAGCTACAGACTTCTCGGAATGTTCGGAACGAGCCCTCAGCTATGCGCTAGGAATCGCCAGCCGCTACGAATCGCGGTTGCATTTGTTTCACTGCATTGATCCGACACCTTACAACCTGGTAGAACCCGATGCAGTTCAGACGGCCCGAGACGATGCCCGGCGTGAGCTCGAACGGTTGGCGTCGGACCTCCGCCGGGGCCGGGCAAAAAATGTCGAAGTCAAGGTGGTGGCCGAGGCCGGAGACCTGGCCGTGATTCTTCCGCGAGCTGTTAAGGATCTCGATCTTGGTCTGATCGTTGTAGGTACTCACGGACGAACTGGCTGGAGGAAGCTGATCCTGGGATCGGTTGCAGAGATCGTTGTGGACCAAGTTTCTTGTCCGGTTCTCAGCGTGGGGCCTTCTGGTAATCGGACACGGATACAAGAATTCGGGCCCGAAAACATTCTGTTGGCCCGTGAGGCCTCCGCCCGTTCCCAACTTGCGGAATCGTATGCCTCTTCGCTTGCCCGCAAATATGGCTCTCGGCTCACCGTAGTCGATGTGCTCGAAAACCGATGGGGGCGCGTTGTTGCACAGGTATCCCAGCTTGAATGGTGCGAAGCTGAGCGAGGGAATACTATTCTCGACAGGACCTGGACGAGCTCTTCGCAATTGCCAACCGAGATCGGCACGCAGAGCGACCTCATTTTGCAGATCGCTGATCACACTGCCGCCGACTTAATGGTGCTTGCCGTGCCCGCCGCACATAGGTTTGCCGAGCGCTTTCTGTCCACGAACTTATATCGAGTGGTCTGCGATGCTCCCTGTCCAGTGCTAACCGTGCATGCTCGACCTGAACGGAGTTTGGATCAATGAAAATTCTCGTACTCAACTCCGGTTCGAGCAGCCAAAAAGCCTGCCTGTACGAAATTGGATCGACTCTCCCGGATCATCCGCCAACTTGCCTGTGGGAGGGCAAGGTCGAGTTTGGCGGCGGGACGGCCGCCATTGCGGTCAAGAACTCGCAGGGAGTCACCCAAAAAGAACAAATCCAAATCTCCTCGCGTGAGCAAGCCGTCAGGCGCTTGTTGAGCACGTTGAGTGACGGGAGAGTGCGTGCCCTGGCTTCTGTTTCGGAGATCGATGTTGTAGGACATCGCGTCGTTCACGGCGGACCGGATTTCGAGGAGCCTGTCACCGTTACGCCCGAGGTACGCTCGGCCATTGCCAGCGTGTCTACGCTTGCACCGCTGCATATTCGTGCAGAAGTGGAGGGTATGGAGATTGTCGAGAGCATCCTGGGACCTGTTCCGCAGATCGCCGTTTTCGATACCGGCTTTCATCGGCACATGCCACTGGCGGCGGCAATTTATCCCGGTCCTTATGAGTGGTTCGAGAACGACATCCGCCGCTACGGATTTCATGGCATCAATCATCAGTACTGCGCCGGACGCGCCGCTCAGTTGCTCGACCGCGATCCAGCGTCTCTGAAATTGGTTACATGCCATCTGGGGAACGGATGCTCGCTGGCTGCAATTCACGGAGGCCGCAGTCTTGATACCACGATGGGATTCACTCCACTGGATGGATTGATGATGGGAACGCGCTCGGGCTCCGTGGATCCTGGAATTCTGATCTACCTGATGCGCCAGGGTCAGCTTGATGCCGAGCAGCTCGACCAGGTGCTGAATCAAGAGTCGGGTCTGCTTGGAATCTCCGGACTTTCAAGCGACATGCGCGAAATCCTGGCTGCGATTCAACAAGGTCACGAGAGAGCGAAGTTGGCATTCGAAATCTTTGTGCATCGTTTGCGAACCGCCATAGGTGGCATGGCTGCCGTGTTGGGTGGAATGGATGCGCTTGTGTTCACTGCAGGGGTCGGTGAGAACTCCCCCGACGTGCGAGCTGCCGCTTGCAGCACCTTGGGATTTCTCGGTATCAAGCTCGATCGCGAACTGAATGCCCGGCCTTCACTAGACGCGGATATCTCCAGCGCAGATTCTCGGGTCCGCGTCCTGGTGATTCGGGCGGAGGAAGACTGGGCCATTGCGACGGAATGCTGGAAGCTAACCCACGTCGCCTCTCCCGTGGGTGCAGCCGGCTGAAATACCACTGAAAAGTGTTGCGGATTGCGGCGATGTCGTGCGCGCATTTGTCACTTGCCAAGCTCTCGTCACCAACTGCTCGACAGGTTGTGTGCGAGGAAGGTGGTTGTCGCCCTTCGCTGGCTGTAAGTTGGCCTACCTGACGAGACAGCTCGCCTCTCACACGAGCGGGTCTCGCTGGAACTTTGAGTGCTCAGAGAACACGCAGGTACTAGCAATGGCCTTGCGGAACGCTTGGTCAAGGGTTCGACTGTGGTCAGCAGTTTCGTACGATCCGTCGCAAGGAGTTGCGGTGCTTCACAAATGTGCAAACCCTGTCTGCTGCGCCCAGTTCCGCTACCTTCATCAAGGAAAGTTATTTGAACTTGAAATCCAATACGTCGAAAGTACTTTGGGCGATGCTCAAGGCAAGCTAGGCAATGGCAAAGGACATATCGAGCGGTGCTGGCTATGCGATCAGTGCGCTGCACACATTGCGCTGCGATTTGACCGACGGCGGGGTTTGGTTATGGTCTCTTCCCCGGGAGGCTCCGAAGAGGCACTGACAACGGCGATTCCGCAATCGAGTCCAAAGGCCGCGGCCGGAATAGCACGGGTTCTGATCCGACCGTTAGAGCTAGACTTGACAATTTCGCCTAGGCGTAAAGCAACAAGCGAATTAAACATACGCAGGAGAGAGATAGCATGAGCGAAGCACTTCCAGTGGTGTATATGGCGCGACACGGCAACACAGCATGGACTCTCTCGGGCCAGCATACCGGTCTTAGCGACCTGCCTCTAACGCCGGATGGTGAGCGCAACGCCCGGCGGCTGGGAGAACGGCTGAAGGGCATGACATTCGCTAAGGTGTTTACCAGCCCGTTGCAGCGCGCGTCCCGAACCTGCGAACTGTCTGGGTTTGGAGCCGGCGCAGAAACCGATCCCGATCTGGTGGAATGGGACTATGGCAAATATGAAGGACTGACCTCAGCTGAAATCCTTCGAAAACGTCCAGACTGGCAGCTGTTCCGCGACGGCGCTCCGGGAGGCGAATCGCCAGAACAAGTCGGCGCGCGGGCGGACCGCGTGGTCGAGCGTGTCCGCAGTGTCGCTGGAAACGTACTGCTGTTTTCCAGCGGACACTTTATTCGGGTCTTGACCGCCCGATGGCTGGCACTTGGTCCGGGAACTGGGGGCAGATATTTTCTGCTCAGCCCGGCAAGCCTGAGCGCGCTCAGTTATGAGCACAACCTATCCCGGCCCGTGATCCGGCTCTGGAATGATGATCACCACGTGGCGGCGTGAGTCAACGAAACGATTCGCTTTGGACCTACAGCTTCTCAATGTTGAACACTACTAATTTTCCGATAGCTCGGATTACGAGGATCCCCGAATGAGCACAAAAAGTGTGGCGCGCCCAGATTCCGCGAAAGTCGTTCCAATGGCGACCAAGACAGCCAGCATTTCCGAACTTCTCAAACCGTACGGATCCGGCGCCATTCCGTTTGTCGGAACCGAAGACGCGCTCTACGAACGGCACCTGGTCTTTGACCGCGCGATCGACCCGAAGGTGGCGAGCGCCCGGGAACGCTTTGAGGCGTTCTCCCATTCTGTGCGTGACATCCTGGCGCAGCGCTGGGTGCAAACGAAGAACACCTATGAGCAACAGAATGCTAAACGCATTTACTACCTTTCTATGGAGTTTCTGATTGGGCGCTCGCTGGCGAACAACATCACGAACCTGTTGCTTGATCCCGTGGCACAGCATGCGATCCAGGAGAAAGGCATCGATTGGCTTGAATTGATCGAGCAGGAACCGGATGCGGGCCTGGGAAACGGAGGCTTGGGCCGCCTCGCGGCGTGCTTCCTCGACTCGATGGCCACCATGCAACTCCCCGCCACCGGCTATGGTCTTCGCTACGAATACGGCATGTTTCGACAGTCGTTTGCGAATGGCTGGCAGCAGGAGAATCCCGACAACTGGCTGCGCGACGGCGATCCATGGGAGATCCCTCGCGCGCACGAAAAAGTGGAAATCAAGCTGAACTGCACCTTCAAGCTTCGAGGCGGACGTTTTGAGGTCATTCCGAATCGACCATCAAGCCTGTTCGGAATACCTTTCGATCGCCCTGTGGTGGGCTATGGAGGAAAGACAATCAACACTCTCCGCCTTTGGGCTGCAGCTGCTCCCGATTACTTCGATTTTCAGGAATTCGGTACGGGCGACTTCGTCGGTGCGCTGGGCGAGAGGCTCGAAGCCGAATCACTGACTCGTGTGTTGTATCCCGATGACTCCACTACTGCCGGACAAGAGTTGCGATTTCTGCAGGAATATTTCCTGGTCGCTTGCTCACTGGCTGACCTGGTGCGACGTTTTCTGCGTCACAACACGGATTGGGAAAAGCTGCCCGACAAGGCCGCCATCCAGCTCAATGACACCCATCCTTCCATGGCCGTCGCGGAATTGATGCGCATACTACTGGACGATGCGCACCTGGGATGGGACCAGGCTTGGGACCTGACAAGGAAGACGCTGGCATACACCAATCACACGCTACTGCCCGAGGCCCTCGAGAAATGGCCGGCTGCATGGTTTGAAGTTCTTCTTCCCCGGCAGCTGGAAATCATTTACAAAATCAACCGCCGGCTCCTCGACGAGGTTCGCGTCCGCCTCCCGGGAGACGAGAGCCGCATCGAACGCGTCAGTCTTGTGGAAGAAGGAAGTTCGCCCAAGATTCGCATGGCCAACCTGGCCATAGTCGGCTCGCACAGCACCAATGGAGTGGCCGCAGTCCACTCGAAGCTGTTGCGGACGACCACAGTTAAAGATCTCGCCGAAATGTTTCCCGAGCGTTTCAGCAACAAAACCAACGGAGTTACGCCACGACGCTGGCTGCTGGAAGCGAATCCCGGCCTGGCGCGTGCGATTACACAAGCCATCGGCGATAAGTGGATCACTGACCTGAGCCAGCTCACCAATCTCAAATCATTGGCCGCAGATTCCGGTCTTCAAGAAGCATTCCACACATCGAAGCGCGAAGCCAAAGTGGGATTTGCCAATTGGCTCAAAACGACGTCTGGACAGATCGTCGATCCTGACACAATTTTCGACTGCCAGATCAAGCGCATCCACGAATACAAACGGCAACTGCTGAATGCGCTGCGGATCATTGTTTGTTACAACCGTCTGCGCCAAAATCCCAACCTGGAAGTGGCGCCACGCACCTTTTTCTTTGCCGGCAAAGCCGCGCCCGCTTATCAGCTAGCCAAACTAATTATCAAGTTCATCAACAATCTGGCAGGCACGATTGATGGCGATCCCATTGTGCGCGGCCGGATGAAAGTAGTTTTTCTGCCTGAATACAACGTTTCTTTGGCAGAACGGCTGATTCCGGCCAGCGATGTTTCGAACCAGATTTCGACCGCGGGCTATGAAGCCAGCGGAACGAGTAACATGAAGTTCATGATGAACGGAGCATTGACCGTCGGCACACTTGACGGCGCGACCATCGAGATGGCTGAAGAAGCAGGGGAGGAGAACCTCTTTCTGTTCGGCCTGACGGTCGAACAAGTGCAAAACAGCCAAGCCTGGTATAACCCGCACTGGCACTATGAACACGAGCCAGAGACGCGGGCTGCTCTGGACCTGATCTTCTCTGACTACTTTAGCCGCAACGAACCGGGAGCGTTCGCTCTGTTGCGCGATACGTTGCTGACTCACGGCGATCACTACATGCACTTGGCGGACCTCACCTCTTATTGTCAAGCTCAAGACCGGCTGGGAGAGCTGTACGCCAATCCCGATGAATGGGCGCGGAAAGCCATCCTGAACGTGGCGAGTTCAGGAAAGTTCTCAAGCGACCGCACCATTCACGAATATGCAACCGAAATCTGGAAGGTGGAACCATGCCCCATACCTTAGAAGCACAGCCCACGACAGGTGAACCGTCCGTCTCCCCGCTCGCCGGCAAACCTGCCCCGAAGGAAATGTTGATTGACGTTGCTCGCTTAGAAAGAGACTACTTCGAGCGCAAACCCGACGTGAGCGACCGCAACCAACTTGTTGCCTTCGGCACCAGTGGACACCGGGGATCTTCCCTTCATGGCGCTTTCAACGAAGCGCACATTCTGGCCATCACCCAAGCCATCTGTGATTACCGCCGGGGGCAAAAAACTGATGGTCCTTTATATATGGGAAAAGACACCCATTCGCTCTCCGTTCCTGCGCAGCGTACTGCTCTCGAAGTACTGGCGGCGAATGGCGTCGAGACCATAATTCAGGAGAACGACGGCGTCACCCCAACACCCGTAATTTCACGTGCCATCCTCGTCTATAACCGCGGACGCAAGGAACACTTCGCAGATGGCATCGTCATCACGCCGTCTCACAATCCGCCCGAGGATGGAGGCTTCAAGTACAACCCACCGAACGGCGGCCCCGCCGATACCGATGTCACGCACTGGGTCCAGGACCGCGCCAACGACTTATTGCGCGCAGGGAATGCAGAGGTAAAACGCGTTCCGTTCAACAAGGCGATCCGAGCCGCGACCACACACCAGGAAGACTTTGTCCTGCCCTACGTTCGCGATCTCAAAAATGTCGTGGACATCGATGCCATTCGCGGTGCCAGGCTCAAGCTTGGCGTGGATCCGCTGGGTGGGGCCGCGCGGCCATATTGGGAGCCGATCAATTCGATTTACGGACTGGAAGTCACTGTCGTCAATCCAACCATTGACCCAACCTTCTCATTCATGACGGTGGACCACGACGGTAAGATCCGCATGGACTGTTCTAGCCCGTATGCCATGGCCAGGCTCGTAAAGCTCAAAGACCAGTACGACGTAGCTTTCGCCAATGATCCCGACTCCGACCGGCACGGAATTGTCACCCCCGTTGCCGGGTTGATGAATCCCAACCACTACCTCGCCGTGGCGATCCAATACTTGCTCACCCATCGCCCGCAATGGCGTCACGATTCAGCGGTTGGAAAGACGCTGGTGAGCAGCAGCATGATTGACCAGGTCGTCCAGAAGCTCGGCCGTCAGCTGCGCGAAGTACCGGTCGGCTTTAAGTGGTTTGTGGCCGGTCTTGTGGACGGCTCGTTTTGTTTCGGAGGAGAAGAGAGCGCGGGAGCAAGTTTCCTCCGCCTAGATGGAACGGTGTGGACCACCGACAAGGATGGGCCGATCATGGATTTGCTCGCCGCCGAGATCACAGCCGTTACTGGAAAAGACCCCGGAGAGCACTACCGCGAACTCACGGCAGAATTCGGCACACCTTATTACACGCGGATTGACGCGTCCGCTACACCCGAACAAAAAGTAAAATTGCAAAAGCTCTCACCCGACGCGGTCAAGGAGTCGGATCTGGCGGGCGAGCCAATCACCGCCAAGCTGACGCGGGCCCCGGGTAATCAGGCTCCGGTTGGCGGATTGAAAGTCGTGGCGGAAAGCGGCTGGTTTGCGGCCCGGCCATCCGGCACGGAGAACATCTACAAGATCTACGCGGAGAGCTTTAAGAGCGAGTCACATCTGCATGCCATCTTGAGCGAAGCGGAGGAGATGGTGAACAGCGCGCTGGATTCCGAGGTCCGGCAATGAGCAGTAACGGCGGGCGTGCGAATGTTCCCCTGTTTGCGCCCGAGTACCGTGCTTCCGGTCTGTTGTTGCACGTCACTTCCCTGCCGTCGCCCTATGGCATCGGTGATTTGGGCTCGTCCGCGTTCTCCTGGGTGGATCGTCTCCATGATGCTGACCAGGGATGGTGGCAGGCGCTGCCGCTCGGTCCAACTGGCTATGGGAATTCTCCGTATCAGTCGATGTCGTCGTTTGCAGGGAACGCCATGCTGATCAGTCCCGCCTGCCTGATCTCAGACGGGCTGCTTGCCGCAAAGGATTGTGAATCCAATTTTGCTTCAGATGTGGTTGACTACGACGCAGTGATCCCCTTCAAGGTCCGCCTCCTTGAAACGGCATGGACAAACTTCAAAGGGGGAGAGCGCAAGGATCTGCGGCCCGCATACGACGAGTTCTGCGCTCAGCAGGAACATTGGCTGGAAGATTATGCGCTGTTCCGGGTGCTGAAAACCAAGTATCACGGCGCGTACTACCTCGAATGGCCGGCAGAGTTGGTTCAGCGCAGCCCGGAGGCTCTAGCCAGTGCGCGTCGAGAGTTGGCGAATGAAATCGAGCAGGTCCGCTTCGCGCAATTTCTGCTGTTCCGCCAGGGTGACCAACTCAAGGAGCACGCGCATTTCAGAGGCGTGAGACTGATTGGCGATCTGCCTTTCTTTGTTTCTCCTGATTCTAGCGATGTCTGGGCGAACCCCGAGTTATTCTTGCTTGACGAGCATCGCCGGCCACGCTTCGTCGCCGGTGTTCCTCCCGACTATTTCAGCGCGCAGGGACAGTTGTGGGGCAATCCCGTTTACAACTGGGATGCGCTTCGCGCAACCGGCTATCGATGGTCGATCGACCGGCTGCGTGCCCTGCTGGCTCACGTGGATGCGATTCGCCTGGATCACTTCCGCGGATTCGCCGCAGCATGGCACGTTCCAGCTGGCGCACCAACGGCTCAGTCCGGACAATGGGTGCAGGGGCCGGGTGCTGGCCTTTTCGAAGCGGTGCACCAAGAACTGGGCCACCTGCCGTTCATCGTCGAAGATCTCGGTATTATCACTCCGGACGTGCAGGCACTGCGTGATCAATTTCAACTGCCGGGGACTCGAGTCCTCCAGTTTGCCTTCGACGGTCATTCGGACAACCCATATCTGCCGCACAACTTTGTCAACAACACGGTCGTGTATACCGGCACCCACGACAATGCGCCGACTCGACAATGGTACGAAGAATTGCCCGAGTGCCAGCGGCAAAACTTGTGGAGTTACATCAAACGCGCGCCGGGCGGGAGTGCTGAAGCTGCTCCGGCACTGATGCATCTGGCGTGGTCGTCGATGGCGGCGCTGACGATTGCTCCGTTGCAGGATCTCCTCAACCTCGGGGCGGAGGCTCGGATGAACGTACCCGGTCGCGCCAGCGGAAATTGGCGTTGGCGCTGCCCGGAAGACATGCTGTCGCTCCCCGCTTTTCAATGGTTGAAGCAACTGACAGAAACCTCAAAGCGCACGGGTCCTGGAATAACCAGTCAGCAGATGAAGCAGGAATATGCAAGTCCTGCGCGAGCGGTGCCCTCTCAGGTCTAAAATCAGGACTCCCGAAGTCGGGAGATAAAAATCGTCATCGTCACGGTACTTTCGCTGGAGGATGGGCCGTGTTCCTTGAAGCTGCCAAGAGCATTCTCCTGGTTGTAAGCGCTCTGTTTCCGATTGTGGACCCGATCGGCGGTGCTCCGGTTTTCCTCTCCCTCACGCTCAACTACGACAGGGACACTCGACGGTTGCTCGCCCGCCGCATCGCGATGAATAGTTTTATATTGATGTTGGCATCTTTCGCCATCGGATCGCACGTCCTCTCGTTTTTCGGGATCTCGCTCCCGGTAGTACAGGTGGGGGGCGGGATGATCGTGGTCTCGGCGGGCTGGGCGTTGCTGAAGCAGAAGGACCAGAATGATCGTAACGCCGTCGGGCGGACGGTCAGCGGTACGGACGTTCTACGTGATGCGTTTTACCCGCTGACGCTGCCCCTAACCGTCGGTCCCGGCTCCATCTCGGTTGCCATTACTTTGGGCGCAAATGAGCCGCACAGCCTCGGGGCAAGCGTGTTATCGATTCTGGCTGCAGGAATTGGTTCCGCTATCGTGGCGGCGACGATCTATCTCTGCTATGCCTTTGCGGACCGTCTGGCAACTGTACTCGGACCGACCGGTACCAACGTGATCGTTAAACTCACCTCGTTCCTGCTGGTTTGCATCGGGGTACAGATCGTGTGGAACGGCGTGAGCCAGTTGCTTCGTTCCCTCCCGCACTTCGGCTGACCTTCCCACAGCTTGGCCCCCAGCCACGGAAAAAGGAATTCTTCGGCGGGTAGTGTGTCGGTCATGGGAGGAAATCGAAATCGGGATGTCGCCGAACGCCTCATTTCGCTACTGTCAAATTAACAGGACTTCTACAAAGCGGGAGCTAAATACACTACTTCCAAGCTGTTCATATAAGCCATGATCAAGATCTCCTGCAATGTCAAGCCTTCGTACTCAATGCGCCACATATAAACCTCTCTGAGTCACTAACACTTTTGCCCACGAATTATTCCACCATCACTGTGGCCGGACAGGAATACCCAACTTGCGGATCCGATACGCTAGCGTCGTCCGTTTCATTCCAAGCCGGACGGCCGCACCCCTAGGTCCTCCAGTCACCCAATTTGATTCTCAGAGGGCACGCAGCACGTGTTCACGTTCCATTTCTTCGACTGTGCTTAGGTTCGTCTGTGAGCTCTTCCGGGAGACAGAATCACCGCTCGCTCAATGAAGTTTTGCAACTCCTGCACATTTCCTGGCCAGGCATAGCTTCCGAACACTTCCATACTCCGGGCGGGAATCGTTTCGATGTGCCGATTCATGCGCCGAGCATATTCGTCCACGAAATGGCGACCAAAAGAGGAATGTCTTCGCGGCGCTCTCGCAACGGCGGAACGGACAATGGGAGAATGTGCAGGCGATAACACAGGTCGCTTCTGAATTCCCCGTCTTGCACCATCTGTTTCAGATCCCGATGAGTAGCCGCAACCACACGAACATCCACCTGCTGTGTACGGGTGCTGCCTAATCTTTCAAATTCATGTTCCTGCAGCACCCGCAGCAGTTTAGGCTGAAGCTCGAGTGGAATGTCACGTACTTCATCGAGGAACAGAGTGCCCTTGTCTGCAACCTCGAAGCGGCGCGCCTTGCGCGTGATGGCGTCGGTAAATGCGCCATGGCCAAGAAGTTCGCTTTCCAGTAAACCGGAAGGAATGGCGGCGCAGTTCAGTTTGATAAAGGGTCGATCCCGTCGGACGCTCAGGTTGTGGATCGCTCGGGCGATCAACCCCTTTCCCGTACCCGTCTCTCCCAGAATCAGTACGCCGGAATCGGTCGGCGCCACAACCTCGACCTCCCGGAGCGCACTTTGCAGACCGCTATGAAATTCTGCGGGCAATCGCCCGTCGTGACGAAGCCCTATGCATCGACTCGAGGTTGCACAAAGAATTCGGCTCTCCGCGACCAACGGGAACCAGCTAGTGAACTATGGTTGAACTGAAATTTGGGACACGTTTTGGGCACGTTGTGTGCCGGAGGTGCTCCAAATACGACTCTTTGCTCCGTGTAAGTCATTGAAAAGGTGTGAACTCCAAGTCCTATCATCCGACTGTTAACCGGAGGGTTGTAGGTTCGAGTCCTACCTGAGGAGCCATTCTTCTTGGATTTCGAGAGAATCAGCGAAGAGCGCGGCTGTGGGGCGGGCGGCCTGCATCTGCCCAACGCGGTACATGGGACATCTTTTCGCACACACTGCACCGCGGGAAATTAGGGCTTTCCGCAGATAGAGAGTAAAATAGAGCTTGAAAGAAGAAATGGAGCTGTAATGCCTCAGGATTCACTCAAGCCTTGGGAAGACTTCGCTGCAGGGCTAGGCAACGAACAGGATTCGAAGATTGGCGACCTTATCGAAGAGCTTAACCGCGACCTCGAAGAAACAGAGAAAAACGCTTCAAAGCGGCAGAGAGAAGAGCAGAAACTCCGCTTCGCGGCGTACACCTAAACTCTATAACCCCGAAGACACACCAACAAGGCAGATTGCGCCTTCGCGATTGAGAAAATCAGCAAGCGGCGGTTAAGTGTGCCTTTGACGTTCCGGGAGAATTCGATTGTCCCTTGAAGGTGAACTGTCACCGCAGGGTAGATGCTGCATA
>WNGN01000691.1_pt1 | contig 21189 bp, 18 predicted proteins | sample 5400561 | NCBI WGS metagenome assembly WNGN01 (sample SAMN13153379, study PRJNA577476) | soil metagenome | isolation source: 115 cm soil or saprolite under Garry oak tree replicate 2 | place: USA:California | collected 2016-06-15 | reverse complement strand
ACGGCGTGGCGTTGACGCTGCACCGTGACGGTCGCGTGAATCGGGACATCCTCGATGAAGACCTGGCGCCGCGCCTCCGCATCTGCAAAGAGATTGGAGCTCCATTCCTGCTCGCGATTCCACCGCGTGCGCCCGGCGTGAAGACCGGCCCGGCCATCGCGGGCACGCGCGAAGCCCTGGAGCACGCCCGCGAGCACGCCGCCGCAATGAATATCCGGATCGCATTCGAGTTTCTCGGCTTCGAAGACTGCCCGATCAACACCCCGGCGCTCGCCGCCGAGACCGTCGACGGCATACATGGGGTCGAGCTGGTTCTTGACGCCTCCCACTGGTACGCCAGCGGCAGCCCGCCTCTAGGCGCCTTTCCGATCGGCCGCCTTGCCATCGTCCACCTCAACGACGTCTCGGCCATGCCGCCACTCGAGATCGAGGACGGCGACCGGGTGCTCCCGGGCGAAGGCGCGGTCAAGCTTGCCGAGCTGATCGGGGAGCTCAAAGCCGGCGGCTACTCCGGGCCCTGGAGCCTCGAGACCTTCAACCCTTCGTACTGGGCGGACGACCCGGACCAGGTTGCGCGCCGCGGACTTGCCGCCATGGCTCGCCTGCTGGACTAACGCTCTCTCGCAGCGCTCGCCGAGGGCAGCCTCGTCGACAGGAGCGCCGCGACCAGGGCGACCGCGGCTCCAGTCCAGAACACCGTGTTCAGCCCTTCGCGTACCAACAGCGCGCCGGCAAGGCCGCCGGCCACAGACGCGAAGTAGATCGGGACCAGGACAAGGTTGAGCGTTGTCGCGCGCCGCTCCTCCGGCACCGCGGTCGCGAGGAGCGCGAACACCATCGAGATCGAGGTTGCGCCCGCGGCGCCGAGGCTGACCGCGCCGACCGTCAGCCACAGCAGATTCGGCGCCAGGGCGAGCGTGACCAAGCTGGCCGCCGCGAGCACGCACGCGCCGCCGAGCAGCTGCCGGAAGCCATAGCGATCGCCGGCCGCGCCCGCGAGAGGGGAGAGAAGCGCTCCGAGCAGGGCCGAGGCGCCGAAGACGATCCCGATCTGGCCCGCGGCGCCGGTGGTGCCTCCATGCAGCCGCACCACCAAGAGCGGCAGAAACGGGTTGGCGATCTGCGGGGCAAAGTACGCCAGCCCGAACACAGCGAAGACTATGCGGGTCAGCCGGCCGGTGAACGCGAGGCGTAAGGCGTCGAGCGCCAGGCGCACGGCCGATCCGGCAGGTCGGGCGGGACGCGGGCCCTCGCGGGCGAAGGCCAGCAGCATGACCCCGGCCGCCAACGACATCGCGGCGTCGACGGCGAACAGGGTGTGCAGGTTGAGGATGCTGTGGTCGACGAGCCAGCCGCCCGCGGCTGGGCCAAGCGCGAAGCCGAGCGACGGCGTGACGCCAAAGAGGGAGATGGCGAGCCCGACCCTGCCAGAGGGCGTCACACTCCGAAGCGCCGTGAGCATGACTCCCGTGTTCCCGAGCTGAAATCCGACCAGCAATATCGCGAACGCGGCCTCCCACCGGTTTTGAGACAACCACAGCAGCGCAAAGACCACCATCTCGACGAAGGCGCTGCGCGCGATGATCGGGACGCGTCCGTAACGCTCGGCCCAGACTCCCCAGAACGGGACGAGCGGCAGCCCGAAGAGAAAGAAGGCGGCGTTCAGGAAACCGGTCCAGGCCGGTATCTCGGCGAGGGGCACCCCGACCGTCCCGAGGTACAGGGGCAGGAAACGAAAGACGTGGGACACGGTCGCGGCCTCGATCGTCGAAGCGATCCCGAACAGCACGAGCAGTCCTATCCACCCGGTCGCTATTCGAGGCGGGGCTGCCACGGTTGTATCGGTAGACATGTCAGCGGACTTTAAAAGGCCCCCAAAGGACTCGATTATTTCGGTGCTTCCGCCCCTGAGGACAATGGCCCAGGAGCAAAGAGTTGCGGGCAATCCAGGACGACCAGGCGGCGGCCGACGCTTTCTGGCCTAGTTCGGCCTTTTTCTTCGGGTACTCCTTAGCGCCGCGACAACGTAGAACGTGGGGCTCGTATCGAGCTCCGTGAGGGCGTGCCCCGACATGTGCAGAAGTTGTAGGCCGGCAGAGGCGAGGAAGGCCTCGATGTCTTCGGGCCACACCAGCTCGATCTCGCCCTCCTGCACAGTGCCATCCGAATACGTGACCTCGATCTCGGCTCGGTTCTCGTGTCTGCGCAGAACGCTGAAACCGGGTTGCTTGTCGGCCTCGAGCCAGTGTGGATTCGTCAGCTCGAAGGCGAGCCGACCCTTCGGCGCGAGGTGGCGGGCGGCCGCCTTGGCCAGCTCGGGCCGGTCGAGGATGTTGGAGGGGACGATGATCAGATCGAAAGTTCGCTCCAGGCGCAGCGTCTCGATGAGCGATTCGTGGATCTCGGTGTCGGGCAGCCTCTCGCGCAGGCGACGGACCATTCCCGGGTGGGCGTCGACCAGGACCAGGTCGATCCCGGCCGCGACAAGCGGCGCGGCCAGGCGGCCCGCGCCGGCCCCGAGGTAGAGGACCGGCGCTTTCGCGCTCCGGGCCAGTGTCAGCCAGGGTTCGAGATCGGCTGCGTCAGGAAGCCGACCATACAGATCCGCGAACCCCGCATCCGGATGGAACGGATCGTCTCGGACTCGGCTCACCGGCTGATGTCAGGACGCGGAGCTCTCAAGCCTCCCAGTCGACTTCGGCCGCTTCGATCGGCTCCTTGATTCCCTTCAGCACAAATTTCTGCAGACCGCTGACCCGCCGGCCGCTCGCCTCTAGTGCTTCTCGCGAGGCGATGATGGCGTCAGCGCGCGCCGCGGCACAAAGGCGCGCGGCCCGGTGGACCGCTGCACCTCGGACGGTCGAGTCAGAGGCCTGGACCTCTCCGAAATGAATCCCGATCCTCACCTGCGGCGCATAGCCGTGCAGCCGCCGGTGGTTCGACAACCGCCGCTGAATGGTGCTGGCGCAGTCGAGCGCATCGCCGGCCGCATCGAACACCACGAAGAACCCGTCTCCGGCGTGGTCGACCTCACGGCCTCTGTATTCGATAAAGCACCGTCTCATCTCGCCGTCCATCCACGAGCTAAGGTCATGCCACGCTGCGTCGCCGATCGCTTCGACCAGGCTGGTGGAGCCGGCCAGGTCGGTGAACATCAGCGCCCTACGTGAGCCGGCCGGCCGTGACCCGGCGTGCAGCGCCGACCTGAGCTCATCCCGTGAGCGGATCTCGAGCTTGTCGTAGACATGTCGCAGGTGATACTCGACCGTCTTCGGGCTCAAGTACAGCCTCGCCGCCGCCTCTCGGGTGGTCACGCCCTCGGCCAGTGTGAGGGCGACCTGCAGCTCCTGAGGCGTCAGCTGCTGGCGGTGGCTCTCATCCCTGACTCGCGCCGTTTCCCCGCTTGCCTGCAGCTCGGTCATCGCCCGTTCCGCCCACGGGGCGGCGCCGAGCTGATCGAACGCTTTCAACGCTGCGCGGAGCTGCTTCCTGGCATCGACGCGGCGCCGGCTTCGGCGCAAGCGCTCGCCGAAGTAGAGCTGGGTCCTTGCGCGCTCGAAGACGTCGGGGGTGGCGTCGTGATGGCGGAGCGCCGTTTCGTATTCCTCGGCGTAAGCGTTGTCAGCCGCCACCAAGGCTCGAGCGCGTGCCGCCCGCGCGAGAGCGAACGGAAGGCCCTTGACCCTGGCGGCCGGCTCGTAGCGTTCGGCGACTTCGCGCGCCTCCGTGAGCCGTCCGAGGCGGATCAGCGCGTCGACGATGTCCGGGGCCGGCGACAGGTCCGGGTCGTTGATCTCGACCGACCTCAGGAACTCGTCGCAGGCAACCAGGTGACCAAGGGCCGCATCCGCTCGCCCGGCGCCCAGCTCGAGCTGGCCGAGCGCGACCATCGCCCAGGCCTTGTAGAAACCCAAACCGTACTGGTCGGAAAGCTCGATCGCCTCGGCGGCGCGAGACCGGCATTCGTCCGCCCGTCCCTCGAGCGCGGAGAGCCATGCAAGCCCGGCCACAGATCCGGCAACCCACCTGATCTGGGTTGTCTCATGGGCGACCCGCTCACTTTCTTCGTATTGCGCGCGTGCCACCTGCCAGCGATCGCTCGCGGCGGCATCGCGACCCAAGAGGAAGAGCATTGCCGGCAGGGCGGCGGTCGGGGCCTGCTCACGTGCAACGGTCAGGGCTCGCTCGACGAGATCACGCCCCGCTTCCGCATCACGCAGGAAGAGGCCGGTGATCGCGGCGCACATCAGCAGCAGAGGGTCCGCGCTGTCGGGTGGAATCTGCTGGAACAGCGGCAGGCTCTCAAGCAGATGCTTCGGGCCATCCGAGCCCTGTCCGGCCATGACCGCGGCTGCGGCAAAAGGCACGTGGGCAAAGATGGCGAGCTCCGGCGGATCGTCGGCCCGCAACAAGTCAAGACCTTTGCGCGCGATCGCCTGAATGTCGGCTGGGTGCCCAGCGCCCATGCTCGAAACCGAGGCGTCGCCAATTATCCGAATGGCCTTCCGGCGATCGACCGGCTCGATGGCGTCAGCCGCACCGACCAGCAGTCGAAGGCCGTCGGCCATGGCGCCGCGCCGCATAGCGATATGTCCGCTGAGGCTGTCGATGTCGACCCGGAGCTCGAGCGCTTGCGCGAGCTTGCGGGCTGCAACTAGCGAATCGACGGCCTCCTCCGCGCGGCCGCCCAGCCAGGCGCTCTCAGCCGCGTTGAAGAGCCGGGCGGCGCGCAGCTCGAGCGGTTCGGTGAGGCGAGCGGATTCCTTCCACGCGCTGGCGGCCGCCGCGTAGCCGGTGCTCTCGCGGGCCCGGCGAGCAGCATCTTCCATAGCGGTTGCCGCAGCCGCATCCCACGTGCTTGCCGCCGCGGCGAGATGCCAGGCTCTCCGATCGGCATCACCTGGATCTGTCATGACCTTCGCGAGCGCCCTGTGAGCGGCGCGGCGATCGGATGGCGACGCCGAGTGGTAGATCGCGGCTCGCGCCAGCGGATGCACGAACTCGACGCTGCCGCCGCGTTCGACGACGAGTCCCCTGGCGGCCTCCGCCCGTTCCACATCGCCAGGTGGGAGGCCCAGCTCTTGAGCCGCGCGCTGGACCAGCCCCACCTCTGGACTTCCCGACGCAGCCATCACGAGAAGCACATGTCTGGCGCCGGGGGACAAACCATCGGCGCGCCGCAGGTAGGCACGCTCCACGCTCGTCGCGAGCGGCAGATCGTCGTGCGGCGAGCCAGGTGTTCGGGGGGCGTCTCGCCCGAGCTCGAGTAGAGCAAGCGGGTTGCCGCCAGTTGCGTCCAGCATCCGGCGCGCAAGCTCTGCCGTCATCTTGCCGGCGGCCGCCGTCTCGAGTAGGGCGGTCGCCGCCGCGTGGTCAAGGCCGCTCAAGCTGAGCTCAGGTAGGCCTGCGACCAACAAGGGTGACTCTTCATCCTCACGCACCGCGATGAGGATCGCGATCGGGTCGGCGAAAAGGCGGCGGGCGGCGAATCCAATGGCCTCGGCCGAAGCACGATCGAGCCACTGGGCGTCGTCCACGGTGATGAGAAGAGGCGCCTCCTCCGCATAAGCGGAAAGGAGGCCGAGGACGGCGGCGCCGATGATCAGACGGTCGGACTCGATCCGGGGGCCGAGTCCCAACGAGGAGCGGAGGGCGGACGCGTGGATCGGAGGCAGGCGATCGAGGAGCCCGAGGGTGGCGTGGAGAAGGTCGTGCAGCCCGGCGAAGGGCACGTCGGCCTCGAATTCCACTCCGCGGGCGGCAAGCACACGCATGGCGCCCGCTTGGCTCACCGCGTGGTCGAGGAGGGCTGTCTTGCCGATTCCAGGCTCGCCACGAATCAGAAGGCGCGAGCTCTTGCCCAGGCGCGCCGCGGCCAGGGCCTGGTCGATCGCCACAAGCTCCCGCTCGCGACCCAGCAGCATGGTCACAGTTTCCTGCTTCCCGAACAACTAGGTGGGGTCCCTGATGCGACCTGGCCGGCTCGACCCTACGGTCGAACCATCTCAATTCTGGAGGGACGTCAAATGGCAGTGCAGACACCAGTCATCGACATGGACAAGCTCAACGCCTTTCTTGGCCAGGTGGTCGGGGAGCTTGGCGCGACGGTGAACGCCGGGCTGATCGTGCTCGGCGACCGGCTCGGCCTCTACAAGGCGATGGCCCAGGCGGGACCCATGACCTCTTCCGAGCTGGCCGAGAAAACCAGCACCGCGGAGCGGTACATCCGGGAGTGGCTCAACGCCCAAGCCGCGGGCGGTTTCGTGACCTACGACCCGGCGACCCAACGGTATGAGCTGCCCGCTGAGCACGCCATGGCGCTGGCCGACGAGGACAGCCCGGCCTTCGTATGTGGCGCGTTCGAGCTGGCTACGGCCACGTTGAAATCAGGCCCGCACATCGAATCGGCGTTCCGGAGTGGTGCGGGCTACGGATGGCACGAGCACGACCCGGGTGTGGCCACTGGATGCGAGCGCTTCTTCCGCCCCGGCTACAACGCGAACCTCGTGACCTCGTGGCTGCCCGCGCTCGATGGCGTGGAGGCCAAGTTGCGCGTCGGCGGGAAGGTCGCTGACGTGGGCTGCGGCCTTGGCGCATCGACTCGGCTCATGGCGCAGGCCTACCCGCGTTCCCGATTCACCGGTTTCGACTACCACCGTGAGTCGATCGAACTCGCGCGCAAGAAGGCCAAGGACGCCGGGCTGAAGGATCAGGCCCAGTTCGAGATTGCTCCAGCCGCGGCCTTTCCCGGCAGCGGCTACGACCTCATCACGATGTTCGACTGCCTGCACGACATGGGGGACCCTGTCGGCGCGGCTCGCCATGTGCGCCAGGCATTGGCTCCTGACGGAACCTGGATGATCGTTGAACCGGCCGCGGGCGACCGTATCGAGCAAAACCTCAACCCCGTCGGCCGTGCTTACTACGCGTTCTCCAACTTCCTATGCACACCGAGCTCGCTTTCTCAGGACGTGGGGCTGGCGCTCGGCGCCCAGGCGGGCGAGGCTCGCATCCGCGACGTCGCAACAGTCGGCGGCTTCACGCGCTTCCGGCGAGTCGCCGAGACGCCGTTCAACAACGTCTACGAGGCTCGTCCGTAGGGGGCCGTTCTGGAAATTGAGGCGGGCGCCTGGAAGCGCCCGCCTCCGATTCGGTTCACTCGAGTAGAGAATGAGCGCGAGGAGGGAGGGATGAGAGCACGGCAGCCCGACCGGCACGGTTACACCGTCCGCGATGGCCTCCGCCTCCACTGGGAGCTGTACGGCGAAGGCGACCGGACGGTCTTTCTGCTCCCGACCTGGTCGATCATCCACTCGCGGCACTGGAAATTCCAGATTGCCTACCTGGCACGACACTGTCGCGTTCTTGTGATGGACGGTCGCGGCAATGGACTTTCCGACCGTCCCGTCGACCCAGAAAGCTACGCCGACGAGGAGTTTGCAGCTGACGCTCTCGCGGTCATGGATGACACCGATACAGCTTCAGCGGCCCTGGTTTCGCTCTCGGCCGGCGCGAACTGGGCTCTGATCATCGCCGCCGATCACCCGGAGCGAGTGACATCGTTGGTCTTCATCGGACCAGCCGTGCAGCTCGCTCCGTGGATTCCGATTCGTGCTGGGGCAACCGCGATATTTGATGACGAGCACGACGAATACATCGATTGGATGAAATACAACGCCAATTACTGGTTGAGCGACCACCGCGGTTTTCTCGAGTTCTTCTTTGGGCGATGCTTCATCGAGCCACACTCCACAAAGCCGATCGAAGACTGCGTCAGATGGGGCCTCGAAACCACACCTGAGGTGCTCGTGGCCACTGACCGGGCGCCGGGCCTGGATGAGATGCGCGTAATGGAGCTGGGCGGGCGCGTGTCGTGTCCGGTGCTCGTGATCCACGGAGATCAAGACGAGATCGTTCTGCATGAGAACGGCGAAGCCCTCGCCGACCTGACCCGGGGCCGTCTGCTGACGATGGAAGAGTCGGGCCACCTTCCCCATGCTCGCGACCCGGTGGCAGTGAACCTCGCGCTTGGTGAGTTCCTGCTGCCGGCTGTGCCTCCGCCGGCTCGCCGGCGGGCTCTGCGCCGTCCCCGCCGGGCGATCTTCGTTTCATCGCCCATCGGCCTCGGCCACGCGCGCCGAGATGTGGCCGTGGCTGAGGAGCTTCGCAACCTTGTGCCAAACCTCGAGATCGAGTGGCTTGCCCAGGACCCGGTGACCCGTGTGCTGGAGTCGCATCGCGAACGGATTCATCCCAGCAGCCGAGACCTGGCCAGCGAGTCGCAGCACATCGAGTTGGAGTCTGGCTCTCACCGCCTGCACCTGTTCGAGGCGTTTCGGCGCATGGACGAGATTCTGCTGTCCAACTTCATGGTGTTCCTGGAGGCGGTGCGCGAGCGCGATTACGACGTCTGGATCGGCGACGAAGCATGGGAGCTCGACTATTACCTGCACGAGAACCCGGAGCTGAAGCAGGCTGCATATGTCTGGCTTACGGACATCGTCGCGTGGATGCCGATGCCGGGCCTGGGCGCGCGCGAAGCCACGCTGACCGCTGATTACAACGCCGAGATGATCGAACAGGTCGAGCGGTTCCCACGGGTGCGCGACCGGGCGATCTTCATCGGCCGCCCTGAGGATGTCGTTCCCGGAACGTTTGGGCCGGGCCTGCCTGAGATACGAAGCTGGACCGAACGCCACTACCAATTCACCGACGGTTACATCCTCGGCCTGGACCAGAGGGAGGTTGGCGATCGCGACGAGTTGCGCCGCCGGCTGGGCTATGGCAAGGACGAGGTCGTCTGCATCGCATCGGTCGGGGGTTCAGGCGTGGGGGCGGAGCTGCTCGCCCGCTGGATGAAGGCGTACCCGGCGACGCGGCGAAGGGTGCCTGAGCTGCGTATGGTCGCAGTCGCGGGTCCGCGCATCGATCCGAGCACCCTGCCCAGGGTCAATGGAGTCGAGGTGCGGCCGTTCGTCGCCGACCTCGACCTGCACCTTGCCGCATGCGATATCGCACTGACGCAAGGTGGTCTCAGCACCACGATGGAGCTGACCGCCGCCCGCCGTCCTTTCATCTACTTCCCACTCAGAGACCATTGCGAGCAGAACTTCCACGTCAGGCATCGACTCGATCGCTATCGGGCCGGCCGGTGCATGGACTTCGAGGATGCGACCCCGGAGAAAATGGCAGTGGCGATCGAGACGCTTCTCGCACAACCCGTCGACTTCGCACGGGTGGAGACGGGCACCGCAGCCCATGCCGCGAGCATGATCGCGGAACTGCTCTAGAAATTCTCCTCAGGCGACGTCGGGAAACCAGCACGTGCAATCGCCAAGGTGGCAGCAGGACGGCGGCGGTTGCATCTCCAGCATTTGCTCCACCAGCAGGAGGTTGGCGGTGCGACTGTTCAGCTCCGCCATCTTCGCTCGAGTCTCGTCGATCTTTCGCGCGAGCACGGCGCGCAAGGCCGACTGCTCCACCTCGGAATTCGCGTGGGAACTCTCGATGAGACCCCGAATCTCGGCCAGCTTCAAGCCGAGCGCGCCGGCCCGTTGGATGAACCTGACCCGCCCCAGCGCCTCAGGTCCGTAGAGCCGGTAGCCGGCGGCGCTTCGCTCGGTCGGCGTGAGCAAGCCGGCCTCCTCGTAGTAGCGAAGGGCGGACGGCGCCATACCGACCTGGGCCGCCAGCTGGCTGATCAGCAATTTGGTGTCGCTCATCGGGGCCGCCCTGAGCAGCCCGGCGCCGCGCGCGCCTATTCCTCCCGCACGCCAGGATCCACCACCCACATCTCCCTGAGTGTGGCGGCTCCCGCCCCCTCGGCGGTCATGGACACCGCCGGGCCATCTAACTGGAAGGTGATCCAGCGGCAGCAATCCCGCTCGATATCGATCAACTGCCTCAACGCTTCGGCGCTCCCATCGTTGACAACGAGCCGGAGCCCGCCGGGAATTTCCTCCCTCACCAGCAGGGCCGTCGTGAACAGCTTCCGCCACGCGGAGCGCGTGTCGCTGAGCTCGTCTTCCGACAGGGTGCAGACGATCGTCTCGGATCTTGCGGGATAGGTCTCCACTGGTGGCCTCCTGGGTTTTGGCCCAGCCTAAACCTTCGATCTAGGTTGAAGGTCAAGAGCTTGCTACCATGCCCGCGACACGGCTCGGAAGTCAGCGAGGTCACGCAATGCCCGCCTCCACCGACCAGTTGCTGGACGCAGTCGAACGGACCCTTTTCGTTTATCCAGAGGTCCCCGGTCTCGTGACCGACATCCGCATCCAAGGTGTGCTGGGCCGGGAGTCGCCGGTTTCACATCCAGTCGCCAACCTCGTTGGTTGCGCCGTCCTCGATGAGGCGGACGCCGACGCAACCATCAGCGCGGTGCGGGACAGGTTTGCCGAGGGCGCGAAATCGTTCGGTTGGGTAACGAGCCCATCGTCGCGGCCGCACGACCTGCCGCAGCGCCTCCTGGAGGCCGGACTCGTCAAGGCCGACGAGCTCGCCGGAATGGCCCTCACCGATCTCGAAACGCCGATTCGAGCCAATCCTGAGGTGGAGGTGCGGCAGGCCAGCGCCGACGAACAGCGCCGCGCGATACCTATGGTCGGGAACGCTTACGGCATGCCGCCCGATGTAGCCGAATGGTTCACCGAAGCGCTGATTGGCGCTGAACACCTGCGGTGCGCCATGTACCACGCCTACTTGCCCGATCATCAAGGCCCGGTTGCCTTTGGGAACCTCGTATTCGTCCCGCGAACGTCGATCGTCCTGCTGGGTGGGGCGGGCACGCTCGGCGACCTGCGCGGACGCGGCGTCTACACCTCACTGGTCGCGAGGCGGCTCGCCGACGCCAGGGCGGCCGGCGCGGACGCGGCGGTGATCCAGGCCGTGCGCGGGACCTCGGCTCCGGTGTGCGCCAAGCTCGGATTCCAGGAGATCCTGCCCCTGGACTTCTATGCCTGGGTGCCGCCCGGCGTCGAAATGGATCTACACGCCTAACACTCTGACCGGGATACCGATGAGTTTCGGCCGGCCCGATTGTTATATCCGGCATGGAGCCGATCGTCCTTTTTGGAATTCAGTTCACGCTGGCCCTGGCCGCGTACAGCCTCATCGGGTGGTGGTACGTGGCGCCTCGGCTGTCGGGCCTGCCCCGCCCGGTGGCGCTGGCGCCTCTGGTGTGGGTTCACGCCTTTCGGGTCGTCGGCGGAACGATCCTGGCTCCTGGCGCGGTTGCCGCCGCAGTGCCGGCTGAGTTTCGGACGATGATCGGTTATGGCGATATGGCGACGGCATTTTTGGCCCTGCTCGCTCTGGTCGCCTTACGTTTTCGCTTGTCTGCCGCCATCGCCCTGGTCTGGCTTGTGCTCGGGGTGGGGCTGCTGGACACCGTGAACGCGATCATTCAGTCGCTGCGCTTCAGCGTGTTCACGTATGCGCTTGGCGTCAACTGGGTCATCGTGACCATGTACGTCCCGGCACTGCTTGTGAGCAGCGTTCTGATCTTCATCCAGCTTCGCCGGAGCAGCTCAGCCGGCTAGTTTCGCCGGCAGGTCGAAAGGCGCAAGCACCCGCGGATCCGCGAAGGCGTCGATCTGTGTGATCTGGCGACCGTCGCCGCCAATCACCAGGAGTGCGAAGAGCACGAACGCGCCGGCGCCTTGTTGTTGCACGTACATGGCGAAGGCCGGGCTGCCGTTGGCGTGCGCCTCGAGCAACCGCATCGGGCCCATCGCGAAAATCGACTCTTTGAGGAAGCCTCCGATTGGCCTCGCGCCGACGACCATGGGCTTCGGAGGCATCGCCAGCACCGCGTCCTCACGCAGCAGCGCGACGAGTCCGGTTACGTCCGCGGCCTCCCAGGCTCGAACGTAACGCTCGAGCAGGTTGCTCGGGCTACCGGCCGTTAGGGACGCGTGCTCCGGCGAGCTGTAGCTGCTCCGAAGCGTGGCGCGAGCCCGCTGCTGCGCGCTGTTCACGGCCGCCACGCTCATGTCGAGAAGAGCCCCGACCTCGGCGGCGCGAAAGCTCAAGACGTCGCGGAGAAGCAGGACTGCTCGCTGCCGTGCGGGCAGGCGCTGGAGGACGGTCAGAAACGCAAGCGAGATCGACTCGCGGGCGTCGTACTGGGCCTCGGGTCCAGCCTCTGGCGGTGCGATGCCGTTTAGCAACGAGTCGGGAAAGGGGCCGATTACGAATCCCTGGTCGACACGATCGTGCTTTCGGCGCTCAAGCGTATTGAGACAGACGTTGGTCGCGATCCGATAGAGCCAGGCCCGAAACGAGATCGATCGCCGGAAGGTTTGACGGCCCGTCCATGCCCGAGCAAGGGCGTCCTGGACTGCATCCTCGGCCTCATCGAGCGTGCCCAGCATCCGGTAGCAGTGGACGAGCAGGTCGCTCCGATGTTCGGCCAGTTGGTCCCCAAAAGCCTCGGCCGAAGCTGGCAGCATTGGCCTCCATTTTGCTCGACCCGTCGGCGGCCGCCGCACGCAACCCGCACCGGGCCGGCGACGCGGCGACCTCAACAACGGCGGCCATGATCAGCTGCTACCTCTATCCGGTCGATCGCCTCGGCCTGTGCGCGATCGAAGATTTACTTAGTCGAGCAGCACCTTGAGCTGGGGTATCGAGATGTTGCCGCCAGTCAATACGAGCGCGACGCGCCGATCGGCGAGCCGGTCTTTCAAGGTGAGAGCCGCCGCCAGGGAGGCCGCCGCGGCGCCCTCCACGAGGATCCGGTTGCGATCGAGGAGGAATCGGACCGCGGCCGATATCGCCTCCTCGGAAACCAGCACAAAGTCGTCGAGAAGCCTCTGAATAATTCGCTGCGGCAGCTGAAACGGAGTCCGTGTGGCCAAACCTTCCGCCCAAGTGCTCGAGGTCGCTTCGACCGGTTTGCGGGCTCGCCAGGTCAGATAAGCCGACTGCGCCTTCTCGGCCTGAACCCCGATGACCACGATTCTCGGGTTCACGGCTTTCGCCACGAGGCACGCGCCGGCCGCGCCGCTGCCGCCTCCGATCGGAACGATGATGACGTCGATAAGCGGTTGCTCGCTCAAGATCTCGAGCGTGTGCGTACCAACGCCAGCGATCAGCAGCGGCTCGTCTCCCGAATGGATGTACCGGTAGCCCTCGGCGGTGGCGAGCCGCTCGCACGCCTCCCGAGCCTCGTCATAGTCAGCGCCGACCAGATTCACTGTCGCACCGAGCTCTCTCATCGCCTCCACCTTGGCGGCGTTTGCGTTCTCGGGCGCGCAGATGATTGCCTTGACTCCAAACAGTCTGGCCGCATACGCGACCGACTGGCCGTGGTTTCCCGTCGAGGCGGCGATCACGCCGGCTTCGCGTTCTCGAGTACTGAGCTGTGAGACGAGGTTGACGCCGCCGCGGACCTTGAACGCGCCGGTAGGGAGGTGGAACTCGTGTTTGAGGTAGACATCCGCGCCCACGGCCTCGCTGACCGCGGGCGACCGGCGCAATGGGGTTGGGGCGAGGTGGGGACGAATGCGCACCGCCGCGGCCAACACATCCGGAAACGTTGGCTCGAGGAGATCCGTCACCTCAATAGCATGAATCGCTTGATCGGAGTCGCGCGGCCGGTCGCCACCGCTCGGACCAGAGAATTGCGCGTGGACCATGTCCTCCTCCTGGGGGATTCGATCTTCGACAACGCTGCCTACGTCCGGAGCGAACCATCGGTGCTCGAGCACGTGCGGCAGGCGGAAATGACGCGTACAACGCGAGTGGGATCCAAGCCGAGACGGTCCAGACCGCGTCCGAAGCCGCGGGCTCAAGTTGTCAAGTCAAGCTTGTCAAGCCAAAAGAGCACACTGACCAGCCCTAACCGGAATTCGCAAACAAAGCGTTCCCGACGTTCGCGAAATTCCAACCGCTTTCCGCCGAAACGCGGCTTGCAACGCTTACTGATCCATAAACGCCACCACTTGACGGAAAACCTACGGGGCGCACAATCGACACACAGCGGGGGGAAGATCAGGTCAGGCAGGGAGGGGCCTGTGGCCGCCGGTATCAGGACGGCAAAGAGCGTCTATGCGGAGCAGGCCGCGGCGATGATTCGGGTCTCACGATTTCGAACGCGGTCCGCCGCGTTCTTCGCCGCCCGACTGCGAGACGAGCTTGGCTGGGAATCCTTGTCAAGGCAGGCCGTCTATGACTGGGAGGCTGGTCGGACGCGGGTGCCCGCGGTTGCGATCCTGGCCGCAGCGCGGGTGATAAACGTGTCTGTCGACGAGCTCTTTGCGATCGCCGATCGGTTTCGCTGTCCCCGGACGCACGAGCAGGCCGAGGAGTGGCAAGGGCCCGAGCGGCCGGAACTCGCATGAACGTTCGCATGCCGCGCCGGCTCGGGAGGTGCGCCAGGCCAAGGCGTTGTTGTGGGCCGCCGCGGAGGGAACCGCTGCGGTGGGGCGCGCAAGAGCCGCGAACCAGGGCTCCATGATGCGCCCGGCTCGGGCTAGCAAGCCCGATGGCTACCTTCTCGGCTCGTACCGCATCGCCACTGCCCCCGAGCCGAACTCCAGCCGGCTCACGAGCTTCAAGTCGACATACTTCGATAGCCCCGCGAACAACGTCGGCCCGCGGCCCGCGAGCCTGGGATGCACCACGAACTCGTACTCATCGATCAATCCCAGCTCCGTCAACGCCAGTGGGAGCGTCACACCTCCCACGAGCAGTCCCTTACCCGACTCCCGCTTCAGCTGCTGAACGGCCTTACCCAGATCCCCGCGCACGAGCTCCGCGTTCCAATCGACCCGGTCCAGGGTGCTTGACACGACGTACTTCTTTGTCGCGTCGATCGTCTGGGCGAAGGGTTCCATCCAATCAGGTCTCGCTCCGGTCGGCGCCGGCGGCCGCCACGCTGATTCCATCATTTCGTAAGTCACCCGGCCAAAGAGAAGGGCATCGGCCTGGTTGAGATTCTCGACCGCGTGACGATGCAAGTCTTCGTCCGCGGGGATTGCACGATGATCGCAGCACCCGTCCAATGTGACGTTGATGGAGTACCGAAGGGGTCGCATTTCGCCAGGGTACCGCCGATGCCAGCGGCCGAACTGCTGCCGTTCCGATGGGGGCCTCCAGGCCGGTTGCAGGCACGTCCGTCCGCGTCGGCTAAGCGACCCGGCAGCTACTCCACCTACTACAGGTGCGCATTGCGCCGTCGCCTTGACTCGACGAGCAATCTGCGCCGGCCGATGAAGCTTATGGACTCCGCGGGGAGTTTCCCGATGGCGGCCCGATTGGCGGGCGACACCGCCTCAGTCTAGGTTGGGTTTGCGGGCCGGGAGTCTGACGGCATCGTCAGATGCGGCCAACCTCGTCTCGGTGGCACTGGTCATCTCACGAATAAGCTACCCATGCGGGCACACCTGCCAACACGTCACACGTTACGCATGGCAGCGTTGTATGCCGTGGCAGCCGCGGCCAGACGACGGGCTTGGGGATGGTGAGGGCGAAGGCGAGGGCGATGGCGATGGCGAGGGCGAGGGCGATGGCGACACTGATTGCGATGCATTGATCGGTTCCGAGTTGATCTGCAACAAAGCGGCGACGTTGCCGGTCTGCTGGATCACCTGCTGACTCTGGTAATCCCAGGCGAACACCCAGTAGCCGATCGCGCCCTGATTTACCCAATGGTCGAACTGGGTCTGGATCTCAGCGGGCGTCGGCCACCGCCACGGGCTGCTGCTGAAGTCCTGGATGACGAACTCCCAGTTCGTCACATGCGCCGCATGGATCTGCTGCACCGCGCTGTCGATCGCCGAGTAGTTGCAAGGCCCGTTCTCGCACGGGTAGACGTCGAAGGCGAGAATGTCCACCGATCCATTCATCGGCACACCTTGCTGGACCGGGTTACCGACCTGGAACTGATCGTCTGCGGTCCACGTTTTGGCGGTTGCGTCCGCGCTGTGAACCGCCTGCGTGATCGAGGCATAGACCGGGCCCGCATTACAACCGTTGGCGGTCGGCTCGTCACCGATCTCATAGCGAAGACCGGGATGTCCCGCGCCCACGTTGGCCTGGACCATGGCCGCGATGGCCGAATTGCTCAGCGTCTGAACGCAGGTCGTGTTGCTGTAGGCATCGACCCAGACCATGCCGGTGATCCCGGCGGCGGCTTCATTCGTCGCGTACGCCTGCACACCCCCATCGGTCGCTGCATTGAATCCCGCAGAGTTCATAGCCGTCCAGTCGGTCGAGGAGAAGCGGAAGATGCCTCGAGTCACCGAACTCGAGCCGGTCGATGGGTTCAGTGATGGCGAGGGACTTGGGCTTGGGGATGGTGGGGGAGTCGGGCTGGGCGACGGTGAGGGAGTCGGGCTTGGTGACGGAGAGGGACTTGGGCTTGGTGATGGGCTTGGCGAAGGCGATGCTGCGCCGGTCAGCAGAGGACGGATGTCGCCGACATTGGTGCTGGCCGAGCTCCCGAGCAACCCGACACCGTAGGCCTCCTCGAGGCCAAGCAGCGTTCCGTACTCGTTGCCGCCGTTGGCTGCGGTCCCATGCGCTGATCCGACGACCAGGGTCAGGACCTGTTCCGACTGGGTGCCTTCGTCCCACGTGACGATGATCCGGCTGCCCGCTGTCCACCAGCTCGAAGCCTGCACCTGTGTGACGAGTCCCTGAAGGAAGGCGTCGCCCTGCGCCGGCGTCCCGTTGTGCATGTCGTTGATGGTGTTGGGCGTCACCCATAGGAAGGGTGGCGCGGTGCCGGCGTTGAGGTCGGTCGCCAGCTGGGGATACGGTACGTCCCGATTGCATTGGGCTGCGTTGTTGCGCACGGAGTCGAAGTACATGAACGGGTTGTGGTTGACGTCATAGTTGCCCGGACTGAACTGGTCGGTCAGATCGCAGGCGACCGGCATGTCTTGCATGTATGCCTTCCACGAGATGCCGGCGTTCGCCAGCTCGTCGGTGAACTGTGGACCGGCATAGGTCCCGTCCTGAGGAGTGGTGTCCTGCGGGTTGTTCTGGATCGAGCCCGAGACATAGCCCAAATAATTGGGAAGGCTGGGATGGCTGAGGTCTGTGGTGCTGACGGACCCGTTGGAGTTGATGAGCCCGTTGACGAATGGCATCTGCGAGTTGCCGACGATGCCTTCATAGCTGGAGTTCTCCATCAGCACCATCATCACGTGAGGAGACGTGGCGGCGGCTTGAGCAAAAAGCCCGAACGAGATCACCAGCATCACGGACAAGATCAGGACCAGATGCACGAGTGGCCGGCGCAGCACGCGGTGCCCGCTTCTGCCGACTGTCACTGCGACGCTGCCCTCGGACGAGTCTGCCGAGATCCACGCATGTTCGTCTACCTCCGGATCGCTGCCACGGTCAGCGTTTTGTCGGCCGGTCGAAGTCACTGTGGACTGCAGTCTTGTTGAACGCCTGGGCATCTCGGATCTTGCGTTCGGCACTTGCTTCAGCGCATTACAGGATTGGAAAAAAGAGTGATCTACACCTTTTTTCTATCCGTAGGGGTGGATCCTGACCTTAGAAAGAACGCTCATCGCTTCGTGACAAGCCTTGCAGCGGTTTGTCGCGAAGAACTCCGAATGAAATCTACGGCGTGATGAGGACGTGTCTGGTTTATCGAGGAGAGGGGCGGCCCACTTAAAGCCGCCTTCTGGTTCGCGTGCCGGCATAACGTGCCATGCGTTCCTGTGTGCCCCTTGCCGAAGGGCTGGAAGGAGCCGGGGAGAGTCGGTGCCCGCATCACAATCAGAAATGGTTGCGCCCGCGTGCCAATGTCTAAGAGACCGACGGGTTTACGAGAACGGCGAAACCGGGCGCTTTTGCTTCACCCCGTCTACATAGAGATCGACCTTCTCGTTGTAGAAACAGAGCAAGTTCTCGATCTTCGGAATCTCCGGGATCGGGTGGGGATACGCCCAGACGAAATCCCGATATGTCTTGTCGCCCACCCGCAAGGACCAGTAGCTCGCCGCGCCCTTGTATGGGCAATGCGTCAGTGTGTCCGTCGCTTCGAGAAGTTCCATGCGCACGTCCAGCTTCGGGATGTAGTAGCGCGTCGGCAACCCCGTTTCGTAAAGCAGAACCGGCCGCGTTGTCTCCGCAATTACTTGTCCATCGACCTCGACCCGCACGTGACGAGAGCTGTGGACGGTGTCGACCCTCGTGTAAGGGTCTCGCGGATGAACGAACACTTCCTGGTCCTCTTCGAACCACCGGTCGACGGCCTTCCAGTAGAAGGCGATGTAGCCCTCGAGCGGAGCCAGATCGCCGGTGGGTTCGGCGTAGTTCCACGCCAGGTTCTCCTCGACACGACCTCCGGCATGTGAGCGCCATCGCCTCGTTCCAGAGCCCGAATCCGCAGCCGCATCCTTGGGTGTGAGCAGGTCCATGCGCACGTCTTCGATCGGAAACCAGTAGACCGGCGGGCGCTTCGTCTCGAACACGAGCAGAACTTTCTCGCTGTCGACCAGAAGTTGATTGTCGAAATACGCCCGGACGCGGCGCGGGCTCAGCTCGATATGCACCCCATCTTTCAATCGCGCACGTTCAGCCGCCGGCGAAATACGGGTGGTCGTCTGGGTCTCGGTCATGCACACAACAACCGGCGGACGGGCCTGAACCTTCCCTCGTTTACGGGAAACTACGGCCCGTTCTGGGAGGACTGCAGCAGCACAACGGTGCGCGCTCGAGTAAGCACTCGTCCAGTCAGCGGCTCTGGATCCGACTCGGGCTGTAGCCGGTCGGTGTCGAGGATGATCCGCCACTGCCCTCCAAAGTCGTTCGGGAGCGCCCAGGGGATGGCTCGCGCATACCCATTGAACAGGAGAAGGAAGGAGTCATCGACGAACTGACGACCTCGAGCGTCGTGGCCTGGGATGGCCTTTCCGTTGAGAAAGACGCCGAGAGCGCGCGCGTGGCGGGCGACCCAGTCCCGGTCGGTCATCGGATTGCCGTCGGGTTTGAACCAGGCGATATCCACGGCGCCGCGAATAGGACGGCCCTGGAACCAACGTCGCCGGCGGAACACCGAGTGCTGGCGCCGGAAGGCGATCAGCCAACGCACGTAATCGAGGAGGGGCTGGTCGACAGCCGACCAATTCAGCCATGAGAGATCGTTGTCCTGGCAGTACGCGTTGTTATTGCCCTTTTGTGTACGCCCAACCTCGTCACCCATCAGGAGCATCGGCACGCCTTGAGACAGGAATAGCGTGGCCAGGAGGTTCCGCTGCTGCTGCGCGCGTCTCTTGAGGACGAGAGGGTCCTCAGTCTCGCCTTCAGCGCCGCAGTTCCACGACCGATTGTGCGAGTCGCCGTCGGCATTGCCTTCGCCGTTGGCCTCGTTGTGCTTCTGGTTGTATGAGACGAGGTCGCGCAGCGTGAAGCCGTCATGAGCGGTAACGAAATTGATGCTTGCGACCGGGCGTCGAGTGTCGCTTTGGTAAAGGTCGGAGCTGCCGGTCAATCGGGAGGCAAGCTCGCCGACCGTCGAGGGCTCGCGGCGCCAGAAATCGCGGACCCTGTCGCGGAACTTGCCGTTCCACTCCGACCACAAAGCCGGAAAGTTGCCGACCTGGTAGCCCCCTTCGCCGATGTCCCAGGGTTCGGCGATCAGTTTTACGCGGTTGACGACCGGGTCCTGCTGGATGAGGTCGAAGAACGTCGACAGACGGTCCACCTCATGGAACTCGCGTGCGAGGGTGGCGGCGAGATCGAAACGGAACCCATCCACATGCATCTCGGTCACCCAGTACCGAAGAGAGTCCATGATCAGCTGAAGCGTGTGCGGATGCTGCACATTCAGGCTGTTGCCGGTACCAGTTGTGTCGTAGTAGTACTGCGGCGCCTCCCTGACGAGTCGGTAATAGGCGCGGTTGTCGATACCCTTGAAGCAAAGCGTCGGCCCGAGATGATTTCCTTCGGCAGTGTGGTTGTAAACGACATCGAGGATCACTTCGATGCCGGCCTCGTGAAGCGTGCGAACCATGGCCTTGAACTCGTTCACCTGCTCGCCGCGGTCGCCACTGCTCGAGTACTCGTTGTGCGGGGCGAAAAACCCGATCGTGTTGTAGCCCCAGTAGTTGCGCAGGGATTGCTCCAGTAGACGCTGATCCTGGACGAACTGGTGAGTCGGCATGAGCTCGACCGCCGTCACTCCGAGCGAGACCAGGTGCTCGACCGACGCCGGATGCGCGAACCCCGCATACGTACCACGCAGTGGCTCGGGCACGGCGGCCTGGCTCTTGGTGAAGCCTTTGACGTGGGCTTCGTAGATCACCGTTTCATGCAATGGGGTCTCCGGCTGCCTCTCATTCCCCCATTCGAAATGGGGATCGTGAACAACCGACCGAAACACGTACGGAGCACTGTCTGCCACATTCACTGCGGTCTCGTCGCCGAGGTCGTACGAGTAGCACGCAGGATTCCAATCGATCCCCCCCTGGATCGCGCGCGCGTACGGGTCGAGCAGCAGCTTGTATGGATTGCACCGGATGCCGCGATCCGGAGCGTAAGGGCCATGCACGCGATACCCGTATCGTTGCCCGGGGCCGACGTTTGGCAGATAGGCGTGCCAGGAGAACGCGTCGACCTCTTCCAGCGCGAGCCTGGTCTCGGAACCTGCGTCGTCGAACAAGCACAGCTCGACCTTGTCCGCGACCTCGCTGAAAAGGGCAAAGTTCGTCCCAGTGCCGTCGAAGGTCGCTCCGAGCGGATATCCGTGGCCCGGCCACATCTCAATGCCTGTGGACGTATCAGACAAGCCGGGCTTCAGTCTCGCTCAAAGCAATTAGTCGGCGTCTCGCTGAGCGCCCTCGGTCGGGGTAACCGCTAGCGGGCCGAGCCGTAGTTCGGGTCCCAGGTCCTCGAGAGTCTGCGACCCGCGCGAATTGCCCGATACGACGTCGTACCCGGCCGCGACCGCCAGGCGCGCCGCAGTGCTGGCCAGGCGTCCACTGCCGATGAAGCCGATCACGGCGATGTCAGGCTCCAGCCAAACCTTCACTTGAAGCTAACCCCCACATCTGAACTGATTGATGTGTCAATCATCTGGGTATAATGCCTCACGTGTCAATGCTCCTGGCGGGTGGCGATTCGGGCGTGCGAACCATGATCTCGGGCCGACGCTTTGCTTCAAGGGTATCGACAACCGCGCCTATTACCGACTCGTCAGGGAGGCGCCGCAGTAACCCAGATGATTGA
>WNGN01001229.1_pt1 | contig 21198 bp, 19 predicted proteins | sample 5400561 | NCBI WGS metagenome assembly WNGN01 (sample SAMN13153379, study PRJNA577476) | soil metagenome | isolation source: 115 cm soil or saprolite under Garry oak tree replicate 2 | place: USA:California | collected 2016-06-15 | reverse complement strand
GAGGTCAGCGGCGTGCGGAGCTCGTGCGACGCATCGGCGACGAACCGGCGGAGGCGCCGGTTGGACGCGGTGCGTTCCGCGAAGGCGGATTCGATCTGGCTCAGCATCCCGTTCAGGGCGAGACCGAGCCGGCCGATCTCGCTTTTCTCCGTGGCGGGTTCGACGCGGCGGGTGAGGTCGCCGGCCGCTATCTCTCTCGCAACCCCGCCCATCTTCTCGAGCGGCCGCAGGCTGATCCGGATGATCAGGAGCGCGAGGAGCGCCGTTGCCGCCACGACGCCCAGGCTGATCAACCCCTCGAACTGGAGGAGCTTGTTCAGCGTCGTCAGAACATCGGTCATCGGAATCGCCAGCACCACGTAATTGCCTTGAAAAAAGTCCTCAGGCCAGATGGCGGACCTGTATTGGGCAACGCCGGCGGTTCCAGGCAGTGTCAGGACGGCAGGGCTCTTTTCAGACGCCGCCGGCAGCGGTTTGGGTAAAACAGGCGCGGAAGTAGACGAAGTCGAGCCGGGAAACTCAAGGATTTTCGCAAGCAAGACCGTGCCGCCAGGTGAGACCAGCTCGATAACCGTTCCAGCGGGTAGGCCCGATCCTGACGGGGGACCGGAACCCTCGTTCGGACCTCCAAGTCCGCTGATCGCGGCGTTATGACCGTTCGTGAGCTGTCCGTCGAGCTGACTGAAAAGCGAGCTCTGGAGTGCCGCATAAGTTGCCACGTCCGCGATGAGGAGGCCGATCACGACCAGCGAGACGACTCCGATCAAGAGCCGTCCGCGCAGCGACTGCGTCATCGCTTACGACCGAGGGGCGCGGAGCACGTAACCGACGCCGCGCACCGTCTGAATCAACGGCGGTTTGATCCGATCGACTTTTCGGCGGAGGTAGCTGATGTACGTCTCCAGCACGCTGGCGTCGCCGCCGAAGTCATAGTGCCAAACGTGGTCGAGGATCTGGCTGCGCGTGAGCACCCGGCCGGCGTTGATGAGCAGGTAGCGCAGCAGCCGGTACTCGGTGGTGGTCAGCTCGATGATGTGCGGTCCACGGCGGACCTCATGGGCCTCGTCGTCCATCTCGAGGTCGGCGAGCGCCAGCCGTCCGCCTTCGGACCCGGCGTTGCCGTGGCGCCGGAGGACGACCCTGACACGAGCCATGAGCTCCTCGATGCTGAAGGGCTTGGTGACGTAGTCGTCGCCGCCGATGGTGAGGCCGTGGACCTTGTCCTCGGTGGCGTCCTTGGCGGTCAGGAAGATGATCGGGACCTTCTGGCCTCCGGCATTGAGGCGCTTGACCACCTCGAGGCCGTCGATGTCGGGGAGCATGACGTCGAGGATCACCAGCGCGGGTGAGAACTGGGTCACGGCTGTCAAGGCGGCGCGGCCGGTGGCAGCGGTCTTGACCGTGAAGCCCTCGTAGCGCAGGGCCATGGACAGAAGCTCGGTGATGTTCGGCTCATCGTCGACCACCAGGACACGCGCCCCGTTGGCAGGCACCCCCGGTCTCGATCCGTCGCTCACACTTCCATGCTGCATCGGATGCCTGTGAGTTTGCTGAGAGCTTGCTGGGACGCTCCTATGACCTGAACGCAGGCCAGCCGGCCGTGCGGCGGACGGTGCCGTCCCGGTCGACCAGCCGGGCGGGCAGCCTGTTGGCCTCGAGCCACGGGATCGCGGCCTCGCCCATCACGATCGCCGCGGTGGCGGCGATGTTCGCGTCGACGCACGAGCCGGCGACGACGCTCGCGGTTCGCCAGGGTCCGGCCGCGGGCATCCCGGTGGCCGGATCGATGATGTGGTGAAGGACCACGCCGCCACGCGTCCACCGGCGCACCGTGGTGCTCGACGTGGCGATCCCGCCGGATTGAATTGAGATCATCTCTTCCTCGTCGTCGATCGGCGCGCCGCTGTCTTCGCTTGTCTGCACCGCCCAGCCCTCCGGGGGCCCATCGCCTGCCACTGCGATGTCGCCCCCCAGGCTCACGAGGACGCCGCCAGATCCGGCCGCCTCCAGCGCAGCCGCGGCGGCGAGGTCTGAGGCGAGCGCCTTGGCCGTGGCGCCGAGGTCGATCTCGACTCCGCGCGGCACGCACACGGTGCGCGCAGCCTCATCGAAGTCGACCGCCTGCCATCCGGGAACTCGACTGACGGATACCAAGATGGATGACCCGTCGGCTGGAAGCGCTGCGAAATCGCGGTCGTAGCCAGCGAGCCTCACCGCCGAACCAACAGTGGGGTCGACCGCTCCGTCCGTCAGACGCGCGCCGCGCAGGCCGGCCGCCAGCGCCTGGGCCATGAGCGGGGTGACGGCGACCCGACGGCCGGGCTCGCGATTGATCCGGCTGAGCTCGCTATCGGTGCGGAACCGGCTCGCTGCGTCGTCGATCGTCTTGATCACACGATCAGCAGCCGCCTTGGCGGCGCTCAGCCGATCCGGCCGCGTGACGATCAAGCGCATCGACGTGCCGAGGGCGCGATCGTCGACGATGCCGACGAGGGTCGTGCTCATTTCGAGGCCGCCGTGCGACGCAGAGCCAGTGCGAGCACCGGGCACGTGGTGACCGCTCGCTGGGCGAGAGGCGCCAGGTGGTCGGGGATTGGACCCGGCGCGATGATGGGGTAGCCCCAATCGTCCAGGCGGATGAGCTCGGGCAGCAGCTCCGCGCACAGGCCGTGGCCATCGCATTTGATGCGGTCGATCGCCATATGGAGCTCGCTCGTCACGCCGGCTGTTGTCTCCAGTGCGCAGGGTGCGACGCGAACCCGTCGGCGAAGGTCGAGAGGGCGGAGCGCAGAAAGATGACCGCCCCATCCGGGTGCTTGCACGCGCCCCGGCCCTGCACCTCAACGGCCCAACGCTTGAGGCGCGCGAGGTCGTCGCGGTTGGTGCCGCGCTCGGCCACCCGGCCGCACGCGTCGGACAGCGCCCGCAGGCCGAAAAAGCACGGTCCGCACTGGGCCGAGCTCTCCAGGGCGAGGTAGCGCATGATCCGCGCGGTGTCGCAGACGCCGCATCTGGTGGCGGGCTGCACGCCGATGACGCCGCAGCCGAGGTTCAAACCCTGGGCCTTCAAGGCCGCGGCATCGATAGGGAGCGCCCATCCTTTCGCGGCCGGGACCCACGCCCCAAAATAACCACCGATCAACATCGCTGCGGCCGGCTCGGAGACTCCGCCCGCCATGGCCACGGCCTCCTCTATCGTGGTGCCGGTTTCGACCTCGAGGATCCCGGGTGTCTTGACCCCGCCCGCGATGGTGATGAGGATCGTCCCCGCAGCTCCGCGCCGTCCGACCGAGCGATACCATGCGTCGCCATAGCGCGCGATCAACGCGACATGCGCGAGGGTCTCGACGTTCTGCACCAGGGTCGGGGCCGAGCCCAAGCCGCGCTCGTGCGGGTGTGGGGGGGTGGTGGTCGGCGTCGCGATGCCGGCCTCGACGAGGTGGACCGCCGCGCTCGATTCGCCGGCGACGTAACGGTGGGGCGCCGCGACCATGCGCGCGATGCGGCGGTCGGCCTCGGGCCGCTCGGCCAGGGCTCGCCCCATCGCCGCCCACGACGTCCCGTGCTCTTCGCCGACATAGACGACGACCTGGCTCGCCTGGAGCGTGCGGGCGGCGAGAAACGCTCCGTCCAGGATGAGGTGGGGTCGCGTCCTCATCAGCAGACGATCCTTGTGGCTCTGCGGTTCGCCCTCGGCGCCGTTGGCGATGACGACCGCTCGTCCTTTCGATGCCGCCGCCACCGCCTTCCACTTGGTGGCGACGGGAAAGGAGGAGCCGCCCCGACCTGTCAGCCCGCTGCGTCCCAGCGCTTCGATGAGCGTCCGCCCTCCCAGCGTTGCGGCTCCGAGCCTTCGCGCGTGATCGGCATAACTTTCAGATCCCGACGCGAGGCTCGGGCCGGCGAGCAGGCGCAGACGGCTCATGGGTTCGGCTTTCTCGAGACGCCCGAGCGGAACTCACTCCTCGCCGACGAGAGTGGATCGCTCGGCGGCTCGAGCAGCCGGAATACGACCGCGATCGCGACAGCCGCGATGCAGGCGATAGACAGCACCATGAACCAGGCCGACAGGGCGTCCGTGCCGGTGCCGAAGCCATGGAGGATCGCGACCGGCCATGAGGCATACGCGAGCCAGTGGACGATCCGCCAGGCCGCCCGACCGATCAATCCACGCAGCAAGCTCGTCACGATGATCGCGGCCAGCAGCTCGAACGCGATCGTGCCGAGGCCGAGCCAGAGCGTTCGGTAATAGGACTCAAACGGGACGATCGCGGTCAGCCAGCCGAGGTGGGTGAAGGGATCGACGACCGCGGTGACGATGTGCAGCGCGAGGAACACAAGCGTGACCAGCGCGAGGTTGCGGTGCAAGCCGGTCGTGAGAAATCGAGGCCACGCGGCGCTCTGGACGCGCATCGTCGACAACACGCCGAGCACAACCGAGCCGGAGCCGCCGGAGACGGCCACGCCCGAGCTCGACGAGGAGCTCACAGTGCCGGATGACGGCTGCAGCGAGCTCGACGAGGTGCTGGCGGAGCTCGAGGTGGTCGAGCTGGACGACGCCGTCGCCGTGCTCGCCGCCGTCCCCGATGACGAGGAGGCCGCGGTGCCCGGGATGGTCAGCGCGCTGATGGTGCCGAAGATGCCGACCCCGGCCACGGCTGCGAACGCGACGCCGGCGGTCAGCCGGTTGAGCATCGCAAGCGCCTTGTCGCGAGCCCAGATCCTGGCTTCCGAAGGCTTTGTGTGTTCCATGCTCGTCAGGATGCTCCCACCCTCTCAGTCCTCTCTGTGAGGAACCTGGGAAGCGGCTGAGAAGTTATGGCCTCCGCGGCCCGTACAGAATCGTCACCGGCCCCGCCAGTAAACTCTGGTGGTCACCTTCGCCCCCGTAGCTCAGGGGCGCCGGGCGCGCGCAGGGCGCACTCTTATTAATCTTCCTAGGACGCCCCCGTAGCTCAGGGGATAGAGCAGGACGGTCCTAACGTCAAGGTCGGGGGTTCGATTCCCTCCGGGGGCACTTTCTGGCACATTCGGCCCCGTTGGCGCCAAAGGCATCGTTCAACGGGCATCGATGCGCCCGTCTGGCACCAAACATGCGTCACTCCAGGATCAGTTCGTTGTGGCCGGCGCCACCGCCAGCGGGGTCAGGTAGCGCAGCGGGTCGACCACCTGGTCGTAGACACGCAGCTCGAAGTGGAGGTGGGGTCCGGTGGAGAGACCTGTCGACCCTTCGCGACCGACTCGCTGGCCGCGCGTGACCTTGTCGCCCAGGTTCACATCCGTCTCCAGGAGATGTGCGTAAAGCGTGATCACCCCGCCGCCGTGGGCGATCATCACGTAGTTCCCGTACCCGACGAGCGTGTGCGCCACCGCCACCACGATGCCGTCGGCTGCCGCCAGCACGGGCGTGCCCAAAGGCGCGGCGAGGTCGATGCCGGTATGGAAGTGGGCGTACTGGCCCAGCCTGGGCTCGAGCAGCACATCGGTCGGCCCGAACCCCTGCGTGATGTGCGCGCCGACCATCGGCCATGCCAGTGTGAGTGGGGACAGATTCGTTCCCGGCGGAAGCTCGCGTGTCGCCAGCGCCAGGCCCGCGCCGACCTGGGCCTGCGTCCACGCTGCCTGGTAAGACTTGTTGACCAGGTCCTGCTCTTGCTGCTCGAGCAGCGCTGCCAATGCAGTGGTCACGTCGGCGGGCTGACCCTCGAGCTGGCTTTCCGCCGTCTGGATCTGCGCGATCAGGTCATCCAGCTCTGCGCTGAGGTCGTCCTGGCGGACCATCAGGTCGTCGAGGGCGTTCATGTTGGCGACAAGTTGGTCACGCAGGCCGTTCTCGCGATCGAGGTCGGCCAGGCGCGCGTTGCGATCGGCCTGCAGCTTGAGCAGGTCCGCTTCGAGCTTGGTCTGCAGGGCGTGGGCGCGATCACCGGCGACAACGAGATCCATGGTCGACACCAGTGCTTCACGCAGGCTGCCGGCGCTCGCGACGACCTCGAGCAGGGTCTTCGGCTGTCGGTACGCGGCACGGGCGACGGCCGCGATCTGGGCTCGCTCGACGTCGATGCGGTCCTGTGTCTCCTGGATCTGAGCATCGAGCTGCGCGACCTGGTCCTCGAGGTCGGCGATGGTGGCCTCCTCCTGAGTGATCTGGTCGGTGAGGACCTGCTCGCTGACCGCCGTCTGGTCCAGAGCGACGCTCAACCTCTGCTGCGTGGTAAGTGCTCTCGCCAGGTCGCCGCCGAGGCGTGTACGGAGCAGGTCGTAGATCGTTGGCTGAGGATTGGTAGTCGCCGAGCACGTCGACGAGCCTTGTGCGGCGCCCGACGCGGTTGAGGTGCGAGCCGTTGATGCGGTCGACGAGCCGCACGTCGAAAAGGCGACGCGGGCATGGACGAGCTGGAGTGAGATGAGCATGGCGAGCAGGACAACGCCTGCCGCCGCGCGTCTCATACCCGGAACCGGCGAAAGCCCATGGTCGCGGTGAGCGTGCCCAGGAGCACGCCGGCCACGATGGCGGCGGCGACGACGTATCGCATCGCGGTGAGGTCGACGCCGGGGAGCACCTCCGCGTAGGTCGCTGCCGCAAAACGCGTCGCGACCAGCCAGAATCCTCCGGCGATCGCGCCCGCGAGGGCGCCGGCAAGGGCGCCTGTCATGAGGCCTTCGACGACGAAGGGTCCGCGCAGCATCCAGCCACGCGCTCCGAGGAGGCGGGTGATCGTGACCTCGTCCTTGCGCGCCGCGGCGACGCCGCGGACGGAGTTGGCGCTGACGGCATAAGCGACGATCGCGAAGATCAACAGCAGGCCGGCGCCGATCCCGCCGAGCACCAGCGCGATGTGCCGGAGTCGCGAATACATGTCCGGGTCATACGAGGTCGGATAGGTGGGATCGACCGCCGGGTCATCTTTCGCCAGGCCTGCGATCGAAGCGACCTGGTTCACCGATCGAACCGACACGTCGAGGCTCGCCGGGAAGGGGTTGGACGAGCTCAAGCTGCCCAGTGACTCCAGGCCGGGATGGCTCTGCGCTTCTTTCAGCGCCTGCTCCGCGCTCACGTACGTGACCGACGCGACTCGAGGGTCGGCCACCAGGCGGGCCTGCAGCGCGCTCACAGCGTCGGGCGTTGCATCCGCGGCCAGGTAGACGCGAACGACCGATGCCTGAGATGCCTCGTATGCCGCCACCTTGGCGACGGCGATGCCGACCATCGCCACCATCGCGGCCATCAAGAGCAGCAGTGCCATCGAGCCGAGCGCCGGCGCGGTGAGCCGCAGGTCTCGGCGCCAGCTTCGCAGCCCGCCAAGGACGACCAGGCGGAAGCTGTTCGCCACCAGCGCCACCGAGCGGCGCCAGACAGGGAGCCTGTCATGTCTGGTCCGCGCGCGGCTCGAAGTGGAGTGACCGTTCGAACTTCGGCCGGCGGTGTGGCCGTTGGCGTGTCCATTGAGGACGGCATGGCCGTTGTGGCCGTTGGTTCCGTTCTGAGCAAGCAGCCGTCGCCAGATGGGTTGCGCGTCGCCATTCGCAGCAGTACGGCGGGCGCGGTTCACGAACACCTGGCCTGCCGGCAGGCGCAGCACCCGTCCCGCCTTGAACGTCGGCTCATGCGTGGCGACGATCACAGTGGTCCCGGCCGCCGCCGCCTCTTCGAGCAGGCGCTTGACGATCTTTCCGTTTTGCTCGTCGATTGCCGCCAGCGGCTCATCAGCAAGAAGGACGCGAGGGCGGCCGGCAAGCGCGCGTGCGACCGCCACCCGTTGCCGCTCGCCCGCGGAAAGCTGGCTCGGGTACGCCTTGCGCCGGCCGGCGAGGCCGAACGCCGCGAGCGCCTCGAGCGCCCGGCGGCGGATACGGCCGTAAGGCACGGTCGGGTCCACGAGCATGAGCGCGTAGACGAGGTTCTCCAGCGCGTTCAGCCGCGGCAGCAGGCGCTGCTCCTGGTAGATGAAGGCGACCTCGCGTCGGATGCGGCCGAGCCCCCGACGCCAGAATCTGTGAAGGCCTCGTCCTTCGACCCAGACCTGACCCTTGCTCGGGCGGAGCTGGCCGTGGATGAGACGCAGGAGAGTGGTCTTGCCGGCACCGCTGGGTCCGGTGATCTCGACGAGCTCGCCTCGGGCGACCGTGAAGCTGACGTCCGCGAAAACCGCGGTGCGCCCGAAAGATTTGGTGACGTGTGCAATGCGAACCGCTACCGGCGGCGTCGCAGCGCCGTTGGTGGCCGGGCGTGAAGCGGTGGTCCCGTTGGTCGCGGGCCTTTCTACCGCCGCCACGCGATCCGAATCCGTGGCGTGCACGCCGTTGGAGACTACCCCACGGTGTCCCACCCTTTCCCCGTCCAGATTAGCCCAACCCAGGCCCTCCAACCTAGGGACAAGCTGTGAGTCTGTCTGGGCGTCACAAGCAGAAGGGCCGGCCCACATTGGGCCGGCCCCTCGTCATGAGCTGAGAAAGCGATCAGCCGCCGTTGGCGGCCTTCACGAGGTCGGGCACCAGGTTCGCCGCGTTGGGCGTACCGAGGCCGGTGATCGGATCCCAACCGGTCGTCGCCGGGTAGCCTGGGACCGTCGGGTCGGCGGTGTTGTTGCCCGTGGTGATGTCGAAGAAGTCGTTGGCGTAGCGGGTCGGGTCAGCACCGAGCTTGTAGAGGGCGGGGTTGATCAGCCCGAGCCCGCCTCCGTTGATCTGGTCGGCGATCGCGACCAGGCCGGCCCACTGCGGGCAGCTGAGCGAGGTGCCGCCGATGTCGAACCAGCCGGTGCTGCAGGGCGCAGAACCGCAGAACAGCCCGCTCTGGCCGTCGGGGGGAAGGCTGATGAAGACCAGCGCGCCGGTGCCGGCGCTGGCCTGGTAGGCGATGTCAGGAACGCCGCGCATCGAGCCGATGGCGGTGCTGCCGGTCGGCAGCGTGTTCTGGTAAGCAGGCTTGCCGAACACGTGGCTGAAGCCGCCGCCGCTGAACGTCCAGCCGACTTCGGCCTGGCCCGGGTTCGCCTTGCACTTGGCGGGCGGATTCGTGTTGTCAGCGACGCGAGACGTGGTGTTGGTCGCGTCGGTGCAGAGATAGGTGCCGCCGACGCCGGTCACCAGCGGATCGCTGGCCGGCCACTCGACGGTCGGGAAGGGGATGAGGGATCCGGCCTGGCCAACAGGAGTCTTGCGGACGTTGGCGGTGCCGGAGTCACCGGATGAACCCAGTACTGTGACGCCGTTCTGGGCGGCCGAGATGTAGGCGTGGCGCAGCGTCTGAAGGGAGGTGCTGCTTCCGAAAGCGTCCTCGGCGGAGGCAAAGCTCTGAGAGATGACGGTCGCCAGGTGATGGTCGACCACGTACTGCTCGGCGTTCATCATGTCGGGGAAACCCTGCACGCCGAGGGTCTCGGCCGTCGGCGTGGTGACGAGCAGGATGTTGGCCTGCGGCGCGGTCGCGTGTGCGGTCTCGACGTCAAGCGAAACTTCGAGCGCCCACGCGCTCTTGTTCTCCTGCCCCGTGCCCCTGGAGGTCGGCGGCGGGGCCGTGGTGGCCGGCGAGCCCTGCACGTGCAGCTGGCTGAAGGTCGGCATGCCGGCGGCGCAGCTCACGCCCTCTTCGCCACACATCGGCTGCAGGCCGAAGGCCTGGTCGTACACGTGAAGGTCGTGTGCAATCGTGTCGCTGCCGTACGAGTCGACGATGGCGATGGTCACGCCCTTGCCGTTCAACCCCTGCGCATACAAAGGCCCAAGGTTGTACGCGGCCGCGGTCGTTTGCGGAGTGAAGCACCGCCGGCCGGCGCTGATGCACTGTGCCTGTGTCGGCGGAGTCGTCGACGCCGTCATCTGGTAGTACTCCGCGACCGTCGGGTGAAATACCGCGGCCACTGATGGCGCTGCCGATACGGGTCCCGCAAGCGCCACCCCGAAGGTGGCGATCGAGCCCGTCACGAGACGCGCGACTCGACGCAGATGGATTCTTCCCACTACAGCCTCCTCTACGAATGGACGGCGGTGGAGCCGAGTGCCCCGCCGGATCTACTTAACCGTAGCCGCCCCGGGGCGGCCCTGTCCACCCCCGCTCGCGGCCTGGGCCCCTCACCAGAACGCGCCGCCGCCCAGGAGTACGTACAGGATCGGTCCGATACCCCACACGAAGGTCACGATGATCCACAACACCTTCTGCAAGCCGCTCAGTTCGCTCCGCCCCACGATGTTGATGACGCACAGGACCCACACCACCGGATGCAGAAAGATCGCCAGCAAAATCTCGACCAGAAGCTTCATGCCCCATAGCATGCCGCAGAAATTCGCGGAGGGGACAGTGTCCCCCCGCGGACCCACCCTCTCAATAGCCACGCTTGGTGGCGCTTGGAAGGTGACATGGTTGGGGGACGGCCGGAGTAAATCCGGCCTGAGACTCCACAGTGCACCATGAAAAAGAGACGCGGGTGAGTACTCCCGCGCCTCCTACGAAACATGAATACGGACGTCGCTACGCGCTTACCGTCCAGGTCATCTCTGCCACCTCCAGCGGCTATGGATTCGAGGCATCTCGGGCGGCCTCGCACGCCTTGACCTGCGCTTTCTCTGATTGGTCCTCCGACTTCTCGGCAGCCTTCTCCTTGGCGTCCTCGGACTTGTCGTCAGCCTTCGACGTGTTGGCCGACTTCTCCGCTGCGTTCTCGCTCTTGCTGCCGGTCTTCTCGGACGAGTCCTCGTTGGCGTCGGCCGCCTTGCACGTGTCGGTCGACTTCGCAGAGTCGGTGTCTTGCTCTGACTTGCTGGAGGCGATGGCGCTCACGCACTGGCCGTGGACCCCGTTGGGGCCGTGCGGGCAGGTGCGGGCTGCAGACGCGACCTCATCGCCGTGGGAGTCGGAGTTGGTCAGGGAGATGGCTCCGACGTTGGCCAGCACGCCCGCGCCTCCGAGGGCAAGGGCCGCACCGGCTCCCACCAGCAGATAGCGAAACTTCGACATTCAGGATTCCTCCAAAGGCTCGAGACTCCTTCCTCTGCGGCGAAGAAGAACCAAGCCGGCGGCCCAAGTACCCAATCGATTTGTGACCCACCTCGGGTCTGTATCAGTCACACTAATCAGGGAGCCTCTGATTGTGCCCTTGACACGATCCTTCGTCGATTGAGCAGCCGTAAGTTGAGCCGCGTGAGGGCGGCACCGGATTTCGGCGTCGAGACGGACCCCCAATCGGACAGCAGCCTGGCCGAGCGGGAGCTCAGCTTCCTGGTCCGGCTGGCGCAAGCCGCGGCCTCCACCCAGAAGCCGGACGAGCTCCTCGATCTGATCATCGGCGAGGCCACCTCGGCAATGGGCACGGACGTGTGCTCCCTGTACCTGCTCACTCCACCCGGCCGCGAGATGCTGCTCACGGCGACCAACGGGCTCAGCGAAAAGATGGTCGGCAAGGTCGTGATGAGGGTGGGGGAGGGCATCACGGGCTGGGTGGCCGAGACGCGGCGCCCGGCGGTGGTCCCGGACGTGAGCAAGGAGCCGCACTGGAAGTGGGTGCCGGGCCTGGACGAGGATCGCTTCCGCTCGATGCTTTCGGTACCGATCGAATCGGGTCCTCGCCTGGTTGGCGTGCTCAACGTGCAGACCGTCGACCTCCGCGATTTCGATTCCGGCGACCTCGACTTCCTGCGGGCGATCGCGGCGCAGGTCGCCGGCATCCTCGAGCGCAGCGAGCTGCAGCGCCGGATGGAGGTCCAGCTGGGCGAGATCCAGCTCTCCCATGACATCCACGAACGCTTCACCAAGCTGTCCCTCGAGGGCGCCGGCATCTCGTCGATCCTCGAGGCCGTTGGCGCCCTCGCGGGCGGCCGGGCTGCGCTGTATTCGCCCGATGGTTATCGGGTCAGGGGAGTTGGGGTTGAATCCGACGGCATGCCGCCGCGCATCCACGTGCCAGTCCCTCTGGCGCAGGCCGGCGCGCGCGAGGTTCGTATCCATGCCGGCCGTCCGGCGCGAGCGCTGGATGTCGTCCCCGTGCGCGCCGGCGCCGACCTGCTCGGCATGCTGGCGGTCGCCGTCGACGAGCAGACGGTCGACTCACACGGAAGGCGTCGCGCCCTGGAGCATGGGTCGACCGTGCTCGCGCTGGAGCTGTCGAAGGAGCGCTCTGCCGCCGAGGTCGAGCGCCGGCTGCGAGGTGACCTGGTCGAGGAGGTCCTGGCCGGAGGCCTGGAAGGCGACGAGGCAGAAAGGGTGGCGCGGCAGGCGGAGCGTCTCGGCCACCGGCTGCCACATCGCGCGTGGGTCGTGGTCCTGGAGCCCGATGACGATGAGACCGAGGCTGCGCTCGCCGGGCGCGCTCAGCAGGACCGTCTGGACGCGGCGCTCAGCGGCCTGATCCGCTCGCGACTACCGGGCGCACTCACCCTGGTTCGCTCATCGTCGGCCGTGTTCCTGATTCCGGACGACATCGCCTCCGACCTGGCCGCCGTGGAAAAGCTGGCCGGCCTCATCCTCGCCGGCGCCGCCCCGGTGATGAAGCCCGGCGCGGCATCGGTGGGCATCGGGAACCTCGCCAACTCGGTCGGCGAGCTGGCCCGCTCCCACGTGGAGGCGCGCCAGGCGCTGCGTCTGACTCGGCGGGCGGGCGGGCGAGGCAAGGTCGCCTCGTATCGTTCGCTCGGCGCCTTCCGGTTGCTGCTGGAGGTGCAGAGCCCGGACGCCCTGCGGCGGTTTGTGGACGAGCTGCTCGGCACCTTGCTCAAGTACGCGCAGTCCCGCGACACGCCCCTCCTGGAAACCCTCGAGGCGCTGTCCTCCGCCCGGTGGGTGCGCCGAGCCGCGGCGCGCCAGCTGGGCATCCACATCAACTCGATGAGCTACCGGGTGGAGAGGATCGAATCACTGACCGGCTTGCAGCTCGACGACCCCGAGACGCGGGTGGCGATATCGATCGCCCTTCGCGCCCGCGCCATGCTGGGCATGTGAGCTAGGGCAGCCGGCTCGTCGGTACGCGCAAGGGAGAACGAATCCCGGCTGCGCGCTCGAGGCCGGCAAGAATCGCCACGGTGATGGCGACCAGCAATGCAGCGTCGTTGCCGCTTAAGCCGAAGCCTCTGCCCGCGGCGTGAGATGCATTCCGCTCCAGCACTGGCAGGACGACCACCGTGAATGCGAGGAGGGCGCCACCGATAAGAGCCAGGCGCCTGATGTGCGGGATCAACCCTCGTGACAGTGGTTTGCCCAGACGGACGTCGCCTGCCACGACGAAGTAGGTGAACCCGATCACCAGCAGTGAAACCACAATCACGTTCGCGACGTCGGCCCAGGGATCAGGCCCGTACATGCTGATGTAGTCATTGACCCATCGGCTGAGGGCTGGGTTTGATCCTGAGTAGTTGACGGCGACGATCACCGGCACTGACCACAACGCCAGCGCGAACGCCGGCGGCCTCAACACGCCTGACATCAGGACCGACAGCTCAACACGTTCAGCGGGTTTGGTCTTCTTGCCTTCCGTGACCCTCACCCGCCGTACTGCGTTCAAAACGGCGATAGAGAGCGCGACGACGGCGATCGAGACCGTCACCCAGATCCCAAACGGCAGGTAAAGGGCCTGGATCGAAGGCGCGGAAGCGAACATATCCGCGACACGATGCACTTCGATGGCGAGCGGAGTGAGTGCGTAAATCAGAAAGGCGCCATTCCCAAGACCCAGGCCGAACTCGTCGAGAATGTCGGCGATCAGCACCAAGAGCATTGTGCCGGCCGCCAGCTCGAGGCACACCAACAGTCGTGGGAACAAATCCATCGGCGAGGGCAGGATCGAGTTGGATTGGAACAGGACGGTCCACCCATATGCCTGGCCCAGCGCCAGGACGACGGCGAGGGCTCGCGTCCAGCGCGTGATACGCAACTTGCCGTCGTCGGTGTCTCCCATCGCTCGCAAGCGACGTGAGCACAGCTCGAGCAGCCAGACGATGACCAACGCATTGACGTAGGGCCCAATCCCCATCGCCACGATGCTGTATTTGTTCAAGACGATGCTTCCCGCGCCGATGGCATGTATCAGGCTGCTCGTGTCGACAGCCTCCAGGCGGGCTGCGATCATCGCTGGGTTGGCGCCCGGCAGGGTGACTTGCTCGAGGGCGCGCCAGGCGGCCAGGCAGAGTCCGGTCACCGCGAGCCGCCTCCAACCGACCACCCGCCACAGCTTCTCCACGGCTTGCGGGGAGTCTAGAAGCTAAACGGGCGCTCCAGGATCGGCCGAATGGGCTGGCTGGTTGTACTGGTCGTGTTTGGGAGCACGGGCCTGGGCCTCGCCTGCTGGATTGTCTTCCGTGAGCCGCAATGGGCGCTGCCGAAGTGGATGCGAGAGGACAAGCATCGAAAATAAACGGGCCCCGGCTTGTCGCCGAGGCCCGTGGAGGGTGGTAGGGAGCAGTTCTAAACGTCCGAGTAGAGCATGAACTCCCAAGGGTGCGGTCGCAGCGCCACCTGGTCGACCTCGCGCTTGCGCTTGTACTCGATCCAGGTCTCGACGACGTCCTTGGTGAAAACGCCGCCTTCGAGGAGGAACGCGTGGTCCTTCTCGAGCGCGTCCAGCGACTCGCCGAGCGAGCCCGGAACCGACTTGATCTTCGCCTTTTCCTCACCGTCGAGCTCGTAGATGTCCTTGTCCACCGGCTCCGGCGGCAGGATCTTGTGCTTGATGCCGTCCAGGCCGGCCATCAGGCACGCCGAGAAAGCGAGGTATGGGTTCGCGGCCGGGTCGGGTGAGCGGAACTCGACGCGCTTCGTCTTGGGGTTGGTGGAGTACATGGGGATGCGCACGCAAGCCGAGCGGTTCCGCTTCGAGTAAACGAGGTTGATCGGCGCTTCGTAGCCGGGCACGAGCCGGCGATACGAGTTGGTGGTGGGCGCGCACAGCGCGAGCAGCGCCGGCGCGTGCTTCAGAAGGCCCCCGATGTAGTAGACGGCCGTCTGGCTCAAACCTGCGTAGCCGCTCTTGTCTGCGAAGAGGTTCTGGCCGTCCTTCCACAGGCTCTGGTGCACGTGCATCCCCGAGCCGTTGTCCATGAAGAGCGGCTTGGGCATGAAGGTCGCCACATAGCCGTGCTGGGCGGCTACGTTCTTGATGACGTACTTGTAGACCATCATCTTGTCGCCCATCTTCGTGAGGGTGTCGAAGCGCATGTCGATCTCGGCCTGACCCGCGGTGCCGACCTCGTGGTGCTGCACCTCGACGTGCACGCCGGCCTCGATCAGCTTGAGCATGATCTCGGACCGCAGGTCCTGGAGCTTGTCGGTCGGCGGCACCGGGAAGTAGCCCTCCTTGTGCCGCGGCCGGAACGCCAGGTTGGGCTCCGAGTTCTTGCCCGAGTTCCAGATGCCTTCATCCGAATCGATGTGGTAGTAGCCGCTGAAGGCGTTCTGGTCGAAGCGCAGGGAGTTGAAAAGGTAGAACTCCGCCTCCGGGCCCCAGTAGCTCACGTCGGCGATGCCCGAGCGGCGCAGGTGCTCCTCGGCTTTCTTGGCGATGAAGCGCGCGTCCCGGCTATAGGGCTCGCGCGTGATCGGGTCGATGACGTCGCAGATCAAGAACAGGGTCTTGTGCGAAAGCACCGGATCGATGGTGGCCGAGTCCGGGTCGGGGATGAGGAGCATGTCGCTCTCATCGATGGACTGGAAGCCGCGGATGCTGGACCCGTCGAATCCGAGGCCGCCGGTGAAGCTGTCCTCCTCGAGCTCGCCGAGCGGCAGGCTGAAGTGCTGCCATGTCCCCGGGAGGTCGATGAACCTGACGTCGACGACCTCGACGCCCTCAGCCTTCGCGCGCTCGATCACCTCGCGCGGGCTGGTCTTGCTGCCTACTTTCGTCTCGATTGCCATTAACACCCTCCTGGACCATTGGTTATCTGACGGGCCCTAGGGCATCGTAGGAATTGCTGGACGCCCGGATCACGGTGACGTCTCACGAATCTGCCGCCTTCATTTACGTGTGAATGACACAAGACAAGATATCCACAGGCGGCGTTGTGTCGTGCGCACCGCACGAGCCGGCGCCTCCTAGTTCGTTGCAGGCGCACGTTTCAGGCGCGACCGCGCAGCACCTAGCCTGACTCTCGAGCCAACGGCAATCAACTCGGAGGTGACCTCATTGTCGACGCGCAGATCTGATCTCAGGACCGCGCTGGAGAAGCGCAAACCGGTACTCGTCATCGCCGCGAGCTTGGCCCTTCTGGCGGCGCTCATACCCATCGCGGTCGCGGCGGACGACCAAACCGCGACTCAGGCCGCGGGCGTCGCGGCCGACACGGTCTGGGTGATCGTGACCGGCTGTCTGGTGATGTTCATGCAGGCCGGGTTCGCGATGCTCGAGGTCGGCTTCAGCCGCATGAAGAACGTTGGCACCGTGGTCGCCAAGGTTGTCACCAACCTCAGCGTCAGCTCGATAGCCTACTGGGCCGTCGGGTTTGGCTTCGCCTTCGGCGCGGGCGGCATCTTCGCCTTCATCGGCGGCAGCGGATTCTTCCCGACCTTCAGCCCGGGCTCGCAGATGAACCTGCCGGCGATCGCGGCAAGCACGGCTCCCGCGGCGGCCAAGTGGTTCTTCGAGTTCGTCTTCTGCGCGGTGTCTCTTGCCATCGTCTGGGGCACGATGATCGAGCGCACCAAGTTCATCGTCTACATCCTTTTCGGAATCCCATTCGCGGCCTTCATCTATCCGCTGATCAGCCACCAGCTCTTCGGTGGCGGCTTCCTGATGGCAACACTCGGCAGCCAGGACTTCGCCGGCTCGACAGTCGTGCACCTCACCGGCGCGACGGCGGGCTTGGCCGGCCTCCTGCTGCTGGGGCCGCGCATCGGCAAATACGAGAAGGGCCGCTCGAACGCGATCCCCGGTCACAACATGCCGCTCGCGCAGCTCGGAGTGCTCATCCTTTGGTTCGGGTGGTTCGGGTTCAACCCAGGATCCACGCTGAACGCGACCAACCTGCACTTCGCGGACATCGTCGTGGTCACCAACCTCGCGGCGGCCGCGGGAGCGGTGGCGGCACTGGCCACCATCTACTTCATCACCAAGACTATGGACGTCGGCATGATCGGCAACGGCGCGATTGCGGCGCTCGTGGCCATCACGGCGCCATCCGGTTACGTCGAGCCGTGGGCCGCGATCGTGATCGGCGCGGTCGCCGGCGTGATCGTGGTGGTAGGCGTGCTCGCCCTCGACAAGATCCTCGACGACCCAGTCGGGGCGCTGCCTGCCCACGGCCTGGCCGGCATCTGGGGCACTCTCAGCTGCGGCCTGTTCACCGTCCCGGCGCTCGCCAAGTTCAACGGCGTCGGCCAGGGTGGCTTCTTCTACACCGGCAGCCTGCACCAGCTTGGTGCCCAGGCGATCGCCGTGACGGCATCGTTCCTGACCGTGTTCGTCCTCAGCTACGGGCTCTTCTGGATCATCAAGAAGACCGTCGGCCTCCGCGTCTCGGCGCGCGAGGAGATGGAAGGCCTGGACATCAGCGAACACGGCATGTGGGGCTACCCCGAATCGTTCATGCCGGTGCCAGGGGGCGTTTACCGGCCGGCCGATACACCGACGGTCAACCCTCACCGATCGCCGGAACCGGTGGGCACGAACGCCCGAAGTGAGGGCTCAGCAGCATGAAGATGGTGATGGCGATCATCCGGCACGAGCGCCTGCAGGAAGTGCAGGACGTCCTCGACGAGTGTGGCGTTTCCGGTGTCACGGTGACCGAGGTCAAGGGCTGCGGCGCGCAGCGCGGCTACACGGAGAAGTACCGCGGTGCCTCTGTCCACATCTCGCTGAGGCCGCGGCTCAAGGTCGAGGCGGTGATGCAGGCCGAAATCGTGAAGACCGTGGTCGACAAGCTGGCGGAAGCCGCGCGTACCGGCGACCACGGCGAGGTCGGCGACGGCAAGATCTTCGTCATCGACGTGGAAGATGCCGTCCGCATCCGGACCGGCGAACACGGCTCGGAAACCGTCAGACACGCGGAACGAGCCATGTGGGGGCACTAGGGATATGAGGGAAAACCCGGATGGTTTTCCCTCACGCCCTCCCGCGACTGCGTCGCGGGGACCCCAGAGGTACGCGGCTGCGCCCATTCCGGTATATGGATGGGCTTGTTTCAAAAGTTTCTCGAGGCGACACTTGGGAGCTAGAAAGACAAAGTCTCGGCCGGGGTAAACCCGGCCGACAACGCCACGCTAGAGAAGAAAAAGTGCGGTCGGGATTTCCCCGGCCGCAGTCGTCCCTCTTGTGAAAGTTGGTTTTAAGCTGCGCCTGCCTCTTCTGCCGGGACTTCTGCGGGGACGTTTTTCTCGATCCAGGCTTTGATCGGGGCCTTGCCGCCCGGGTAACCGATCAGCCGGTCGACGAGCGCACCCTCCCGAAACAGGCCGAGGGTCGGGATGCCCATCACGCCATAGCGGATCGCGATCTCCTGGTTGACGTCCACGTCCAGCTTGCCGATGACCACCTTACCGGCGTACTCGCCAGCAAGCTGCTCCACCACGGGCGACATCATTCGGCACGGGCCACACCACTCGGCGTAGAAGTCGACCACAACGGGCTGGCTTGACTGGAGCACGTCGGCCTCGAAGGTCGGGCCGTCGAAGTGCTTCATGTTTTCCATGCCAGATACAAGCGCCGGGTCCCGGCCCGTATTCCGAAACCCGGCCGCCACCGGCTCGCGGCCATAATCGGAAAGATGGATTCCGCCCCAGGCGTCAGGCCCACGTCCGCCGTGGATGAGGCCCTGCACCAGTTCGGGGCCCGCCTCTTCGAGGCGGCGCCAGGGCTGATTACCTGGATCCTGCTCCTGGCGCCGGCCTGGATTCCGATCATCTTTCCCTGGCCCGGGGCCTTCGTGGTGGCGGGCGGCGTCCTCCTGTTCGACATCTACTGGCTGCTGCGCTCGATGACCGTCGTCACCGGCGTCTACAACACCCTGTCGCAGATGCGCCGGGACATGCGCAAGGACTGGCTGGCTCTGTGCCACCAAGACCAGGTCGAGGGCCTTCGCGACCCCCTTCAGTACATCCACCTGTGCGTAATCCCTACCTACACCGAGCCCTACCACGTGCTCGAGCAGACCGTCCAGGCGATCGTCGACTCCAACTATCCGGCCGACAAGAAGATGGTCGGGATCATCACCCGCGAGACCGACAAAGCGGGTTGGGTCAACGTCGCGCGGCTGAAGGAAAAGTTCGGCGACCAGCTCCTCGGCTTCTACCACATCAAGGACCCGCTCGAGCCGGGGATCGTCATCGGCAAGTCGGCGGCCATGAACTGGGGCGGGCGCTGGATGGTTCGCGTGCTGACGGAGGAGGGCTACGACCTCAGCCAGATCCTCCTTACGGACCTGGATTCCGACTACCGGGTGCATCGCCAGTATTTCGGCTGGATCAGCCAGCACCACGCCCGCGAGCCGCTGCGCGACTTTGTGATCTGGCAGCCGGTGCCGCTGTTCCACAACAACATCTGGCAGGTGCCGATGGCCGTGCGGGTAATGTCGGCTGCGACCTCGCAGTGGCAGATGTTCCTGCACTCCCGACCCCATCGGCTCGTCGCCTTCAGCAGCTACACGTGCAGCCTCGAGTTCATCCACAAGGTCGGCTACTGGGACAAGGACGTGATCCCCGAGGATTCGCGCTTCTACTGGAAGGCATTCTTCACGTTTGGCGAGCGATTTTCGGTGAAGTCGGTCTACCTGCCGCTTTACGGCGACTCGCCGATGTCGCGGGACTACGCGTCCACGCACATGAGCCAGTACAACCAGATCAAGCGATGGGCGTGGGGCGTCACCGACGTGCCGTACGTCCTCGCCCGGCTCTTCAAGCACCCCGAGATCCCGCTGTTTCTTCGGGTCAGGCGCTTTCTCAACCTGTTCCTCAACCACCTCAACTGGATCTTCCTGCCGTTGCTGCTCATATTCGGTGCGTCGGTGCCCATCTGGGTGAGCCAGGACTTCGCGCTCACCGACCTGGGCCAGGCCCTGTGGTCGTGGTCAGGTCTGCTGCTGACGATCACGCTCTCTACCACCATCTTCTTTGTGATGATCGAGTTGGCGATGCTGCCGCCCAAGCCTAAAGAGTGGCCGGCGTGGAAGAAGGTGTTCGTGCACGTGCAATACATCGCCTACCCGGTGGTCGGCCTGGTGCTCAGCGTGCTCCCGGCGCTCGAGGCGCACACGCGGCTGCTGCTAGGCCGTTACCTGGAGTACCGGGTTACAGAGAAGGTATGAGAGCGATTCGTTCTGCACGCACCTCTTCCTAACCCGCTCCCCTCGCGGGGAGACGGGACGCGCTAGCTCAGGCTCCGCAGACCGCGCCGGTAAACGGCCAGGGTATACAGAACTGGGGGCCGGCAAGGGCCCACAGCTCGAGCAGGGCAACGATGACCAACCCGACCACGAAGGCGGTCCCGGTGTAGACGTTGCGGCCGGGGACCGGCCAGCTCTTCCAGTGCAGCCGCTTGGCGAGTCGAGAACCCGCGATGGAGTCGATGAACGGAAACACCAGCAGCACAACGACTACCAACGGCGGAACGACCCCGAACATGATCAACTCGGGACCGAGCTTGAGCAGCTGGAACAAGAAGAGGAAGTACCAGTCGGGCCGCGGAATGGTCACTGTGCGTGGGTCGGCGGACACCTCGAGCTGGAGGTTCTTCTGCACGAAGGCGGCCAACAGCCCGACCGCGACGAGCATGACCACCGCGATGATCGGGTACGGCCAGAAGTGGTCCGGGAAGAACGGATGAGTCTCGTCATCCGGCATGTCGTCGGCCAGGTGGTGACCGGCGTCGCCCATGAGGATGGGGAAGAGGGCGAGCCCGACGACGACGGGATAGAGAATGTGATCCGGGCCGATGGGCAGCCGCTTGTAATCCGGCTCCAAAGTGTGTCCGTGCGACTCGACCTCGATGATCGGAATCTCTGTCGCCGCCGTCGCCGCGCCGGGTCCTTCCTTCATTCGTTCGTTGTCACTCATCACATCGGCTCCGAGATTCCATGCGCACGGATGAAACGGAAATGGACATACATCAACAGGACGATCAGCGCAGGCAGCAGGAACACGTGGATGGTGAAGAAGCGCTGCAGCGTGGGCGGACCCACCACGGCACCGCCCTGCAATATCTCCTTGATGAACGTGCCGAGCTGGGCGGGCGGCAGAGAACCTGCAAGCTTGATCGTGACCTCGGTCGCGAAGTAGGCCTTGGTGTC
>WNGN01000727.1_pt1 | contig 21205 bp, 24 predicted proteins | sample 5400561 | NCBI WGS metagenome assembly WNGN01 (sample SAMN13153379, study PRJNA577476) | soil metagenome | isolation source: 115 cm soil or saprolite under Garry oak tree replicate 2 | place: USA:California | collected 2016-06-15 | reverse complement strand
CTTTCTGAAGCGATTAAGTTATATGTTTTATATATTTGATACCCTTTTGCAATGAGCACAAACGCTACACACCCTACAATAATAATAGTTATTAGTTTTTTCACGAAGGCATTATAGCAAACTAGCGGTGTTTTGTCAAACTATGGGATTAGGTGGGAGGCTGGTTCGCAGAAGGTTTTTTCTGCGATTGCAGAGTTAATTCGACCGTTCGGCGGGGCCAGGAGGTAAGACGGGAGGTATTCCTGATGGATTGACGGGATTAAGCTGAACATTAATAGTAGGCATAGCTCTTCCCCAGTTGATGCCTCTTGTATTCTCATAGAGCTTATAGAACCCAGATTTGTCAAAAAAGAACACATATTGGTTTATACTTCGTCCATGACTTTTATGGACATCGTAGTTTGAGAAGAATTGAACAATGGTATTAACCCGTTCATCATCTTCAGAGCATTTCAACATATAAGTGCATAGCCAGTTCCGAGCTAGCTCTTTCGAGAGTTCCTCAGCACTCTTACAGATTTCGAGAAGATGAAGATCATATTTGGAGAGCAGAGGCATATAAGCAGTTAACGCACGAGGGCCTTCTGCTTTCAGTCGTTCTTCGAGCGTTTCAAATGCCCGTAAAATAGCTCGTGCAGGTATACCGTTAATCTGTGGATCAATCGGCCCTAAAGCTGCTTGGGCGCCCATAAGAATTTCATCCCCAGAAAAACTCATCAGAGTTGCGGCACTAAATGCATTGGAAGGAATTATAAAGCGAACAGACTCAAATCGATCTCGGATTAATCGAACAATCCTTTCAGTTGCCTCTGGTGCGCCTCCATTACTGACAAGAAATACATCCACAGCATTATCAGGCGTCGTTTGTATGAGGTCACTAAAGCCTGTTAAATCGCTATCATCGATAAATGCGGGTACACCTTGAGGAACATTACTTGTTTTCGTAATATAGCAAATAAGAGGTCTTCCTGTAACCAGTTCTATCCGCTGAATAGTTTCATTACGTAGAGAAAATACCTCTGTCCCTTCGGGCTTTTCCAGAGCAAGACGATTGATATAGTCACTAATTGCTTGATAAGTTTCTAATGCTTGATCTGGTTCAGGTTTGTTGTGTGTATTCGCTTCTTGCTTTATGCGAGCCACGTTGCTTCTTGTAAATCCACTTCTTTTCGGCTTAGACATATTTACAAGTTTGTCTCCTTCCATTGGACAGTAGATGTAGGTGAGTCAGAATTGAGTTTGAGAGGGACATCGGCTGAATTTTTAACTTCAAGAGTTATATTCTCATTGGTAATCCCCATTGCCACTTGTATTTGTCGGAAAACCTGCTCGATCTCCCTATATACATCTAGAATATTTGCTAAATCGGGATTATCTTGACGAAGTTGATTAAGCCGCATATCTAATCTGTTCATCTTGTACCTCCCTCATCATTCTTGAAATCACCAAGGCAGAATACCACATATTATATATAGACGGCAATAGTCTCTCCAATTAGTCTACGCACTTAAAACCGCTTCGCACAATTGAGACAAGGCGACCTGGCTGTTGTGGGGGTTTACTTTGTGGTATGAGCAGATGGTATATTTTCTGGTTTGGGAGTCAGGACAATAACACCGTTTTCGGCAGCAACAATGAACTCATCTCCTGGTACGGCTCCTACTGCTTCAAGCTCGCCTTGCAGCAATGTTATTTGCCCCTGGTTGGTTACTGTTACTATTCTCATGGTTCTATCAGTGTAGCAGATGATCGCAGCTTTTTGTAGGTTTCGTGTGAAGCAATACAGATGGAGATACCTTCGACCCATACCGCTACTTTACCCCTGTATTTTATGCCAATAGCGTCTAGTTCCTCTTTGCGTAGGGTGAGTTGCATTCTACTTGTAACTGTGGCTGTTCTCGGTAGCTGCATAGTACGCTTTCAGTTTAGCATAGTAGCGTTGATAAATCTCCCGTCGTCGTTGTCTGACTGCCTCAAGTATTTTTCGGCGTTTCTCTTTTGCGTCAAGGACAGCAAGAGATGGTAAGATCGTGGGCGGTGTGAGGTTATATTCCGTCATATTGCTACTGCTGGCAGACTAGCGCGTTTCCTCTGCTGTGTCAACATTAAAAAAACAGAGGAGCGATTGACTCCTCTGTTTCCGGTGTTCCTGGGTTGCTACTGGTGTTGCTCGTAACTATCCAGAACAGGTTTGACAATGGTTGAGTATTTCGCGCTTCCCCATCGAAGAGAGGAGCAAATTTCACGTCGTGGGATACCCTGTTTGTACGCCTCGATGACCTTGTTCCTCTCCTCTTCGGAAACACTGAGGAACACACTTTCGGCAGGTGTTGTAGTCTCCTCCGGCTCCGGTGTTTCTGTCTGTGTTGCCGTTGCTGTTTCTGCAATTTGTGGTGTTTCCGGTTGTTCCTCAGTAACGGTTCGTTGGGCCAGTAACACCCGTAGCGTCTCGACGAGTTCAGGGGTCAGAACAATCGGTGTTGACTGTGCCGCAGGTGTTTGTACTTCCTCTGATTGTTGCTGGCTGCTGACATGCCGCAGGGCATGAGCAACAATCAGAAGCACAATCGCTACTGAGCGTATCCAGATCAGCGCTTCAACCGGAACAAACACATGGATGTAGGCTGCATCTAAGGTGAGGTTCAACGTCTGCTGCACGCTTTCAATGTTTAACACAATTGCGGCGGTGAAGAGCAGGAGCGTGGAAAGTAACCCGTACAGCCAGGTTTTTACTTTCTCCCCTTCTGTGTGGTAGCGGAATGTGCGTATAATGGTACCGGCAACGCTGGCGTCAATGGCGATACACTGCGTCCACGCCCAGACTCTCTGCATAAAGAGGTTGTCTGTTAAGACAGAACCTTTGGTCAGGACATTTGCCATACTCGCAATAAGCCCGAATGCCAGGAGCAAGACTGACAAACTTGATGCAAGCTCTAAAAGGTACAGTATACCGGTGTCAAGTTTCTCGATGGTGGAAAATTGTCGCATGAGGCGTTCCTTTCTATGCTACTTACCGATGCTGGCAAGCACAGACTCAAGAACAAAGAGGATTTCTTTGTAGGGGTGTCTTTCGTAAAAATTTGGGGTTCGTTTGCACGATCACTGGGCCAGGCGTCACGAATATTGCCACACCTGTTGCAAATGCATATGCCGACTCTATCCCCCTGCTCGTAATCAGCAGTAGTCTGCCACGAGCCTCATCAAGCCGTCCACAGGGCAAGCTGCATGAGGTAAAGGACCAGTTGGGCGTGATGGAAGCCCTGGCAGGTTGGACACGAGCCGTAGAATTTGTCGAAGAGATCCCCACTGCCCTGTGCGATGCCTTCCGTGTAATGCGCTCAGGGAGACCGCGCGCTGCCTACTTACAGATCCCTCTTGATCTCTTCCCAGTAGAAGCCAATATAGAGATTCAAGTGCCAGCGGCTGTCACCCCAGTCCGCCCTTCCACGAAAGACATCAACTCTGTGGTCAGCCTGCTGCGCGAGTCACGACGCCCGCTGATCGTGGCCGGAGCAGGGGTCACCTCGGCAGGCGCCAACGAACAACTCGCGCGCCTGGCAGAACTCCTCCATGCGCCCGTCCTTCTCGGGAGCAAGAGTCACGATGTGCTTCCTACAGACCATCCACTCGTCGTTGCATCGACGAGCTACACCCTGCCCAAAGAACTATATGCACTGGTCAAAGAATCCGACGCTGCCCTCGTGGTAGGCAGTAAACTTGGTGCGGTGCGCACAGGCAATGGCACCCTGCCGCTGCCTGCCGCCCTGGCACAGATCGACATTGACCCGGCCGAAATCGGTCGCAATTACCCTGCAGCCGTGGGCATTGTCGCCGATGCCCGTCACACACTGGACTCTCTCCTGGAAGCATTGCATGACCTTCCAGGAGAACACCCTTCACGTGCCAGCGAGGTAGCGCTTGTCCGCGAGGCAGCACATAAGCAAACGCGCCGGGTCTTTGGCCTATCCATTGATATGCTAGATGCTGTACGCGAAGCGACCCCGCGTGAAGGAGTAATCGTCGCTGATATGACGATGCTCGGCTATGCCAGCGCAGAGTATTTACCCATCTACGAACCGCGCACCTACATTCATCCCACCGAACTGTGCAGCATCGGCTGCGGCCTCCCCATAGCGCTTGGCGCAAGAGCTGCTGCACCTGAGCGTCCTGTCATCGCACTGTGCGGTGATGGAGGCTTCTTGCTCAACGTGGGTGAGCTTGCCACAGCAGTACAGGAGAAGCTTGATACCATCATCGTGATTTTTAACGATGCCACCTATACCGCCGTCAAGAACAGGCAACAAGAACGTTTCGACGGCCGCTACATCGCCACAGACCTGCTCGCGCCGGACTACGTCGCCCTTGCCCGCGCCTTCGGCGCTGAGGGTGTACATGCAAATGGCCCGGATGAATTGCGCTACGCCATCAGCTGCGCGATACGTCGCACGGGTACAACGCTGATTGAGGTACCCCTACCACCTCAGAAATAGAAGTGATCCAACCATTTGCGTGCTGCGCTAAGAACTGATATAGGAAAATATTCCTATATGTTTTCATTGCAGCCGCAACCCCATAACCGGAATAACTCCGGCAAAAAAGAAGTTGTAACTGGTAGACAAGCTGCAACGTATACCTGTATATATATAATAGGTACAGACCAAGAGATGTCTGGGTCGCCCAAATCGTAGTTCGTTCCGCTATCAAACATGGAGTATCATTATTATGCCAGAACATCTTTACGCTACCGACAACGCGGACATGGAGCGTCTACTTTCACTCGGATTCACCGAATCTGAAGCCGCCCGCCTTGTCTATATGAAAGACCATGTTCACGAACAGGTCGAGTATCGCGAATTGGTCGAAGAAGCACGACGTTTTGCCTTTATCCGCTGGTTGATCGAGACAGGCCGCATCACCAGCTAGCCATAGAAAAAAGCGACGGGAGGCGTAAATGCCTCCCGTCTTTTTGTTTTGTCCCTGGTGCGCAGTGGATGCGAGTAAGCCATAAGCCGAATTCTGTACCTGCGCCGCCTTGCAGCCACGCAGGTGGCAATCATCTATCTAGGACGCCGGTTACCCGGCGCCTCAAGCAACCAACCCGGGGTTTACAGGCGAGCAACCTGCTAGTATGCTGCCAGGCAGCATACCACTCCCCTGCTCGGTCTTGCTCCAGATGGGGTTTACCCGGCCAGCCGGTCACCCGGCTGCCGGTGAGCTCTTACCTCACCATTTCACCCTTACCCGGCTCGTGCCTTGTGGTCGTTCCTCCATATATGAAGTTGCCGGGCGGTATGTTTCTGTGGCACTTTCCTTGAGTCATCCTCACTGGCCGTTAGCCAGCATCCTGCTCTGTGGAGTTCGGACTTTCCTCGGACGCTGCCGTCCGCGATCGCCTGTCTTGCTCGCACCCACTATGCTAGATTAACATATATAGTTGCATCCGTCCACTACGTTTGACGTTGCAGGCTTAGACAGGCTACAATGAGAAGTGGATACGGCAATTCTCAATCGTCAACGAGGCATATACCGTCAGTAACCCAGTCCCCTGAAGGGGACAGGCTTGCGTACTGTGGGAGCGTTATCCCAGGCCGTTGCAAGCGGTCCTGCTGACTAGTCTCAGCCAGGGCATACAGCACGGATACAATCGTGCTGGCTACCGGGCTACGTTAGGAGCGAAAACATAGGTACCAGGGGATGCTCGTCCTAGTCCCCTGCTCTACGAGCGTTGGTTAAACAGTCCTGGTGGGTAGGGACAGTGCTGACGATTTTAGACAACCGCTCCATAACTTTGACGAAGGGCATCCTACGCCTGTGCGGGGGCGGACTGCATGTTTCTTGCAGTCATCCGAAAGGTACGACCGCACTTCGTACCTTTCTTTCCTCCCGCCGCATGAATGCAGGCGGGTATCCAGAAAGTTTTTTTGATGACTACAGGTCGACGAATCCGCCTGACATCGCTTGCCAGCTGCGCTGGTTGAGCGTCTAAAATGGGCCCGGAGGCCCTGGCGCAGGTCCTGCGTCCGCTTACATCACTAGCCGCCCCAGCAGAGCTACTGGTTGGGCTACATAAAGCCGACGATGCTGCCGTCTATCGTGTGAACGAAACACAGGCGGTCATTAGCACGGCGGACTTTTTTCCGCCTGTTGTTGATGACCCGTACGCCTTTGGAGCAATCGCCGCCGCTAATGCTGTGAGCGATGTATACGCGATGGGTGGACAGGTCCTTATGGCCATTAACCTCGTGGCGTGGCCGGACAACCTGGAATCGGCTCTACTGAGTGAGATTCTCCAGGGTGGCGCGGATATGGTTGCGCAAGCCGGAGCAATCATTGCAGGTGGGCATACCATCACGGATAAAGAGCCGAAATACGGGCTTGCGGTTACGGGCACAGTACATCCAGACCATATCCTGACAAAGGGCGGCGCGCGGCCGGGAGACCTTCTGATTCTCAGCAAACCGCTGGGTACAGGTTTGATTACCACAGCACACAAGCGAGACCAGGTGCATCTGAGCGACCTGGATGCAGCTATCCGGTCCATGATGCAGTTAAACCGTAATGCCAGCCAGGCACTGGTGCATCAGGGATCGGGGGTCCATGCAGTGACAGACATCACAGGCTATGGCCTGCTTGGGCATGCCTGGGAGATGGCCTCACAAAGTCTGGTAGGCATGCGCATCGAGTATGCCACATTACCGCTATTGCCTAATGCCCGGCACTATGCGGAACAGGGTCATATCACGGGCGGAGCAAAGCGGAACGAAGCATATATGACCCAGCACGTCCGTATCGATGCAGGGCTGGATAACATTGATCGTGCATTACTGTGGGACCCTCAAACCTCGGGTGGACTCTTTGCGGCAATCGATCCAGCAGTATGGCCATCGCTAGCCGTTTTTGCCCCAGATGTCGTATTCTGGCGCATCGGAGAGGTTACTGAACAAAAACAAGACGAGGCACATATGTTGTTGGAGGTGTATTAATGTATGAACTGCTGGAGGAGACTCTGAGCATACATTTCCAGAACCCAGCGTTTCTGAAGCTGGCTCTTACCCATCGCTCTTATATCTATGAAACTCCCGGCACCGGGCAGGCTTCTAACGAGCGCCTGGAATTTCTGGGAGACTCGATCCTTACCTTCATTAGCGCGGATTTTCTCTATCGTACCTTTCCCGAGTTAAGCGAAGGTGAACTGACCGACGTGCGTGCCGCGCTGGTGAAAACTGAGACGCTAGCGACCTTTGCACGCGATCTTGCCTTAGGCAACTTCCTTTTAATGGGAAAAGGCGAGCAGAATACTGGCGGCGGACAGCGCGTACTCGCGGCAGTGTTTGAGGCGGTATTAGGAGCCATTTATCTTGACCAGGGGATTGAGGCAGCACAGCGCTTCATGCTCCGCCGACTGGAACCCATTGCCCATGAAATTGTCAAGAAGCGGTCGTTTAAAGATAATAAATCTCTCTTCCAGGAGCTTGCACAGGCGCATGATGGCATCACACCATCCTATCGCCTGGCCAGCCAGGAAGGTCCATCGCATAATCGTGAGTTCACAGTCGAGGTAATTTTGGGTGAACAGGTAGTCGGTAGCGGACAGGGTCGCAGTAAACAGGCTGCAGAACAAGAGGCTGCGCGTGTTGCCCTGCTCAAACGCGGCTGGGCGTAAGATAAAGGTATGGAGATAGGGGGGATGTATGCGACTGGAACCAACACCAAGACCAGATCAAGTTTTACGCGTTAGCGCGAGGCTCATCACCTCAAGCACTATCTTGCACCTTTCATCTGATGAACTGGAGCATGCCGTCAACCAGGAACAGATGGAGAATCCTGCTCTCGAAGTGAATGAATCCCGCGTTTGCCTTTTCTGCGGAACACAACTCTATGGGCAAATCTGTACCGCCTGCGGACGCTTCGCGCAGCCAGCACTTAATACTAGCGAATCTACTAACGGTTTCGAACATCTGCCTGACCACCAGTGGGACGATCAACAACGTTTCTATGAACTCAGTGATATCCGTGCAGCCTACGACTACGGCCTGGCAGACCCCGACGATGACGATGACTTCGATCTTCTGGCAAGTATTCCCACCGGCGAAACGCTGACAGAGGTACTACTACAACAACTGGAAGCGCTCGTCTCAGCCGATGACGCGCTGATTGCAGAGCAACTGGTGGGAAACCTGAACGAGCGAGGCTACCTGGAAATCAGTACCGATGAGATCGCCGAACACCTGCAAGTTTCACCAGATCGCGTTGAATACGTACTGAAGCAGCTACAAACACTGGAACCTCTCGGTATCGGAGCGCGCAATGCACGCGAATGCCTGCTGATCCAATTAGAAGCGCTCAGCAAGCAGGAGACGCCTCATCCGCTGGCATATACGTTGATTGACCGGTATTTGAACCAGTTAAGTCGTGGCCAGTTTCACGAAATTGCCCGGGAACTGAAGGTGCCCGAACATGAGGTACGCCAGGCCAATTTCTACATTCGCAGTACACTCCATCCATTTCCCGCCCTTATCTACCAGAGCTATGGGGGCCACATTCGTTCGAGCATCGATGCAGGGTTTGTTCGCCCTGACATCATCATAAGGAGAGGTGAGACGGGCTTTGAAGTGGAGCTGATTGAGGAGAAGCGATATCACTTTCGTATTGTAGTGCAGCATAATAACGGGTCTACCAACGACGAGTTACAGCGCTACATGCGTCATTCTAGCGACCATGCGAAGTTCTTTGTTGACTGTGTGCAACGTCGCTGGCGCACCCTCAAGCGGGTTGTCGAAGTGGTGGTGGATTACCAGCGCGAGTTTCTAGAAAATGGAGTACGCCACCTGCGCCCGCTGACGCGCGCCGAGGTTGCGAGGGTCCTGAGCCTGGACGAAGGCACGGTCAGCCGCGCCGCAGCCAACAAATACGTGCTCCTTCCAAACGGGCGACTCATGCCTATGGCCAATTTCTTCGATGGCTCTTTGAGCGTGAAGGATGTCCTGCGAGAGCTGATTATGTCGGAGGAGTCAGCACATCGTTTAAGTGACGAGGAACTCGCGCGACTGCTGACTGCCCGCGGCATTCCTACTGCGCGCCGCACTGTGACGAAGTACCGCGAGGAGATGGGCATAGGTTCATCGAGGGAACGCTGAGAGTACGAGGTTGCAATTACCGGCTCGAGACCTTCTTCCCCATAAAGATTGCTACTTCATGCTCAACCGAACCAGGCGGATAGAAGTGCTGGTTGAGGCTCCATACTTCTAGCCCGTTGCGCAGGTAGAACTGGATAGCAGGATAATTAACATTCTGTGTCTCCAGCAGAATCGCCCAGCAGCCGTTGTTGCGCGCCCAATCACAGGCACAATTAAGCAGCAACGAACCGATTCCATAACGGCGATATTGACGACCGACGATAAGGTCTTCTATCCGCGCGACCGACCGCCAATCTTCAACATTCAATAAAATGGCTCCCGCCACCTGCCCATCAGCCAGCGCTACATAGCCACCATCAATACGATGTAATTTGGCCTCAACCTCCCCAAGGGTAATTTCATACTCGCGATAATCTTTGTAGAGTGGGGGATCAATCTGTGTTTCCAGCAGTTCAAAGACCAGAGCTACTTCAGCGGCTGCACCTGCACCAGCATCCCCGTGAGCCAGCCGCCCACGTATGCGTAAGGTATAGATGCGGTCTGTCTCGAAACTATAGTCGAGTTGATGTAGCGCCAGGGCGTCTTCGGGGCGTACCGCACGAACGCCGATGTGGGGCGTATCCTCGTTCATACCCGCCACACTTCCTTTTTCTTTTTTAACGCTTGCTACTCCACAGGAAACCGATATCCCGCCGCCTCAGCACCCAGGCACGCTGCGCCTACGGCACCTGAGAAATCACCCAATTTGGTACGCACTATCTCTGTTTTCCTCGCAGGTGCAGACAGAGCCGTGGTCCGAGCACGATGAACCGCACGCTCAAAGAGCAGATCTATTGCCTCGATCACCCCTCCGCCTAACACGATGCGCTCGGGGTTATAGAAATTCATGATGGATCCAAGGCCATAACCCAGGTAATCTGCCGCTTCTGTAACAATCTCAATCACTAATTCATCGCCACGCCCGATGGCATCACGCAGCAGGCCGGAACGAATTACTACTTCACCCTCCTTGAGCTGGCGTTCCGCCTCATCGGCCATTATAGACGAGCGTCCATGATGAATCTCGGCCATTATCGCCCTGGTAATAGCAGTTCGTGAGGCATATGCCTCCAGGCAACCACGGCAACCACAGCCGCAGATACGCCCGCCAAACTGGATAATCATATGACCCGCCTCGCCCGCTGTCCCTGTAAGTCCGGTATACAGGCGTCCATTCTGGACAATACCGGACCCAATACCCGTCCCAACGAACATGCAAACAAAATTGTTGCATCCCCGCCCCGATCCATACAGGTATTCACCAAAGGCAGCAACCTCAACATCGTTTCCAACAGCAACCGCTTTGCCAAACTGCTTGTTGAGGATGCTTCCAAGCGGCATATCTTTCACGCCCAGGTTTGGGGCGTCCACGACGATTCCTGCTTTACGATCGATCTGTCCTGCGGCGCCGATACCAACCGCAACAATGCCAGAGCCGTCAGGAAGTCTTGCATTGTTGAGCGCCATCGTTGCAATTTCGATAGATCGCTGTGCTATAAAGTCTTGCCCTTTCTCGGCGCGAGTACGTTTGCGCTCTGAGGCAATTACTTCGCCCGTAGTGATATCAACAACTGCTGCCAGGGCCTTGGTTCCTCCCAGGTCGATACCCAGGGCATATACTTTCTGTTTCGCCATATACATTTCACCTCTCGAATGGTAAACTCAATCCGGGCTGGACATCTAAATCAAGACCATGCCTCTCACCCCTGTATAAATGAAAAAAGGCGGCTCCAGCAACCATTGCCGCGTTATCGGTACAGAATTCGATGGGTGGATAGCTGAGACGGATCTTGAGTGGCCGTAGTTCCTGCTCCAGGCGTGTCCTCAAATTGGCATTGGCGGCCACTCCACCTGCCAGGATGACCTGTTTTACGTGGTACTCCTGCGCCGCGAGTCGAGTTTTGACTGCCAGCACATCAACGACCGCTTCCTGAAAGCTCGCTGCAAGCAGAGCCACGTTTACTGTCCCTTTCTGCGCTGCCTGGACTCCCATACGCGTGTATTGGCTGCCTTGCTTCTCCTCTGCACCACCCTGGACCTGCGAACCACGCTGATCTTCGACCACCCCTTCTGCCAGGTGGAGCATGGCCGTCTTCAAGCCGCTAAAACTGAAATCATAGGTACCGCGCAACCATGCACGCGGTAATCGGTACGCATTGCGTGCCAGGGTAACTGATTTGTTCTGCTGCTGGACTTCCTCTTCAGCACGCTGAGCAGCATTCTGAATGGCTGGACCGCCAGGATAACCAAGACCCAAAATGCGTGCCACTTTGTCAAAAGCCTCTCCAGCAGCATCATCGCGAGTGCGGCCAAGTAACTCATAATGCCCATGGCCTCGCACAAGTATAATCTCACTATGAGCTCCAGAGATGACCAGAGCAATCAATGGGAATGTTGGATCGCCCTCCTGGTACTCCCATTGAGTATCCTGGGTAGCCATCGCATGTTCTTGTTTTCGCAGCCAGTTCGCGTAAATGTGTGCCTCCAGGTGATTCACACCAAGAAAAGGCAGATCACGCGCTAGCGCCAGCGTCTTGCCCACTATCAAACCCACCAACAACGAGCCGGCAAGACCTGGGCCATAGGTGGCAGCAACAGCATCAATATCTCCCCAACCGCAGTCGGTTTGATCTAGAGCCGTTTCGACAACTGGAATAATTGTCGAGAGTTGTTGGCGTGACGCAACTTCAGGCACAACCCCACCATAACGGTTATGGACCTCAACCTGGGAGGCCACTACATTTGAGAGCAGATAACGACCATCTCTGACCAGAGCTGCTCCTGTTTCGTCACATGAGCTTTCAATACCAAGTACAAGCATAATACCTATCCTGGGAACCAGATTACTAGTGTGCCTCCAGTCTCTTTAGGAGTGCCGCTTTTAACGCTTGAAAGCGCTGTTTATAGGTGGGAGAATTGATTTCATCGGTCCACATGATCAGAGCATCTTCCTGGTTGTCACTGTAATATTTCTGACGTATTCCCTTCTCGTGGAACCCATACTTGCGATAAAGATTCTGTGCAACAAAATTAGACACTCGCACTTCTAACGTGACCCAATTGGCACCAATGGTATAAGCAATGTCGATAAGATTCACGAGCATAAGCTCACCCAGACCATGCCGACGAAAATCAGGGTGCATAGCAATTGTCGTTATATGCGCCTCGTCAACCATCAGCCACAGCCCAGCAAAGCCAATTATAGAGGTCAGGTCTGGTCGTGGAGCAGTAGCCGCTGGTCGACCAGGAAATAACGAGAGCGGGAAAAAGCGGCGTGGTTTCTCAGCGTCCTGCACTGGTGTAGCCAGATGCTCTTCAGCGACTTTCCTATCTCGCAGTACAATATAATGCGCCCAGCGATTATCCTGTAACTCTTTACGGTACGCGCTGGGTGGCCAGGTAGATGGATAAGCCAGACGCTCAATCTCGATCACGCGAGGTACGTCTGACATTGTCATCCGATCAATGACGTAACGCACCCTCTTCCCTTTCTGTTTTACTCTGACCTGCTGCTCGATGCGCCAGACCGCCCAGAAGCGGCCGTTTACGTGTACTGGTTGTAATCGATGGACGCCTTAGATATAGAGGTTCAAGGAGTAAAGGATCATCTTCTTTTCCGTCACGCAATAACTGTAATGCGAGCATAGCCAGTGTTGAGGCGCGCCTGGTCGCTTGAACATCGCCTACAAAGAGACTTCTCCCTTGCATGTGTCCATGCAGTGCCTGGCGTGATGCTTCACTCAGTTCTCCACAAAATAGGAACGGTGGTAGTTGGCGCTCCCCTGGCACCCCTAACCATTCATCTGACCACTCTTGAAGATAAGCACTCAAATGCTCCGGGGTAAGCAGCTTGTAATCGCTGAGTCGCCGCGTAGCATAAGTGATATCCCCGTTGTCACCGCGCATCTCATTGAATACGTAGCAAGCAGCATAGAGTTCAGAGCGCCCCGCCTCCAGGACAGCGCAAACAGGACCAGGCCACTGGCATTGTTGAGCGGCAATAATATCCAGTGTCCCTACTCCCACTAGCGGTATTTTTAGCGCGAAGGCAAGCGTTTTAGCAGTAGCCAATGCTACACGCAAGCCATTAAACGATCCCGGTCCCCTGGCAACTGCCACTGCTTCAATATCAGCCATGGTTTTACCGCATTCAGCGACGAAACGCTGAATATGCACCAGCAACTCCGTGCTATGGTTGTTGCCTATATGCCAGCTATATTCGCCGAATAGCTCACTCGCTGAGCAGAGAGCAATACTAGCCTGGCGAGTAGAGGTGTCAAGAGCCAGTAGCAGCATAGGTATTCTTCTGGAATTGTCGTAACAACGTACTATAATGTGTACCTGTAGCAGAGAACAACAGGCCACGCTTCGTCTCACTCATCAACTTCATGCGAATATGGATATGCTCCGCAGGCCAGAGCTTATCTGCTTTGTCAGCCCACTCGACAACACAAACACCAGTGCCATAGAAGTAGTCCTCGAAACCAAGATCCAGTATCTCCTCGGGATTATCAAGTCGATAGAGATCAAAGTGATAAAGCGCAGGTCCTATCCTCTTTGGAGTTCCCGGCTGTATTTCCGGGCGAGGTTGGCCTGGATACTCCTTGAGCAAGGTGAAAGTTGGACTATTAACGTTCTCGACAATGCCCAAACCCTGAGCGAGCCCCTGTGTAAAGGTCGTTTTTCCCGTTCCCAATGACCCATCTAGTAGAATAAGCTCGCCTCCTTGCAATAACTCTCCTAATCGTACTCCCAGGCGCTGCGTCTGCGCAGAACTGTGACTGATGATATCGAGAGTATTGCTCACCAAACATACGGCGCGGGTGCCCCCAGATATAGAGAGGAAGCGCCGCCCTCCTTTCTTTAGTTCAACAGGTCGGTATCGCGATACATCATTATAACACAGCATTGTCTATTTCAGCGCAGTTTTGTACCACAATTGCGACAGTAGAGCGCATTGAGACGTACTGGACTACCGCAGGTCGGGCACCTCTGCGATTGCGGCGACTGGGACGGCTGGGGGCCCGCTCCAGGCCCAGGCATGGGTGGTGGCGTGGGCGACACGGACGGAGGCGCGTAGTTCATAGTCGGAGAAGGAGCAAATTGGTTTGCAGGATACACTTCCTTCTTCAGATCTTGCAGTTGAACTTGCCGGTTTCCAGTATCGTGATCCAGCTCTATAATACTGGCGCATAAGCGTGTGAGTTGAGGATCGTGTAACATCCCCTGCTGGTAGAGGTTCATCGCCACTTGTCCCAGTTCATCAAGCAATTGGTGGCGTTGCTCCATCAGTTTATCGATCTCACTCTGCTTACTGCGAACACGCATCTGTTTTTGTGCCTCCCAGCTTATGCGGCTGACAGCGGCATTCATGGAAGTTTTTGCGGACTCTACGAAATCGCTCATGCTCAATCTCCCTTTTTCACCAAGTATTCTGTACTTTATTTATTGTATGTTGTCTTGCTCTTACCCAGTAACAGCGTGCTGGTAGATGCGTATATTCTCCAGCTTGCCGTGTATACTGAACTGAACTGCCACAACATCTATCCTCCATGCCCGGTCCATATAGCTATGGAGATCGAGATAGTAGGTAGCTATCTCTAATAGCTTTCGCTGTTTGCGCAGCGTCACTGCCTCCTCTGGACGGCCAAAAGCAGTTCCCCGGCGCGTTTTCACTTCTACGAAGACCAGGTCCTGCCCATCTTCGGCCACCAGATCAATCTCGCCATGGAGGCAGCGAAAATTATGCTCCAGGATACGATATCCCTGGTGTTCCAGAGTCTGCGCTGCGAGGCGCTCACCCGTTCTACCCAGACCCTGGCGTGCCGATTTTATTTTCTTGGGCGAAACATTACCGTTCTTTATGAAAATACCTTTCTATATAGCTATACTACATCTATACAGTCTGAACTGTTTACGGATGGATAATTACTATGGTTGCAGTGTTTTCCCGCGCTTCTATATTACCACCAATCGCGTTTAGATTGAACAATGTTCCACCCGTCAGGTATCGCGGATGAACACCCCTCGACGCTCAAGCACCATTCGTGTTACAATATCGCCATCAGAATAGGAAAGTGCTAACCGTTTTTCGCAGCCATTACTCGATTTGTGTAGAGGATTTATTTTCGCGATCAGTTAGCCTGAAAACATAAATAGGGGGCAATGGTATGTCAGGTCATTCAAAGTGGGCGCAAATTCGCCGTTCAAAGGGCGTCAACGATGCCCGAAGAGGACAGCTCTTTACCAGGCTAGGGCGCGAAATCGTTGTAGCGGTACGCGAAGGAGGCAGCGGAGACCCCAACGCAAATTCCCGGCTGCGTATGGCTATACAACGTGCTCGCGATGCCAATATGCCAATGGACAACATTGAACGTACTATTAAGCGGGCCGTGGGTGGTACAGAAGGTGCCTCGCTCGAAGAGATCAGCTACGAGGGCTATGGACCCGGTGGCACCGCAGTCCTGGTAGAAGTATTGACGGAGAACCGCAACCGCACTGTCGCAGAGGTGCGCAATGCCTTCAACCGTAACGGCGGCAATTTGGGTGAGAACGGATGCGTCGACTGGCTCTTTGAAGCAAAGGGAATCATCGAGGTTGCATTGAAGGGACACGACCCCGATGAACTTAGCCTGGAGGCAATCGATTTAGGTGCCGATGATGTCGATCCCGTCGGCCCTGATGACGAGGTGCTTACTATTTATACCGACCCGACAGATCTTGAAAAAATCCGTGCGGCTCTGGAGGCAAAAAAGTACAAAGTAGTAAGGGCCGAAAGTACGCTGCTGCCCAAAACCAAGATCGAATTGACCGAGGAGAAGGTGGCACACCAGGTCATGCGTATGGTGGAGAAACTCGAAGACCTGGACGATGTGCAGAACGTCCACACAAATGCCGACTTCTCCGAAACGTTCGCTAATTCCTACTCAGGGTAACAAGGCACAGAGGAGAAGCTTCGTAATGGGTAATGCACCAGGCCAACGTATTACTCTGGGCATCGACCCTGGCACAGCTATTGTCGGCTACGCAGTAGTGGCAGCAAGAGGCGATGACCTGGATATGATTGTCTGCAACGTTATCACCACTCCTGCCGGTATGCCGCTGGCACAGCGCTTACAGCACATCTATCGTTGCCTGGGCGAAGTCATCACCATCTATCAGCCCAACGAAGCAGCAATGGAAGAACTTTTCTTCGCGAAAAACGCGCGCACCGCATTGACAGTGGGGCAGGCGCGCGGAGTGGCGATGCTCGCCCTTGCAAACGGCGGACTTTCCATCGCCGAATATACACCTATGCAGGTCAAGCAGGCTGTGACGGGTTATGGTAGCGCTAAAAAAGAGCAGGTAGGGGAGATGGTGCGTATCCTGCTACGTCTTCCATCCATTCCCCGGCCAGATGATGCCGCAGATGCAGCCGCTGTAGCGATCTGCCACTTGCATACTGCTCGCTACACACAAGAACAGAGATATCCTTCAGATCAGCGCAATACACTCCACAGCTATCTAACCACTGAGTGAACAATGAGTGCCTGCGCGTTCTCATCCAAATCTCCTAAAACAGATGCCAATTCCTTCGCAAATCGTTAATCTAAAGTAATAGAAGGGGTAAGTCCAAAGTGCGATGATTACCAGTATTCACGGTATCCTCGAAGCCCGCCGGGCAGATCAAGTTATTGTACGTGTTGGCGGCTTTAGTGTGCGCGTTTTCGCGCCAATATCGACATCCAGTCGCTTAGGCGATCCTGGTAGTGAGGTCACACTCTACACACACTTTCTCGTGCGTGAAGACGTCATGGCACTCTACGGCTTTGCCCATGAAGAAGACCGGAATGCTTTCGAGCAACTCATTGCTGTAAGTGGCGTTGGACCCAAGGTTGCACTGGCTATACTCTCTGTCATGGACGCACAGACGCTCTTCAAGGCAATTGCCGACGAGGATCAGCAGCGCCTGGCGCTTGCTCCCGGTGTCGGTAAACGTCTCGCCGCACGGTTAGTGCTTGAGTTGAAGGGAAAACTTCCATCGCTGGCCGCACTGGGAGGCGCAGCCACATCGCCATCCAGCAGCTTGCAAGCGGAAGTGTTAGAGGCACTGATGGGCCTGGGATATTCTGCCGCTGAGGCGCAGGCGGCGCTCGGGAGGATCCCACAGGATAGGCCTATGACATTGGAGGAGCAAATCACGTTCGCTCTTCGGTCTTTCGCCCGCGAATAGTCACTCATTTTTAGGAGGGATGCTGATGGCAAAGGGAAAAATGCCGCCAGCGTGTGCTTTTGCCGTTTCTGTATTGGCAGACTACGATCTAGACCCTGATTCAGTGCCGGAGGAAGCAGTAGAAGCAGCCCAGCAACACATGGCAACATGCATACGCTGTCTGAGTAATCCAAGAGACACTACGCCTGGTAAAAAGAGAAAAGTGTACCAGGCCGAGGCATCTGACAATTCCGCCCAGGAGGATGCACAGGCCTCGCTTGATGATTTTGATACCTCGCCCAGAATAGCGGCAGTACAACAACAAGCGCAAGCATTGCAGCGTAGTCTGGTGCCGCTCGCCACAGCATTGACCCAGGCGATACCTGAGCCGCCCCCTCGCCCTGCCACCCAGCCTCCTCCACCTTCTCGTTCTCCATCTATACAAACTGTCATGTCCGATGGGCCTATTGATTGCCAGCAGTGTCGCCAGATGCTGCCAGAGTACGCAGAGGCTATGGACAGCGGCCAGAATGTTGCCTATCTCTACCCAGATGTCCAAGATCATCTTTTGACTTGTGAAGCCGGTTGCCTGGTATTGCTAGACATATTTCGCCAGGAGGCCAAGGCTAACCGTAAAAATCGGCGGCACCTGGTGCGCAATCCATTCAAGATCATCGGCTGGGAAATCACCGGCTTCTTCCGCGGAGGACAGCTACCAGTTTCTACACGTGCACTTTCCTTTGGCACGCTTATCTTCCTCTTACTCGTCGCGTCGCTGAGTACTTACCTTAGCATACGCTGGGATGATGCACGTTACTATCACCCCCCTGTCCATGTACATACCATTCCAACACCAGACGGCATAGGATTGAGCGATGGACTTAAAATCTACGATGCTTGCAATTCCACCATTTATCAAGACAAACGCAACGCCGCGCAGGCACTGCAGCGAGGCAACCTCACCAGGGCAGATGCGTTACTCACTACGGCCATAGGTGTGGAGGATACGACAGGCTGCAATAGCGCCGAGGCCGCTATTTATCGCGAGGACCTGCATGTTCGTCAATCAGGTCGATCCTTTGGCATAGTTGTCGTCAGCTTTGATAGTGGCCCGGGCAATGCCGACCCGCGGGGTGGGACTGACCGCCATATCCTTTATGCAGCTTATACTCAGGAGTTGGTGGGAGCATTCATCGGTCAGCAGCAGTACAATTCCATGCAAATGCAAGTTCCTGGAGCACCACTACTCTATCTCGTACTTGCAAATACGACCGGGATTGAGCAAGGAGCGTTGCAGATCGCAAATGCGGTAGCCACGCTGTCCTCTAATGGGACGTTGCAGCAATTTGGTTTGCTGGCAAATGGGCCGACCCCTCTGTTAGCTGTGCTGGGATTGGGGCCAAGCCAGCTGGCCCAGATTGTGCTGCCGGTGCTATGCCGCGCAGGTATACCCCTTATTGCGCCCACAACAACTGGCCTCTTCATCATCGATCTTCTGACCCAGACGTCTCTGTATCGCCACTGCACGCCAGGATTTGCATTCGTCCGTTTTTCACCAGATGACCTGGCTCAGAGCATTGTAGGATCTTCTTACGCCTATATCCAACTTCACGCTCGCAACGCCGCCATTTTCTATGACCCCAGCAATCCATCATCTCAAGGATCTGCTCAGGGCTTCATCTCCGGATTCACCCGTCACTCTGGCGCTCATATCGTGGCTCAGGAGACAGCAGTTGCCAGTGGGCTCCTAGATGCCAACGGGCGACCGCAGGCTTCACGCGAGGACTTGCTTGCAGGCCTCAACGATGCGCTGAAAGCAACCCCGCGCCCCGATATCATCTTCGCACCACTACTGGCAAACGATGTGACGACACTGGCTGAGGCGATAGCACATTTGCCGGTCAGCCAGCAGCCGATCTTGATGATAGGGGGAGAATTTGTGCGGCCTGCTGCCCTCCAGGGACTTGTCCCATGGGCGCGCAAACAGCAATTGACGCTGCCGCATATTTATGTTGCCCTCTCATCGGCAGCGCGCCCTCCAGCCAACGGTGACTGGCAGAGTCAATTCTATGCCAGCTTCTGCACATCATTTGCTACTCCTGGTTCCTTCTGCAGCGGAGCTGCAGCACTTGATCAGGGAGCACTCCTGTTCGCCGACGGGATAGAGATGATCGTCAAGGGCATCGGTTCGCTAGCACCCGGCAGCCAGTTTCCGACTACGTCACTGCTCGTTCAGCATATGAGCAACGAGAAATTCGCTGGTGTCAGTTGTTATATCTCCCTGCGCTACTGGGATAATGTACTGGTGACCAGCACCAATGTTGAACCTATCGTCTTGGGTTTACAGGCTGATGGCAGCATTCAAATTGTCGGATAAGGCTGGCAGGGCTAGCGCACGTAGCATGGACTACTTTGTGAACAGACGCTCAGCCTCAATGTAGGTTGGGCCAGCCTCGACAAAACCAAGCCGATGATAGAGATACTGAAAAAGATGCAGGAAATATAGACAAATTTAACAAGGGCCTGGTGGTACTTTCATCAACGCATCCGAGTATAACTCTATCATTAGTATAGCAGCTATGCTATGCTAGAGGTCAACGAGGTTGCGTATCCGCTCATCTAGTAGAGGAGAATACATGGAATGGAGCTCCTGGTTGCGACTCTGGCCCATACTACACCAGGCAGAGATGTCGATGGTTTGGCAGATATACGCCTGATTATAAATACAATCCGCAATGCGCAAGGGCTGGTCACACTACGTTCTTATCGTGGTAGCGGGGATGATGTATACTACCTGACACTTACTACCTGGCAAGACGAGGAGTCCTGGCAGAAAGCTCAGGAACGGTATAACCCCAAACATCTTATGCTGAGTTCAATCCCAGGTTTGCTGGTTTCCCCACCCAGGCAATGGCTGATGCAATACCTCTGGGGCTATAGCCGCCCCGCCGCACAGCCAATGCTGGCAGCAGTACATATCGCATCTACACGTTCCGAACAGGCGGAATATGTACGACGAGGATGGATCGAGTGCCTGCGCCGACAAGTAGTGCAGCCAACATTAGCGCTCGCCTCTGCATTCCTGGCACGCGGCATAGATGAGGATGCTCTTGTGACTCATCCTTTGGCACCAGGGGACAAGATGCATGAAAGCCCTGTTTATCTAGAAGGATCTATTTTCCTTAATATGTTGAGCTGGCCCGATGAAGCCAATCGTGAGGAATTCTATGTTGACCCAGACTATCAAGCCATTAGCCGCTTCTTGAGCGGAGTGGGGACCATCCAGGTTCTCCAGCTTGAGCCTTTATGAGCATTTATACCACGTCCACCATCCACACTTCTTTCCTCCCCCAGTTTGTATGGCACGCCACTCAATCATCTGAGCTTTCTGCGACCGGTTTGGTATAGTACTTGTATAGCTCTGTTCGCAGCAGTTCCCGGTCAGCCCACATGGAACTTGTGAAGATATGATATTCACCATCACATTCAGGAACAGGCGCTGCACACTTGCGATGCGGAGTAAGCCTGAAGCGAATAGTACTCCCACTGACCTCAACCCAAATATGGCGGCGGGTATAGCCTGACCCCCACTTAAAGAGGACCATGGAATCGTACTCTTCAAACCGACCTCTCCCCTTCAACAAATCTTTGTTGATAGACCGAAGCATTTCGGCAAGGCCACTCTCCCATAGTACGTGTTTGGCATTCTCGCGCATGGCCAAACGCCTGGCCTCAAACTCTGCGTCATTCAAGAGTTCTGGCGCGTCTTTTGTGTCTTCGCTGCTAGTCATTACTGCCTTTCAGGTCATGCGTCTCAAGAATAATCGGCGTTATTTGT
>WNGN01000992.1_pt1 | contig 21206 bp, 20 predicted proteins | sample 5400561 | NCBI WGS metagenome assembly WNGN01 (sample SAMN13153379, study PRJNA577476) | soil metagenome | isolation source: 115 cm soil or saprolite under Garry oak tree replicate 2 | place: USA:California | collected 2016-06-15 | reverse complement strand
GACCCGAACACCGGATGCTCGGACCTCGCGATCGATCCCGGCGATCCCAACACGCTATTCGCCGGGATGTGGCAGTTCGAGGTGAAGACGTGGCACCTGCAGAGCGGCGGACCGGGGAGCGGTCTCTGGGCATCGCGCGACGGCGGTGTCACGTGGAAGCGCCTGGTTGGTCACGGGCTGCCCGACGCCAAGCACGTCGTCGGCAAAGTCGCCGTGGCGGTCGCGCAATCGAACCCGAATACCGTGTACGCGCTCGTCGAGGACCGCGACCCGACGCTCTACCGCAGCGACGACCGCGGCAACTTCTGGCGCGTCGTGTCGCGCAACCACGACATGGCCGAGCGCGCGCCGTACTACGTGCGCTTCGCGGTCGCGCCCGACGATGAAGAGCGGCTCTACTTCGTGTCGGTGCGGTTCAGCATGTCGCGCGACGGCGGCCAGTCGCTCGGGCGCTCTGGCTTCCAGGCCGGGGGCGACAACCACGACGTGTGGATCGATCCGTCGAACCCCGACCGCATGATGATCGCGCACGACGGTGGGGCGAGCATCACGCTCACCGGCGGCAAGAGCTGGACCCGCGTCGTGCTCCCGATCGCGCAGATGTATCACGTGTACGCCGACACGCGCGTGCCCTACAATGTCTACGGCAACCGCCAGGACGGCTCGTCTTACCGCATGCCGAGCCGCAGCGTGGCGGGCGGGTTGAGCGAGGGCCAGTGGCGTCACGTGGGTGGGTGCGAAAGCGGCTTTGGGATCCCCGACACGGTGGACAACAACACGGTATGGTCGGGTTGCTACGACGGCGGGCTCGAGGTCTACGACGTTCGGACCGATCATGCGCGGAACGTGCGCATCTGGCCCGACATCTCGCCGCACGAGCACACGAAGGTGTACGTGGGGAGCCAGGTCGTGCACGTCACGACGGACGGCGGCTCGAGCTGGCAAGTGATCAGTCCCGATCTCACCCGCAACGACACGACGCATCAGCAAAGCTCGGGCGGTGTGACGACCGATAACCTGTACACGTTTGACGGCGCCACGCTGTTCGCGCTCGCCGAGTCGCCGGTGCGGGCAGGTGTGCTTTGGACTGGGTCGAACGACGGGCGTGTGAACGTGACAATGGACGGCGGCGCGCACTGGACCGACGTGTCGGCCAACATCCCGAAGCTCTCGCCCTGGGCGAAGATCGTGAACATCGAGCCCTCGCACTTCGATGCCGGCACGGCGTATCTCGCGGCCGACCTGCACGAGCTCGACGACCTCGATCCCTACATTTTCAAGACCACCGACTTTGGCAAGAGTTGGAAGAAGGTTTCGGACACGTTCCCGCGCTCGTCGCTCTCGTTCGTGCACATCTTGCGCGAGGACCCGGCGCGGCGTGGCCTGCTCTTCGCGGGGACCGAGAACGGTCTGTACGTCACGCTCGACGACGGCACCCGCTGGTTCCCACTCCAGACCAACCTGCCACACGCGCCCGTGTCGTGGCTCACCGTGCAGCCGCGCTTCCACGATCTCGTGGTGTCGACCTATGGGCGTGGCTTCTATATCCTGGACGACATCTCACCGCTCGAGCAGCTCGACGGTGCGGCGCTCGCGAGCAAGGTGGCCCTGTTCGTGCCGCCACCCGGCTACCGGCTGCGCGAGCAGCAAGGCGTCGCGAGTGCGCCGAACAGCGCGGTGCAGGCGGAGAACGCCCCGGCCGGCGTGCCGCTCACCTACTATGTCTCTGCCCCGCTGGCCGACACGACCACGAGTCCGCCCAGCGCCCCAGGCGCTGCCGGCGCTCCCGCTGCACCTGCAGCCGCTCCTGGGGATAGCACCCGCCGGCTCAAGCCTGCGAAGCTCGTGATTCTCGACGCGCAGGGCGACACCGTGCGTGTGCTCCAGGGCGAGCGCAAACTCGGGCTGAACCGTGTCTGGTGGGACCTGCGCTCCACCGCGCCGGCCACGCCGAAGCTGCGCACCCCACCGCCGGGCAAGACGTTCGTGCGCGTCGGCACGGACGGGACGCGCCCGCTCGTGACCTGGGACCTCGATCTCTCGCTCCGCGGCCCGCTCGTCCTGCCCGGGACCTACACGGTCCGTGTCATCGTGGAAGATTCGGCGGCACACAGCGCCCCCGTGACGGCGACGCAGTCGCTCACCGTCCTCAAAGATCCCAACACGACCGGAACGGACGCGGACGTTGCTGCGCAGGGGAAACTCGCGCGTACGATTCGCGCGGAGCAGGACAGCGTGGCGCGCATGATCAACCGGCTCGAGTGGGTGCGCAAGCAGGTGCGGGATCTCACGGCGCTACTCCGCGACTCCGCGCTCGTGACCGACTCGGGGTCCAAGCGTATCGCCGCCCTCGCCGACTCACTCGAGCGGCGCATCATCCAGGTCGAAGGCGCGCTGTTCGACGTGAACCTGACGGGCGCACGTGAGGATGCGTTCCGGAACCCGATGCAGCTCTATGGCCGGCTCGCCGCCCTGCAGTCTGACATGGCGGAGAACGGGGCGGACTTCGCGCCCACAGCCCAGCAGGTCGCGGTCCACGACGTGCTGGCCGGACGGCTCGCGGAGGCCTCGACGCGTTTCTCCGACTTGATGACGAAAGCGGTCCCAGCGTTCGCCACCGAATTGCGGCGCACGCCGCTCCGCGACGTGATCAGCGGCGGCTTGGACGCCGGGGGGGGAGCGCGGCCATGAAAACTCGACCACTCGGCATGACGGGCTACCGCGTCAGCGAGATCGGCTTCGGCGCCTGGGGACTCGGCGGCGAGATGTGGCGCGGCGTGGATGACGCCGAGGGCCGCAAGGCGCTGCACGAAGCGATCGCGCAGGGCATCACTTTCTTCGATACGGCGCTGGCGTACGGCGCCGGGCACAGCGAGCGCGTGATCGGCGAAGAGCTGGTGCACGAGATCCGCGCGGGTCGCGCGATGGTCGCGACGAAAATCCCGCCGCAGAATCGGGAATGGCCCGGCAAAGCGAGCTCCAAACTGGCTGACGTCTTCCCGGCAGAGTACATCGCGTCCTGCACCGAGCAGTCCCTCAAAAACCTCCGCATGGATGCACTGCACGTGCAGCAGCTGCACGTGTGGAATGACGCCTGGCTGCAGGATCGCGATTGGGAAGCGTCTTACCGACAGATCGTGCGGCTCAAAAAAGAAGGGAAGGTACTGCACTGGGGGATTTCGATCAACGATCACGCGCCGGAGACGGCGCTTCGCGTCCTGGCGGATCCAGTGTTCGAAACCGCGCAGGTGATCTACAACATCTACGACCGCTCTCCTGAGAAAGCGCTGTTCGCGCTCGCCAAACAGAAACCGTTAGGTATCATCGTCCGCGTGCCGTTCGACGAAGGCGCGCTGACCGGCCGGATCAAAGCCGATACGAAGTTTCCAGCCGGTGACTGGCGCGCGGGCTACTTCGCCGGCGATCGCAAAGCCGAAGCGGAGCGGCGCGCGAAGGCGCTGGCCGGCGTGCTCGATGACCAGGTCGAAACGTTGCCCGAGCTGGCGCTGCGTTTCTGTCTGTCATCGCCCGACGTATCGACGGTGATTCCTGGGATGCGCCGGCCGGCGCACGTACGCCAGAACACGATGGCGTCCACGAAAGGCGCGTTGCCCGCGGGGATGCTGGCGAAGCTCAAGCCTCACGCGTGGGACAAGAACTGGTATCCGGAAGACTGAGCGTCAGAGCTCCTGCAATCGTCGTTCGAGCAGGCGTCGCTCCGGCTCCTCGACCGCCAATTCGAGCGCTCGTTTGTAAGCCGTAGTCGCCTCCGCTTTACGGCCTAGTCGCCTAAAAAGATCCGCCCGCGCGGCGTGAACCAGGTGGTACGCCTCGAGCTCACCGCGCGCGAGAATCGCGTCGATGAGCGCGAGCCCGTGCTCGGGACCATCGCGCATCGCGACTGCGGCCGCGCGGTTCAGCGCGACGACGGGCGACGGCTCCATTCGGAGCAACACGTCGTACAGCCCCACGATCTCGCTCCAATCCGTGGCGGCGGAAGACCGAGCCTCGGCGTGCACGGCTGCGATGGCGGCTTGTAAAGCGAAAGGACCCGCGCGGCGCGTTTCGAACGCGCGGCGCACCAGCGCCACCCCTTCCTTTATCTGTTCCTGGTTCCACTGTGCGCGGTCCTGCTCCTCGAGCGGAATCAACACACCCGCCGCCGTTGTCCGCGTAACGCGGCGGGCATCGTGCAACAGCATCAGCGCCAAGAGACCGATCGCTTCGGGCTCGGGAAGTAGATCGACGAGCAGCCGGCCGACCCGAATCGCTTCCGTCGCGAGATCGGCGCGCGTGAAGTAGCCCTGGTTGAAGACGAGATAGACCACGTGCAGCACGCTCGCCAGGCGCTCAGGAAGATCGGGCAGGGACGGTACTTCATAGGGAATGCGCGCGTCGCGGATCTTCGACTTTGCGCGGACGATGCGCTGCGCGAGCGTCGGCGCGGTGGTGAGGAACGCAGCGGCCACCTGCTCGGTCGTCAGCCCGCACACCTCGCGCAGCGTCATGGCGACTTGCGCGTCGGGATGCAGAGCGGGGTGACAACAGGTGAAAATCAGCCGCAGGCGATCGTCCGCGACGTCGTAGTCCTCGGTGTCGCTCAGCTCCAGCGGCACGTCGGCCTCATCGCCTACTTCGCGGCGCGTCTTGCGCAGCCGGTCGATCGCCTTGAATCGGCCAGTGGAGATGAGCCACGAGCGCGGATTCGCCGGCACGCCTTCGACCGGCCAGCGCTCCACCGCCGCCGCGAACGCATCTTGCAGCGCCTCCTCGGCGAGGTCGAAGTCGCCGAGGAGGCGGATCAAGGTGGCCAGGACGCGGCGGGATTCGGCGCGGTAGACCGACTCGATCGTGTCTACGGTTGGTTGAACTCCATGATTGGGCGCACCTCAACGGTGCCATGCTGCGCGCCGGGAATCCGCGAGGCCACCTGGACCGCGTCGTTCAAGTCCTTTGCGTTGATCAGGTAGTAGCCGCCGAGCTGCTCCTTCGTCTCCACGTAGGGTCCGTCGGTGGTGGAGAGCTTGCCGTTCCGGATACGAACCGACGTCGCGGCCTTGGTCGGCTGCAGCGCTTCACCGCCGATGTATTTCCCGCTCTTCTTGATGCTCTCGGTGAAGGCGTTGTAATCGGCCATGCCTTTCTGCAGATCGGCTTCTGAAGCCTTCTCCCACCACTTCTCGTCCTCGTAGATCAAGCACAGGTATCGCATGGTTCCTCCTAGGATGTTATTTGCCGTTTTCCGACCAAACAGGGCGAACCTCGACCGAGCCCCACTTCGCCGACGGAATGCGGCTCGCGATTTGGATGGCCTCGTTCCGATCCTTCGCTTCGATCAGGAAGTAGCCGCCGAGCTGTTCCTTGGTCTCGGCGAAAGGACCGTCGGTGGCGGAGACTTTGCCGTTGCGGACGCGCACGGTCGTCGCCTGCTCGGTGTGCTGCAGCCCGTGCGAGCCCACGTAATTGCCCGTTTTCTTGATGCCTTCGGCGAATGCCCAGTAGTCCTTCTTCGCCTGCTCGATCTCGTCCCGAGGGACGTTCGCCTCCTGCTTCTCTTCCTGGTAAATCAAGCACAAGAATTTCATTGCATCCTCCCAGAGAGTCCGAAATATGCCTGCCTCACTCAGTAGTCGTTCGAGGTTCGGCAAATTCGACAAGACGCTAACTTTCAGCCATGCCACGCTATGCCGCTTTCCTCCGGGGCGTCATGCCAACCAACTGCAAGATGCCAGCGTTGAAGGCCGCGTTCGAGGCTGCAGGCTTTGCTGAAGTAAAGACGGTGCTTGGGAGTGGCAACGTGGTCTTCGATGCCCGTAGCAGCTCGGAACAGGCCCTCCAGCAAAAGGCGGAAACCGCCATGCAGGAGCGGCTGGGACAGGCGTTTCTCACGATTGTCCGACCCGTCGAGCAGCTCCGAAAAATGCTTGCGACCGATCCGTACGCGCCGTTTCGGGTGAGTCCCATGGCCAAGCGCATCGTCACATTTCTGCGCGGCCGGCCGGCGGCCAAGATCAAGCTGCCGGTCGAAATGGACGGTGCGCGGATTCTCACGATGACGGATGGGGAGATCTTCAGCGTCTATCTGCCGAACCCGAAGGGGCCGGTGTTCATGACGCTGATCGAGAAGACATTCGGCAAAGACCAGACCACGCGCACGTGGGATACGGTGGCGAAGGTGGCGCGCTGATGAATCGGCGCGAGTTCGTTGGCACATCACTGAGTGCCGCGGGATTGGCGCGATCGACCTTCGTCGAGCCTCCCGTGCCCTACCCCCCGGGCCCCAGCCCCCGTCAGTTGGCCTGGCACGAGCTCGAGTTCTACGGCTTCCTGCACTTCACCGTCAATACGTTCACGAACCGCGAATGGGGCGACGGGGACGAGTCGCCTGCGCTGTTCAATCCGACCGCCTTCGATGCCGATCAGGTCGTCGGCGCGGCGAAAGATGGCGGAATGAAGGGCCTGATCCTCACCTGCAAGCACCACGATGGCTTTTGCCTGTGGCCGTCGCGGTACACGGAGCACTCGGTCAAGAATAGTCCTTTTAAGCGTGACGTCGTGAAGGAGATTTCCGCGGCCTGCGCTCGGCAGGGAGTGCGGTTCGGCATCTACCTCTCGCCGTGGGATCGCAATCATAAGGACTACGGCACGCCTGAGTACCTCGTCTACTACCGCAATCAGTTGCGCGAGCTGCTGACGGACTACGGGCCCGTGTTCGAGATCTTCTTCGACGGCGCGAACGGGGGCGACGGCTACTACGGCGGTGCCTACGAGCGGCGCGAGATCGACAACCGTACCTACTACGACTGGCCGAATACCTGGCAGATCGTGCGAGATCTCCAGCCCAATACGGTGCTGTTCAGCGACGCCGGGCCCGACGTCCGCTGGGTGGGCAACGAGCGCGGCATCGCGGGCGAAACGTGCTGGGCGACACAGAACAGTGCCGATTTCGCGCCGGGGCGCGCCGATGTCACACGACTAAATCGCGGCGATCGGCCCGGCACGCACTGGGTGCCGGCCGAGTGCGACGCGTCGATCCGGCCGGGCTGGTTTTACCACAAGCATGAAGACGACCAGGTGAAGACGCCACAGCAGCTCGTTGATCTCTACTACTCGTCAGTCGGCCGGGGCGCGTCGTTCTTGCTCAACTTGCCGCCCGATCGGCGCGGCCAGATTCACGAGAACGATGCGCGATCACTGCGCGAGTTCCGGCGGATTATCGACGCAACATTCACGGGCAATCTCGCGGCGGGCGCGCGGGTCAGTGCTGATAATTGGCGCGGGCGCGATCGCCGGTTTGCCCCCGCCAACGTGCTCGATGGCCGGCGCGATGCCTACTGGGCGACCGACGACGACGTGAAGACGCCGAGCCTCTTGTTCGACTTGGCATACCCGACGACCTTCAACGTCGTGCGCATCCGCGAATACCTGCCCCTCGGCCAACGCGTCGAATCCATAATTGTCGATATATGGCGCGATGGCGGATGGACCGAATTCGCCGGCGCGACGAGTATCGGCAGCTGCCGCTTGATTCGCGGGCCGCGCGTGACCGCGTCGCGCGTGCGCCTGCGAGTTACACAGGCGCCTGTGTGTCCAGCGATTTCGGAGGTGGGATTGTTTGCTGAGCCTGCTTAATGCCGCCTGCCGCCCCCGCCTCCCAATGACCGTCCAGAACCACCGCCGCGCGACACGCTGGGTCGGCTCCAACCGCCCCCCCCCGACGCCCGCGGATGTGGCCGCGAGAAGATGCGCGGCGCGATGTCGCGTGTGCGGACCGGAGCCGGGTTACTCCATCCGGTGCGTGGCCGCACCGGCACAGGCTCATACCGAACGCGCGGCAGCGGCCTGGTGAACACCAATGGCGGGAACGGACGGTACCGGGTGTAGGGGTAGCGCCAGGCGAAGCCAAAACCAAAACTAAATCGATACCCATACGGGTAACCGAATCCATAGCCAAAGCAACTCGCCCAGCCCCAGAACGGATCGAAGCAGAAGGGATTGTAGAAACCGCCGCCGTAATAGTACGGAGAACCCCATCCGTACCCGTAGCCATACCGCGAGGCGACGCGACTTCCGTTCACCACGTACGTCGTCACGTCGTACTCGAACCGGCCCGTAGAATCGCCAGCCATCCGTTGCACGATGTCGACCAGCTTTGCTTGAGGATCATCGCGCACGCTGGTCGACGGTCCTCCCAGCGCGCGAAAGTCCCAGTGATCGTTGCGGACGAAGCTGTCGAAGGTGAACGGGTCTTTGGCCACGGCGGCCAGCACGGTGCCCGATCCTTCATCTGCCTCTATCTGGAAGGCGTCGCGGTCGGCGCGGCCGCGGACCTCGAAACGTTTCCCCCCGCGGATGAAGTCGTCATCACGCGGGTCGAGCGGGAACAGCACGCGAACGCGGCCTTCGGGGTCGGCGTGCAGGACGACGAGATAACCGTCTTGCGCCGATTCGACGTAGACACGGGCGCGATCACCGATCGCGAAGTTGTCGTGATTGAGATGCACGGTGACAGGCGACTGAGCGAGCAACAGCAATAGGGCTAGCATCTTCCTCAATATACCTCAGTTTGAAGCCATTCTCACGGTCCTCTTAGTCTCCCTCGCCCTCTCACAAGGTAGGGATTCGATCCCCGCCGAGCGCGTCGCGTCGCGCGAATGGTTTCGCGACGCCAGGTTCGGCATGTTCATCCACTGGGGCGTCTACAGTCTCCTCGGCCAGGGGGAGTGGGTGATGCAAAATCGCCCGATCGCGGTCCCCGACTACGAGTGGCTGGCGTCCACGTTCAATCCTGCAAAGTTCGACGCGCGGGGCTGGGTCACGCTCGCCAAGAGCGCGGGCATGAAGTACATCACGATCACCTCGCGTCACCACGACGGTTTCTCGATGTTCGCGACGCGGGCCACGCGCTACAACGTCGCAGATTGGACGCCGTTCCAGCGTGATCCGTTAAAAGAGCTGGCCGACGAATGTCGCCGCCAGGGCATCAAGCTCTTCTTCTATTACTCCCAGCTCGATTGGCATCACCCCGACTATTGGCCACGCGGCTCGACCGGTCACAAAACGGGACGTCCCGAGGGCGGGGACTGGAACCGCTATCTCGATTTTCTCGACGCCCAGCTCACGGAGCTGCTCACGAACTATGGACCCGTGGGCGGCATCTGGTTCGACGGCATGTGGGACAAACCGGACGCCGATTGGCGGCTCCCGCAGACGTACGCGCTGATCCATCGGCTGCAGCCCGCGGCGCTCATCATCCCGAATCATCACCGGGCGCCGCTCCCGGGCGAGGACGTGCAGACGTTCGAGCAGGATCTGCCCGGCGCGAACACCGCCGGCTTCAATACGCAGACGATCGGCGGCTTGCCGCTCGAGACCTCGCTCACGATGAACGATTCGTGGGGCTTCAATCTCACCGATCACAACTACAAATCGGTGCGTGATCTGATCCATTATCTCGTGAAGGCGGCGGGGCAGGGCGCCAATCTCTTGCTCAATATCGGCCCGCGCCCCGACGGCACGATCCCACGCGAAGCAGAGGAGCGACTCCATGCGATCGGAGACTGGATGTCGCGCTTCGGAGGCTCGATTTACGGCACACGCGTGGGCCCGATTGCGCCGCGCAGCTGGGGTGTGACGACGCAGCGCGGTGACACCGTGTTCGTGCACGTGCTCGACTGGAACGACCGCGCGCTGGCGCTGCCAGCACTGCCCGGTTCCCGCCGCTGGCGAGCTCGCGAGTGGCCGAATGGGGCGACAGTTGGCATCCTGCCATCCGATGCTGAGATGACGCTCGTCCTGCCAGCAGCGACTGCAGAGAGTTTTGATCGCATCATCGCCCTCTACCACTAGGAGCCCGTCATGTCGCGCTGCCAGATCGCGCTCGTGTTGCTGACCCTCGCCGCGTGCAATCGCCCGCAAGATCCTGCCCTTCGCGGCCAGTATCTCGCGAACGTCGGGGGCTGTAACGATTGCCACACGGCGAAGATTTTCACGGCGACGAGCATGAGTCTCGACACGACGCGATTGCTCGCGGGCTACCCCGCGGCTGCGCCGGTGCCCGCGCTGCCGGCGGGCTTGCCGAACCCCGCGGGATGGGCGGCATTGAGCAACGCCGACGGCACCGCGTGGGCCGGACCGTGGGGCACCAGTTTCGCCGCCAATCTCACGCCCCATGAGACGGGGCTCGCCGCCTGGACGCCGGAGCTGTTCATCCAGACGATGCGGACGGGCAAGCACCTGGGGAGTGGACGCGCGGTTCTGCCGCCGATGCCGTGGCAGGATTACGGCCAGATGACGGATGACGATTTGCGGGCGGTGTTTGCCTACCTGCGCTCGCTCAAGCCGGTGGCGAATGCCGTGCCGGGGCCGGTGCCGCCGAAGAGTTAACGCAGGTCTTCGGCCTTGAACAGCAATCCCACTGTCCCGCGCGATACATCCACCTGCTTCCCCAGATCGCGAAATGTGGCCGAGCGGCCCCCGGCGACGGCGTCGGCGCGGACGGTCGAGTTCTCGAACAGCGGATAGTAGCCGATCGCCATCCGCACGACGCCGGGCGGAATCGTGCAGCCGCACCGCTGCGCGCCGGCGAGCCCCGCGTTTACCGTGATCGACAACGGCTCCCCCGTTTCGTTGGTGATGAGCGGCTCAAAGAAGGCGCCGTGCGTGGGTCGCGCCGTCGCGGCGAGGCGCACGGTGCCGCGCGGGCTCGGGATCGCGATCGTGTCGCCGAGTGTGACGCCGAGTCTCGAGGCGAGCTGCCAGGAGAGATTGAGCCGGCGGCCGCGTTCGAGCTTCAGCTCGAAGGAGCCACCGGGAAGAATCCGGCGCTCCTCACCGCCAACTTGTACCGCGACCATATCGGTCAGGCGATTCTCAAACACGAGTTTGGGCTGCCGGAAGAACATCGCGCCCGCGCCGAGCGCGAGCACAGGGATCGCGATGACGAGCATGACCCAGCCAATACGCCTTGGTCGTGCGGACGTGCCACCTTGCCGACGTGCGGTGGGTTGGGTTCGAGCGCCGCTGACCAGCAATTCAGTCGCCGCCTGCGCTGCATTCGCCCGCGAGCGCATCGTGCTCGGCTGTTTGTCGCTCTCGAGTGCGGCGATGACTTCCCCCGCGGAGCGGAACCGGTCGGCCGGCTGCTTCGCGAGCAGGCGCAGGATCACATCCGACAACTCCGGCGGGACATTTGGGTTGACGTCGTGTGCGGCGGGTGGCGGATCGGCGATGTGCTTCCCGACGATCTGTTGCGACGACTCGCCGTCGAACGGCGGCGCGCCGGTCACCATCTGGAAGAGGACGGCGCCGAGGGAGTAGAGATCGGACGCGGGGCCCAGGTTGGGGTCGCCGAGTGCCTGCTCGGGGCTCATGTAGTGCGGCGTGCCGATGACGAGGCCCGTCTGCGTGAGTCCTGCCGGCGCATCGCTGTCGAGCCGCCGCGCAATCCCGAAGTCGACGAGCAGTGGGCGGCCGCGCGCGACATCGAGCATGATGTTGTCGGGCTTGATGTCGCGATGGATGAGGCCGGCTTTGTGCGCGTGATCGAGCGCATCGAGGATCGGGATGATGATCGCGAGCGCGCGCTCGGGCGGCAGCGCCCCGGAGCGCTTGAGCAGCTCGCCGAGCGACATGCCGTCCACGAACGGCATCGCGTAGTAGGCGAGTCCTTCGCCCTCGCCGACGAAATGGATCGGCAGGATGTTGGGATGCTCGAGCCGGGCCGCCGCGCGGGTCTCGCGCTGGAAGCGCTCGACCGTGCCGGCGGTCCAGGCGACATCGGGCCGCAGCACCTTCACCGCCAGCCGGCGCTCTAAGTCCTTATCCCACACCTCATAGACTTCGGCGAACCCGCCGGAGCCCACGACGCGGCGGACTTCGTATTTCGGCCCCAGGGCTCTGGCGAGCTTGGCGAGCGTGCCCTCCGATGTTGTCGTAGACATGGCCGCTACTATGGGGTTACGCGGCACGCGGCGCAAAGGGGCCATGCAGTCACCTGTAAAGTTCCATGTAGTCACTGATGTGACCTTTCTCACCGCATGGACCCCTGGATAGTCCCATTTTGTACCTCGGCAAGTCCCCCGATACTCCGAACTGCATGCTTTAGGGAGAAGCTCATGAAGGCCGTTCGCGCCCTCGCGGTCCTAGTCCTCGTCTTGCTCGTCTCGCCGTCCTGCAGCGAATCACCGACGTCGTCACCCGCCACACCTACTCCCGAAGCATCGCTCATCGGCTCGTTACTCAAGCCGACTGGCCTGCTGCGCTGTTCGAATCTCCCCTACGCCCAATCGACGGCGACGATCGGCCGACAGGGCGGTAGCATCAGCGCGGGACCCCACACGCTGGTGATCCCGCCGGGCGCGCTGCTCAGCCCGACCACGATCACGATGACGGCGCCCACGGGACTCGGCGTCAACGCCGTCACATTCCAGCCGCACGGGCTGCAGTTCCTCACGCCCGCCTCGCTGACGATGAGCTACTCGAACTGCAGTCTGCTGGGCCTTCTCCTGCCGAAGGAGATTGCGTACACGGACGACAATCTCAACATCCTCTCGTACCTCCTGTCGCTCGACAATCTCTTGTCGAAGCGCGTGACGGGTAAGGTCAATCACTTCTCTGCTTACGTTGTCGCGTGGTAAATAGATCGGCAGCCGATCTGCTGCACGACGCGCGCAGCCGCGAACGGGCCGCGTGCATCCCCGAAGCCGTACAGCTCTACGAGGCGGCGATTTCCACTGCCGAACGCTCCGGCGAAAAGGCGATTCTCGCCGAGGCGCTGCGGCGGCTCGCCGTCGTGCTGCATCATCGCAACGAGTCGGCCCGGGCGCGCGACCTCTGTAACCGCAGCTACAAGGTGGCGTGCGCGCTCGGCAACGACGTCCTCGCCGCTGAAGCCCTGAACACGATGGGTGGGTTAGCGCTGCGCACGGGCGCGGTGGAAGAGGCGCGCGGGTACTTCCTCCAGGCGCTCGAGCGCGGCGGGCAGGCCCGCGAGCTCCTCGCACGCGTCGAGCAGAACCTCGGCATTCTCGCGAACATCCGGGGCCAGCTGGTCGAGGCTGTCCGGCATTACGAGCGCGCCGTCGAGAACTATCGCGCCACCAATGACGAGCATGGCTCGGCCAGGGCATACGTCAATCTTGGCATCGCTCATACCGACCTGCGGCAGTACGATTGGGCCGACAGCTATTTCAGCAAGAGTTACGAGATCGCCGAGCGTGCAGGCGACGTGTATTTGCAGGGGATGTGTCTCGCGAATCACGCCGAGGCGTACCTTCTGCGCGAGCGCTACGACGAGGCACGCCGGATGGCCGAAGCCGCGCTCGCGATCTTCGATCAGCTCGATTTGCGCGCCGACAAGTCGGAAGCCTACAAGCTCATCGGCATGGTCTATCGCGAGACCGGCCGGCCCGCGCTCGGCGAGTCGCGGCTGCGCTCGGCGATCGAGCTGGCCGTGAGCGCCGGCTCCGTGCTGAACGAAGCCGAGGCGGTGCGCGAACTGGCGCTGCTGATGCAGACGATGGGCCGGAACCAGGATGCGCTGACGCTGCTGAACACGGCGCACCGCCTGTTCCGCCGGCTCGATGCGCGAATGGACCTCGTGCACGTCGGCGGCAAGGTGGCCGAGCTCGAGACGACGTATTTCGACGTCGTGCGCGAATGGGGCCAGTCGATCGAATCTGCGGACAGCTACACGTTCGGTCACTGCGAGCGCGTGGCGCAGAGCGCCCTCGCCGTCGCCCGCCAGCTCGAGCTCGATGACACCGCCCAGACCACGATCCGCCTCGGCGCCTACCTCCACGATCTCGGCAAAGTGCGCGTGCCGCACGAGATTCTGAACAAGCCTGGTCCGCTGACGCGGGAAGAGTTCGAGATCGTGCAGATGCACCCGATCTGGGGCCTCGAGCTACTCGCGGCAGTGGACTTCCCGTGGGACTTGAAGCCGATCATCCGCTGGCACCACGAGCGTTACGACGGGACCGGCTATCCCGATCGCCTGCGCGGCGAGGAGATCCCCGTGTCGGCGCAGGTCGTGGGGATCGTCGACGTGTTCGACGCGCTGACGACCGACCGCGCCTACCGTCCGGCCTTGAGCTTCGACGCGGCGCTCGCCGAGATCGAGCGCTGCCGGGGGTGGTGGTCCGAGGCCGTCTATGACGCCTTTCGCGCGTCCCTGGCTCGGCAACATGCGATGGAGGCTGCGTGAACCCACGACTGAGTGTGGTCGTCATCTCGGCTGCGTTCGGCGAGTTCTGGAACGACCTGGCCGAGGACCTCGGCGTCGTAATCGACTTGGTCGAGCCGGCGGCCGACGTCAAACCTCAGCCTGGGACGGTGGCTGTCATCGTCGCAGCCGGTGGCGCTGAGCGGGACGCGATCCAGTGGCTCGGGAGCCACCGGGTCCCGCCCGGCATGCCGGCGCTCGTGGTAGGCACGGACCCGGGACGACGGACGGCCATGCACGTCGTGCGCCATGGTGCGAACGACTACTTTGCGCTGCCCGACGATCTCGAGGTCTTCCGGAACGCCGTGAGCGCCGCGGTGAACGCCGGACGGGCGCGCACGGCGGAGGGGGACGACGGGAATGACGACGCGTTCGCCGCCATCGTGGGCGAGAGCCCAGCGCTCAAGAAAGAGCTGGCGCGGGCGGCGCGACTCCTGCCGCACCGGAGCGCGGGCGCCCTGATTGTCGGCGAGACGGGGACCGGGAAGGAGCTCCTCGCGCGAGCGATCCACGGCGGCGGACCGCGCCACGGCGCGCCGTTCGTTGCCGTCAACTGCTCGGCCCTGCCGGAGCAACTCATCGAGTCCGAACTGTTCGGCCACGAGCGGGGCTCGTTCACGGATGCGCATGCAGCCAAGCCGGGGCTGTTCGAAGTCGCCGATACCGGCACGCTCTTCCTGGACGAGATCGCGGACCTGCCGCTCGCCGTCCAGGCCAAGCTGCTGCGCGTCTTGGAGGACAAGGAGATCCGGCGGGTTGGCGGCACCAAGTCGCGCGCCGTCGACGTCCGCATTCTCGCCGCGGCCAACCATAATCTCGCGGAGCGCGTGCGCGGGGGGACGTTCCGCGAGGACCTCTTCTTCCGCTTGAGCACGGTCGTGCTCAAGCTGCCGCCGCTCCGGGAACGTGGCGACGACCTGATGATCGTCGCGCGGGCGCTGCTCGCGCGGCTCGCGCACGAGCTTGGCCTGCCCGTCCCCGCCCTGATGCCCGACGTGATCCGCCAGCTCCGCAGCCATCCCTGGCCCGGGAATATCCGTGAGCTGAAGAATGCGCTGGAACGGGCGTTGCTCCTCTCGCCCCGTGGCGAGTTGAGCGCGGACGAGTTCCTGCCTGCCGGGGACGCCGGGTCCACCCAGGACGGCCCGATTCCGTTCCCCGCGCCGCTGCACCAGATCACGGCCGCCGCCGTCCGCGCCACGGTACGGATGAGCGGGGGGAATCGCAGCGAGGCGGCGCGGCGGCTCTCGATCTCACCGCGGCGCTTGCGGCGCCTCTTGAGCGGCGCTCTCGACCTGGGTGAGGACCCGGATGAAGGGTGGTGGGTGGAGTCGACCGCTCGGTCGATGTAGATGGGCGCGACTGTACAAGTCGCGAAACTGGACGCATCGTTGGCCCTCCATGAACCCGTCACGCAGAAGCTTCCCCTCGATCGCGGCGGGCCTGCTGCTCGGCTCGCTCATCGGATGCACGGCGCGCGGCGGATGTAGCGGCGACTATTGTGGGACGCTGGTCATTGCGGCCGCAGGTGAGCCGGACATCCTCTTGCCCCCGATCATCCAGCTGGCCACCGCGCGCGATGTGTCGGATCAGCTGTTCCTCAAGCTTGCCGACGTCGGGATGTCGGCCAATACCATCGGCGACGACGCCTTCGTCCCGCAGCTCGCGGCCCGATGGGACTGGACCGACAGCGTCACGCTGACGTTCCACCTCGACCCACGAGCGAAGTGGCAGGACGGAGTGCCCGTCACAGCGGCCGATGTGGCCTTCACGTTCGACATTTACTCCGATTCGACCGTCGACTCGCCAGCGCGGTCCGCCCTGCGCGAGATCATCGCTGTGACGGCCCCCGACTCCCTGACCGCCGTATTTCGGTTCCGTCGTCCCTACGCCGAAATGTTCTACGATGCGGTCTATCACATGCGCGTGCTGCCCGCGCATCTCCTGCGCGCGGTGCCGCGCACGGCGTGGCAGGCCGCGCCGTTCGGACGGCAGCCGATCGGCGACGGCCCGTACCAGTTCGTAAGGTGGAAAGCCGGAGAGAGTCTCGAGCTGGCCGCTGATTCGACCTTCTTCCTCGGGCGGCCGCACCTGCGCCGGCTGATCTGGCGCTTCACGCCCAATCTCGACGTCGCGGTGTCGCAGCTCATCGCCGGACAGGCGGACGCGATCGAAGTCCTGGGGCCGCCCGCCAACGTGGGTCGGGTCCGTGCGGTGGCCAGCCTGGCAACCTATCCGTACCCCGGCAACACGTATGGCTTTCTCGCGTTCAACCTGCGAGCGACTGGAGACACGAGCGCTCCACATCCGCTGTTCGGCAACCGCGACCTCCGCCGGGCGGTGGTGATGGCACTCGATCGCGACGGCATGCTGCACAACGTCTGGGGAGGGGGCGATCTCGCGGCGGTGCCGCCGGGTCCGATGCCACGTCTCTGGTCGCTGTGGGACTCTAGCTTGGCCCGTAATCTGGCATACGACTCCGTCGCCGCGGCGCGGCTGCTGGCGGCGCAGCGCGGCCGGCGAGCGTTCCACCTGCTCGTGCCCACCACGAGCGGTCTGCGCCGGCAGTACGCGCGTCTGATTCAGGCGCAGTTGCAGCCATTCGGGTGGGATGTTCGCATCGACGAGGTAGATCTCAGCGTGGTGCAGCAACGAGTGGGTGCGGGACAGTTCGACGCGGTGCTGTGGGCGTGGGCCTCAGGGCCGTCGCCCATCGACGGGACACTCCAGAATTGGACGCGCCGCGGATTCGGCGGGCCGAACCCCGGCCGCTACGACAATCCGCAGCTCGATCGGTTGCTGGAGGGTGCGGCCCGGACGCGCAGTCGCGAGGCAGCGACGCGCCAGTTGCGCAGCGCCATCGCGCTGTGGAACACCGATGTGCCGGCCGCCACCCTGTATGCCCCGGACAATGTTGCCGCCGTCAATCGGCGTGTCAGCGAAGTCACAATCAGGCCGGATTCATGGTTGGCGCTGGTGCGGATGTGGCGCATTCCAGCGTCGCAGTTGAGCGATCGGGACCGGGTCGGAAGCTAAGCCTCGCGTTCGACCGGTTCAAATCGCCCCGCCCCCAGGGACGAAACGACCCTGGGGCCCCAACGTGCCGATCGCGCCTGCACGCACAACTCCCGACGAATCAACGAGGTAGCTCCAGAGGCGACGCCGGAACGCTTCCTGCTTTCAGCGTCGGTCGTCACCTCTCGAATTCGGAGCATCGCCTGCACCTGCGCCATCCTGCTACCGCACTGCTCATCGGCACGACGTTGGTCGCCTCGGCCTGCGGCACACCGTCGCCGGTCGGCGTCGACCTGGCACCCCCCGGCATTCAGGCGTTCCGGTTGCGGCTGCCGCCCGGGGGCAACGGCCTCGTCCAATGCATCCCGCTGGCCTACGACTCGGTAACGCAGGTGATCGGCCCGGAGGGGGGAGAGTTGAACGTCGGGCCGCACACTCTCGACGTTCCACCTGGGGCGCTCGGCGACACCGTGAGCATCACGGCGGTGGCACCCTCGGACATCGTGCGCTGGATTCGCTTCAAGCCCGAAGGCCTCGTGTTCCGGCAACCGGCGTCGCTCTCGATGAGCTACAAGAATTGCAAAACGCGGGGCACGCAGTCTCCCAGGATCGCCCGGGTCTCCGACTCCCTGAATGTGCAGGAGTACCTGTTCTCGGCCACTGACCAGTGGGCGAAGTGGGTCATCGGGGATCTCCAGCACTTCTCCAACTATGCCGTCGCCTGGTGAGCCAGTCGGTGAACGCCCATTGGGAGTGCGGGAGATGAAGCCGTCCCGTCTCCGCTTTGCAGCGATGGCGATCAGCGCCGGCGTCCTCGTGCTGAACTGCGGCGATCCCACGCCGGTCGCCCCCGACCTGCCCAGCCCGGTTTTCGCCACGAGTCAGAGTTCCCCGTCCGGCCTGCTGCGTTGCCGACCCATGGCTTACGACTCGGTCACTGCCGTGATCGGGCCGTCCGGCGGGGACATCAAGGTAAGCCGCCACGTGCTGTCGATCTCGGGCGGCACGTTCAAGCAGCCAACGACGATCACCGCAGTCGCCCCCTCCGATTCGCTGAACCGCATCCGGTTCCAGCCCGAAGGGCTCACGTTCAACAAGCCCGTGGCGCTGGTGATGAGCTACGCGAACTGCACGCTGAACGGGTCAAGCCCAAAAGAGATCGTGTACACCGACGACGGCCTGAAAGTCCTTGAGCACGAGCCGTCCAGGGACGACCCCGCGGGAAAGCGCGTCGCGGCACTGCTGACCCACTTCTCCCAGTACGCGGTGGCATGGTAGCTCTCGACCGCGCGGTGGCGGAGGCCGACAAAGCGGTAAAGCGGGCCGAGGCAGCGGGCGATGGTACGCTCCAGGCGCTGGCGTTGCGGGCGCGCGCGGAGATCCGCGCCCTGCGTGGCGAGCTGGACTTGGCGCACCACGACCTGGACGCGCTCGGAGCGCTGCGCGGCTTCGTGCCCAACTCGATTCACGACGCCGAGGATCTGCGTGTCGTGGCAGTCCTGCGGGCGGCGGAGGGCGATCTCGCGGCCGCCGAACGGGCGCTCCGCGAAGTAATCCAGCGGGCGGAGGTGCACCACCTGTCTCAGCTCCACGCCGAAGCGACGCGGGACCTCAGCGCCCTCTTCGCGCGCGCGGAGGTCCCAATCGACCCACCCTCAGGGTCAAAACGACCCTGTGGCACCGAGTCGTATATCGCGCTCACGCACGCAACTCTCGCCACATCAGCGGCCTAGGTGGAGCACTCGAACTGGAATGCTTCCTGCACTCGAACTGGAATGCTTCCTGCTCTGCCGACCAATGAAGGCTCGCCTTCAGAAACTTCAGCCGATTCGGAGCATCGCATGATCGTCCGCCGTTTCCTGATTCCCCTCGGGCTCCTCGCCGGTGCGGCCGCGCTCGTCTTGAGCTGCCGGGACGCATCGCCGGTCGGCGTCGTCGCGCGCCCCTCGGTAGTGCTGGCTGGAAGGCACACGCCGGATCCCGGTGCCGACGACGGCACCGACGTCGACGACGGCGGCGACGGGACCGAGGACGGCGATTCCCTCGCTTCCAGCCCGAGGGCCTTCGGTTCCAGACGACGGCGATGCTCGTGCTGACTTACGACAACTGTCGAGTCCCCAAGACGGTCACGCCCCGGATTGCGCTCGTCACCGACGCCCTCGACGTCATCGGGTTCTTGACTCCGGTCACCGTCTCGGTTCACGACCATCGCTTCATGAAGGGGCGCAAGGGGCGCCACGTCATCGGGGAGCTGCAGCATTTCTCGAACTACGCCGTGGCCTGGTAGGAGTCATCCATGAATTTGGAGAATCGTATGCCGGTTCGCCGTTCCGTAATCCCACTCGCACTGTTCGCGGCTGCGATCGCAGCAATCGCGAGCTGCGCGGACCCCTCGCCCATGGGCGTCCCCGCCTTCCAGCGCGGCGGCAAATGGCCATCGCAGCCGACCAAGGGCGTTGGCTTGGTCGCGTGTGCGCAGACCTACGACTCCGTGACCCAAGTGATCGGCCCCGCGGGTGGGCTGATCGCGGTCGGCAACCACTTTTTGTGGGTCGATACGATGGCGCTGAGCGACACCGTGAGCATCACCGCGGTCGCGCCGGCGGACACGGTGCGCTGGGTTCGCTTCTCCCCCGACGGCCTCCAGTTCCGGACCAACGGTGCCGGATGGTCGGCACTGCTCTTCACGAACTTCAAGGATTGCGGACTGCCGACGACCGATACGCTTCGGATCGCTCAAGTCAGCGACTCGCTGCACGTCATTCGCTACCTGGCCCCACCCGACTCGACGTGGATCAAGGTCAAGAGGAACGCCTGGAGCCAGGGCGCTCAGTATGTCGCCGGGGTGCTGCACCACTTCTCTCAATACGCCGTCTCGTGGTAGGAGCTGACATGACATCGCATCGCGTCCTCGTCCGGTCGTGGTTGATCGCGCTGGTGGTGGTGGCCTCGAGCTGCAGCGACCCCTCGCCCACTGGTGCTGATTTGGCGACGCCCGGCCTGCTGGCGGGCAAAGTCAAGGCGACCGCCCCCAGCTTCGTCCAGTGCTCTCCGGTCTCGTACGACTCTGTCAGTCAGGTGATCGGACCAGCCGGAGGATGGTTCGTCGTCGGTGCCAACGTCCTCTGGGTCGATTCGCTGGCGCTCAGCGCGCCGGTAAAGATCACCGCCGTGGCACCGTCGGACACGATCCGCTTGGTCCGTCTCCATCCCGAGGGCCTCGTCTTCAAGACGGGAACGCATGGCCTGGGTGCGGTCGTCGCGACGAATCTGGATAACTGCAGACTCCGCAAGAACACCATTCCCCGGGTCGCCAACGTCACCGACTCCTTGGCCCTCGTGGAGTATCTCGATTCGCCGGTTGCCGCGGTGGACTCCATGCTCGTCGCGAGGTTCCGGACGGACTCAGGAGGCTGGACGCCGTACTGGGCCTTCGGGGCGCTCCATCACTTCTCCAACTACGCCGTGGCCTGGTAGAAAATGTCCGCCCGCCGCTTTCCGTTTCTATTCGCGCTCGCGCTGCTCGCGGGTGGGTGCGGGGACAGTCTCGGACCGCGTCCCACCGCGGTTCAACCGCCGCTCGCCCAGAGCGTGGCGACCAGATTGCTCTCCGTGCTCCGGCAGGCGAAGACCGCGCCGCTCCTCGCCACCTATCAAGTTTCGGTCTGGGCTTACGTCGGGCGGGCGTCCACGGTCACGGTGAGCTACCTGCCCGCCAGGGGTCAGACGGTAGGCGACCCCTTCCTGCGCTTCGCCATCCCCAGAAATGGGTTGGTGGCTGGCGCGAACGGCGCAGCCCTGAAGAGTGGCGATTCCATCCTCGTCACTCTGACCATCGACCCGTCGAGCTTCCTGGTCGACTTCCAGCCGTCTGGCGTGTTGTTCTCCAAGACTTCGCCGGCGACCCTGGGCTTCTGGTATGGGCGTGCGAATCCGGATCTGAACGGCGATGGGGTCGTGGACTCCA
>WNGN01001778.1_pt2 | contig 21259 bp, 23 predicted proteins | sample 5400561 | NCBI WGS metagenome assembly WNGN01 (sample SAMN13153379, study PRJNA577476) | soil metagenome | isolation source: 115 cm soil or saprolite under Garry oak tree replicate 2 | place: USA:California | collected 2016-06-15 | reverse complement strand
AAGAATATGGACGGCCTCGTGTTCGATCTTCGTAATAATCCGGGTGGTCTTCTTCAGGAAGCAATCGAAGTGTGCGAAACCTTTCTGCAGAAGGGACAGTTAATCGTCGAAACACGCGGACGGACGCGAGGATCCAATCGGCCCTACGCGTCCCAGAAGCTAAATACGGAAAATTTGTTTCCTCTGGTCGTGTTGATCAATCCACAGAGCGCAAGCGCTTCCGAAATTGTGGCAGGTGCCCTCCAGGACCATGATCGCGCGCTTATCGTCGGCCAAACCAGTTTTGGGAAGGGGCTGGTACAGTCGGTTTATCCGCTCAGTAAAAACGCGGGCCTCGCACTCACGACACAGAAGTGGTATACGCCGAGCGGCCGTTTGATCCAGCGCGACTACTCTCAAATTTCGCAATTTGACTACTATAACCACCGTGAAACCGTCCCGCCGAAAAAGGACGATATCAAGCATTCCGACATCGGCCGGATTGTTTATGGAGGGGGCGGCATAGCACCCGACTACGTCGTTGAAGAACCGAAGGTGAACGAGTTCCAGACACTGCTGGTGAGCAAGTTCGCCTTCTATACGTTTGTGCGAGATTTCCTGGCGAAGAATCCCCCAGTTGATCGGTCTTTCCAGGTTTCCGACGCAATGATTGACCAGTTCAAACAGCACGTTCAAAAGCGCGGAGTTCAGTTCAACGATAAGGATTTCGACGACAACAGGGATTTCATCAGACGGTCGATCAAATACGAAATCTTCTACAACAAATTCGGCGTCTCCGACGCGGCGAAGGTTTTGCTTGAAGATGATCCACAGGTGCTGAAGGCGATCGATTTGATTCCTGAAGCCAAGGATTTGGCCAGCAAAGCGCGGCGGCAGGTTGCAGAGAAGCGATGAATTAGGTGCGACTCCCTCTCCCTCTGGGAGAGGGAGCGAAGCGCAAGCCTGATAGGGCGAAGCCTCAAGAAAGGGTGAGGGTCTCAAGATTTGACCGAGACCTGCAACCCTCACCCGGCGCGCCAGCCCACTGGCTGTTGCGCCGACCTCTCCCAAAGGGAGAGGGTTTCCAACCATGCAGTGCATTCCAGTCCGGTTGAATCGCAGTTCCTACGATATTCTCGTCGGGACTGGCGTGTCGGATGATCTTGAAAAACATCTCAGCCGGGCCGGCCTTTGTGAACCGTTTCTCGTTATTTCACAACCTCGTATTCTCAAAGCCGTTGGGAAAAGTCTGAAGAAACGATTTCCAGTCGTGTCCATTCCCGATGGTGAGCGTGCGAAGAGTTTGACGACAGTTTCCCGTCTGCTCAATCGGATGGTCCAACTAAAGCTGACGCGGCAATCCACCGTGATCGCCTTTGGGGGAGGCGTTGTTGGGGATGTCGCGGGGTTTGTCGCTTCGATTTACATGCGCGGAATTGCGGTTGTCCAGATTCCAACGACGCTTTTAGCACAAGTCGATTCCAGCATCGGAGGCAAGACGGGCGTCAATCATCGTGTTGCGAAGAATCTCATCGGAACGTTTTACCAGCCGCGACTTGTGCTTTCTGATCCTCTCATTCTGCAAATGCTGCCGGAACGGGAATACGCCAGCGGTCTGTATGAGGCACTGAAGTACGGCGTCATTGGAGACCCCGCGTTGTTCGAGGAGTTCGAACGGAACACATCGATGCTGAAGAAGCGCGATCCGGAGGCTGTCGAGCGTCTTGTCGCACGATGTGCGGCCATTAAAGCAGAAGTGGTCATGTCGGACGAGAAAGAGAGCGACCTGCGACGGATTCTCAATTTTGGCCACACTGTTGGCCACGCGCTGGAAGCAGCGGCCCTGTACCGGCGAATTAAACACGGGGAGGCCGTCGGTTATGGAATGGTGGCCGCTGCTCGTATCGGCCGCGCGCTTGAAAAGATCAACGACTGGGACGTTCATCGGATCGAAAACGCGATTGCTTCGATCGGCCGGTTACCGGCGTTAGACGGAGTCAGCAGCAAAGACGTGCTCGGTGCTATACAGCATGACAAGAAGGTCCGCAATGGCGCGATTCATTTTGTCCTGCCGCGCACGATTGGAAGTGTGGAAATCACACCCGAGGTGCCTTTTGAAATTGTGCGCGACGTGGTAAAGGGAATCCTGAATGACGGAAAGAGATTATTCGGGCCCGGATAGCCGTCGTGTCCAGCAGATGTTTGCTGGAATCGCCCATCGCTACGATTTCCTCAATCATTTTCTTTCCCTCTCTGTCGATCGTCGCTGGCGAAACGCAGCTGCTCGAAAAGTCCGCGATTTGGCCGGTCCCACACCTCCAACGTGCCTCGACCTATGCAGCGGTACAGGGGACCTGGCCATTGCATTACAACAGCATTTGCAAACTCAGATTATCGCGTCCGACTTTTGCCATCCGATGCTGACGCGCGCAAGAGGAAAGTTCGGCAGAAGCGCCATTCGCGTTGTTGAAGCTGATGCGCTTGATTTGCCCTTTCCAAATACCTCGTTCGACGCGGTAACGATGGCATTTGGGCTGCGGAACCTGGAGGATCCTTATCGGGGTTTATGCGAAATTAACCGTGTTCTCAAGCCGCACGGGGTCGCGGTGATTCTCGAGTTTTCCAAACCCGTCCTACCGGTATTCGACCAGATCTTCGACTTCTACTTCAGAGCCATTCTGCCATGCCTCGGGGGAGTGATTTCGGGCGACAGTACCGCCTATCAGTACTTACCGGATTCGGTCCGAAGGTTTCCCGATCAGGAACATGTTTTGGAATTGCTGCGGAGAGCGGAATTTGCGGAAACGGGCTACAAGAATCTCAGCGGCGGAATCGCGGCCCTGCATTGGGGCTTTGCCCATAAGTCCCCTCCTAACTCAGGAGGGGAGTGAGCCTAACCATTCCCGGCTTCACTCCAGTTCGTATTCTTTGACCTTATTCAGGAGCGTCTTGTAGGAGACGTTCAACGTCTCGGCCGCCTGGGTTTTATTCCAATTGCTGAGATCCAGTACCTGTTTGATCTTGGCCTTTTCTGCAACGCAGGCTGCGCGGTTGGAAACATCGGACAAGGATCCGGAAAGATCGAGAAAATGAACAAAGTCTTCCGAACGCTTTCGGCCCTGAAAAGCGAAATTCAAATCTTCCGGCCGGATGGTCTTGCCGTCTGAGAGAATGACTGCGCGTTCGATTGTATTTTGAAGCTCGCGAACGTTTCCAGGCCATGAATATTGTTCCAAGGCTCCTGCGGCCTCGGGACTGAGCTGCAGCGACTGGCGGTGAAGGTCCTTGGAAAACTTTTCGACGAAAAATTGGGCGAGCAGCCGGACATCCGTAATCCGCTCGCGCAACGGTGGAATGTGAATCGGAAACACCGAGAGACGAAAGAATAAATCCTCGCGGAATTCCTTCTTGGCCACGAGATCTTGAAGGTTCCGGTTCGTAGCCGCCACCACGCGTGTAGCAACGCGAATTGTCTCTAGACCGCCAATCCGCTCGAACGACTGTTCCTCGATGACCCGAAGCACCTTGGCCTGCACCGACAGGTGAAGCTCACCGATCTCATCGAGAAAAATAGTTCCGAGATCGGCGAGCTCGAATTTTCCCGCTTTGCGGCTGAAGGCGCCCGTATAGGATCCCTTTTCATGCCCAAACAGCTCGTTCTCGATCAAGGTGTGAGGAATGGCAGCACAATTCACGGTCACGAAGGGCTTGTCTCGCCTTGGGCTAAGCTGATGAATCGCACGCGAAAATACTTCCTTGCCGGTACCGCTCTCACCGGTGAGCAGAACGGTAGCATCGGTCGGGGCCACCCGTTGAATGGATTGACTGACTGTTTGTATGGCGGCGCTGTCCCCTATGATCTTGGGAATGCCGTATGCTCGTTGGAATTCTTCTCTCAATAGGATGTTTTCCAGCATCAGCCGGCGCTGCTCAACGGCACGATTGATCAACAGGAGAAGGTGCGAAATATCGATGGGCTTCGGCACAAAATCGAAGGCGCCCTGTTTCATGGCTTCGACTGCTTCTTCGATGGTTCCGAACGCAGTCATGAGCAGGACGGGAATTGTCGCGTCGGTCTCTTTTTGTATTTTGAGAATCTCCAGACCCGAGAGTGTGGGCAGCCGCAGATCGGTGATCACAAGCTGGTACGGCTGTTTGCGGATTTTTTCGGCCGCGATGTTGCCGTCCGCCGCTTCATCCACTTGATAACCCGCCCGTTTTATTGCCGTGGACAGCATCTGTCGCAAGCTGTCCTTGTCTTCCACAAGGAGAATTTTCACACACGGATAATATCAGTTTGCTGAGCGTAGCTGCAGATTTCTGGGAATTGTCCTCAGCTTTAATGAATGCGTCGGCTGTCTGCCGGTGCTGAGTCTGTCGGCTGTTTGAACCGTCAATTGAACATCGACCCGTGCGATTGAAATACGATTCGCCAGTGAAGTCGGGGCGACAACGTTGCCGGATGAGTCGAAGTAAGTGAAGTTCAGAGCAGTGAAGTTCTTCCCGATCTCGTTTGCAGCGGACCACTGAGGGCTTGCTGGGTTGCTCATGTCGGTGGCGGTTGCGCGACGGACACTGTTGCCGCTCAGATAAATCGATACAGCTTCCTCGAGCGTGACCGTCGGAAAGCGGATGAAACGGATTGTGTTGTTCGTGTTCGAAGTTTGCCGCGGGGTTATAGTCAAGCTTGCGGAGGTGACGGCATTTAGTTCCGCCCGCACCCAGGTCCAGGTGGAGTTAGAAGCCGCGCCCCAGAGATAGATGAACTTGCCGGAGGGCAATGTGGTACCCAAAGCCGCCGAGAAGGCCGATCCGTCATTGACGGAAACAGTGCTTTGCAGGTTCAGGGTCACATCAAGCGGCGGCACGCCGGTTACCGCGCTTTCAGCGTCAGAGAGTCCCGCGCGGAAGTCGATGCGGCTGTTCGTCGACGCCGGGAGAACGACAGCCATTGATTCCACCATCGTGGTATCAAACTTCGAACTGTGCACGGGTACTCCCTGGCCAGCCATCCGGATCTCGTCGGCAATCTGCGAAGCCACGACTCGCGCAGTCTGCTGCATGTCCATAACGAGAGTCCGATCTCGGACGACACGTTCGTTGTGCTGAAAAAGATGAAACATCATCGCGCTGAGGGCAAGAGTCGTTGCCAGCGCCAACAGCAATTCAATTAGGGAGAAACCGCGCGACCGATTAATCATCAGAACGTGCCGCTTACAAGAGTGGTGGCTCGGATCAACTCGCTCTGTTTGCGATTTGATGCATTTTCGGCATATATCGTAATGGTGACAGTTCTCAGCGCGCCGCCGCGTACCTGCCAGACGCGCATGTATTTCGTATCGTAGGTAATATCATCCGCTCCATCGGCCCAGAGCGGATCATTTAATGGCGTCGATCGAAACTGCTCCATCTTGTCGTACAGCAAAGCAGCCGCCACTGCTGCCTGCCGATTGGCTATATCGGCCCGGACGGCGAGAGAAAACATCGAGGCTACGGCAGCCAATCCACACGCCACAACGGCGGAAGTGATCACTACTTCAATCAGTGTGAATCCACGATTCGGCAACGGGTAATCCGGTTGGGGCTGGAAAAAGGGCGGGCAAGCGAAACATTAAAACGGTGTCATGCTGAAATCAACACCGTAACTGTATCGCCGCCCAATGAGCGCCGACGTCCAGCATTTCGATATAGCCGGCGGTCATAGACGTCATAGACCGCCGCTACAGTTGAGACCTACGCCTTTCACAGAGCAGTTATTAGCTTTGGGAGAGTTATCGTGAAGCGCGTACCTTCGCCTTCGGCGCTTTGAACCTCGATTCGGCCGTTATGTGCCAGCACGATCTTTTGTACCAACGATAAGCCGAGGCCCGTGCCGTGCGTTTTGGTCGTAAAGAAGGGCAGAAATATCTTCGAGATCACATTGTGGGGGATGCCTCGTCCATCGTCTTCGATCAAGATCCGAATGTAACCTCGCTCCTTTACGACGGATACCGATATCGCGCCCTTGGAATCATTCAATGCTTCGACCGCGTTGATCAGCAGATTGAGGAAGGATTGACGCATCAAAATCGGATCGCAGGCAGTCACCGCTTTGCTGCCGCCCGCGAACCGCACCTCATAAGGGCCGGGACGCAGGTTTCGAACATCGGCAATGGCATTTGCCAACAAATCGGTCAGATCGACATCATGCATCGATGTATACACCGGATGCGCGAAGTTCAAGAAGTCTGTCACCATGCGCGAAAGAGCCTGTGACTCTTTATGAATCTCAAGTGCATAGTTGTGGAGTGTGACGACATTCGTCTCCTCGGTCGACAGTTGGGCGTATCCCAAGATCGTTGCCAGAGAGTTCTTGAATTCATGAGCGATGCCGGCCGACATTTCACCGAGGGCGGCGAAATTTTCCTTAAGCTTGATTTGGTTTTGGAGTTCAACGATTTCGGTAAGGTCCGATAAGAGGCAGATGGCGCCCTCGGCCATTCCGTCCGAATCGGTAATGGGCGACAGGTTGATTCCGATCAATTTGTCGATACCGGCCTGGTTCGGCACATTAAATTCGACTCGCGTAAATGCTTCCCCATATTCGAGACAGCGCCGGAGCAAGCCCTCGAGTGTTTCAGCCTCTCGGACCAAGTCCCGCAAACGGGAGTTGCGGGTCAATGTGCCTTCGAAAATCCGTTCGCTCGCCGGGTTGTGTGCAACGATCCTGCCTTGGCGATCGACCACAATTAGACCACTCGGCATTTTGTCCGTGACGCGCTCGCTCAGTATTGGATTCATAGGCTCGGCTGAATGATGCGGTCGATGTACCAATTAATGAATTCGTCGCCATAGAGGACCACGACGATTCCTGCTGCTGCGAGGAAGGTTCCGAACGGCAGCTCATATTGGCGACTTTTACCTGCAAAGCGAATGTAGAGCAGCCCGATAACGACTCCAAGGAGCGATCCAATCAGGATCGTTAAAAGTGCTAGGGGGGCGCCCAAGAAGGCACCCACCATGGCCATCATCTTGACGTCACCAAATCCCATTCCTTCGATGCCGCGCAGGCGGAAGTATGCTTCGGCTACTCCCCACAGCAACCCCCCGCCAATAAAGACGCCGAGAAGACTTGCCGTCAGCGCTATTACACGGGAGTTCGTCGTCTCGAGGCCGATAGTACGTAACAGGCGCACCGCCAGAGAACTAGGTTGCGCGAGATAAACACCGGCGAGAATGCCGACCCAGATCCCATTCAGTGTAATCGGATCCGGTAGAATCCGATGATCGAGATCGATGAAAGCGAGCACAATCAATGCCGCAGAGAACGAGAAAAAGATGACCCATTCGATGCCTAATCCGAACTTGTCATACATCAAGAGACCGACGATGCCGCTGAGTGCCTCAACGAGAGGATATCTTATGGAAATCTTTCTGTTGCAATGCCGGCAGCGGCCTCCCAGTAGAAAGTAACTCAGAATCGGCACGTTGTCATACCAGCGAATGAGCCGCTTACAATTCGGACAATGGGACCGCGGCCTGATGATCGAGTTGCCCTCCGGAAGGCGACGAATAACTACATTTAAAAAGCTGCCAATGACGACTCCGAAAACCACGGCGATCGCTAAAGCCATCAGCGCAGTATACGGAACTCCTTTTGGAAAACATAGCGGGCGCCCATGTAGGCGATTGCCAGACCGCGCCACCCGTCAAGAAAGCCTGCCCGAAGCAAAAAGGCTTTGAGAAATACGAGAGGAGGTGCCAGCAGAAGTCTGCCAATATTTCCTCGCCGTCCGCTTGAACGCGCGGCACGCGCGGCAAGCTCGCTATAGCGGGCGATGCGGGCGGCGTGATCGTTCCAGTCCCGGTAAGGGAAGTGGAGAAGGTCCCCTTTGAAGGCGCTCACCGCACCATCAACCTTCAACCATTCGTGGACGAAGTCGCCTTCCCAGCGGCAAACGCGCCGGTCGTACAAGCGAATTTTGCGATCCGGATACCATCCCGAATGCTTAATCCAGCGGCCGAGATAGAAGACCCGCCGAGGCATGGAGACGGCCTTCTCGCCCTGGGAGAGGGCGGCGCGACAGTCGTTTCTTGAGGCTTCGCCCAATTCTTGAAGCTGCGCGCTATCGCGCTTGCGCTTCGCGCGGGCTCGCGCTTCGCGGGGCTGGCGCGCCGGGTGAGGGTCACAGGCCTTTTCAAATCCTGAACCTTCAGCCGCGCTTTTCTTCCAGTAAACAATCTCATCCGCCAGTTCCATGCTCAGCCTTTCATCGGCGTCGATGCTCAAGATCCAATCACTCTGCGCCTGTTCTGCTGCGAAATTTTTCTGTCTGGAATATCCCTTCCATGGACACTCGATGACCCGAGCTCCGCGCGCAAGCGCAATCTCTCGAGTCTGATCGGTGCTTCCGGAATCCACCACTATGATCTCATCGCAACAGGACAGACTGCCGATAGCTTCCGCAATGCGGTCTGCTTCGTTAAAAGTGATGATTGTTGCGCTGATCGCCGGCATGGCTCCCAAGCCCAAGCACATGCTATAACCGATCGAATGCGAAACCTCAAGTTGACGCTTGCTTATGACGGAACGGACTTTCACGGTTGGCAGATTCAGCCGGAGCTGCGCACGATTCAGGGCGAGCTCGAGCAAGCCCTCCAGACGCTTTTCAATCACGAGGTCACCGTCACAGGTTCAGGCCGTACTGACGCGGGTGTTCATGCGCACGGCCAAGTCGCAAATGTCGAAACAATTCGAACAATGGACACAACCGCGGTCTTGCGGGGCGCAAATGCGTTGCTGCCGTGTGAAATTCGCGTCCTCACCGTGGAGGAAGTCGGCCCGGAATTTCATGCGCGGCGATCGGCGCGTTCGAAGACGTACGAATATCGGCTCTGGCGCGCTACTGTTGTGAGCCCGTTTCTATGCCGGTATGTTTACCCATTCCGCTATCCACTATGCGAAGACGCACTGGACCGCGGTACAGGCTATTTTCTGGGGGATCATGATTTCACTTCTTTTTGTGCGGCGGCGACCGAGATCGGGGACCGAATCCGGACCATCCATGAGGCATGCTGGGACCGGTCCGGGACAGAATGGATCTTCCGGATTCGTGGCAGCGGCTTTCTTCAATACATGGTCCGCACGATTGCCGGAACCCTGTTGGAAATCGGGCAGGGCCGCAGGCGTGCAGAACAGATGCCAGAACTCTTCGCGGCTCGCGACCGGCGGTTGGCCGGGCCTTCATTGCCTGCGCATGGTTTGCACTTGATGAGGGTTGAATATTAAAGCACTTTGTATTGCAAATTGCTAATCGCCGCGTGATAAAATGAAAAGTTATATGGCGACGAACGCATCTGATCTTCTTCCTCAGATCGATCGAAGCGCTTTACCGGCGCATGTCGCGATTATTATGGATGGCAATGGCCGCTGGGCTCGCAAGCGCGGCTTGCCGCGCGTTGCCGGGCATCGTGCCGGTATTAGCGCTGTTCGCGAGGTGGTCGAAGGTTCGGCTGAACTCGGCATACCTGTCCTGACTCTTTACGCATTTTCAGTCGAAAACTGGAAGCGTCCCCGCAGCGAAGTTTCGACGCTGATGCAACTCCTGAAGGAATACCTGAACAAGGAGCTCGAAAACATTCATCAAAACAATATCCGATTTCGCACGATCGGACGGACCGACGAACTTGATGTTTCGGTTCAGGCCGAACTGGACAAGGCCATTACCAAAACGAGCCGCAATAGCGGAATGATTTTCAATGTTGCTCTGAATTATGGCGGCCGCGCCGAAATTGTCGATGCCGTTAATCGTCTCCTGCGCAATGGCGGAAAGGCCGCAGCCGATCACGGCGGCATCACCGAAGAGCATTTCGCTCAGTATCTTTACACTGCCGGCCAGCCGGATCCCGATCTGTTGATTCGAACCAGCGGCGAATTGCGAGTCAGTAATTTTCTCTTGTGGCAGATCGCTTATGCCGAGATTTGGGTGACCGAGACCTTGTGGCCGGACTTTGAAAAGCGGCATCTTTACGAAGCCATCATCGCCTACCAGAAGCGGGAACGCCGTTATGGCGGACTGGAGCCCGCCCAAATGACAATTGAACGTTGAGTAGTGAGCAATGAAATTGGAAGAAATGTTCATTGTTCACTGTTCAATGTTCAATCGTCATTTGGAGCGGCGAGGGTAGGGTGAGGGTCTCGGGATTGACGAAGTCCGGCGACCTTCCCCCTACCGTCTCCCAGAGGGAGAGGGTACTCACCGCTGCTGTTGGTGTTCCCCTGGTCGTCCTCATCACAATTTTTGCCGCGAACGTGATTTTTGCGGCAATCATTGGCGTCGTCTCGATACTGGCCGCTGAAGAATTTTTTTCCCTGGGTGTAAAGAGGGGTATAGGTAGGCCGGGGCGATGGTTTCTGGCCGCAGTCGGCGGCGTATCCATGTCTTTTCTCGGCGGTCCGGTTTGGGTGTTGGGTGCTGCTGTCTTTGCCGCGATTACGCTGATGACCATCGAAATGCTGACTGCATCAGCGGAGGACGCACTGGTCCGTGTGGCTATGGGGTTGGGTAGTATCCTTTATTGCCCGCTCACGCTTGGTTTCACGATTTTCATGCCCCGAAGAGAAGTGCTGTTACTCTTTGCGATCATCTGGATTGGAGACAGCGCGGCCTACTATGCTGGCCGCGCTCTCGGTAGGCGCCCGTTAGCACCTACCATCAGTCCAAAGAAGACTGTCGAAGGCGCGATTGCAGGTTTCATCGGATCCGTTGTGGCAGGTGTCATCGGAGGAAGATGGCTGTTGGGAGGGATGCGGCTGGATTTGATTTGGATTTCGGCTGTGACAGCAGTCGCCGGCCAATGCGGAGATCTGGCGGAATCGATGCTCAAGAGAAGCGCCGGGGTTAAGGATTCTTCTTCTGTTCTTCCCGGGCATGGGGGCATACTGGACCGCCTGGACAGTCTTTTTTTTGCGGCTCCCGTATTCTACTGGTTGCTGGTTCCATGAAACGTCTGACACTCATCGGCTCGACGGGCTCCATCGGCCGAAATACGCTTCGTGTCGTCGAGCATCTGTCGCATCGTTTCCAGATCTTCGCTTTAGCCGCCAACTCTGCGGCCAGACAGCTCGCGGAGCAGGCGGCCCAATTTCATCCAGCCGTTGTCGCAATCGGCGACGCCGGGCGGGTCGACGAGTTTCAGCAGCGTTGCCGCGAGTTGAAGGTCTCGATACCGGAGATCGTCACCGGGGAGTCGGGCCTTCGAAAAATTACTTCAGCCGCTGATGTCGATATTGTGGTCTCGGCTGCCGTAGGTGCCGCGGGGATACAACCGACGTACACGGCTGTCGCTTCAGGCAAAACGGTGGCGCTTGCAAATAAAGAAGCCATGGTCATTGCCGGTGAATTACTCCGAAAAACGGCTGCCAGCACGGGGGCGCGAATCATTCCGGTCGACAGCGAGCACAGCGCACTGGATCAGTGCCTGCGTTCCGGCCAGCGAGCGGAAGTGCGGCGGTTGATCCTTACCGCGTCGGGAGGGCCGTTTCGGGATACGCCTCATGATCGGTTTTCCTCGATTACCCCCGAGGAAGCGTTGAAACACCCAACCTGGAAAATGGGAAAGCGGATTACGGTGGATTCCGCGACCCTGATGAACAAAGGACTGGAAGTGATCGAGGCGCGGTGGCTGTTCGATATTCCGGCGGAGAAGATCGACATCATGGTCCATCCGCAATCCGTGATGCATTCCATGGTGGAGTTTGTGGACGGTTCCGTCGTCGGTCAACTCGGCACGGCCGATATGCGGCAGCCGATTCAATACGCGCTTACCTATCCAGAGCGCCTTTCTTCGCCCGTACCGCCTTTGGATTGGAATTTGGTGTCGCGGCTGGATTTCATGCAGCCGGATCGAAGGAAGTTCCCCTGCATCTCCCTGGCATACCGGGCGATCGAGGCAGGAGGTACAGCTCCTGCCGTTCTTAATGCCGCCGATGAGATTGCAGTAGAAGCATTCTTAAATAGAAAGATTTCGTTTTCGGATATTCCCAAGTTGATTGCCGGCACCCTGGAAGCGCATAAACCCAACAAGGCGGATCGCCTTGAAACTATTATCGAAGCCGACACTTGGGCACGAAAGTATGCCCTGCAATGGCTATCTTAGGCGAAGGGCCACTGACGTGCAGCATGCTAGAATGGACGAAGTTCTAGCGTAGGGAGGAGAATGATCGGCAGCATCGCTTCCAACATCGTCATCGCGCTCATAGTGCTCTCCGTCATCATTGTCATCCATGAACTGGGGCATTTCCTTGTCGCGAAGTTTTTCAAGATCAAAGTGGAGACCTTCTCCGTAGGGTTCGGTCCGCGCCTCGTCGGTTTCGCGATAGGAGAGACGGACTATCGCATCAGTGCGTTTCTTTTGGGCGGGTATGTGAAAATGGCCGGCGAAACGCCCAGCGACACCATTACCGGAGAAGCGTACGAATTTTTATCCAAGCCGAAGTGGCAACGATTTCTCGTAGCAGCCGCCGGCCCGGCCATGAATGTCTTCCTGGCAATTGGCTTGGTCATGGGCCTGTATCTTTATGGAACCGACGTTCCGGAATTCGTCCTCGGCCAGGCGGTGATCGGGATTGTTGAACCAGGCTCTCCGGCAGAAAGAGCGGGTTTGAAGCAGGGCGACCTTGTCGTTTCGCTCGACGGTAAGGAGAAGCCTGATTGGCAGGCCGTGCAGAATGATTTTTTGACGAGTCCGGGGCATACCCTGCCGATCGTCATTGAGCGGGCCGGGGGCCGGATACAAACTACCATCACTCCGGAGCGGCGCGGACGCGAGGACGCGGGCTATGCCGGCATGCTGCCGGTCATCCGGACGGTAGTGCGGGCCGTGCAACCGAATTCACCGGCAATGGCGGCTGGGGTCAAACCCGGCGATGAAATCATCCGCGTGAATGGAGTCGATCTCCGCAACAGCGGACGAACGATTCAGCAGGCGATCCAGGAGACAACCGAAAAGACCTTTCCGATTACCGTTGTTCGCAATGAAAATCAACCCCAGGAGATCGTACTTGATGTCACGCCGGTCCTGAGAGATGGACGCAAGATGATCGGAATCGATGTGCCGGTTCCGACCGTCCACATGAAGCTCGGTCTATTAGGCGCATTACAGAAATCCATCGAGACGAATAAAGAGAACGCGGTGCTGATTTTCCAGGTCATCGGAAGATTGATTAAGCGTCAAGCGTCGCTCAGGCAACTCGATGGACCTGTGGGAATCGTCGCTGTTTCCGGGCAGGCCTATGAAGCGGGACTCGACACGTTGCTGACCTTCATGGCCGTTATCAGCTTGAATCTAGGAATCCTGAATATCTTGCCGATACCGATTCTCGATGGCGGTGTGATTTTGCTTCTGGTTATCGAGTCGTTGATGGGACACGATCTCAGCTTGCGTATGAAAGAACGCATTGTGCAGGCGAGTTTCGTCTTTCTTCTGATGCTGACGGTAATCGTGCTCTACAACGACGTCGTGAAATTGCTTCCGCCGGGTCAGCCGAGTCCATGAAAGCCTTTGCTCCGGAAATGCAGGTCTTTATGGAATACTTGCAGGAGCATAAGCTGAAGCTCACCCCGCACCGTCAGCTCATCCTGGACATTTTTTTAGAACACGAAGGCCATCGTAGCGTTGAGGATATTTGCCGCGTTGTTCGCCAGAACGACCCGCGCGTCGGCTATACAACCGTGTACCGGACCATGAAAATTCTCGCCGATTGTGGACTCGCCCGGGAGATCGACTTGGCCGACGGCATCACGCGTTACGAACATCTTTACAATCATCAACATCACGATCACATGATCTGCATGCAGTGCGGCAAGTCCATTGAATTTTACAAGCCGGAAATTGAAGCCCTGCAGGACGAAGCGTCAGGACAGCTCGGATTCAAGGTCCACGATCACAAGCTGCAGATCTATGGACTCTGCAGCGACTGCAGAAAAGAATAGCCACAAAAAGGCACAAAAATCACAAAAAGATCTTTTGTGCCTTTTGGTGGCTATTTCAACCGATTCACGAGGTCCACTGCACATTCCATTGCCGCCGTCATGCCTGCCGGATCGGCCTGGCCTTTACCCGCTATGGAAAACGCGGTCCCGTGATCGGGTGAAGTGCGCACGTAAGGCAACCCGAGGGTGACGTTCACCGCTTGTCCATGAGCAATCAGCTTCACCGGAATCAAGCCTTGATCATGGTATGGGGCAATCACAACGTCAAACTCGCCGGCGTGCGCGCGGAAATAGAGGCTGTCGGCCGGATGAGGTCCTGAGACGGCAATGCCTTCGGAAGCCCGGCATGTGGATTGATCGCGGCAACCGCAATCCGCTGATTGAGGAACTTGAAGCGGCGAAGCTCTGAATCAACAAACCGAATCAGCCGAACATAATGATCGGTGGAAATCAGCCCGAGAGCGTCCCGCAAGGAAAGATGAATGGTTGCAAGAACAACCTTAAAGGTAGGCGCGAAGAAAGCCATTCCAAACTGTTGACAGCCCGCCATTTCGGCAAGGAAATCCGTTTGGCCGTGAAAGCCTTCCCCAATGGCCTCTTTGCTGACCGGCGCAGTGACTACAGCTTGAATCGACCCCGAAAGGGCCTCCTCTCCCGCGGTTTTCAGATATGCAAGGGCGCGCTCTCCGGAGTCGCGACTACAGTTTCCGAACCCGATATCGGAGGTGTCACCACCAACCTCGCGGACAAACAGCACAGGTTCATCGGTCACCTCGGAGGTACTGGCGATCCACTTGCGTTTCATTCCGGCAGCAAACAGCACGCAGTTGCGCTCAAACACAAAGCGATCTGCGAAAAGTACCCATCGGGCAAGTGGCAGAGTGGTTGATATCGATTTAAGAACGACTTCAAGACCAATTCCGGCTGGATCGCCGGCGGTGATCCCGATCGTAGGACGCATGAGGGAAACCGGCGAGTTGCGGTTAGTCGACGTCCTTGTCCTCGTTTTCCTTATACATGTACTTGATGTAATGCTTTAGGACGAGGAGGTTCGGTTCCGGTGACCGATTTACCCTGATCGAGTTCTTATCATACCAGTCAATCACACCTTTGATGGTTTCGCCGTCCTGCAGAACAACAACCATAGGGGTCTTGTTCTGCATTTGCTTGACATAATAAAAATTTTCGGCGTTCGTCTGATCGCTGGGTGCGGGCCGCCGGTTTCGGGGCTGCCTCACTGTTAACTGTTCTTTGATCTCAGCAAGGCTCGGCCGGATCAGTTTTCGATTTGACATTATCTTCCTCACCAAAAACGTGCCGCAAATGAACAGGAGTTCGGAGGTTTGCGCAGGTTCGCTTATTAAAATCTAGAACTGACTTAAGTACCACAAATTTTAACGGCTTTCGCTAGGAAAGTCCATTCAGAATGTTGCTGCCGGTCAAGACGAGTACGTCGGTCAGCATCTGCCGGTTAACATTGCTTTTCAGACTGGACTCCACGAACCGCAAAAATTCAGCCATTCGAATGAGTTGGTGCACCGTAGTACGTTCGGCGAGTTTGGTAAGTCTGTCACTCAGGTCGATATTGACAAGCTTGCCGGGCACTCCTTCCTTGACGTAGACAGTGTCGGCTATAAGTGTCGCCAAAATTGCCATACGGTCCTCAAAATCCTGCTTCGCTCGGCCAAGCTCCGCGCTGATGCCCAGCAGTGTCTGAAAGGTGTCCTCCTTGGCACCGACCGAATCCTCCAGTAAGTTTAGAACCATTTGGCGCTCGCGCTTCAGTTGGGCTATATCCAAGCTTCGCGCCCTGCCAATACTACCGCGCGACCAGCGGAGAACGAGTTCATCGGTTATGCCGTGCTGCCGCATTTCGGCAAGTGTAAGAGGCGCGAACTGGTAGATCTGGCATCGCGAGCGAACGGTAAGCGGAAGCTCGTGAACATTGATGGCGATCAGGATGAAGAATGTATTCTCAGGCGGTTCTTCCAGGCCCTTCAGCAGAGCATTGGCGGCTTCGGCGTTCAACCAATCGGCGGGATCGATGATGAAAACTTTATTTCGGCCTTCGAACGGCTGCAGCTCAAGCATATGCAGTACATCACGGATCTGCGCAATTTTTATCTGTGTGGCTTCGTTTTCTACGGAAATGCTTCTGACATCCGGATGCATTCCGGAATTGATCTTTCGGCAACTCGAGCACTGATCGCAGAAATCGTCGGGCCCATCCTTTAAACAATTCAGCGCCTTTGCGACCATCAACGCGCAAGTGTGTTTGCCGATACTTTCAGGCCCCGAAAAGATCAGTGCATGAGGAAAGCGGCCTTCACGCAGCTTGCGGCGAAGGCGGCTGATCGCGGTTGGATTTCCTAGAAAGGCATCGAAACCCATCAGTCGAATCCTAGAAGCGTCAGGACATGGCGGTGAACCGTTTCGATTGGACGATCCGCGTAAAGAAGCTGAATGCGTTCGTCTTCAGAAGCCAGTTCAAGGTAACCCTCTCGAACGCGGTTGTAGAATTCCAGGTCTTCCGCCTCGAAGCGGCCTTCGTTTTCGATTCGACCGTGATTGCGCGTGCGGGCGCGGGCGAGTCCGATCTCCGGCTCGATATCGAGGAGAAAAGTCAGATCCGGTCGATAGGGATCGCAAACCAGATCGGTTAGCTTGCGAATGAAATCGAGCGGAATGCCCCGGCCATAACCTTGATAAGCCATCGAGGCATGATAATACCGGTCGCAGATAACGATCTCATTCCGTTCTAGAGCCGGCTTGATCTTTTCTTGAATGTTCTGGCTCCTGGAGGCGTAAAACAGGAGAAGCTCCGACGCGGCCGTCAGACGGATGGTTTCAGAGTTCAGCAAGACTTTACGAATACCCTCACCAACAGCGGTTCCCCCTGGCTCTCGGGTAATCGTATGCGTAATGGAATGTTTTTTTAGGTATTCAGACAGAAGCGCAATCTGAGTGGTTTTACCGCAGCCTTCAATCCCTTCGAAGCTGACGAACCGTCCCTGTGGCATGCTTTGAGGGTATCAAGATTCGGGCGAAATTGTACCCTCACCCGGCGCTTCGCGCCACCCTCTCAAGGGAGAGGGACAGAACCTCTGCTGATTCCATTCCAGCGTTCATGGCATCCCCGGCATTCAACTGCGCCTCGGATTTTTCGATTTCGGCGAGATTCGCTTTGGTTTCGGGATGCTTCGGCACAAACAGTGAACAGCAATCCTGATCCGGCTGAATGGAAATTTCGTAAGTGCCTATTTGCCGGGCGATCTCGATGATTTCGATCTTGTCATCGCCAATCAATGGCCGAAGGGTCGGCATGGAGACGGCGCGCGAAATGACGTCGATGTTTTCGATAGTTTGGGATGCCACCTGCCCCACGCTGTCACCTGTTACGAGCACACGGGCCTTTTCTCGCCGGGCAATTTGTTCGGCGAGCCGTAACATGTACCGCCGGTAGAGAATGACGCGTGTATCGAGCGGTGTATCGACCATGATGTGCCGTTGAACCTCGGCAAACGGAACTAAGTAGATCTTAGCCTGAAGCGCGTAGTGACATAACAACTGCACAATCTGTTTCGCCTTTTCCTGCGATTCTTTGTTCGTATACGGAAAACTGTGAAAGTGGACAAAGACGGGTGTGCAGCCACGCTTAATCATTTTCCAGGCCGCTACCGGCGAATCAATTCCCCCTGACAGCAAGACGACGACTTTGCCGCTGGTACCGACCGGCAGACCTCCCGGCCCGGGCAATCGCTCGAGGTAAATCAGGGCATATTTCTCGACAATCTCGATCCAGCAGGTCATCTCCGCCTTTTCAAGGTCCACCCGCGCCCCGGACTGTTGCTTAACGTAAGCGCCCACGCGCTGGTTAATTTCCACAGATGTGTGTGGAAAATTCTTATTAGCTCTATGTGCTTGAATTCTAAAAGAATTGAAGGGATGGCCTTGCATTAGCGCCCAGGCATTCGTTTCCAGGTTTTCCACAACTTGTGGAGAAGCCCACGCTTCCCCGAAATAGGCAATCCCGAACACCTGTCCGAGCCGCTTCTTGATTTCTGAAACATCCGCGTTTGCGGTCAGAGGCAGAAGGAGCCTGCCGGAGATCCGCTTAGCCCTCTCGACTTGACAATCCTGCAAAACGGAATTGATGTTTCTGCAGAGGGCGTTCTCGAAGTAATCACGGTTGCCCTTCTTTAATCCGAGCTCGTTGTAGTGAATGACGAAGAAGCGGTCCACAGCGCCATTATAGCTTGTAAGTTAATGCTACAATTGAGATTATAGAGGGTTGCGCGGTCATAGACCGCGCCTACAGTGTTGATTTCCGGACTGTAGGGGCGGTCTATGACCGCCCATTCGGCAGTTTCACGACGGAAACGCTTAAAAACCCGCCGGGGAGGGCGGATCTACATGAGGGCCATTTGGAAGGGCAACATCAGCTTCGCTCTTGTTTCTATTCCGATCTCCGTCTTCAGTGCCACCCGCAAGAACGAGCTGTCGTTTCATTACCTTCACAAGAACGACATGAGTCCGGTGTCATACAAAAGGTTTTGCGATCAAGAAGACGTTGAAGTTCCTTGGGAAGAAATTACTCGCGGGTACGAATACGAAAAGGGCCAATATGTCGAGATTACCGACGAGGATCTGGATAAGGCGGATATTGAGCTGACCAAGACAATTCAGATTGTCGAATTTGTGCACGAAGAGGAGATCGATCCCTTGTTCTTCGATAAGCCCTACTACCTGGAGCCGCAAAAGGGCGGTGAGCGGGCCTACGCGCTCATGCGCGATGCGTTGGCGCAATCGAAGAAAGTCGGTATCGCGAAAGTCGTCCTCAAATCGCGAGAGCATCTGGCGGCCGTCAAGAGCGTCGGCGACCTGATGACGCTGCAAACCATGCGCTTTGCACATGAGATCGTTGAACCCGGGACGCTGAACCTCCCCAAGAAAGCCGATATTTCCAAAAAAGAGATGGATCTGGCGAATACGCTCATCGACTCCATGTCGGAGAAATTCGATCCAACCAAGTACAAAGACGAATACCACGACAAGGTGCTCGAGATTATCCAAATGAAAGTCGCAGGCGTTTCGCCCCAGGTGCCTGCCGCGAAAGGGCCAGGTCCCGCGAGAGTCATCGATCTCATGGAAGTTCTGAAGCAGAGTCTGAGCGAAACCAAAAAGGCTAAAGCGGCGCGCTCACCTGCAGTCGAAGAACAGACCGTCGTTGCCGGCAATGGGCGCTCGCCGAAGGGCTCTCGAACGAAAAAAGTCAGATAAGCTGTCGCGGCGGTCTATTTCTTGAGGCTGCGCGCTATCGCGCTTGCGCTTCGCGGACCGCCGCGACAGCGAAGACGCCAATGATTGATGTTCGGGAGAACTACCGCCGAATCCTCGACAAGATCCAGGCGGCGGCCGAACGAAGCGGCCGCACACGAGAAGCGGTTAAGCTGATTGCCGTTACCAAGACCGTTCCACCCGATAGGATCCGAGAGGCCGCAGAAGCAGGTATCGTCCACGTTGGAGAGAATCGGGTTCAAGAGGCCTTGCCGAAGCTTGAAGAACTCCGCGACCTGCCTTTGACCTGGCATTTCATCGGGCATCTACAGACAAATAAGGCCAAAAAGGTTGTTGAACACTTTGATTGGATCCAGTGCGTCGATCGGCGCGAGCTTGCGGAGAAGCTCAATCACACAGCCGCGAAATCCCTGCCTGTACTGATCGAAGTGAATATGGGCGGCGAGGTCACAAAATCTGGAATCGATCCAAGCCATCTACAAACATTCATCGAGGATTTAGCTGGGTACGAACGGTTACGGCTCCGCGGGCTAATGACGATTCCGCCATTTTTCGACAATCCCGAACACGTCCGGCCGTACTTTAGAAAGCTTCGCGAGGTATCGGAGCGTTTCAATCTTCCGGAATTGTCTATGGGTATGAGTCACGATTTCGAAGTTGCCGTTGAAGAGGGCGCCACAATGGTGCGGATCGGCACGTTGTTGTTTGGGGAAAGACACGAGTGAGTACCGCGGCGAAACTGAAGATTCGAGTCATTCCTAACGCCAGGAAAACTGAATTTTCGGGTTCCCGCGGCGATGAGATCGTTTTGCGGCTCAACGCACCTGCAATAGAAGGCCGCGCGAATGCGGCCGCGGTTGAATTCCTATCACGGTTTTTCGGCGTATCGCGATCCGCGGTTGTCATCATCGGGGGAGAAAGGAGTAGACACAAAATAGTTGAAATTGTAGGCTTGAAAAATGGTGACCTCGAAAGGAAACTCGCCCATCTAATCCGTTAATGGAAGAAGTAAACAACGCTGAACAATCTGCCCCACAATCGGCTCCCGTAGAGTTGAAGCGCATGAACATGACCGCCACGCTCGCAATCTGCTCGAGCGGCTGGCTGGTTCCGGGGCTGGCTCACGTCTTGATCGGCCGCTGGGTCCGCGGCGCGATTTTTGCGTCCTGCGTCCTGCTGATGTTCGCCTTAGGACTGGGCATGCGGGGTAAGCTCTACGATCTCGAATTCGATGAACCGCTCCACGTTTTCGCGTTCATCGCGGATATTGGTACAGGCCTCTTTTATTGGATCGCGGAGCGTCTGAATCTGGGACTCGGCACGATGACCTGGCCGAGCTACGATTACGGCACAACGTATCTGTGGGTCTCCGGCCTGTTGAATTACCTCATCGTTCTCGATGCGTTTGACTCGATGCGTTTGATATCGCGCAAGGCCGGAAGCCATGATCCTATCCCACTTCACCGCATTACTCCTGTTCGCCCTGTTTGTCTCGACCGTCTTTGCCCTGATTACGAAGAACGAGCCGCGCGAACAATTCCGTTACGGCGTTTTTGTCTTTTTATCTTTTCTCGCTGTCGCCTTTGCTGTCGGCTGGATCATGTATCCACTGCCGCTATAGAAATGACTGACACCGCGCTGCAGTCGGCCAGCCGCACGCGACGCTTGTACGAGGTCGAGCGCCAGTGAAGGCGCTATGTAAGAAGGTGATGGACCCAACAAGCGGCGCAGCGTGGTCTACTTCACAGAATGGTTCATCGCCAGGTCGTTAGAACGCTTTCCACCCTCCAGGGCATGGAGTTCTTCGTGATCACTCAGACCCCTGACGGCAAGGACATCTTTTTCAAGATCGAGGGCTCTGGCCCTGACATTCTCTTGGTTCACGGCGCAGCCAGTGACGCCGATACGATGGCTCCGTTAGTATCGCAGCTGTCCGGCAGGTACCGGTGCGTCTCGGTGGATCGATTGGGGTATCGGCGCTCGACTCACCTCAGTCGCGACACTACCGT
>WNGN01002769.1_pt1 | contig 21275 bp, 21 predicted proteins | sample 5400561 | NCBI WGS metagenome assembly WNGN01 (sample SAMN13153379, study PRJNA577476) | soil metagenome | isolation source: 115 cm soil or saprolite under Garry oak tree replicate 2 | place: USA:California | collected 2016-06-15 | reverse complement strand
CCCTGGCGCGTCGCCACACGTCAAAGCTGGCGGAGCTGACACGCGCCATCTCCTCTACCAGCGCACGCGGCAGCTTCGTTGCGCGGTCATAGCCACGGCGGCCCTCGCGCACTAAGCCACGGTCCGCGTCTGTGTAAGGCGCGTGCAGTACCTTCTCACTCAGTTCGTCGAGCAGGCTCCCCAGGCGTGGAGCCGTCCAGCGCTCGTGCAACACACCCTGTAAGGTCGCCTGCTGGGCGCCGCGCATCTCGCTTCCACCCTCTGGCATCGCGGTATTCTGATCCCAGCCTGAAAGGGCATCTAGTGCGCTAAGATCGGCTATTTCATGCATATGACTGAGCAGTTCACCGATGTGTTCGTCGCTAGAGGTGAATCTCGGTCCCGCTGTAATCTCTTGTTTGAGCATCGTTACTTTTCCGTCTCCTCGTTGTCTATAATTTGCGCAGTCAGACAGCAGAAACATCAATTCTCTGACCACACAAGCATGCTGCATAGCATATAGCAGTTACGACGATTCGACAAGGGGGGCTGGCTCTATGGTAGGATAGTATCGAATCTACCGATTTTTACGTTCCTATTTCTTCTCAACAAACAGGAGACGACATGTCACAGATTGACCAACTGAAGTCCGACATCGATGAACTCGTTCCCGGCATGGTCGCGCTGCGCCGCGACCTGCACGAGCACCCTGAACTCGCCTTTGAGGAGGTACGCACCTCCGGCATCGTGGCCCAGCGCCTGCGCAGCCTGGGACTGGAGGTGCAGACAGGTGTCGCAAAGACAGGCGTTGTCGGCCTGCTGCGCGGCGGCGCAAGCAAAGAAGGAGCGAAAACCATCGCCATTCGTGCCGATATGGATGCGCTGCCCATTCACGAACTGAACGAGATAGACTATCGCTCCACCATCGATGGCAAAATGCACGCCTGTGGACACGATGGACATACCTCCATCCTGCTCTCCGTGGCCGATATTTTAAGCAAGCGCCGGGAAGAATTGGCTGGCAGCGTGAAATTTATCTTCCAGCCTGCCGAAGAGGTCATCGGCGGTGCCGAGCCCATGGTAAAAGAAGGAGCCATGCAGGGCGTCGATGGCGTGATCGGCCTGCACCTCATCAGCAACTATCCTATCGGCCGCGTCGGCGTACGTGCCGGTACCGTCTTTGCCAGCGCCGACAGATTCGTGTTGAACGTGAAGGGCAAGGGCGGCCACGCTGCCATGCCGCACGGCGCGGTCGACCCCATCGTCATCTCTGCATACATCATCACGGCGCTGCAAACGCTCATCAGCCGCGAGACCTCCCCATTCAGTCCCGCCGTCATCACCATTGGCACCATCCGCGCGGGCACTGCCTTTAACATTATCCCCGAATCCGTTGAACTGCAGGGCACTATGCGAGCTTTCAGCGAGGAAGATCGCGCGAGACTGCTGCGCCGCATCAGTGAGATCACTAATGGCATCGCCAGCGCCATGGGCGGCAGTTGCGATGTGCAGGGCTTCGATGGCTGCCTTCCGTGCGTCAACGATGCCTCGATGACCGAACTGGTACACGAAGCCGCGGCCGCCTCAGTTGGCGAGGGAAATGTAGATAGTAGCGAAGAGGTCATGACCACAGGCAGCGATGACATGGCCTACTTCCTCAAGGCTGCCCCCGGCTGCTACTTCATCGTCGGCGCGCGCAATGAAGAGAAGGGAGCCAGCTATCCCCACCATCATCCACGTTTCAACGTCGACGAAGACTCCATGCCCATCGCCGTCGAAGTGTTGACGCGCGCAGCCATGGACTTTCTTAAATAAGGCACCAGGGCGGGACAAGTCCCGCCCTGGCAGCTTAATCATCGTAATAAGGAGCCTTTTCTTATGTCAACAGAAGAAAACAAAGCCACCATCCGCCGCTACATCGAAGAAGCCTGGAACAAGGGAAATGTCGCTATCATCGACGAACTGATGGCCCCCAGCTACGCCAGGTACATGGCGGGCTCCGCTCCGCCTCTCGACCGCGAGGGCCAGAAACAGCGCATCAAGGGTTTCCTCAATGCCTTCCCCGACTTCCATCTCACCATCGAGGACCTCGTCGCCGAAGGAGACAAAGTAGTGTTCCGCATGACAGGTCGCGGCACGCACCACGGTGCATTCATGGGCATCGCTCCGACCGGCAGGCCGATGACAATCACCATCATTGACATCGCCCGTTTCGCCAATGGCCAGGTGGTAGAACACTGGGGCAACCGCGACGACCTGGGCATGTTGCAGCAACTGGGAGCGATACCTATTGATGGCTCATGACTATTCTGTAGGAAAGTACCCGGTTGTCAAAAAGCGTTCTGGACGCAACGCGATGACAGTAAGAGGCTTCGCTTGCCCTTGCATGATCTCCTCTTGCCTGCTAATGACCCACTATGTTCGATCATTAGCCTAACAGATTAGCTCGCTTATCGCGCAAATATTGCGCGATCCCTTCCGGATCCTCTTTCTGCAGCGCCATCTGCTTCAACTCGGCCAGCACCACGCTCCAGTGCTCCTTCGCGGGCAGGTAGCGGCTATCGCGGCTGAGCAGTTCCTCGAAAATACGGCGTTCCAGTTCGTGCCACGTTGAGCGGTCGCGGCCATCGATATCGTCTCCCTCCGAGACATAATCCTGGTCATTAGTATTGTTGTCGACACGCGCGTGCAGCGGCCGGAAATACTTGCCTATCAGCTCCTCCATATATGCCGAGTCGAGCGACCCGGCATCAAACCCCAGCGTTCCTACCAGGTGAACCTGCACCACCGGCCGCAGATCAGCCTCCTCGTGTTTATGCGCTTCGCGCCGGCAATAGTCCTCCAGCCGCTCATACAGGGCATTCGGCTCGCCCAGGCCATCCACGCGCAGTTCATAGCGTACGAACGGCCGGCGTTTATTGACCAGGTGGACAGCGCGATGCCGTTGCCCATCCTGCCACTCGTCGCTTTTCCCAGCAGCATTTGTATCGATCTCGACAAAATAGTAGCCGCGTTCCCATGCCGCCTCCTCCGCTCCCCACGTCTCCGTCGAGCCGGGATTATACATCCATCCATCAAACTCGTAAGGCTTGTGTACGTGGCCCAGCGCCAGGTAATCCACGCATTTGCGCAGCGGCTGAAACTGCGCCATCGACGGCAAACCCTGTATGCGCGGGACAATGCCTTCAACACCTGTATGCATCAGCAAGAGACGATACTCGACGCCCGCCGCATCCTCCGAGGCGCGAACAGCCTCCATTACGCGAGCCAGGCCTTCAATACTGCGTAGCGTGGCCGCGCCCTGCCAGGGTAAGCCATAGACCCGCAGGCGCCCGTCGAGGAGATCGACGTGCGAGCCCAGCATCCTGTCCTGCTGCCAGAGGCTGAGCACGGGCGAACCATCGCGCATCAACGGGGCAAGAAGCGTGAGATACCCCTGGTAACACAAAAACTGCAGCCACGACGTGCCATCCCGGTAATAGCTGCGGTCGTGGTTTCCCTCGATCGCAATTGCTGCAATACCCGCCTCCTTGAGCTTCCTCAAGCCCTCGATGGCGTGAATGAGCGTCTGCGCGTCGATCGCGCGTTTATTAAACAGGTCGCCCGCGATCACCACAAAGTTCACGCGCCGCTCCACCGCGTCATCTATAATAGCCCAGAACGCGCGGCTGAAGTCGTTAAAGCGCTCGCGCACACCGTATTGCTCGTATCCCAGGTGTGTATCGGCAACGTGGATAAACTTGGCTCGCATTGATCCTCCTACCTACTATGGCAGTCCAAGCCCGGTCATCGTGGCACGAGCACCGGCAGCCGCCAGGATCAGCGCCGCAATACTGTAGATCAGTATGTCCCGGCGCAGGTTCTTGTTGCCCGTGGCGTAACTGATGGCAACGGGGATAGCCAGCGCCACAATGCCACCATAGACGTAGTGCAGGTAATAAAGATTCCCCCCTGGCGCTCTCTGGCCCAGCAGCACCAGCGTAATACCCAGTAGCGCCTGCAATGCGCCCAGGATAGCAGTAACGATCAGCGAGATACGCCATGGCTTGTTCAACGTCCTCCGGGGAAGATCCACTGCCCGATCTTTATTTCCCTCTCCACCTGAACGGGCGGCTTCCCTGGGCGAACTCGCCGGGTCCGCATCTTTCTTTACGTCCGCGCTGGAGCTGCGCCTCTCCCGGAAAAAGAGCACCAGCCCCCACACACCGGCTATCAGGCCCGCTGCCAGCACCAACACCATGTTGTAAAAATGAAGTTGGACAACAACCTGTAACATCAATGTTCTCCGCTGTCGCGCAAAGGCGACATATATTTCTATCTACTTCTTTCGTGCGATGGTAATAGCGGAATAATTCCTGACGTACTATAGCAGATTTTTTCACCTTTGGCTAACGCTGTTCCCTGCTTCCTTGATAACGTTGCTGTCGCTTCTCGCCGCATTTCGCTCGTCTTCACTGTTCGGGCTGATCATCTTTTAGTGCGGTGTAATGGGAAGTATTGCCGTCACATTTGGCTCATCATGATGCGGATCATGCTCAGGCACCTGGCTCACAATAGCTCCTGAGCCTTTGCACACAGCCTCTTATACGGTTTTGAGCGGTATTTATGGTTCGAGCAGATTTAATGAAGGCAACATTAGAAGGAGTGCATAAAGGCCGCGTGAAGGCTATTCGTGATGAAGACGAGTGTTGTAGGGCGACAGGTTCGAAATGCTTGCCAGAAACAATTTTCCTCCATCAAGAGAAGATGTTGCCGCCAACAGTACAAAGCTTAACCGTTTCTTAACTGAACCTCAACCCTCTCTCCATTCCCAAAATGATGCATTTCTTCTACCATCGTAGTATAGGTCTCTTTCTGCCTTACAGGGCACGGCAAATCAAATTCCCGCGCCTTAGATAGACGCATCTAATTTATTTGAAAGTGAGGACAACGGTATGACTTTAGCACGCTCAAAGATGAGTATCCTCGTCTATGTGATCGCCCTGCTGACGATCATTGCCGGGATTCTGGCTGCCATTGAGTTACGTGGCGCCACCCCCCATGCCCATGCCGCAAAGGCCGAGGCGAGCGGCGGCCGACTGGTCGACTGTGCAGAGAGTTCATTCTGCGCGGAGGTAGCAGACCCCGCGAGCGCCTTCCCCGGCTATAAGTACGTCGGGCATGACGAGCCGTCGAACCTCTTCTACTCCAACGTAGCTGGTTCGGGCAACAACAATCAGTGGCGTCTCAAGCTCCCTAGCGATCCAACGCCAAAATCGAATGGAGAGCCGAAAATAGGACAATCCTTCAACTTCCAGCTCCATCCGGCCTTCTGGTTTGGTATGGCCATGTGCGATACGCAATCCTATCCCGAGCAGGTCAGCACCTGCACACCCGATAGCGATAGCAACATCGTCGACCCGGCCGTCAGCCCCAACCACCCGGGAACTGCTTTCATGGAGATGCAATTCTATCCTCCCGGTTGGGTATCACCCGAGTTTGTAACCGGCACTAGCTGCACTGCCAGACAGTGGTGCGCGGCGATCACTATCGACAGCCTGGCCGAGGATCCCGTCGCGGGGACGACGTTGAATGCGACCTGTGCAAGTCAACTCCTCGGCGGTCTGGAGTACATCAACTTCGCCCTCATCACCAAGAGTGGCGTTCCACAGGCTCCAGCCGATCCATTCCATTCAACCCTGGCCACCTTCACTGCCGATCCAACGAAGGACCTATTGATGAACTCTGGGGACAATATAGCAGTCACCATGCACGACACCGATAACGGTCTGCATATCGTCCTCAACGACCTGACGACCGGCCAGAGTGGGTCGATGACCGCCAGCGCGGCTAACGGGTTCGGCCAGATACAGTATGCTCCAACTGGGGCTAGTTGCAACGTTCTTCCCTACGATTTCCATCCCATGTACTCTACCTCGTCAGAGGCAACTCGCGTGATCTGGGCGGCACATTCCTATAACATCGCCTTCTCCGACGAGATCGGTCACTTCGACTACTGCACTGCTGTTAACACCTTTGGAGGCAGCTGCTTAGGGCAGGAAGGTCTCCCCCCCTCCCTTTATCCCCCAGGCGACCTGGAGAAGGCCGATGGCGAAGACGTAGGCTGCTTCAACAAGGGTTCATCTACGCTTGTCAGAGTGACAGGATGCACCTTCACCAACGGCGGTTTTGACGGGGTGCCCTATCAGAACCTCTGGCCCGATGGCAACCCGCTGCATCCAACGCCGATCCAGTTCTCCAGCCCGCTGACCGGAGCAGCCTACGATCAGAACTACAGTAGATCGGCTTTTGAGGCGGACCTACCGCGCATCGAGGATCCCACTGTTTGCCACCGCCTCACCGATGGCAGCGGTTGCACCTTGATACCGACGACTGACGACAATCATGCGCCTGCTGTCTTCTACCCATACTATAGTACTACCTCTGCCTCGCTGGGGATCACGACATGCGCCTGGCAGCTGGGCGGTGCCATTCCGGGATCGACCACGGACTTTGGGAAGAACAACCAGTATGGGCCACTCTTGCCGCTGGTCTACCTGACATTTGGTGGTGGAGGATCGACGAACATACGCTTCAACAACTTCCGGCAGATCTTCGCTACCAATCCGTGCCCGGTTGGCTAGCATTCCGGTGTAATCCTCTCTATGATGGAATGCACACGGCTGACCAGGTCAGCAGGCAGGCGACCGCTTCTAGAAGCGGTCGCCTGCTTTTGAGAGGCGATATGGAAAGGGAACGTCGCTTCACTGAGAGAGCGAATTGACAGGATAGATCTCGTTTTTGCTCGGCACCCTTGTTAAGGGGTCTCAAACCACTTTACACAGCCTCTTAGCGGAGAGCGGAGCCACCGAACACATGCGAAGGACAGTTTTGATCATCGCCTGGCATGGAACTCTCAGAAGCCCGTCTGCGTCTACACAGTAATACCATTTCTCACGACGATAAGATAGCAACGAATCATGCGGGGAGGGCCAGGATGTTAAGAATCCCCTATCATTGGAGACTTCCACATAGGAGGTGTACAGCTGTTGCTGTGTTCAGCATTGGGCTCATGATGGCCCTGGCAGGCGTGGGATTAGCTGCCTGCGGCTCCAGCGGTTCTCATCAGAGCAGCACGCCTTCGACCCAATCTCAGCTGCAGGCACAGGTGACCCAGTGCGGTGTCGTGCAGGGTCTCGCGCACCTTGAGGTGCCCCCGAGTGACACAGGTGCAGCGCGAGCGGAAAACTGTTTCTGGCAGGCATTTCAACACTGCCGCTCTGCCACGCTGGTCTTCATCACGAGTAGCGCTGATACAGCGCTCATACGCACCTTCACCATCCACGATGAGAACGGCGCGTGCTCGATATCAGACGCGAAGCAACAGCGCATGGTGCCCAATCCACCCTCGCCAGCCGGAACCTATACCTGTACAGGTCTGGTACAAAAGCCAGATGGGCTGCACTTCTCCGCCTGTGGCAAGGACGGTGACGTACTTGTACCAGTGTCGTAGTATGAAACCAGCGCCTACTCAATCAAGGTCGTCGATTAGTGGTAATCGGCTCGCTATCTTAACTCGTACTATGCGGTACAGCTTTGTTCGTAAGGTAAGCTCCATTGCTTATACCCAATAACGTTAAGATACCTTGATTCAAATCGGGAAAGCTGCTGATGACAGCTGGCTGGTGGGCAAACAGAGAGCCAAGAGTGATAGTGTAGACAAATACTAAGATGTTCGTGAAGTAGAACAACTGCGTCTTGCCCAGGTCGATCTGGGCGGCATTGCCTACTTCCTCCCCACGAAACAGGTCGGTCCATTTAGCATCCGCCGGGCTTTTGTTGACCAGCAGTCGACCAGCGGTATCAACCTGACTCGTATCCACGTGCTGAGCTGACAATTGGGTCAGTGTTTTCGTAGTTTCCTCTTCATTGGGATCCTGATTCTGCTTGTAGTTCTGGATGAGCGGCGTACCCACAAGCGAGGTAGCACTGATTCCCATCAAGACCCATATGCCCGCGGGGATAGCGATCATCAGCGGGTCGCTTTGCCCAAAACGGATATTAAACAGGGCCGCCGAGGCATATGAGGAAGAGGTGATAAGCGTCCAGAGAGATGCCTGCAGCCGGGAGAGGCTGATCCTGTTGCGCTGGTCGATCAGCAGCCCTCGCCAGTAGCCAGTTACGCCATGGCTCGTGACGAGACCGCTGCCGGTCAGAAGGAACATGGTGCCTAACCACGACCATAGCCGGTATGCAAGTGGTATCAGCAATAAAACCAGCACAACTGCAGCTATAATCGCGATAATACCAAGGGTATGCCAGATCTTCCATTTGGGCGCGATCGACTGCGGTGTTGCTGCGATGGGAAGTGTTTCTGCCATAATTCACCTCTTTTAAATAAAACTCGAAGGTAGTCACATCAACCAACCAGGCATACAATACGATACGATACGAGCCTCTTTCACTCTACTCAGCTATTCTAGTAGAAAATGCCTTTATAGGCAACTACCGAAAGAGGTTTGCCAACCCGAGGAACTTTTTACTACAGGCAACGTCTAAGCTGATAGATAGTAATCAAGAAACGCTTATCGCCTCGAAGGCGCAGAGTTTCCTCGCCTTTCTATACGCATGAAAGAACCATTATTGGGAGACAAATATTATGTTCCAGAGAGCGCAGCTATACCTCTTACGACACCGGCTCCTCGCCATCGGCGCCGTATTGATTCTGGCACTTTTGATCGTTGGAGTTGGCGTAGCCTTCGCGGGCAGAACTCCCGCCCAGGGACAGAACTGCGGCGAGGTCCATACCCTCAATGCGCATTTTATAGAGAGCGAAGCAAGCGTAAGGCAGGCAGAGAACTGCTTCTGGCAGGCGTTCCAACAGTGCAGTGCCGCCTCCCTTACCTTCCAGCAGAGCGGCATCGACGCCGGGGTCATACATACCTTCACGACAGTCAACAATAACGGCAAGTGCTCCATCTCGGACGTGACACAGCACTACATCGCCCCTAACCCAACACAGGCAGGCCAGACCTACACTTGCACCGGCCTGGCGCGACAGGCGGATGGATTGCACTTCTTAAACTGCGGCGCTGAGGGCAATATCGTCGTACCACTGCCACTGGCTCAACAGTGCGGGACGGTGCAGGCCCGGGCGAATGGGCCGGTCAATCCGGCCGCAGCCAGGCAGGCGGAAGACTGTTTCTGGCGCGTGTCCCACGCTTGCCGCCCCGCCACCCTCGTCTTTAGCAAGATGGGCGTCGATACAGTATTAACTCGCACCTTCAGGAGTACCGAGGACAATGGCAAATGCGCCATCTCGGACACCGTCCAGAACGGGGGACCAGACGCCGTCCCAACCCCACCCAGGACCTATACCTGCGCAGGCCTCACGCAACAAGCGGATGGATTGCACTTCACCTCCTGCGGCGCGGACGGCGATATTCTCGTACCAGCAGCTTAAACCGTTCGTGTAGGAGCGACCGCAAAGGTCGCTCCGTAGTCGTCACGTGAAGGGCCGTAGGTCCCCGATTTATCGAGGGACCGACATGTATGGCGCTCGGGTGGGGCCTCGCCTATGATTCCTCACCCAGCGCCTCCCGCATGAACTCTCGCAGCTCGGGAGCAATATCAGGCCGCTTCAATCCGTAAGCGATAGACGTGGTCAACAGCCCCAGCGGCGTACCCGTATCGTAGCGCACACCGGTAAACTTCAGGCCGAAGCAATGACCGGCCTGAGCCTGCCGCGCCAGCGCGTCGGTCAGTTGAATCTCCCCACCCCTGCCGGGAGGAGTGTCCTCTAACAGGGCAAAGATATCCGGCGTGATGACATAACGACCATCTACCGCCAGGTTCGAGGGCGCCTCCTCCAGCGAGGGTTTCTCAACCAGGCCCGTCACCCTGACCGTATCTGGCCCCAGGGTTTCCACGGCTGCAATCCCATACGCCGGTACAACTTCAGGCGGCACAGGCACCAGCGAAAGCACAGACCCACCATAACGCTCGTATATCTCAATCATGCGCGGCAAGCAGGGCGTCTCCGGCGCAACCAGGTTATCACCCAGCATCACAATGAACGGCTCGTTCCCCACCAGTTCCTTTGCACAAAGTACAGCGTGACCCAGGCCGCGCGGCTCAGCCTGCTTTACCGCTTTGTAAGTCGCCATCGCCTGTATCCGGCGAAGTTCCTCCAGTTCCTTCTTCTTCCCTTTCCTCTCCAGCAGCGCCTCTAACTCGGGAGACGCAGCAAAGTGATCTTCAATACTATGATTATCAGGGTTCGTAACAAAGATTATTTCTTCCACCCCTATTGCAACCGCCTCCTCCACAATATATTGCAGCGTCGGCTTATCGACGAGGGGCAGCATCATCTTCGGTATAACTTTGCTGGCCGGAAGCATGCGTGTAGCAAGACCTGCCAGCGGCAGCACGGCTTTACGAATCTTCATCGGTCCTCCTGCTCAAACTGCACGTTCAATGTTATATAATTGTCACGTATTGTAAGAGATTGTAGTTCCCAGGTCAATCTTAGGGGATGCAGTGAACTAGCAATCGTCGGTACCTTACAAAACCTTTACCTCTCCTCCTACGTATTACAGTATAGGGTGTTCAACTAGCCGCCCATTACATAGAAGGAATTTATCGATGATGCAACAACAAACTCCCGCGCCAACAGAGCGGCGAACAGCTCCGCGTTTACTCGCGCGTCCTAGACGCAGAGACATTTTCCTTCACGGGGGAAAAACATTCAAATTCATCGGTGTGTTGGTTGCCGATCCACGCATTCCACTGTGGCGCAAGGCACTCTTTTTCGGCTCCATTGCTGCCCTGCTGCTGGTGCTGCTCTTTCCTGACGCCATCAACGAAACCTTATTGAGCACCGCCCTGCCTCTCGTCGGAACCGTGCTGGGCGTACCGATCGATGCTGGCTTTGACTGGGTCGCGTTCGCCCTCGTCTCCATCAGCCTGCTGCGGTTCTTCCCAGCTCCCCTGGTCGCGGAACATTACGACCGCATCTTCAACAAAAGATGGCAAGAGTCCCGTCGCCCTTGAGGGGACGGGAGGAATGCTGCCAAAACTTCATGCACTGGAGAACATTTGACAAACGTGTGAACACCTGCTATCCTTGAGGCATGAAACAGGTGCTCACCGCCAAACTCAAACTGCATACCACGACCGCACAATTTCAGGCCTTGCGCCACACCCAATTGGCATATCGCAATGGCCTGAACTCTGTCAGTCGATATGCTTACGCACATGGCAAGATGAGTAGCGGACGCGCCTTGCAGCGAGACTGCTACGATGCTATTCGGATACAGTTTGGTTTGCCTGCCCAGATGGCCTGTAATGTTCCCCGCCAGGTCGCAGCAACCTACAAGGCCCTGTGGACAAGAGCGCAATCACCTCATCAGTCGCCGCATTGTGGAGGCGCACCCACACAGCATCATCGGCCTGGAAGACCTGACACACATTCGCGAACGCACCAGGCGGCGTACCCACAAGCGCAAGAAGAACGGGAAAGGGCATGAGCCAGTCTCCAGCAAACAGCGCAAGGGCAATCGGCACGCTTCGCAGTGGGCTTTCGCTGAACTGCACAGCTCCATCGCCTATAAAGCTCTGCTTGCGGGCAGTATGGCCGTGAAGGTGGATGCCCACTACAGCAGCCTCGCTTGCCCGATGTGCGGCTACACCAGCGCTGCGAACCGTCCCCACAAAGGAGGAGTTGCCAGTATACCCTTCATGCTGACCTGGTTGGGGCGCGCAACATTGCCCTGAGAACGCTGCTCGTCCGGCAAGACTGGATGAGCACGGGCGTCTTGTCGATACGCCCTGATGTGTCGAGCGATGAGACCAAAGCTGCGCGTCTGCAAAGATACGTAGAGTTGAGGTGGAGCCCAGACACAAGCTCCCGTGCTTGAGCCGGGGGTCATTGACACGCTATTAACAGATTACAATCGCAGACCTTGACTCCTCTGCTCTTTCTGATATACTCAGCCATAAATATTACCATAAGAGGAGCGACTCATGAGAGCAGTACTCCGTTTCATCATTGTGGCAGTGATGGTAGTCGCGTGCCTGGTCGGGTTTGTTGTCGCCAGTTACAGGTTTAACTGGCCCTGGTTAGGATCTGTGCCAGGGAGCAGTGTGCTCAAGCCCTATGCCGAAATACTTTGGGATTGGCTCATGGTTCACCTGCTGGTCGCGATAGCTGTGTTCGTCGCGGGACTTGTTCTCTTGGGCCTCACTGGCAGACGCCGCAGGGGTCAGGCTGTCAAGGTCCCCCATCCTTTCTCAGGGTGGCTCAACAGGAGGCGCGCAACCCTCAAGAGGCCGGATCACGGAGTGGAAATAGCCAGACAGCATGGGCTTGATCGAAGCCCGGAGTGGCCCAGAGTGGAAAGGGAACATCGACTCCGCGAGCCTGCCTGTGTGGCCTGTGGCTACAAAGGCGATGGGATACAAGTCCATCATATCAAACCCTTCCACCTTCACCCTCATCTGGAGCTTGACCCGGACAACCTGATTACGTTGTGTCAAGTCGATGGCAGAGAACATCACCTGCTCCTTGGTCATCTCGACGAGTGGGCATCCTACAACGAACACGTCCGGGCCGATGCTAAGCATTTTTACCGCAAGAAAGCCGCCCATATCCGGGCTGACGCGGCCTGGCAGAAGAAGATGATGCACCGGCCATGACAATCCATCGCACCTACATTCCCCAGCCGCCGTTGTCGGCCTTCGTGCATATGTTCTGGCTGTACGAAGGCCAGCAGCAGCACGCCAGGGAACGCCGTCTTCCAGATGGCTCGATGGAGCTGGTCATCAACCTCCGCGAAGACACCCTTCGCGTGTACGACCGTCAGCATCACGACCAGTTCCAGAGCTTTCGCGGCGGCCTGATCAGTGGTGCGCATTCGGAATTCATCGTCCTCGATACGACCTGCCTGGCGTCGATTATAGGCATCCACTTCAAACCGGGCGGCGCGTTTCCCTTTCTCACGCTGCCCGCCGGTGAGCTGCACGATGAGATCGTCTCCCTGGAGACACTGTGGGGAGCCACGGCCAGCGACCTGCGAGAGCAGTTGCTCGAAGCCAGCACACCAGAGACCAGGTTTCGCATCCTCGAACAGTACCTTCTGGCGCGTGCCGCCCGGCCCCTGGCGCGGCATCCCGCCGTCGCTTTCGCGCTGAAGGAGTTCCGGCGCGTGCCACATTTGCGCACGATCTCAGATGTGACTGAGCACATTGGCCTCAGTTCGAAGCGATTCATCCAGGCGTTCAGCGAGGAAGTCGGGCTGACGCCAAAGCTGTTTTGCCGCGTCCGGCGCTTTCAAGAGGTGCTGTGCCGCATCGAAAAGGGACAGCAAATCGAATGGGCGGAGATCGCTTTAACCTGTGGGTATTTCGACCAGGCCCATTGTATCCACGACTTCCGCGCTTTTTCCGGACTCAATCCAACCGCCTATCTGACGCATCGCGGTGAGCACCGCAACCACGTTCCGCTGGGCGATTGAGGTCAAATTTTTACAAGACGAACCGCTCCGCCTCCGGCTACAATTATCTCCAGGGACGCGCACCCGGCGCTCTTACCGTCGTACGAGCCACTGAAGGACGTAGCCAATAATAAGAGAACCTGGCAAGCATCATGTCCCGCAGGTAAAAAGTTCGCAAAGGAGAAAACAACGATGGCAGTCAAACCAATCCGCGAGGGCTTCCACACCGTCACACCTTACCTGATGGTCCGGGAGGCAGTTAAATTGATCGATTTTGTGAAAGAGGCGTTTACAGCGACAGAGCTATTCCGTGGCACAGGATCCGCGGGCGGCATACATGCCGAGGTCAGGATCGGTGACTCGATGGTGATGATCGGCGGCGCGGGTACCTGGAATGGGGAGCCAATGCCAGCAGCGATCTACCTGTACATGGACGATGTAGACGCCGTTTACAAGCGCGCCCTCCAGGCAGGCGCCGCCTCGCTGTCTGAACCCGCGGACCAGCCCTATGGCGACCGCGTAGCGGGTGTGAAGGACTCGTTTGGCAATGTCTGGTATATCGCCACGCATATCGAGAACGTATAGTTTTAGGAGCAGAAAGAAACCGACATGGGATTGACGAGACGCCCATATACCAGCCCTGCGGATTACGAGCACATTCGCAGGCTGCTCCAGCACACCTACGCCCATAGTGGACCGCCTGTCTATGCTACTGTAGGCGATATCGACTGGTGGCGCTGGGGACCAGGCGCCTCTCCCGGCGAGACATACCACGCCCAGTTATGGTGGGATGAGCATCATGAACTCGCTGCAATCCTCTGGCCGGAAACATCGTGGGGTCAGGATATGCAAGTCGATCTGCTCGTCCGTCCCACTTATCGCGGCATAGAAGACGAGATGCTGGCGTGGGCAGAAGCCCAGCAGCGGGCAGCATCGACAGGCACATCTCTTCGTTTGACGACCTGGGCGTTCACCCGCGATGCCGTCCGCACGGCCCTATTCCGGAAACGAGGTTACACCCGTGATGAGGGCCTTGTCTACATGAGCCGCTCGCTAGAGCAACCTCCTCCACAGAGGATACTGCCACCTGGCTACAGTATCCGTTCTGTCCGGGCAGACGAGGATATCATACAGCGTGTCGCGGTACATCGTGCAGCCTTCGCTCCATCACAAATTAGCGAGGATGGCTATCGCCTCCTGGTTCGCGAGGCGTCCACGTATCGCGCTAACCTCGATCTTGTGGTCGTTGCCCCTGATGGCAGTTTCGCTGCATTCTGCTTGATCTGGCTCGATACAGCAAACGCCCTGGGCGTCTTTGAGCCCGTAGGCTGTCATCCTGGTCACCAGCGGCGCGGATTGACCCGCGCCGTCATAGAGGAAGGATTACGACGACTGCACGACCTGGGAGCTCGAGCCGCCTCGCTCAATAGCCACCGGGGAGACGAAGCCGCGACACGCCTGTACGCCTCGACAGGCTTTCAGGAGATAGATTGTATGGAAACATGGCAAAAAGTCGTTTCCAAAAATTCCTTTCACGGTTAGAGTAGTCTGAGGTAGAATAATAAGATAGAAAGTGAGTAGCAGGACCTCTCCTATGGCTGTGTCCATTTAGAAAGAAAACGACATGCATTTTGAGGAATGGTTGCTCATCTCCTCAGTGCTCCTGTTCGCCAGCGTCCTGGCCTGGAAAATCGCGAGCTGGTTAGGGATTCCTGCCTTACTGCTCTTCATAGGGATTGGCATGCTAGCTGGCTCAGATGGCCCAGGAGGGATTTACTTTGATAATGCATTCGTGGCCCAATCTGTTGGTGTGGTGGCACTCGCCTTCATCCTCTTTGCCGCAGGATTAGATACACAGTGGAAGGTCGTTCGTCCCGCTCTTGCTGCAGCCCTGGCGCTCTCGACCCTTGGAGTTCTGCTCACCGCTGCTGTGGTCGCCATCTTTGCCCTCTTTGTGCTCCATGTCTCGTTCCTGGAAGGATTGCTCATGGGAGCGATCATCTCGGCAACGGATGCCGCTGCCGTCTTTAGCGTGCTGCGAGCAAGGAACCTGCACCTTACCGGCAAACTCCTTCCGCTCCTGGAGCTGGAATCGGGAATGAATGATCCGATGGCAGTCTTTCTCACGCTGGGTGTGACTCGTCTCCTCGCCAATCCACAGCAGCCCGTGTGGACTGTGCTCGTGTTGTTTGTGCAGCAAATGGGAGTGGGAACCATCTGTGGACTTGTGTTGGGCTGGGGAGCCATCCTGCTCATAAGCCGTCTTAAGCTGGATGCAGAAGGACTCTATCCGGTGCTGACCATCGCGCTTGTGCTGCTGACCTATGGGCTGACAGCCATCCTCGGTGGGAGTGGGTTTCTCGCCGTCTACCTGGTAGGACTCATCCTGGGCAACAGTTCTGTTCAGCATATGGGTCGACTCACCCGCTTTCACGATGGGCTGGCCTGGGTAATGCAAATTGGGATGTTTCTTATCCTGGGCCTGCTCGTCTTTCCATCACATCTTCCGGCTCTTGTAGTGAGTGGGCTCCTCATGACAGGGGCAGCTATCTTCTTTGCTCGTCCACTGAGTGTCATTCTCACCCTCCTCCCCTTTAAGATGTCGTTTCGGGAAAAGCTCTTCGTCTCATGGGTGGGATTACGGGGAGCCGTTCCCATTGTGTTAGCGACCTTTCCATTGTTGGCAGGCCTGCCCAAAGCGCCTTTTCTCTTCGACCTGGTCTTCTTCGTGGTCCTCGCTTCAGTATTGCTTCAGGGAACGACGGTTCCTCTCATAGCAAGATGGTTAGGGGTAGTGACATCCTCAGCGGAGGAACAATGAAGGACCGCCCGCCGCGTCCTTTATGGCGCAACCGTGACTTTCTCCTGCTCTGGAGCGGTCAGACTATCTCTGTACTTGGCACAAACATATCGACACTGGCCCTGCCATTGCTCGTGCTTGTGCTCACCCACTCTCCCGCGCTGGCGGGACTGCTCACGGCGATGCGACTCCTGCCATACCTGCTTTTCAGCCTCCCAGCGGGCGCTTTCATCGACCGCTGGGATCGCAAAGCGGTCATGATTCGCTGCGATATCGTTCGCTGGCTAGCCCTTGGCTCGGTTCCCCTTGCCTTCGCCTCTGGTTATCTGACAGTAGCGCAGCTCTATATCGTCGCCTTTATCGAGGGCACGGCATACGTGCTCTTCAGCCTGGCTCAGATCTCTGCTCTACCTCGTGTAGTGTCGCCTACCCACCTGCCGCGCGCCTACGCTCTCGACACCACCACAGAATATGTCGGTTCGCTGCTCGGTCCCGGCCTGGGCGGCTTTATCATCAGCCTGGCGCGCACGATTGCATCAGGAGCAGTGCTGGCATACCTGGCGGACAGCATTTCTTACCTCGCCTCGGTCATCTCGCTGCTGTTCATCCGCGTGCCCTTCCAGGCCGAGCGCGCAGTAACGGGCAGACCTGCCCTGCGCAAAGAGATTGCAGAGGGACTGCGTTTCCTGTGGCAGCAGCATCAACTGCGCATCATGGCCCTGCTCACCATGACCGTGAACTTCCTGCTGAGCCCCGTCACCCTGATCGTCATTGTCCTGGCGCAGGGTACCTTGCACCTTGATGTACGTACGATTGGACTCATCCTCAGCGCGAGCGGGGTCGGTGGGGTACTGGGAGGCTTCATCGCTCCCTGGGCCAGAGAGCGCCTGCGCTTTGGGCAGATCATCATCGGCTCGGTCATCACATGGGCTATAGCCATCCTGCTACTCGCCCTGGCCACCTCGTCACCCGTGCTCATCGCCGGAGAAGTGCTGGTCAGCCTGATGTGGCCCGTGTACGGGGTAACGCTCGTCTCCTATCGCCTGCTCCTCACTCCCGACAAACTCCAGGGCCGCGTCAACAGCGCTTTCCGTTTCTTATCCTATGGCAGCGAGCCCCTTGGCGCGGCCGTTGGCGGCCTGCTCCTGGCCCCTCTCGGCCCCCGCGTTGTGTTCGGGCTGATTGCCGTGGGACTGGCCTTGAGCGTCCTCGTCGCGAGCTTCACGGCCCTGCGCAAAGCATAGAGCTTTATTCTGTTCTGGAAAAAGAATCTACAAATAGTGGAATAGCAGTTGCATATTCCCTTCAAAAACCCCCAGTTTCTCATTTTAATTGTATCATTCTTGTCAAGAACTCGACAACGTTCTTTCGGACGGTGTTTTTTAGTCGCGCCTTCTATATACTCTCCATCGAACCTGTTTAACAGTCGAGAAAGGAAAACACTTCCTCGTTTGTCTGTCCAGCAGAGGGATTCGTAGGAAACATCTCCTCATGAACACGAGAAGGGATCGCAGTCATGAAAAAGCACTCTCCTCGCTCTCAGGGACAGCCTGAGCCTTCGAGCGTCTCTGAGCAGGAAACGCCCGCGATCATCCCGCCCAAGCCGCTGGGTAAAGGCTTGCTGCGCGCCTTTACCTCATTAGGCCAGCGCAATTATCGTCTTTTCTGGTTTGGCCAGATGATCTCGCTGATCGGCTCCTATATGCAAACCATCGGGCAAGCCTGGCTGGTGCTGGAACTGACCCACAGCGCCTGGCAGCTCGGTCTGGTGGGCGCACTGCAATCGCTGCCGGTACTGCTCTTCTCACTCTTCGGAGGGGTCTTTGCCGATCGCTGGCCCAAACGGCGCGTCTTGCTCTTGACCCAAACGGCGGCCATGATCCAGGCTCTTCTCCTCTGGGCACTGATCGCGACCGGCACCATCCAACTCTGGCATCTGTATGTCCTGGCGATGCTGCTGGGGCTCACGAACAGCCTGGATCATCCGACGCGCCAAGCCTTTGTCATTGAGTTGGTCGGACGCGAGGACCTGCCCAACGCCGTGGCCTTGAACGCCTCGCTCTCTCAGATGACGCGCGTTGTGGGTCCTGGAATGGCGGGCATCATCATTGCCGCAAGCTCCGTCACCATGCTCTTTCTGCTCAATGCACTCAGCTTTCTCGCGGTACTGGTGGGCCTGGGGCTGATCAAGAGTCACGAACTGCACGCCCAGGCACTTCAACACAGAAGCGTGGGCGAGCGGCAGAACACCTGGCAGAGCCTGCGCGAGGGCGTGGCCTATGTTTGGAACACGCCTGCGGTGTTGTCGGTGATCCTGGTGGTTGGCCTGGTGTTGCTCTTCGGCTCGAACTTCAACGTCGTGCTCCCCCTCTTCGCTACAGACGTGCTGCATGGAGGAGCAACGGGCTTCGGCTTTCTCTCTGCCGCGTCCGCCATTGGCTCGCTTTGCTCGGCGCTGTGGCTGGCCTGGGGCAGCCAGAAGCCAACGATCCGCCGCGTGCTGATCGGCACGCTGGTCTTCGGGGTGTTGGAGGCGGTGTTTGCGGTCTCGCGCATCTATCCCCTGTCATTAGTGCTCATTGCGAGCGTTGGCTTTGCGGAGACCGCCTTTGCTCAGCTTTCCATTACCATGCTCCAAACGGTCGCCCCGGACCACCTGCGCGGGCGGGTCATGAGCGTGACTCTGCTCTTCTTCGACGGAAGTGTCCCGCTGGGATATCTGCTGATGGGCTGGCTGTCAGGTCTCTATGGGGCTTCCATCGCCCTGCTCATCGGTGCGCTTCTCAGCCTGGTGGTCGCGGGAGCCGGGTGGATATGACGTAAACCAGCAGAGAAAGATGGTGCAGCATCAGCACGCTTGTAAGTGTCTTCCGTTCACCCTTGCTGATCAGCAAACACATGTGGACTGCTTACCCTTTTCACCCCGTACAAATTCTGCTATGCTACATTCCGGGAACACTACGATTTCCGTTTTTCAGCAACATGTAAAGAACCAATGGATAGGAACCCAAACAAAGAACCAGAACAAAGCGAGGGGCAACTCATGATCGATCTGGACGAACCCACGCTAAAAGAGCATTTACGCCGCCGGAAACCGGAGGGACGCTACGAGATCAGCGAGATTGACATCGTGCTGAACATTCGTATACTCCAGGCCCAGGGTAACAGCGACAAGATGCGCCTGCTCTGCGAAGTGCTGCTGGAGCGCTGCGCGCCAGAGTTCCAGCGCCGCACCCTGGGACTGCGTCACCGCCCGGACCTGCGCGAAGAGGCCATAGCCAATATGAGCGAGCACCTGCTGCGCGAAGCAATGAAGCCGGACGAGATATTTATGACGCAGAACTTTATTCACTACCTGCGTTGCCTGTGCGCCGACGAGTTCAATCGCGTGCTGCGCCAGGAAGGCCTGTACTACCGGCGCGACGAAGTGGGCCGACCAGCGGGACGGCCGCAACACGTGCCGCGTGCGCTCATGGATCCTTTGCAACCTGCATATGCGGATGACGAAGGCTCGCCCGTCGCAGATGTTGCCGACCCGAACGACCAGTACGAATGGTTGCATGCCATCGACGAGAGCCAGCGTATCCTGACCTATTTAACTGACCCGATGGATCGCTTGATTATGGTCCTGCGCACCATCGAAGATATGAAATGGGACGACATAGCCCTCGTCTGCAAGCGTACCGAACGCACGGTACGCCTGCGCTACGAACGCGCACGCAGCTACCTGCGCGAATGCATCAGCCGGGAGCAGCCAGGATACGCAGCGCCACAACAATAAGTTTGAAGGAACAGAAAGGCAATGAACCATGAATACTCGCGCACGAGAAATACAGCAGCTAAAGATGGCCTGGCTGGCGGCAAAAGAGGCCGGAGATACACAGGCGCAGCTTGCCCTGCTGCGCGATCACCCCGCTGAGCAGGCGGAACTCGTCGATTTCATCGCGGCCTATCGCGCCACCGACGCGCCCGGGCCGGATGCCCTCCACACCCCCGCCTCGCCCATGACCCAGCGCGCCACCCAGGCAGCCCTGGAGCGCGTCTTCGGCGGCTCGCTGGTAGCAGCCAGCCTGCGCGAACTGCGCATGCAGCGCGGCCTCAGCATGGCAAACGCGGCCCGGGGACTGCGTCTCGGCATCGACGTGTGGAAAAAATTCGAAGACGGCGCCATAGAACTGGTCAGCCTCGGCGAGCGCCAACTCGAACGCCTCGCCGCCTTCTTCCGCGTCAGCACCGAGCAGTTCGGCGCCATGTTGAACAACAGCCAGCCCACCCTGACCCTCAACCGCCGCCAGACCAGCAGCGGCGCCCGCAGCCAGCAGCAGGGTCCTAAGAAGCAGAGCTTCACCGAAGCCATCGAAAAAAGCACCATGACCAAAGAGGAAAAACGTTTCTGGCTTGAATAAACAGCAAAACTATCCATATACAAACACCGCCACCCCGAAGCCATTTGCAGGAAACACGCCATGCAGCTTGAAGCCTGCCCGCGTATAGAAATCCCGCAGCTTGTCGTTTCCCGCCCAGCAATCGAGAACAATGATGGCCCCTGGCTGCCGGGAAGTTACATAGGCCTTGATTCCCTCCAGGAAGCGAGCGCCGAGGCCGCGTCCCTGCTCCCCAGGCTCAAGCATCAGCTTGTACAGAAGCCAGGGCTTAAGCGTAGCATCATCCAGCTTCCAACATCCCAGGCTCTCTATTGTCACCGGCTCGACGAACACGCTGCCCAGTCGTCTCGAACTCCCATCCAGGATATGAGCCGTCCCTGCATTCACCTGCGCCTCAACCGTCTCACGCGGAATGGGGCCTATCTGCTGGAGACTCCCCAACGCGGTCAGCTTCTCCTGCACCCGCCGCGAGAGGTCCACGATGTACGCGATATCATCCTGCTCTGCCCGCCGTACCTTCAAAGGTTGCTGGACCATCCATCCCTCTGATGTCAACTAGAGCGTCTTCCCCATACTCCAAAAAAGGTCCCGTCAACATAGTAAAAAGATGGATCTGCTGCCATCTTTTTCACCGCTTGC